>Ga0071330_1063484_pt1 | contig 84003 bp, 77 predicted proteins | sample GBScel77sediment_FD_63802 | JGI IMG/M metagenome (GOLD analysis project Ga0071330, IMG submission 63802) | Hot spring sediment microbial communities from Great Boiling Spring, Nevada - Cellulolytic enrichment Sediment 77C v2 (version 2) | ecosystem: Environmental > Aquatic > Thermal springs >...
AAAAGTGTTTTTGTAAAAATAATGTATAATTTATTAGGAATTTATGTTCAGGTATATTACAATCAAGTTCAAAATTTCGATTACAAAAGAGATAAAAAATTTTTTATTGGGAAAAAACACAAAAAGAAAAAGTTGAAATATATTTCTTTCAATAAAATATTTAATGTTGCAAAAGTTTTCCTTTCGTCTGCTATAGTAAAAGTAGAGAAGATTTGTGCGCGTATTTACTGTGCAGATGCTTTTATTTTGAGTATTTTAAGTGCAAGCATATATTCAATTTGGGGAATATTAATGTCATGTGGACAGAATACTAAGCTTGATTATAAAGCGTTCTGTCAAGAGAACTTTTTGTCAAGTATTTTGCAACTAAATATTTATGTGAAGATTTTTCCTGTAAAGCTTCTGACCAATTGGTTTAAGGTAATAAAAAAACAAAAGGGTGGTGTTAAACTTGGCTCATCCAATTGAAATGCTCATGCAAACAACAATGGAGAACTTAAAACAAATGATTGACGTTAACACAATTGTAGGTGATGCTGTTCAAAGCTCAGCAGGTGCTGTTATTATTCCAGTTTCTAAGGTTTCATTTGGATTTGTGGCAGGTGGTGGAGATATAAAACAAGATAGTACAAAATCAAGCAAAGCTGAAGAGAACTCTCCGCTTTTTGCAGGAGGTACTGGGGCAGGAATTTCTGTTATGCCGATTGCTTTTCTGGTTGTAACCCAAGACCAGATAAGACTTTTGAATGTTTCAGCAAACAGCAGTATTGAAAGGATTATTGATATCATTCCAAACATAATTGAAGATATTAAAGAGATTATTCAGAGAAGGTGATAGCAAGTTTGCTTTGTTATCATCTTTTTTTATGTGAAAGAATAGAAATTAAATTGAGAATAATTTAGGAAGGTGATGAAAATGAAAAAAAAGAAAATAAACAAAAAGTGTTCAAGAGTTCTGATAATCAAAACAATATTAGTAGTCCTATTTCTGATTTTTATCCTTGCAGTAAAGTATCAATATATTCGCATTAAAAATTTTCCGTTTGAGAAGGTTAAAATTTATTTTCAGCGTGATGAAAAAGTTTATTCAGACTTAATAAAATGGGCAAAAGATTTTTTACAGCCTTTATCTTTTTCAAAACCACCAAACAGAGATAGCTTGACAAAAAGTTTATCTTCTACCTCCTACATATATCCTGCAGATGGTCAAATTCAATCCTCTGATGATGGAGGAATTTTTATTATAGTTAAAAAGAAAACTAATATTCTCAGTCCCTGTGAAGGGAAGATAATAGAAGTTATAAAAAAGGGTGAAACTTTTGATATTATTATAAAGCAAGATAGTTGTATAATTTATAGACTTGAAAATATCGATGTTTTAAACGTTCAAAAAGGAGAAGTTTTAAAAAAAGGACAGATAATAGGATATAAACTGCCGTTTGAGCTTGTAGGAAAAGATTATATATATTTTAAGAGAGAAGAAGTAATATAGTTTAGAAATATTTCACAAATGACATATCAAACTATTTTGTGTTATACTAAATTTGAACAAAAATAAATCAAACAAAAAGGTTAACATAAAGGGAAACGAAGGATTGATTAAGGTGGAGCTAAGGTTTAAAATATTAATTATTACACTGCTGATAGCTTTCTTACCAACAACTGTTGTTGCTATATATGTGATGAATAATTTAATTCCTCAGTATGAAAAAATTACCTATGATTATTTTGTAAACAAGCAACAACAGACATTAGAAAGGATAACCGAAAAGATTTTTAACGATATGGCAAATATAGCAAAAGAATATGCTATATGGAATGAGCTTTACAGAGCTGTTGTAGCAAAGGATAAAGAGACAATAAACTTTTACTGGACAAACTGGCTTTATCAAGAACCTTACAATTTCTCCCTAATAATTGGTTTTTCAAAAGAGGGAGAGATTATTTCTTTTCATTCTCCAGTTGGGGATATCGAAAATTCTGACAGCACAAAAATATTCAAGATATTCAAAAAAGTAGTAGATAATATCTACCCTTCTGATGATATAAATTTGATCCGTGTTGAAAAAGGTTTTATTACAATAAACGGTAAGATTTTTGCATTTGTATGTTCACCTGTCTTGGATGATAAAAATTTAGCAAAACCTGTTGCTGGAGCACTTTTTCTGGCAAAAGACATTGATAAGTTTGTATCTCTGATACAGCCTTACATGGTAGATAGAATATATTTTACAAATCAAACAGTAATATCAACTAATAATAGGCTTCTGAGCAACAAATTGCAATTATTAGACACAGAAGGTAATAAAATAGGGGTACTTGTAATTGACTATAATGAGAAAACTCTTTTGAATGTTAAAAAGCATTTTGAAAAACTTCTTATCATTACATTTTTGTTTCTTATAGTTTTAACCTTACTTATTTCATTTTTAAGCGGAGTATGTCTTACAAAAAAGGTTGTTCAACTCGAAGATTATGCTATTTCGTTATTTTCTAATATAAACGGTGATACAGTTACCCCGAAACCGAACATAAAAAAAGAAGGCAGATTTGAGAATGTAGAGATTATTTTAGAATACTTTTCGAAAGAGATAAAAAGCAAAATTTCAATATTGAAACAGCAAGATGAGCTTTTGAAAGAACTATTTGAGAGAGAAAAAAGAAACTTTGAAGGAGCAATAAAGCTTTTAATCTCTATTATTGAAATGAAAGACCCTTACACTAAAGGGCATGCAGAAAGAGTTATGAAATACAGTAAAAGGATAGGTGAAAAGTTATCCTCAAAAGGATATAAGATTGATTTGTTTGACTTAGAAATTGCTGCATATCTTCACGATATTGGTAAGATTGTAATTCCAGAAAATATCTTAAATAAACCTGACAAACTCACACAGGAAGAATATGCAATTGTCAAAAGGCATTCGCTGGATGGTTATAACATTCTTTCGAACATTGAATATTTTGATAATATAAAAGAAATTGTTTTGTATCATCATGAGAACGTGGATGGAAGTGGCTATCCACTGGGAATAAAAGGGGATAAAATACCAGTTGAATCAAAAATAATCTCAGTTGCAGATGTGTTTGATGCTCTTACGACAGACAGGCCTTACCGAAAAGCTTTTTCAGAACAAAAAGCTATAGAGATTATGAAAGAAGAGGTTGGCAAGAAGTTTGATCCAGAGGTTTTTGAGGCTTTTTTAGCTGTGATAAAAGAGGAAAAAATTATAAATTTAGTAGAGATGAAGATAGATGGAGAAATATAAACTTAAAATGTTACTTGAGTCTGATGAAGGACCAAAACTTGATTTTAAGCAGTCTCTATCACTTGAGACAGATGGTGAAAAAAAGGAACTTGTAAAAGATGTAATTGCTATTGCAAACTCAAGAGGTGGAAGAGGCTATATCATCTTTGGAGTGGAAGATAAAACAAAAAAAATTGTTGGAATCAAAGACACGAATATCTCTGAAGAAAAAATTCAACAGATAATATCAAGCAGATGCGATCCGCCTGTATCAATTAAGTTTGAGATTGTAGAATACGATGGTAAGAAACTTGGTGTTCTCACAATATATAAAAGTAGTTTGAAGCCTCATCAGATGGTCCAAAATGGTGTGTTTTATATAAGACGCGGGTCAACTACAGACGTTGCAAGAAGAGAAGAAATAGCTTCCATGTTTGAAGAAAGCGGTGCAGTAAACTTTGAGATGTCCATTGTAAGAAGTGCACGTTTGAATGACCTTGACCCGGAACTTGTAGAGATGTTTTTCAAAAGAAGTGGCGTTTCATCTGAGTGGGATAATTTAATTCTGCTTGAAAGCTTCGGGATTGTCCAGAGAGACAGGGAAAATGGAAATTTTTATCCCACCTTAGCAGGCATTCTTGTGTTCAGAAAGTATCCTGAGAGATTTTTGCCTTCGGCATATTTGAGTTTTGAATTTTTTAACCACGCCCATATTTTTTGTGGTAACATATATAGTATAATGAAAAAGACAATAAATTTTTTAACGGAGAAGTATCCACAAAAAGATCTATGGGCTTTATTTGAAGCAATTGGAAATGCCCTTGTTCACAGAGATTATTATGACTTGACAAGATGCGCAGCAGTCAGGATTAGTGAAAGATCTGTAGAAGTTGTAAATCCAGGCTGTCTTCTTGAGAGCAATATGATCTTCAGCATGGGTAGAGAAATTATTCCAAGACGACGCAATCCATGGATTTACCAAAAAATGATTGTTTTGGATGAGTACAATCTATTTTTAAAAGGTGGCAAGGGAATATCAAAGATCAAAAGAATATATCCAAATGTTAAGATTATAAACATAAATTCACAAAACATCTTCAAGATTATATTGCCATCAATAGATAAACTGTAAAAAAGAGGAGTAATGGAAAGAATGGTCAAGGGTAAGGTAATTAATCTTAATCCTACATCCTCAATGTATTTTAAAATTGGGATTAAACATTACGAAAAGGGAGAAATAGAACTTGCTATAAAAAGGCTCAGACAAGCTCTTGAACTTGACAGCAAGAACGTTGAGATCAAGTTTAACTTAGCTGGGCTTCTGGCCCAAGTTGGAGATTTTGAAAGTTCAAATAAGCTTTTAAGTGAGCTTACAAAAGATAGCCCGGAGTTTCATGATTCGTTGTTTGGACTTGGATGTAATTTTTTTGAGATGGGTAAGTTCAAAGAAGCAAAGAATTTTTTAAAAAGATATGTGAAGCTTAGCAATAATATAGAGTTTAAAGAGGCAGCAGAAGATCTTATTGACTTTATTGAGAGCCAAGAAGAGTTTGAAAAAGAACAAAAAGAAATCGAAAAGTATTCAAAGCTATTAGAAAGAGGCAATTTTCTTCTTGAAAGTGGAAGATATGAGGATGCAATAAAATATTTCAAAATAATATTAGCAAAGGATGATAGTGTTCTTGCTGCAAGAAATAACCTTTCGCTTGCTTATTTTTATATGGGTGATATACAAAAGGCAATCGAAGAAGCAAAAAAAGTGCTTCAGGTTGACAAGTACAATGTATATGCAAACTGCAACTTGGCGTTTTTTTATAACAGCATCGGCAAAGAAAAAGAAATGAAAAGATATTTAAAAGTGGTATTGGAAAGCAAGGCATATGACAATAAGGATAAAATAAAAGTTTTAGATACTCTTATCAAATTAAATCAACACACTGAAATTGCTCAGCGTGCAAATGAACTTTTTGAGATTACAAGAGAGCCGTATTTTAAACATATTGAAGCGATAAGCCTTTACAACACGCGCAAGTATCTTAAAGCAAAAAAAATTTGGGAGTACTTAAAAAAGAACTTTGAGATGCCTGAGATAAGGATTGACTATTTTTTAAAGAAGGTCGATAATGTAATAAAGACATTTGAAAAAGACACTATAGACTATTTTGAAACAGGTTTTAAGTTTTTGGAAGGCATGGACGAAAAGGAGTTTAGAAGACAGCTCCAAAATCATATTGACAATTATTTTTCTCAAACTGTCGAAGAAAACAGACAAAAAGTTATAGAAATTTTACGGCAGCATACAGAATTAAATCAGAAGGACCAAGAGACTATCTTTAATCTTCTAAAAAATCTTCCGCTTGAAAAGCCCAGATTAAATCTTCAGGCTATTGCTGCAATTGTTTGGTATGTGTTTAAAAGATACATGAAAAAAGAAAAAGTAAGACAAAAAGATGTAGCCAGGATTTTTGGAATTTCACAGGCAGTTTTTTCTAAATGGTTTGGTGATTTCAAAGAGCTTTTGCTAAACAAAGAGATATAAAATATTATTTTTTTACAAAAGGAGGAATTGCTGGTACAATGGACAAAATAGCTGTAACTCTTCCAGACGGGAAAGTGGTGGAGGCAGAAAAAGGAATATCTGCGCTGGAGCTTATAAAGACAATCTCCATGAAACTTTACAAAGAAGCAGTTGCGTGCAGAATAGATGGTGTTTTGAAGGATTTGGTGACCTGCATTAACAATGATTGCAATTTTGAGGTTGTGACATTTTCAAGTGATGAAGGTAAAAAGGTTTACTGGCACACATCCTCGCACATTTTAGCACAGGCTGTCAAAAGGCTTTTTGGAGATAGAGTAAAACTTGGCATAGGACCTGCAATTGACAGAGGTTTTTATTATGACTTTGATATTGAGGAATCTATTACAAATGAGATTTTGCAAAAAATTGAACAGGAGATGCAGAAGATAATAAAAGAAGATTTAAAGATTGAAAGGTTTGAGCTTACAAGGGATGAAGCAATAAAACTCATGCAGGAAAGAGGAGAACCCTATAAAATTGAACTTATAAATGATATTCCTGAGGGTGAAACTATATCTTTTTACAAACAAGGCGAGTTTATTGATCTTTGTACAGGACCACATCTTCCTTCTACAGGGAAAGTAAAAGCGTTCAAACTGCTTTCTGTTGCAGGTGCATACTGGCGGGGAGATTCTAAAAATAAAATGCTTCAAAGAGTGTATGGAATATCATACGAAAAGAAGTCACAGCTTGATGAATACCTTACCATGCTCGAAGAAGCAAAGAAAAGAGACCATAGAAAGCTTGGAAGAGAACTTGATTTATTTGATATATTTGATGAAGGTCCAGGATTTCCTTTCTTTTTACCAAAAGGGATGATTATAAGAAATATATTAGAAGATTTTTGGAGAGAAGAGCATAAAAAGAGAGGTTATCAGGAAATAAAAACTCCCATAATGTTAACTAAGGAACTTTGGATTCAATCAGGGCATTGGGATCATTATAAAGAAAATATGTATTTTACTAAAATAGATGATCAGGAATTTGCGATAAAACCTATGAACTGTCCAGGTGGTATATTGGTATATAAAAGAAAATCGCATTCATATAGGGAACTTCCTCAACGTCTGTGTGAACTTGGGCTTGTTCATAGGCATGAGCTCTCTGGTGTATTGCATGGTCTTATGAGGGTAAGATGTTTTACACAAGACGATGCTCATATATTCATGTTACCTTCACAGATAAAGGATGAAATAAAAGGTGTAATTGATCTTATTGATTATTTTTATAATGTATTTGGTTTCAAATATCATGTTGAACTTTCAACAAGACCTGAGAAGTCAATGGGAACTGATGAACAGTGGAACATGGCTGAAACTGCACTTAAGGAAGCTTTAGAGGAAGTAGGTATAAATTACAAAATAAATGAAGGTGATGGAGCTTTTTATGGACCCAAGATTGATTTTCATCTTGAAGATAGTTTGAAAAGAACATGGCAGTGTGCAACAATTCAGCTTGATTTTCAGATGCCAGAGAGGTTTGACTTATATTATATAGGTGAAGATGGAGCAAAACATAGGCCAGTAATGCTGCACAGAGTTGTTTTTGGAAGCATTGAAAGATTTATTGCAATACTTACTGAGCACTTTGCTGGCGCATTTCCGGTATGGTTAGCACCAACTCAAATAAGAGTAATACCAGTATCTGATAATTTCAATAATTATGCGGCAAAAGTGTCACAGATATTGAAAGAAAATGGATTCAGAGTTGAAGAAGATTACAGATCAGAAACTGTAGGATATAAAATAAGAGACGCTCAACTACAAAAGGTGCCATATATGGTGATTGTAGGCGAAAAAGAGCAAAAAGAGAATACTATAGCAGTAAGAGATAGAAAAAAAGGAGATTTGGGATCGTTTACCATTGATGAGTTTGTATCAATGGTGAAAGAGAAAGTAGAGAAAAAGGTTATAGAATAAAAACTAAAAAGGCTGCCAGAACATTATCAATGAGAATATAGGCTGGTTGTGGCAGCCTTTTTTAAATTCTTCTCATCAATACAAATAAATTTTAAAAAGAGGTGAACCGAAGTGGAAGTTGTATGGGAAGAGCCATATGAGTCTTTTTCAAGATTTATAAATAAAAATGGTTATAAATCTTTGTTGATTATATGTGATAAGAATACCTTTGATGTATGTGCAGTCAAGGTGAAAGAGACAGTTGAAAAAAGCAATAGGAAGTGTAAAATAGTATGCTTTGAAGCGGATGTGATAGCAGACGAATTTGCACTTGGAAAGGTATTGTTTGAGATAGAACAAGCAGATATATTTGTGGGAGTAGGAAGTGGAACAATTTCTGACATAACACGTTATACAGCATATAAGTTCAAAGTACCATTTGTTTTATTTCCAACAGCACCTTCGATGGATGGTTTTGCTTCTTCTGTTGCAGCACTTACCATAAATGGTTTGAAAACAACAGTGTTGGCATCATCACCAGAGGCTATCTTTGTGGATATGGAGGTGATAGAAAATTCACCTGAAATTTTAAAGAAGGCAGGATTTGGAGACTTGATGGGCAAGATTACTGCTCTTCTTGACTGGCAACTTTCGCACATTATCTTTGATGAGACGATAGACTGGGAAGTTTTACAAATTGTGAAAGATACATATCTAAAAACTCTGAAATCAGTGGGCGAAAACCAATTTTATAAGAATTTATTGGAAGGCCTGATAACCTCTGGTATTATAATGACAAGGGTTAACTCTTCCCGTCCTGCGTCGGGTTCTGAACATCATCTTTCTCATTTTTGGGAATATCACAAGATAAAAACTTATCATGGCATAAAAGTTGGGCTTGCAACCATTTATGTAATGAGGTTTTATGAACACTTTTTAAATCTTGACAAATCCAGAATTCTTGAAAGGAAAGAATATAGAGTAGATTTAGAGTCATGGGAGGATATAATAAAAAAAGGGTTTCAACCAACTTTTGAATATATTATAAAACAAAATATTGGAAGAGTAAGCAAATTAAATAATGAAGAATTTAGAAGTAGTGTGATAAATAGGATTGTCGAAAAAAAAGAAGTTATAGATGAATTGATAAAAGAAACAATTGGTTTATATAAAGAGCTGATGGATACTTATAAAAAACTTGAAATACCTATGAATTACAGTGAGATTGGTATAGATAAGAATCTTTTTAATATGTCATTTTTATGTGCACCAAATATCAGAGAAAGGTTTACTATACTGCATTTGTACGAATTTTTGGGTTTGACAGATGAGGTTGTATGTAACTTTTAGGAATGTCCTGTTTTAATACCAGTATTTTCGGGAATAAATATTAATGAAATAATTATTACATTTGGTGATGAGTTTATGTACAAGGTATTAGTTGTTGACGATTCAGCTTTTATGAGACAGCTAATAAAATCCGTTTTAGAGAGTACTGGCAAATTTATTGTGACAGTTGCCCAGACTCCTCTTATTGCCCTTGACAAGGTTCGCAAGTTCAAGTTTGATGTGATAACAATCGATTATGAGATGCCGTATATGAACGGCGTTGAACTGATAAAAAAAATAAAAGAAATAACAGATACAAAGATTTTGATGGTAAGTGCATACACCCGTCCGGGAGCTTACACTACATTTGAAGCATTATCAGCAGGTGCTTTCGATTATATTCTAAAACCATCTTCTGATGAGGAAATTGAAGAGTTCAAATATGAGCTGATAAAAAAACTTACTGCTGTGTGCGAAGAGTGCAAAGTAGAAGATACTTCAAAAGTTACAGCTGCAGTTGAAGGCAGAATTTTACTGGAAGAGAGTGTGGTTGAAAGGGCAAGATTAGCAAAGGTTATCGGGATAGGTATCTCCACAGGTGGTCCGCCTGTTTTAGAAAAGATGTTTAAGTCTTTAAAGAAAGATTTTCCAATTCCAATTCTTGTTGTTCAGCACATGCCTCCAAACTTTACAAAACCATTTGCAGACAGACTTGCTTCCATTACTTCAAAATGTATAAAAGAAGCTTCTGACAGAGAAGAAATAAAAAGTGGCTGCATTTATATTGCAAAAGGTGGCTATCACTTAGCAGTTGAAGAGATAAATGGGAAACTTTGTACCAGAGTAATTGATCTTGAGAAAATAAAAAGCCACAAGCCTTCGGCAGACATCCTTTTCAGTTCAATAGCAGAAGCCTGTGAAAGAGCGTCTATAGGAATTGTAATGACAGGGATGGGTTCTGATGGGAGCGATGGGATTTTAGAGATGAGAAAAAAAGGAGCGCTCACAATTGCGCAGGATGAAAAAAGTTGTGTGGTGTTTGGGATGCCAAAAGCAGCCATTGAAAAAGGAGCAATCGAGCTTATTTTAAGTCCAGACCAAATTGTTGAGTTATTAAATAGAATATGAGGATGTATTAAAATTTTATAAGTTTCGTAAAGATGACCACTGAGAAGCTTTTAGCAGGTGGTCATCTTTATTTTTTAGAAGCTGCATAAAAATTTTGTTTACTTAATTGACACCAAAAAAAGCTTATGTTATAATAACAAAATGCGTTAATATGGGTATTACTTCCTTTCAACTTGGACTATTCCAATAAAAGCTTAGATATCATGAGGCTTTCAAGAATAGATTGTGTTTTTAAGGAAATAATAACAAAGATAAGGAATTTTTTTAAGAGGTGATATAGTTGGCACTACCTCGTCCTGTGCAATATGGCAAAGTTCAAAGAATGAGTTATGGCAAAGTTAAAGAAGTTCTGGATTTGCCATATCTATTGGAAATCCAGAAAAAGTCATTTCAATGGTTTTTAGATGAAGGTCTAAGAGAGGTCTTAAGAGAGATATCTCCAATTAAAGACTATAGTGAAACACTGCTTTTGGAGTTTGTAGATTATTATTTTGACGGACCACCTAAGTATTCAGAGCAGGAGTGCAAGGAAAGAGATGCGACATATGCAAGACCTCTAAAGGTAAAGGTCAGACTTATAAACAGAGAAACAGGTGAGATAAAAGAACAGGATATTTATATGGGCGAATTTCCAATTATGACCGAAACAGGAACATTTATCATTAATGGTGCGGAAAGAGTTATTGTAAGCCAGCTTATCCGTTCACCGGGATGTTACTTTGCATCTTCCATTGATAAACAGGGAAGAAGGATATTTTCAGGCACTCTTATTCCAAACAGAGGTGCATGGCTTGAATTTGAAACAGATACAAATGAGCTTTTATCTGTTAGACTTGACAGGACAAGGAAAGTTTCGCTTACCACTCTTTTAAAGGCGTTTGGGCTTTACAATCAACAGATGATATTTGAAAAGTTTGGTGAGGATGAGAGACTGAAAGCTTCGCTTGAGAAAGAAGCCAATAAAGGTGAGCTTGGCAATCCGGTTGAGAATGCACTTTTAGAGGTATATCGGAGACTCAGACCTGGTGAGCCGCCAAATGTTGAAAATGCTCGAAATCTTCTTACCAATATGTTCTTTGATCCAAGAAGGTATGATTTAGCAAAAGTGGGAAGATATAAATTCAATAAAAAGTTATCGCTGTGGAAGAGGATTTTTAACAAAAGAGCTGCCCAGGATGTAGTTGATCCAAGGACAGGAGAAATATTAGTAAAAAATGGTGATATGATTACACGAGAGATAGCATTAAATATTCAGGATGCTGGTATCAACGAAGTATGGGTATATGCAGATGAAGAAAGACTATTCAAGGTTGTAGGTAATAATACAGTAAAGCTTGACAGGTATGTAGATTTTGATGTATCTGACCTAAACATTAAAGAGCTTGTTTATTTGCCTGTGTTAAAAGAAATTCTTAACGCAACAAATGATGTTTCCGAGATCAAAAGGCTTATAAAAGAAAAAGAAAGAGAGCTTGTGCCTTACTGTCTTACAATAGATGACATATATGCGGCGACAAGTTATTTTTTGGGTCTCAAGTATGGTATTGGAGCAACTGATGATATTGATCATTTAGGTAATAGAAGGGTAAGAGCAGTAGGTGAACTTTTACAGAACCAGTTTAGAATTGGTCTTGCACGAATGGAAAGAGTTATTCGCGAGAGAATGAATATACACGATATTGATACTGTAACTCCTCAGACACTTATAAATATAAGACCGGTTACAGCAGCTATCAAAGAATTTTTTGGTTCAAGCCCTCTTTCCCAGTTTATGGACCAGGTAAATCCACTGGCAGCACTTACAAACAAAAGAAGACTTTCAGCTTTAGGACCAGGTGGACTTTCCAGGGACAGAGCGGGTTTTGAGGTAAGAGACGTGCATCATTCTCATTACGGGAGGATGTGTCCTATCGAGACTCCAGAAGGTCCAAACATTGGTCTTATAACCTCTTTGGCAACTTATGCAAGGGTTAACGAGTACGGATTTTTAGAAACACCTTACAGAAAGGTTGACAAGAAAGAAGCAAGGGTTACAGACGAGGTTGTATATCTTACAGCTGATGAGGAAGACACATACAAAATTGCTCAGGCAACTGAACCTGTTGACCAAGAGGGGAGGTTTATAAATCAAAGAGTCACTGTAAGATTTGGTGAGGAAATCATTGAGGTTGATAAACACGAGGTTGATCTTATAGATATATCACCAAAACAGATTGTATCGGTTTCAACATCGTTGATACCGTTCCTGGAAAACGACGATGCAAACAGAGCTCTTATGGGTTCGAACATGCAGCGTCAGGCAGTACCGCTTTTGATGACAGAGTCTCCAATAATTGGAACAGGTGTCGAATACAGGGCTGCAGTTGACTCTGGTGTATGTATTCTTACAAAGAAAGATGGTGTGGTTGAAAAGGTATCTGCTGATGAGATTGTTATAAGAAACAATGATGGAACAAAAGATGTATATCATCTTTTGAAGTTCAAAAGGACAAACCAGGGAACATGTTTTAACCAAAGACCAATTGTGAAAAAAGGTCAAGAGGTTAAAGCTGGAGAGGTTATTGCAGACGGACCTTCCACAGATCATGGTGAACTTGCGCTTGGTAAAAATGTTCTGGTTGCTTTCATGCCGTGGGAAGGGTACAACTACGAAGATGCTATCTTGATTTCAGAAAGGCTTGTAAAAGAGGATGTTTATACCTCTATTCACATAGAAGAATATGAGTGTGAGGCAAGAGATACAAAACTTGGACCTGAGGAGATAACAAGAGATATTCCAAATGTTGGCGAAGATGCAATAAAAGATTTGGATGAAAGAGGAATTATAAGAATTGGTGCAGAAGTAAAGAGCGGTGACATTCTTGTTGGTAAGGTTACTCCAAAGGGTGAGACAGAGCTTACAGCTGAGGAAAGACTTTTGAGAGCTATCTTTGGTGAAAAAGCAAGAGAGACAAGAGACACGTCTTTGAGGGTGCCACACGGTGAAGGTGGAATTGTTGTAGATGTAAAGGTATTTTCCCGCGATAAGGGAGATGAACTTCCACCGGGTGTAAACCAGCTTGTGAGAGTATACGTTGCTCAGAAAAGAAAAATATCAGTTGGTGACAAGATGGCAGGTCGCCATGGTAACAAAGGTGTTATTTCAAGGATTCTCCCTGTTGAGGATATGCCATTTTTACCTGATGGTACACCTGTTGACATAGTTCTAAATCCGCTTGGCGTGCCATCGCGTATGAACATTGGTCAGATTTTGGAGACTCACCTTGGGTATGCGGCAAAAGCGCTTGGATGGAAGGTTGCTACACCTGTTTTTGATGGTGCAAAAGAGGAAGATATTGAAGAGGCATTAAAACTTGCAGGATTAAATCCTACAGGTAAGACAATCTTATATGATGGCAGAACTGGCGAACCATTTGACAATGAGGTAACTGTTGGTTACATGTACATGCTAAAGCTTGTGCACCTTGTTGACGATAAAATTCACGCACGTTCCACAGGACCGTATTCGCTGGTTACACAGCAGCCTCTTGGTGGTAAAGCTCAGTTCGGTGGTCAGCGATTTGGCGAGATGGAGGTTTGGGCGCTTGAAGCGTACGGTGCTGCATATACGCTGCAAGAGCTTTTGACTGTAAAATCTGACGATGTAACAGGAAGAGTCAAGACATATGAAGCTATAGTAAAAGGAGAAAATATCCCAGAGCCTGGAATTCCTGAATCTTTCAAGGTACTTGTGAAGGAACTCCAGAGCCTGTGCTTGGATGTAAAGCTTTTGTCTGAGGACAACAAGGAGATTGAGCTCAAAGAGTCTGTTGATGATGACGAACAGCCGCAAGGGCTTGGAGCTTTTGAAATAGGCGGCGATGAAATAGAAGATGATAAAGACCTTCAAGAAGATAAGGAAAAGTTTTATGAGGATTTGATGAATGCAACACAAGAAGATGACCTGGGTGCTGATGATGATATAGATGAGTAAAACCTCAAAAAGGTGGGTGGAGAAAGATAATGGACTTATTCAATTTTGATGCCATTAAAATCAGTCTTGCTTCTCCTGAAAAGATAAGAGAATGGTCGCGCGGTGAGGTAAAAAAACCCGAGACTATAAACTATAGAACACTCAAGCCCGAAAAAGATGGTCTTTTCTGTGAAAAGATTTTTGGTCCAACAAAAGACTGGGAATGCCACTGCGGAAAGTATAAAAAGGTCAAATATAAAGGTGTTGTTTGTGACAAGTGCGGTGTTGAAGTGACAAAAGCAAAGGTAAGACGTGAGAGAATGGGGCACATTGAACTTGCTGCCCCCGTCTCTCACATCTGGTATTTCAAAGGTGTTCCAAGCAGGATGGGTTTAATTTTGGACATGACACCGCGAAATTTAGAAAAGGTTTTGTACTTTGCTGCATATGTAGTAATTGACCCGGGCGATGTACCAAATTTAGAAAAGAAACAGATTCTTTCTGAAAAAGAGTACAGGGAGCTAAAAGAGAAGTATGGCGACAGGTTCAAGGCAGGGATGGGCGCAGAGGCAATCAAAGAGCTTTTGAAAGAGATCGACCTTGACAAGCTATTGCAGGAGCTCAGGCAAGAACTTGAGACAGCAACAGGTCAGAAAAAATTAAAGATAATCAAAAGACTTGAGGTTGTTGAAGCTTTTAGAAAGTCTGGCAATCGTCCTGAATGGATGATACTTGATGTTATACCTGTTATCCCACCTGAACTCAGACCCATGGTCCAACTTGACGGTGGAAGGTTTGCAACATCAGACCTGAATGACCTATACAGAAGAGTGATAAACAGAAACAACAGACTTAAAAAACTCATGGACTTAGGTGCACCGGATATAATCATTAGAAACGAAAAGAGAATGCTTCAGGAAGCTGTTGATGCGCTTATTGACAATGGAAGGCGTGGAAGACCGGTAACAGGTCCGGGCAACAGACCGCTAAAATCACTTTCTGATATGCTCAAAGGGAAGCAGGGAAGGTTCAGACAGAACCTTCTGGGGAAAAGAGTTGACTATTCAGGGCGTTCTGTTATAGTGGTAGGGCCTGAGCTTAAGATTTACCAGTGTGGTCTTCCAAAAGAGATGGCTTTAGAGCTTTTCAAACCATTTGTCATGAAAAAGCTTGTTGAGAAAGGGATTTGCAACAACATAAAAAATGCAAAAAAAGCTGTTGAAAGACAGAGAAGTGAAGTATGGGATATATTGGAAGAGGTAATAAAAGACCATCCAGTACTGCTAAACAGAGCACCAACTCTACACAGGCTTGGTATTCAGGCATTTGAGCCTGTTTTGGTTGAAGGAAGGGCTATAAGACTTCATCCACTTGTCTGTACAGCATATAATGCAGACTTTGATGGTGATCAGATGGCAGTGCATGTGCCACTTTCTGCCGAAGCTCAGGCTGAGGCAAGGTTTTTGATGTTATCTGCAAATAATCTTTTAAAGCCAGCAGATGGTAAACCGATTGTTGTGCCAACACAGGATATGGTTTTGGGAATTTATTACCTCACTCTTGAAAAGAAGGGTGACAAGGGTGAGGGTATGATGTTCTCATCAGAAGAAGAAGCACTTTTGGCATATGAACACAAAGTTGTTGGTCTTCACGCAAGGATAAAGGTTAAAAGAACGGCAGAAGTAAATGGTGAAGTTATATCAGGGCTTGTTGAGACAACTGTGGGTAAAATTATACTAAATCATGTAATACCACAGGACCTTGGTTTTGTTGATAGAAGCAAAAAAGAAAATATTTTGAAGTATGAAATTGATACACTTGTTGATAAAAAGATGTTAGGTAAGATTATTGACAGATGTATAAAGATTTATGGAAATACACGAACAGCAGAGATATTGGATGAAATAAAAGAGTTGGGATTTAAATTTTCAACAAAAGGAGCAATTACTATTTCAGTTTCGGATATGGTAATTCCGGAAATCAAGCAAAAGCTTATAGCTGAAGCAGAACAAAAGGTTGAGAATATTGAAAAACTGTACAGGCATGGTTTGATTTCTGATCAAGAAAGATATGAACAGGTAATCTCTATATGGAACCAGACAAAAGACAAGCTTACCGAAGAGCTTATTCAGAGCCTTGATGAGTTCAATCCAATATTCATGATGGCGAATTCAGGAGCAAGAGGTTCCAAAAACCAGATATCACAGCTTGCTGGTATGCGAGGACTTATGGCAAATCCGTCCGGTAAGACAATAGAGATGCCGATTAAGTCAAACTTTAGAGAAGGACTCAATGTTATCGAGTTTTTCATATCAACACACGGTGCACGAAAAGGACTTGCTGATACAGCTCTCAGAACGGCAGACTCTGGTTATTTGACAAGAAGATTGGTGGATGTTGCACAGGATATAATTGTAAGGGAAGAGGACTGTGGGACAGACAAAGGTATATGGGTTGAAGAAATAAGAGATGGCACAGAGGTAATTGAAACGCTTGAAGAGAGGATTATTGGAAGGTATGCAGCTTCTGATGTTGTTGATGAAAAGACAGGCGAGGTATTGGTAAGAAAAAATGAGCTCATCACAGAAGAGATAGCAAAGAAGATAATAGAGGCAGGCATTAACAGGGTATATGTAAGGTCAGTTTTAGAGTGTAAGACAAGGTACGGTGTTTGTACAAAATGTTATGGACTTGACCTTGGAACAGGCCAGCCTGTGAATGTTGGTGAGGCAGTTGGTATAATTGCAGCACAGGCGATAGGTGAGCCGGGTACACAGCTTACAATGAGAACATTCCACACAGGGGGTATTGCTGGGCAGGACATCACGCAAGGTCTTCCAAGGGTTGAAGAGCTATTCGAGGCAAGAAAACCAAAAGGTGTTGCTGTGATTTCTGAAATAGAAGGGTATGTTTCAATAAAAGATGATAAAAAGAGAACAATAACGGTCAGAAATAACAATGGTGAAGAGAGAACGTATGAGATACCGTACGGAGCAAGATTAAAGGTAAACGATGGGGATTATGTTCAGGCAGGGGATGAGCTGACAGAAGGTTCAATAAATCCGCACGATCTTTTGAAGATAAAAGGACCAAGAGGTGTTCAGAGCTATCTTCTTGCAGAAGTTCAGAAAGTTTACAAGATGCAGGGTGTTGATATAAATGACAAGCACATAGAGATAATAATCAGACAGATGATGAAGAAAGTTAAGATAGAAGAGCCGGGTGACACTGAACTTTTACCAGGCGACATTGTAGAGATACACAGATTTGAAGAAGAAAACGACAGAGCAATTGAAGAAGGTAAGCGTCCTGCACTTGGTAGAAGGGTACTTCTTGGAATAACAAAGGCAGCACTTTCTACAGAATCGTTCTTATCTGCTGCATCGTTCCAGGAGACAACAAGAGTATTGACAGATGCAGCAATAAAAGGGAAAGTTGATCCTCTAATTGGTCTTAAGGAGAATGTCATCATTGGTAAGCTAATTCCTGCAGGGACAGGAATGGCAAAGTACAGAAATATTGTGATTGAAGAAAATCAGTAGTAGTATTGGTTGCGGGTATGCCTCAAAAAAAAGGTATACCCGCTCCTACTCCAAAATTAAAAATTTTTGAAGTTGCAACAAAACAAAAGATGTGCTTTTAAACTTTCTTGACATAAAATAATTTGAGTGTTATTATATTTGAGTGTAATTTTACACCTTCCATGTAAAAAAGGGAGGAAGTGAATTTGTCATCATCAGATATTGAAGCATTAAAAACTTCACAAAAGACAGTTGGTGCGCGCCAGACTGCCCAAGCTATCCAGAAAGGCAAGGCAAAGGTTGTTTTTGTTGCAAAAGACAGCGATGAATGGGTAGTGAGGGATATAATAGAAATGTGCCAACAAAAAGGTATAAAACTTGTGTTTGTGGATTCCAAGAAAGAACTTGGTAAGATTTGTGGTATAAGTGTGGCAGCTTCGTCTGCCGCAATAATTGAATAAGATTTTTTCAAGGAGGTGCAAGAATGCCAACAATAAACCAGCTTGTTAGGTACGGCAGAGAGAAAAAGGTTGAAAAGTCAAAAGCACCAGCACTTCAAAAAGGTTTTAACTCTTTGAAGAAAAAGTATTACGATATTAGCTGTCCTCAAAGAAGAGGGGTTTGCACAGTTGTCAAAACTGTTACTCCCAAAAAGCCAAACTCAGCTTTAAGAAAAGTTGCAAGGGTAAGACTTACAAATGGTATTGAAGTGACAGCATACATTCCTGGTATTGGTCACAACTTACAGGAACACTCAGTTGTCCTTGTAAGAGGCGGAAGAGTCAAGGACCTGCCAGGTGTTAGATACCATATTGTAAGAGGTACTTTGGACTGTGCTGGTGTTGCTAACAGAAGACAGGGCCGTTCCAAATACGGTGCAAAAAGGCCAAAACAACAAGCAGCAGGCGCTGCAAAGAAATAAAATTTGCAAAAGTGTATGGGAAAGATCGGCATGAATATTTACAGTTTTGTAGAAGGAGGGAAATGGCTTGCCGAGAAAAGGGCCTGTTAAAAAAAGAGATATATTGCCAGATCCGGTGTATAATGATAAAGTTGTTGCAAAGCTTATTAATAAAGTTATGTATGATGGCAAAAAATCAATTGCACAAAAGATTGTATATGGTGCATTTGACATTATAAGAGAAAAAACAGGCAAGGATCCACTTGAGGTGTTGGAAGCAGCACTCAACAATGTTATGCCTGTGTTAGAGGTTCGTCCAAGAAGAGTTGGTGGTGCAACGTACCAGGTACCTATTGAGGTTGCACCAGACAGAAAGCTTTCTCTTGGAATTAGATGGCTTGTTGAATATGCAAGAGAGAGAAAAGATAAAAGGACGATGAAAGAGAAACTTGCAGCAGAGATTATGGATGCAGCTAATAATACAGGTGGAGCAGTCAAGAAGAAAGAAGATACTCATAGAATGGCAGAAGCAAATAGAGCATTTGCACATTACAGATGGTAATACTATTTTGACAAGGAGGACAGAAGAAATTGCCCAGGCAGTTTCCGCTTGAAAAAACAAGAAATATAGGAATTATGGCTCATATAGATGCAGGTAAGACAACAACGACAGAAAGAATACTCTTTTATACAGGTAAGGTTCACAAATTGGGTGAAGTCCACGAAGGAACTGCTACAATGGACTGGATGGAGCAAGAACAGGAAAGAGGTATTACTATTACCTCTGCTGCTACAACATGTGAGTGGAAAGGTCACAGGATAAACATCATTGACACACCAGGACATGTGGACTTCACAGTTGAGGTAGAAAGATCTCTGCGCGTGCTTGATGGTGCGATTGCTGTATTTTGTGCAAAAGGCGGCGTGGAACCCCAGTCAGAGACTGTTTGGAGACAGGCAGATAAATACCGTGTTCCAAGGATAGCTTATGTCAACAAGATGGACATAATGGGTGCAAACTTTTTCAACGTTATTGAGATGATGAAAGAGAGACTGGGCGCAAACCCGGTTGCAATCCAAGTTCCAATTGGCAAAGAAGATACCTTCAGAGGTATTGTTGACCTTCTTACAATGAAGGCTATAATCTATGTTGATGACCTTGGAAAAGTTTCGCAAGAGACAGAAATTCCAGACGATACAAAAGACATTGCTGAAGAGTACAGAATTAAGCTTTTAGAAGCTGTTGCAGAAACTGATGAAGGTATTATGATGAAATATTTAGAGGGCGAAGAGATTACAGTTGAAGAGCTAAAGAAAGCAATAAGAAAAGCTACAATCAATATGCAGATGACACCTGTGCTTTGCGGTTCATCTTATAGAAACAAAGGTGTTCAGCCGCTTTTGGATGCTGTTGTTGATTATCTGCCATCACCAGTTGACATTGCAGCGGTAAAAGGATTTTCACCTGATACTGGCGAAGAAATTGAAAGAAAAACAAGCGAAGATGAGCCGTTTTGTGCATTGGCATTTAAGATTATGTCTGACCCTTATGTTGGTAAACTGACATTCTTGAGGGTCTATTCAGGTGTTCTTCATGCAGGGTCGTATGTTTATAACTCTACAAAGAACAAGAAAGAAAGAGTAGGAAGACTTTTGCACATGCATGCAAACCACAGGGAAGACGTTGATGCAGTGTATGCAGGTGATATCTGTGCAGCAATAGGTCTTTCTAATACTACAACAGGTGATACCCTCTGTGATGAAAATCATCCAATTGTCTTAGAATCTATGGAGTTCCCAGAACCTGTTATACAGGTTGCTATTGAACCAAAGACCAAAGCTGATCAGGAGAAGATGGGTATTGCGCTGCAGAGACTTTCTGAGGAAGACCCGACATTCAAAGTATCAACAAACCACGAGACAGGGCAAACTCTCATTGCAGGTATGGGTGAGCTTCATCTTGAGATTATTGTTGACAGAATGAAAAGAGAGTTCAAGGTAGAAGTCAATGTAGGTAAACCTCAGGTTGCTTACAAAGAAACAATCAAGAAATCTGTTAAGGTTGAAGGAAAGTATATCAGACAGTCTGGTGGTAGAGGTCAGTACGGTCACGTTTGGCTTGAGCTTGAACCGCTGGAGAGAGGCGCAGGGTATGAGTTTGTTAACAAGATAGTCGGCGGGGTGATTCCAAAAGAGTTCATACCGTCTGTCGATGCAGGTGTCCAGGAAGCAATGCAGTCAGGTGTGTTGGCGGGATATCCTGTAGTGGACGTAAGAGTTACACTGTTTGACGGTTCATACCACGAGGTTGACTCAAGCGACATGGCATTCAGAATTGCAGCAGCTCAAGCGTTCAGAGAAGGTATGAAAAAGGCAGACCCAGTACTCTTAGAGCCTATTATGAAGGTTGAGGTTGTTGTCCCTGAAGAGTACATGGGGGATGTCATGGGGGATATCAACTCCAGACGAGGAAGAATTGAGGGTATGGAACTGAGAGGAAATGCCCAGGTTATTCGTGCATATGTTCCGCTTGCTGAGATGTTTGGTTATGCAACAGACTTGAGGTCAAAGACACAGGGTCGAGGAACATACACCATGCAGTTTGACCACTATGAAGAGGTTCCAAAGAATATTGCTGACAAGATTCTTGAAATGAAGAATAAATAAGTGTTAAAATAATCTTAAACTGCGGTTGCAATTTTAAAAATTCACATAAATAAAATATTATTGTGAAGGAGGATAAAATAAGGATGGCAAAGGCTAAATTTGAAAGAACAAAACCACACGTGAACATAGGTACAATTGGACACGTTGACCATGGAAAAACAACATTGACAGCTGCAATCACAAAGGTTTTGGCTCTCAAAGGTAAAGCACAGTTTATGGCTTATGACCAGATTGACAAGGCTCCAGAGGAAAAAGAAAGAGGTATTACAATCAACACAGCACACGTTGAGTATGAAACAGACGCAAGACACTATGCACACGTTGACTGTCCAGGTCACGCTGACTACGTCAAGAACATGATAACAGGTGCTGCTCAGATGGACGGTGCAATCTTGGTTGTATCTGCAGCAGACGGTCCAATGCCACAAACAAGAGAACACATTTTGCTTGCACGACAAGTTAACGTTCCATACATCGTGGTATTCCTCAACAAGGTTGACATGGTAGACGATCCAGAATTGATTGAGCTGGTTGAAATGGAAGTAAGAGAGCTTCTTTCCAAGTACGGTTACCCAGGCGATGAAGTGCCAATTATAAAAGGTTCAGCTTTGAAGGCTTTAGAGTCAACATCACAAGATCCAAATGCTCCAGAGTATCAGTGCATTTTAGAGCTCATGGATGCTGTTGATAAATACATCCCAACACCACAGAGAGACATTGACAAGCCATTCTTGATGCCAATTGAAGACGTCTTCTCAATCACAGGTAGAGGTACTGTTGTAACAGGTAGAGTTGAAAGAGGAACACTCAAGACAGGCGAAGAAGTTGAAATAGTTGGTTTTGCTCCAGAGCCAAGAAAGACAGTTGTAACAGGTATTGAGATGTTCAGAAAGGTATTGGATGAGGCTGTTGCTGGTGACAATGTAGGGTGCCTTCTCAGAGGTATTCAGAAGAATGAGGTGGAAAGAGGTCAGGTTCTTGCAAAACCAGGTACAATTAAACCTCATACAAAGTTCAAAGCACAGGTTTACGTCTTGACAAAAGAAGAAGGTGGAAGACATACACCATTCTTCAATGGTTACAGACCACAGTTTTATTTCAGAACAACAGACGTTACAGGAACAATCACACTGCCAGAGGGTGTAGAGATGTGCATGCCTGGCGACAACGTTGAAATGACTGTTGAACTTATCTCTCCAATTGCTATTGAGTCAGGGCTCAGATTTGCTATCCGCGAAGGCGGAAGAACAGTTGGTGCAGGTTCTGTTACAACAATAATTGAATAATCAAAAAAGCCCAAGCCTAAGAAAGAAAAGCTTTAAAGCTTTCTAAACTTAGGTTTGGGCTTTTTTTGGCTCAAAAGATTTTGTTACAAGATAAATTGTTTAAAGGAGGTGTTTTTAAAAAAAACATATGGCACGAATAAGAGAGTATTATCACAATATGATTCAAAAACTTAAATTCCATCAGACAGAAGAGTATATGATTGATGAGTTTGTCTACAATACACTTAAAGAATTCTCGGTAAATCTTAATAAGGAAATAGCAATTGTTTTGAATAGAAAAGGAAGGATTGAAGAGGTCATAATAGAAAAAAAGGAATTCGCTGAACTGGAAAACCAGGACTCTTTCCCAAAAAAGGCGGCATTAATCTTTACAAGATTATCTTCAGTATCACATCCGTCAATGTTTGATCTGTCCACTCTTATAATGAAAAAGTATGACTATGTTATGACAATCTCGCTCAAAACTGAGGAAGCTACCATAGCTTTTTGGGGTAGTCTGTTGAAAGAGGTTGAAACGGTTGGACCGCACAAGATAGAGTATTTTTACAATCTTGATATCTCATCCAAGATTTCAGAAGTGGATGAAAAACAGAGGGAAAGAGAAAAGATTCACGAGACTTTGACAGAAAAAGAGGAAAGGGCTTTGCTTGTTGATGTGTGGGCAAAAAGTTCGTCTGAGCTTGACAGGCACCTTTTAGAAGAGCTTGAGAGCTTGTGTAAAACTGCGGGAGTTAAAGTTGTTGAAAAGGTGATACAAGTAAGAAGAAGCATAGACTCTGCGTATTTTATAGGAAGAGGTAAGGCAGAAGAGATACTTTCAATCTGCCAGCAGAAGGACATCGACGTTGTGATATTCAACAGAGAACTTTCGCCTGCTCAGATAAAAAACTTGGAAGAGCTGCTTTTGAGAAAAGTGATAGATAGAACTGATGTTATACTTGACATATTTGCAAGGCGTGCAAAGACCAAAGAGGGAAAACTTCAGGTAGAACTTGCACAGCTTTTGACCCTGCTTCCGCGTCTGCGTGGAACTGGAGTGTTGCTTTCAAGGCTTGGTGGTGGTATTGGAACAAGAGGTCCTGGTGAAACCAAGCTTGAGATTGACAGAAGACATATCCAGCGCAGGATTGAAGAGATAAAAAAAGAACTTGAAAAGGTGAGAAAAAATAGAGAAGTTCAGAGAAAGAGCAGAATAGAAAACCAGGTACCTGTTGTATCAATAATTGGTTACACGAATGCAGGAAAGTCTACTCTCATGAACAGAATTTCAAAAGCAGATGTTCTGGTGGAAGATAAACTATTTGCAACACTTGATACTACAACAAGAAGAGTGTACCACAAGGGCAGAGAATTTTTACTCACTGATACTGTTGGCTTTATAAGAAACTTACCGCATCATCTTGTTGAGGCGTTTTCCTCAACATTAGAAGAGGTCAAGTATTCAAACCTTATTCTGAACGTTGTAGATATATCTGACCCATATTATTATGACCACATAAAAGTATCTGAGGATTTGCTAAAGCAGCTTGGAGCAGAAAATATCCCTCTTATAAGGGTTTACAACAAGATAGATAAAGTTGACCTTTCAAGTGTGGATGTGTTTGACAATCTTCCACATGTTTTCGTCTCTGCTCAGGATGGCAGAGGTATAGATACTTTGCTTGATATGATTGTTGAGAGGATTTAATTATACGAAATTTGTTGAATATGATGAATAAAGAGGGTATTATTAAAGTAGGGGGAAATTTTAATTAAAATAAAAGAAAGGGGTTGTCCGCATTGCTAATTCGTAATTGTGCTGGTGGAGTTGTGTTCTACCAGGGAAAAATTTTTATTATGAAGAACGAAAAGGGCGAATGGGTGTTTCCAAAAGGTGTTATCCGAAATGGCGAGATTGCACCGGAAGTTGCGGTAAGAAGAGTCAAGGAAGAAGTTGGCATTGATGCGTCAATTCTCTCCACAGCAGGTCAAACAAGTTATGAGTTCTATTCTGTCACACGTCAGAAACCAGTTTGTAACAAGATTATATGGTATATCATGGAGGCAAAATCTCCCGAGTTTTTGAAGGAAAACAAGCAAGAGAACGTTTTTGATGCTGGATATTTTGACATTGAAGAGGCTATCCAGAAGATTACTTACAGTCAAGACAAGGCTTTGGCATCTTGTGCATATGAACAGTACAAACAACTTGTGAATATTTAAATCAGTGTTTATAATATATATGGTGCGAAGTTTTGACGGGCTGTCATTAAATTTTACATAAAATGGCAGCCCTTTTTGATGTGAAAAGCTAATGGATGTAATTAATTGAGGCAAAGGGGATTTAAAATAAAAATGGGATTTAAAACTATTGCTCAAAATGTCCGGGTAGAATTTGTAGAAAGAAAGTCAAGGTTTATTGCATCGGTTTTCAGGGTAGAAAATCAACATGATGTTAATACCTTTCTTGAACAGGTTAGAAAAGAGTTTTATGATGCAACACACAATGTGTATGCCTATACATATGGGATTGAATATCCTGTGCAAAAGTATTCTGATGATGGGGAACCGCAGGGTACAGCCGGGCTTCCTGTCATGGAGGTAATAAGAAAGAGCAATGTTTCGAATGTGTTGATTATAGTGACTCGGTATTTTGGCGGGATTTTGCTGGGTGCGTCAGGACTTGTCAGGGCATATACACAGGCAGCAAGCCTCGGACTTGAAAAAGCGGGTATTTTGGAGTATCATGAATGTGAAGAGGTATTGTTGAGTATAGAATATTCTGATTTTGAGAAGATTAAATGGCTTACTTCAAAGTTTAATACAAAAATAGAAAAGATTGAGTATTCGCAAGTTGTAGATTTATTGCTGGCAATAAAAAAAGAAGAGGTGGATGAGTTTATAAAAAACGTTTCAGATATTACATCTGGCAACTTTCTGGCTGACAAAAAGGGAATAGTTTTGAAAGCAATTTAGAAAAAGGATGTGTTTGTGCTGTGAAGAAGAAAGAAAATGTGTATAGATACCTTTTTACAAATCCACTTTATTTTGTTCAGAATATTTCACTTCTTAACAATTTCGTAGCAGGAATAGCAGTGTTTTTGATATATGTTACACTTTTTACAATTTACGTTTACCTTCAGATTATAAATGGATATAAAATAATGCCAGTAGAGACAGGTATTGTATTTTTTACAGACAGAATAAAATCTGATTTGGAGAATTTAAGGTTAGCAAGGCTTATTATTACACTTTTTTCAAACCAGATTTTTAAGCTTTTTATGCTGGTTGTTATAGTTTTTTTGACAGCTTCCGTTGTTACAAGAAAAAGAGCAAATGTTTCACAAGTGATAACTACACTGACAGTATCATACCTTCTTCCGGCATATACATTTTTGATAGGGACTATGTTTTGGTTTTTATCAATTGGTTATGCAATTTTTAAAGTGTCAGAGATGTTCTTCTTGGTATCTGTTTATGAAGCACTTTCAAAGGGGTTTGGTATACCAAGAACAAAGGCGTTGACAATAGTATTTGTGATTGTGCTCTTCTATTGTTTGCTTTATGTATGTTCACCTTCGGTATTTCTTACACCTTTTCTGATATAAAAGGATAGGGTAACTAATTAGTAAATATCCTGCTAAAAACAAGATAATAAAAACTTTCATTGAAGTTATTTTCAGATAAATGAGTATAGTAAATATAAGCAAGCACCCCATTGTAAGTTGAAAGATGAGAATGATTATTCTTTTTTCAAGAATAAATTCAAACTCAAGGTTTGCTATCTTTTCAATCATTATAATACATGAAATAAGGGCGAATATATTTGAGATCCAAATATAAGGGATCTCACTTTTGAAAAGTAATATTGTTGGGATATAGGCTATCAATCTTATTACTGTTAGTACTGTATTTAAAATAAAATTAAAATTGACCTTATCGAGTGCATTAAGTAAACTTGAAAGTACAACAGAAAGATAATAAAATGCTATCGCAGGTGCAATGTGTTTAAGATACACTCCTGCTTGAGGGTTTTTGTACAATAAATTACAAATCTGTGCAGAAAAAAGTAAGAATATACATGTCGCTGGTAATGAAATAGCAATGGTAAGCAAGAGAAAAGAGTTTATTCGAGAGTTTAGAGTTTTTGTGTGAATCTTTGTTTCGGAGATGGTAGGAACTATTATTATGGATAATGAATTTACAATAACAAGCGGCAAAGTTGCTGCTGGAAAGCTCATGCCATTTATTATTCCATAAATAGAAATTGCTTCGTTTTTTGTGTTACCGATATATTCAAGTAATTTTGGAATTATCATATTTTCAAGTGATTGAAAAATCATTCCAAGGACACTGGCTGTGGCAAGTGGTACAGATACTTTGAGTATATTAGATGAAATCTGCCCAACCTCGGAAAGTTTAATCGGAAATTGAATATTTTTGTATTTGAGTTTATATGATATCAAAAGGAAACTCAGACTTGAAAGTTCTCCTATAAGAATTCCCAGGAAAGACAAAAATAGTTTTATATCAAGCGAAGATGAATTTATTACTGTCAAGAAAATGGGACATGTGACAGAAAGTCTGACAACATTTTCAAACACTTCTGCCAAGGCAGGTGGAGTAGGATTTTGAATACCATAAAAAAAGCCCTTCAAGATAGCTGATTGTGTGACAACCACAATGCATACAATAAGTGGGTAGACAGTGTATTTAAGATGTGGCGTATCAAATATAATATCACAGAAAAAAGGATTTAAGATACAAAAAAAGATAGCAACTATAATACTCCAAAGAAGAAGTATTCTGCTCATCACAAAGACAACTTTTTCTTTCAAGGCGGTAGAATGGCAATTTTCAGCAATATATTTTGAGATAGCAGTTAAGATTCCACCGCTTGATATACTGTAAAACAAATAATAAAGTGTCATGCCAAATGTATAAAGTCCCATACCAATAGAACCTATTCTGTGTGATATGAAAACTCTGTAAAAGAAAAAAAGACTGTATGTTAAAATGTTGCAAAGTGTGAGTATTACAATCTGACTTAAAATCTTTTTGTTCATCTTTCTTTTATTTATAACAATTCTTTGCTCATTATTAAATCTTATGTATTAAATTCATTTGACATTAGCTCTAAGTCTAATTTATAATTCCATATTGAGCACAATAGCAGCTTAAAAGGTAGGGGGAAGTAAACTATGTCTGGACATTCAAAATGGGCGAATATAAGACACAAAAAAGAAAAAACAGATGCTCAGAAAGGGAGACTTTTTACAAAACTTGGTAGAGAACTTATGGTTGTTGCAAAGATGTATGGACCTGATCCTGAGACAAACCCGAAGCTCAGAGACGTAATTGCAAAAGCAAAGGCAAACAACATGCCCATGGACAAGATAATGGGGTTTATAAAAAGGGCAGCTGGTGAGATTGACACAACAGGGTACGAAGACATTACGTACGAGGGCTATGGACCTGGCGGGGTTGCTGTTATTGTTGAGGCAATGACGAACAACAGAAACAGAACAGCCGGAGAGCTTAGACATATTTTTGACAAAAACGGTGGCAATCTTGGTCAAACAGGCTGTGTTTCGTGGATGTTCAGCAGAAAAGGTGTTATAGTTATTGAAAAGGAAAGCTTTCCGGATGAGGACTTTGTGATGGAAAAGGCGTTAGAGTATGGTGCTGAGGATTTCTCCTCAGAGGACGATATATATGAGATAATTACATCACCTGAGGATTTTTCAAAGGTCAGGGAAGGTTTAGAAAAAGATGGTTTTACATTTATAAGGGCTCAGATAGAGATGATTCCCCAGACAACTGTAAAGCTTTCAAGTGAGGATGCCCAGAAGATGAGAAGACTTATTGACATGCTTGAAGATAACGATGATGTAAAAGAGGTTTATCACAATTGGGAAGAAGATGAAGAATAAATTATATGTATAGCAGTGGGTTTGGCAGGGAATAATAGTAAAAAAGTTTGAGTGCTTGTGGGGGCAATGAAGAAAATGAAACTGTATTTTAAAACTGCCACGCTCACTGCTATTATTATTTTCTTATTCATAGTTTCGTTTGCAGTGGGGTTTACTATAACATTAGAAAGAGGAAAAGTGAAATCTGAAAAGGATATTAAGGGTAAAAATGTAACTCAGATTGCGTATATAAATAAAGATATGGAAGACAGAATAACAGAAAATACTTTATTTATTGTAAGGAGATATTTTAAAGGGTGCGGACATGTTATTGAAGAAAAGAAGATTGTACCAAAAGAATATGTAGGAATATCAAAACAGGACTTTAAAAATATGTTTGCCGGATGGGAAATAAACGCGTTCAGCTCTAAGTATGTTGTAATAAGCCGAGTATTTGACGGTTTTTGTCCCAATCATTTTATAATTTCTATAAAAGACGGAAGAGTAGCTATATTTTATTCGCAACCTGTAGATGGTGATACTCTAAAGCTCATTACTCCAATTAGTATTGAGAACTTACCAGAACAAGAGGTCAATGATTTAAAAAAAGGAATCGTGGTCAACTCATTTGAAGATGCAATAAAGATAATTGAGGATTTTGGAAGTTAAAAAATTTTATGTAACATAGTTTACCCATAATTCATATTATGTTAATGGAAAAAGACATAATATGAATTATGGGAGGTAAGAAAAGATGTCAGAAGAACTGGATTTGAGGTATGAAGGTCACGAACATCACTGCCGCGACATCTGTGAACACATGAGAAGATATTTGGGAGAAACAGTTACAGTATTTACAGAAAGCGGAGGAGAAAGTGGTCAGGGATTTACGGGAGTTTTAGCATTAGTTACTCCAAGATTTGTAAGACTTATTGTAACAATAGGTACACCACCAGATGACCCATTCTGGTACAGAGGCTATGACTCAAGAGAAGAATTTGGAGAACATCATCGAAAAGAAAGATGTTGCCCGCCACGCAGAAGATTTTGCGGCCTTGGTTCAATAGTTGACATTCCTTGCAGAAAGATAGTTGCATTTGTTCACAATGCTGTATAAAAAAGTCTTGAGAGGCTGGCACAATTAAAACTGCCAGCCCTTATTTTACATAATTTGTGAGCCTTCCAATTCCCTCAATTTCAACTTCAACAACATCTCCTTTTTTCATACTTCCAATTCCAGAAGGAGTTCCTGTGATTATCACGTCAAAAGGTTTTAAAGTCATTATAGAGCTTACATAACTTACAAGCTCCTGCACGGTGAAGATGAAATTGCTTGTGTTAGAATTTTGAACAAGTTTGTCATTAAGATAGGTTTTAATTTGGCTATTGTTCGGGTCAATTTCATCTGTTATAATAGGGCCAATTGGTAGAAAAGTGTCAAAAGATTTTGCTACAGTCCACTGACCATTTTTAGGCTGAAGATCCCTTGCCGTCACATCATTTGCGCATGTATAACCAAGTATGTACTCATCTGCCTCTTGAGGCTTTACATTGCGACACTCTTTTTTTATAATCACCGCAAGCTCTCCTTCATAGTCCACTTGGCTACTCATATGCTGCGGATAAATTATACTGTCGTTGTGGCCAATTACACATGTCGGAGGTTTTAGGAAAAGCACAGGTTTTTCTGGAAGATCAAGTCCAAGTTCTTTTGCATGATCTTTGTAATTAAGCCCTACACAGACAATCTTTGAAGGCTTGACAGGCGGCAAAATTTTCAAATCCTCTATTGAATAAGACTCTTTACCCAGTTTCAACGGTTTGAGACTTTTTACAACTTTTACTATATTGTCTTCCACAAGTCCAAAAAATGTTTTGTTTGCATAAAAAAATCTTCCAATCTTCATGTCTTTTTAGCACCTCTCAATAGTGTGAAATATAATTTAGTTAAGATTATATAATATCGTGCTTAAAAACACAAATGATAAATTGCAAGTAACCTCTTGTAAACTTTCATTTTGAATGATATAATAAGATTGTTAAATTTTAAACGAAATTTGGATTTTGGGTGATTAAGGAGCTGATATTTTGGGTATTAATTAAATTAGTATTTTTTGAGGATAATAATTTTGGAAAGTTTTAAAATATGATTTTACAGGTGGTGATTCAAATTGCCAAAGGTTCTTCGAGCTGATAATATGAACAAGTGTCTTGGATGCTTTACATGCATGCTCACATGTGCAGCAGTGAACCATAACAATCACAACCTTGCAAAAAGCTCAATAAAGGTTAAGACAAGAGGTGGACTTCAGAGTAAGTTTGCAGCAACAATTTGTGTTGCCTGCAAAGAACCAGCTTGTGCAGAGGTTTGTCCAACAAATGCGCTTGTTAAAAGACCAGGTGGAGGAGTGAAGCTCATTGAAGAAAAATGTATTGCATGCGAAAAATGTGTCAGTGCATGTATAGTTGGTTCAATTCACATGGACTATGATAGAAAAATCCCAATTGTTTGCAAACACTGTGGGGCATGTGTGAGAATGTGTCCGCACAATTGTCTTTCAATGGAGGAGGTGAGTGAGTAAGATGATAGGTAAAGATTTTATAAGAGTTCTTTATATAGACCTTACAAGCCAGAAAGCAGATATTCAAGAAAGAAAGGACCTTTACAAATATTTAGGCGGAGCAGGTGTTGCTGCAAAACTTTTAGAGGAGAATATGAAAAAAGATGTTGACCCTTTGCATGAAAGCCAACCTCTTATAATATCAATAGGCCCACTTTCAACAATATTTCCTGTTGTGACAAAAGCTGTTGCTACTTTTGTATCACCACATACAGGAGAATATGGTGAAAGCCATGCAGGTGGCAGACTTGCAATGGCTATCCGAAATGCGGGGTATGATGCAATAGTTATAACAGGAAAAGCTCAAAAGCCCACATACCTTGTTGTTACAGATAAGAATATTGAATTTAAAGATGCAAGAGCTATGTGGGGACTTGACATAGAGGAGACAGGAAGGGTTATAAGAGAAAGAGAGCCAGGTCCAGGGAAAAGAAGCATAATCAGAATTGGTAAAGCAGGAGAAAACCTTGTAACATACTCTTGTGTCAACGTTGATACTTACAGACATTTTGGAAGACTTGGAATTGGTGCAGTCTTTGGAAGCAAGAACCTTAAAGCTATTATGATAATGGGAGAAGAGGATTTACCAATTGCCAGTTTAAAAGAATATTTTAAGACTTATCAAGAGATATATAAAAAAGTTACACAGACAGATGCAATGGCGAAATATCATGAGCTTGGGACACCTATGAATATAAAGGTCTTAAACAGTATAAATTCGTTACCAACCAAGAATTTGTTACAGTCCAATTTTGAATATGCAGATGATATATCAGGGGAGACATTTGCTGAAAAGAACCTGGTCAGAAAGGTTTCGTGTGTTGGCTGTCCCATTGGATGCATCCATATAGGACAGTTCAGACGAGAATTTGACAAGGGATATGAGTATGAGTCTATTGCTGTATCGTATGACCATGAACTTATATATGCTTTAGGTAGTCTTTTAGGAATAAAAACAACTGATGAGGTCCTTCAGATTATTGATGAGGTAGAACTTGCAGGACTTGATGCAATTTCAACAGGTGTTGTACTGGCCTGGGCAACAGAAGCGCTCAAAAAAGGACTTATCTCAAGAGAAGACACTCTTGCTGACCTTGAGTTTGGTAACACCATGGAGTATGTAAAAGCAATTGACAATATTGCAGAAAGAGTCAACGAGTTTTATTATACAATCGGCAAAGGTTTGAAAGAAGCTGTGAAAAAATATGGTGGGGAAGAGTTTGCACTTTTGTATGGTGGAAATGAGATGGCAGGGTATCATACAGGCTATGCCTTTGCGCTTGGTCAAACAGTTGGTGCAAGGCATTCTCATTTAGACAATGCAGGTTATTCTTATGACCAGAGTGCAAAAGAATTAAAAGATGAGGAAATAATAGATTATGTAATTAATGAAGAAAAGGAAAGAGCAGTGCTCACATCGCTTTGCATATGTCTATTTGCACGAAAGGTGTATGACAGGGCAACTATTTTGAAAGCATTAAATGTGATTGGTATAAACTGGACTAATGATGACCTTACACGACTTGCAAATGACGTGTTTTTTACTAAACTAAAAATCAAAAAGGAGCTTGGATATTCACTTGAAAATTATAAATTTCCGAAAAGAATATTTGAAACGCCTACAATGTGGGGAAAGATGGATGAAGAGAGGTTAAATAGGCTTTTGAAGATGTATATCGAGAGGGTGGAAAAGGAATATGAAGATTGGAGTAGAGGTAAATAATTTCTTTAGCAGGTATGGCAGCAGGATAGGCAAAATGGAAATCGAGATTGACCAGAACACAAATGTAGAAAAGCTTCTTGAAAACTTAAACATTCCAAAAGACAAAGTAGGATTTGTGATTGTCAATCAAAAAAGGGTTGACTTTGACTATGTGTTGTCGGAAAATGATAGTGTGTATATAACTCCGTATGCAACTGGAGGATAATATATGGCTATACAAAAAAGATATATAAAAAACATAGGTGCTTTGAGTATAGATGCCCAAAAAAAACTTCTTTCAACAACAGTTGCTGTTGTTGGAGTTGGTGGCATAGGTGGTTTTTTAATAGAAGGACTTGCACGACTTGGAGTGAAAAAGATCATAGCAGTTGATATGGACTCTTTTGATGAGACAAATTTAAATAGGCAAATAATTTCTAATATAAACAACCTTGGAAAGTACAAAGTATTTGAAGCAGAAAAAAGAGTAAAAGAAATAAACCCTGCAGTTTATTTTGAACCAATAAAGGAAAAGGCTTATTTAGAAAATCTTGATATATTTTTGATGGAAGCAAGTTATATCTTTGATGCAACTGACAATTTAGAAATAAGGAAAAGTCTTTCAAAGTTCGCACAAAAGATGGGCAAGGTTTTAATCCACGGTGGGTGTGCCGGCTGGTATGCTCAAATTGCCATCATTACAAAAGATACCCAAGGAATAGAAAAACTTTTAGGGGAAACGAATGTTGAAGGTGCTGAAAAGGACCTTGGCAATCCTATATTTGCGCCTATGCTTACAGCGGCTTTAGAACTTTCTGAGTTTTGTAAACTGATATCAACTCAAGGAGAGAATTTGATAGGAAAGTGCATGGTTGTGAATCTTCTGACAAATGAATATAGGATTTTTGAATTTTAGAATCTTTCCGAGCCATAGCAGCCTAAAAAGAGGGGTTGACCCTCTTCATGGTGCTATGGCCGATAGGGTACAGATTTGGGAAACCGCTGTGCCTCCCGCTTTGGAAAGGAAAGATTCTTCTAAAACTTGGTTTTAGAAGGATACTCTTTTGCTTCAAGTTTCAAAGCGGGAGAGTATCCTTTTTTATTTTTGAAAATACAAAAAGGTGGGAGACCAGAAAATGCAAAAAGAAAAGTATCCCAGAAATATTGCAGCACTACTTACTTTTATTTTCGTTGCTACTTTAAGCTTTCTTTCATTTTCTTACTCTAAAACTTTCAAGATAGCTACAACTACAAGTATATACGATAGTGGTTTTCTGGATTTTGTAATACCTGCATTCGAAAAGAAGAATGATATAAAATTGGCATTCATTTCAGTAGGAAGCGGTCAGGCAGTCAAGATTTTCAAAAATGGCGATGCTGAAGGAATAATAATACATGAGAGGTCATTTTTAGACGAACTTAAAAAAACAAAGCTGATAAATGGTTATAGCGCATTTGTTTCAAACTATTTTATACTTGTTGGGCCAAAAGATAAAAAGGATTTATTTAAAAAGGTAAAAAGTGTCCAAGAAGCTTTTGCACTGATAAGAAAAAATAACTTTAAATTTGTGTCACGTGCAGACAACTCAGCAACTTATATTAGAGAACTTGAGATATGGAAGTTAGCAAAGATCCAGCCAAATTTTGGAGGATATATAAAGGCAGGGCAGGGTATGGGAATGAGTCTAAATCTTGCAAATGAAAAGGGAGCTTTTATTCTTACCGATGAAGCAACATTTTACAAAATGAAAGATAAATTAGATAGCTTGGATGTAGTTTATCAAAATTCAAGGGAGCAAGTACTTACAAATATATATTACTTTGCTTACTCACCTGAAAAAGCACGGCTTTCCAAGTTTGTTACATATTTGAAAAGCAAGGAATTTAAAGATCTTGTGAGCTCTTTTAACCAAAAATTCTTCAAAAAAGAAATATACAGAGTTGTAAAATGAGTGGTCAAGAGGTAGCAAGATGCTGGTAAATGTAGTTCTTTCAACTATGATTGTTTGTATTCCTTCGACATTCCTGGCGGTTTTGATAGGTGTTCCTGCAGGATATTTTCTCAAAGTCAAAAGATTTAAATACAGAAAGATGTTAATTAGAATAGTTTATACTCTATCTGGGCTACCACCTGTGCTCGCAGGACTGCTGGTATATATACTTCTTTCCAGAAAAGGTCCTCTTGGTTTTTTAGACATACTTTTTACCAAATGGGCTATGATCATTACCCAGGTAATACTAATTGTTCCTATAGTCACACTGTATACTCTGTCTGGACTAAAAAATATAGATAGTGTTCTTGAAAACTTGGATTATTTGAATGTGAAAGGATGCAAAAGGTATACAGCCATTGTGAGGGAGTATTTAAAAGAGATAGTATATGCTATTGTTTTAGGTCTTTCAAGAGCAATTTCTGAGGTTGGTGGAGTTTTGATTGTTGGAGGGAACATAGAAGGAAGCACACGGATTTTAACAACAGCCATAATTTTTGAAATTACCAAGGGTGAGTTTTCAACCGCTCTTTTGCTGGGTGCAGTGCTGCTTGCTATCTCATTTACTTTTAATACAATTTTGCAAATATTGCAAGGTGATGCTTTTGATTAAAGTCATAGATGTAAAAAAGAATTTTGGGCAGAGGACATTGTTTGAATGCAAAAGTCTCACATTTGAAAAGAAAGGACTTTATATTATAAAAGGACCAAACGGTTGCGGGAAGACCACATTTTTGAGAATGCTATTTGGAAAGGATAAAGAATATTCAGGCAAAATACACAATTTGTTCAAGAAAAACATTATGCTTCCGCAGCAGCCGTATTTTTTTAAAGGGTCGGTTGAATATAATCTTGCACTTGCTCTTTCGCATGAGAGTCTAAAGTCTGCCCAGGAGGTTTTAAAGATGTTTGGTGTTCCTATCAAAACCAACATAAATCAGCTCTCAGCTGGGCAGAGACAGTTAGTAAGTTTCTTAAGAGCGTTTTATATACCTTCTGATGTACTTTTTTTGGATGAGCCCGATTCCTTTCTCGATAAAGATATAAAAGAGTTTGTGTACAGACTTATAGAAGATGAAGCACAAAAAAGGTGTATAATAGTTGTAACACATTATCAAGGTGTAGCTTTAAAGGGCAATGTGATATATTTTGAAAATGGTCAGATTATTAAAGAAGGGGAGCTCTACAAATGAAGGTATTAAAAACATATTTTGAAGTTTTTGAGATACTTAAAGATGAGTTTTGTAATTTTGATCTTCAATCAGAAAAGGTCCCTGTTCAGGAAGCAGTTTTTAGAATTTGTGCTCAAGATATTATAGCAGATATAGATGTTCCTCACTTTGACAAGTCAACTGTTGATGGATATGCACTAAGATGTGAAGAGACGTTTGAAGCAAATGATGAAAACCCGGCCGTGTTTGAAATAGTAGGTGAGGTGAAAACGGGAGTGGTACCAAACTTTCAAATACAAAAAGGACAAGCTGCAAGGATATTCACAGGAGGGTATGTACCGCAAAATGTAAATAGCATTGTGATGCTTGAAAATACTATTGAAGAGGATGGAAAACTCTATGTTTTCAAGCCAGCAAAGCCTGGCGAAAATATACTCAAAAAAGGTGAGGATATAAAAAAAGGCAGTATCGTCATCAAGAAATATCAAAAACTTGAGCCTGCTCAAATTGGCGTGCTGGCTGCAATAGGTAAAAAAGAAGTTGAGGTTTTTAAAAAGTTAAGAGTGGGTATCATCTCAACCGGAGATGAAATAATATCGCAGGCTGAAAAGCTCAATGGTGCAAAGATTTATGATGTGAACTCATTCACTCTGTACACATCATGCTACAAGGAATATGCTCTTCCTAAAATGTATGGGATTATAAAAGATGATTTTGAAGTTTTAAAAGATGTCCTCTTTAAAGCTTTGCAGGAAAATGACATTGTTCTTATTTCAGGTGGAAGTTCTGTTGGCACATACGACAATACTTTAAAGGCTATTGAGAGCCTAAAAGATTCTAAGGTGCTTGTTGACGGTGTTTCAATAAAACCAGGCAAACCAACAATAATAGCAAAGGTTGGAATAAAGGCAGTTTTTGGACTTCCTGGTCATCCTGTGTCTTGCCTTTTTATATTCAACTTTTTTGTAAAAAAGCTTATTGACATCATATTACATCAGCAGGACACTTCTAGAAAAGTACTTGCAAAAGTGAAGACATCTATTTCAAATCAATCGGGCAGAACTGAGTTTGTGTTTGTAAAGCTTCATTTTGGCGATGAGATTTTAGCTGAGCCTCTTTATGGAAAATCAGGTTCAATAAATCTTTTGAATAATGCAAGTGGATATATAAGGGTTGATGCAACAAAAACTGGTATCAGGCCAGGAGATATTGTTGAGGTGATATTGATATGAAAGATTATCATTTTTCAGCTGTGCTTCCCCAGCATGCAAGAGTTTCTATCCGGGAGATTCTAAAGAAATATCTGGTATTAGAAGAAGAGGAGATTTCATTGTATTATGCAAAAAATAGATTTGTTGCAGAGGATTACAAAGCTATTCATACATCCCCCCCTACAGATGTTGCTGCAATGGATGGATATGCCGTGATGGCTGAAGAGACATTCGACGCTTATAATACAAATCCAAAATATATTGAAAGTTTCAAAACTATCCAAACAGGCGAAAGTATAGATAATTTCAATGCGGTTATTCCTTTTGAAGATGTTCAGATAGAAAACGGTAAAATAAAAATTTTTCAAAGCTACTATCCGCGTCAAAACGTTCGCTCAAAAGGTGAGGATATAAAGGAAGGTGAGATGATAATAAAGAAAGGTGAGTTTTTGACATTTTTTGACAAAGTATATCTGAAAGCTGGTGGGTGGCTTAATATCAAGGTTTACAAAATGCCAAAAGTTGCTTTTCTGCCAACTGGAGATGAGCTTGTGAATAGAATTGAAAGGGCTGGACAGCTTGTTGAGTTCAATTCGGTGATTTTTAGTGAGCTTCTGTATCAGTATGGTTTTGAAATTAGTGTTTTCAAACCAGTATCCAACGATTTAAATGTTCTTAAAGAAACTTTGAAAAAACTTTTAGATGAGTTTGATATTGTGTTTGTAAATGCTGGGTCATCTAAAGGTGACAAGGATTTGACACATGATGTAATTCAAAGTCTTGGCAGAGTAGCTATCCATGGTATAGCTATAAAACCTGGAAAGCCAACAATCATAGGTGAGGTAAATGGGAAACTTGTACTGGGACTTCCTGGTTTTCCTGTTTCTATGTTTTTTGTTCTCAAAGAGATTTTTTTAAAAGCTTTTTTTGATGCATATTCGTTAAATCCTAAGGAAAATACAATTTTGGCTGTACTGGAAAGAAGAGTTGGCTCAGATGTTGGAGCTGAGGAGTATATAAGAGTACAGGTTGAAAACAAGGATGGCAAAAATCTTGCAAGAGTTTTAAAAAGAGGAGCAAGCGTGATTTCAAGTTTAAAGCGAGCAGATGGATATATAGTTGTGCCAGTAAATGTTGATGTTGTTGAAGAGGGAAGTTTAGTTGAGGTCAAGATGATTTGAAAAAGGTGATGAAAATGTTTGATGGTTTTTCAAGAAAAATAGACTATTTAAGGCTTTCTGTAACTGATAGATGCAACTTTTTTTGCATGTATTGCCGAACAAAGGATTTGTGTTATGAAAGGGCAGACCAGCTTTCAAAAGGAGAAATATTTAGAATAATCTCTGCATTTAAAAAGCTTGGGATCCAAAAACTTCGAATTACTGGTGGAGAGCCTTTTTTGAGAGATGACATTTTTGAGATAATTGAGTTTGCACACAGTATTGGCATAGAAAATATAAATATAACAACAAATGGTTGGTTAGATACCGAAAAGATTAAAAAGGTTATTAAAAGTTCGCTCAAATCAGTAAATATTTCTCTTGATACACTGGATAAAGAAAAATACAGGTTTGTAACAGGAATTGATGGTTTAGATAAGGTTTTGACAGCGATAGATGAGTTAAGAGTTCACAAGAGAGTGAAAATAAACACTGTGCTCATTCGCTCTATTAACCTTGATGAGATAGAAGATTTGATTTCCTTTGCGAAAAAGAGGGATGTTATTATTCGCTTTATTGAACTTATGCCTATTGGCATTGCCAACCAAATCTTTGAAGATGAATTTGTAAGCAAAGATGAGGTTATTAAAAGGTTCAAAGGAATAAAAGAAGTGAGCACAAAGGAAGTTTCCGCTGCTAAATATTACTATGTTGAAGATTTTGACTATACGGTAGGATTTATAAGCTCTGTATCAGACCATTTTTGCAAAACGTGCAATAAAGTCAGAGTCTCATCAACTGGCGTGCTTTACAACTGTCTGTTTGATAAGAATGGCTTAAACTTGAGAGATTTTCTGGATGATGAAGAACTCCTCTTCAAAAAGATAGAAGATTTTGTAAAAAAGAAAAAGCTGGTAAGAAGCCTAAAATCGGATATGCCGATGTTTAAGATAGGAGGGTAGTGTAAAGATGGGATTTACACATTTTGATAAAGATGGTCTTCCCAAGATGGTAGATGTGACGTCAAAAGAACCAAGTTTTAGGGTTGCAAGAGCAAGCGGGAAGATATTTGTAGGAAAGGATGTTATTGAAGCAATTGAGAATGCTTTTTTGCCAAAAGGGGATGTGTTTGCAACTGCTAAGGTTGCAGCGATAAATGCTGCCAAAAAGACGTTTGAACTTATACCTCTTTGCCACAACATATTTTTGTCTTTTGTTGACGTTTCGTATAGGATAGACAGGGAAGAAGGGTACATTGAAGCGGTATCAGAAATAAAAACTGAAGCAAAAACAGGTGCGGAGATGGAAGCAATCACAGCAGTGGTTATTTTTTTAGAGACAGTATATGACATGTGCAAAGCGGTAAAAAAAGATATGGTAATTACTGATGTCAGGCTTATAGAAAAATCTGGGGGGAAATCTGGACATTATATTTTTGAAAATGAAAATAAAACTGCAAAGGTTGTGTCAATCAACATCAGCAGACAAAAAGGAACGCCGAAAGAACCAGTAAGTGAAGCGGTTTTGATTGAAAACTATGGGATTGAAGGTGATGCACACGCCGGGACTTCTCATCGGCAGGTAAGTCTTCTTGATATATCCAGCATAAATAAGATGGAACAGTACGGGCTCAAAGGCCTTTGTTTTGGCAAGTTTGCAGAGAACATTACAACAGAAAACTTGGATCTGCAGAAAATTTCGCTTGGAACAAAACTGAGAATAGGGAATGATGTCTTGCTTGAAATAAGCCAGATAGGGAAAAAGTGCCACGGTAGCGGCTGCGAAATTGCAAGATTGGTTGGAGTTTGTATTATGCCCAAAGAAGGTCTGTTTGCCAAAGTATTGAAAGGTGGTAAAATTAAAGCGGGAGATATTATTGAGATTTTAAATGAGTAAAAAGTTGGCTCAACTTCCACTTCCACATTCTCTTTCATTTTCTAAAAGGATATTGAGGCCATGCTCTAAGATTGGTAAAACTGCTTCAAGGCATTCTTTTACTGCCTTTGGTGAACCTGGAAGATTTATTATTAAACTGTTTTTGTATATTCCTGACGCTGCACGGGAAAGGTAACTTCTTTTGTTTATCTTTCCCGTTTCATATCTTATAAGCTCTGAAATGCCTGGTGTTTGTTTTTCTACAATTTCAAGTGTTGCCTCGGGTGTCACGTCTCTTGTATAAAATCCTGTTCCACCAGTTGTCAGTATCAGATTTGCTCCTCTTTTTTGTGCCTGGATTATGGCTTCTTTTATCATTTCCTTTTCATCTGGGACAATTTTGTAAAATACATTTATAAAACCCTGGGATAATAGTATATCAGTTATTATTTTTGCGCTCAAATCCTCTCTTTCTCCTCTTGAAGCTTTGTCCGAGCATGTGATTACTGCGAATGTAAAACCCATTTGTTTCATCTCCTCTTCCTGCAAGATTTATGCTTAAATATTTTTTAGTTAGCATTTCAAAGTCAACAGGAATTTGTTATAATTATATAAGATATTTTCTTACATTGAAAGAGGGAAAATTTAATGATTGAGCTCAAAGAAGTATCACAAGAAAACCAAGAAAAAATAAAAAATTTTTGTGATGTGAACAATATACCTTTTTATGAAAGTACAATTTCACATGTTGTGTTAGATGGCAGCAATGTGTTAGGAGTTTCTCAGCTCAAGGTTGAAAATGGAATAGCTGAGATATTAATCGTTTTTGTGAAGGAAGAATTTAGGAACATGGGGTTTGGAGATGGGCTTTTAAAAATGCAGATTAACTACTGTTATAGAAATTCAATAAGTTTTATTAAGGTAAAAAAAGGTATAAATGATCGGTTTTTTAGAAGAGTTGGATTTGTGGAAAAAGGAGAATATCTTGTTTTAGATGTTCAGGCATTTTATACAAATCTTAAGTGTAAACAATAAAATTTATAGAAAGAGGGTAAGAGATGCAATTTGATTATGAGTGGTTTAAAAAAAAGATTTGGGAGTATATAGGAATAAATCTTTCGTATTATAAGGAAAAACAGATGAAAAGAAGAATAGAGTCGCTCATGAAAAAAAACGGGTTTGATACTTTCGCGGCTTATTACACTGCTTTGACAAAGGATCAGAAACTTTTCAATGAATTTATAAATTATTTAACAATCAATGTCTCAGAGTTTTATAGAAACCCCCAACAGTGGGAAATACTCGAAAAAGAAATAATGCCGTATATACTAAAGAGGACAAAAAGACCCAGAATATGGTCTGCTGCCTGTTCCACAGGCGAAGAACCGTATTCAATTGTAATGCTTTTGACCAGATTTTTTCCTTTGAGCGAAATAAAAATTTTAGCAACCGATATTGATGATGATGCTATAAGAAAAGCCAAAGAAGGAGTATATATGAAAAAGAGCTTAGAAGGACTACCTCAAGAATTTGTAAGAAGGTTTTTTAAAGAAAATGGAGAATTATATTACATAAGTGATGAAATAAAAAGATGTGTTGAGTTCAGACATCATGACCTTTTAAAAGACCCATATCCAAAGGATATGGACTTAATTGTATGCCGCAACGTTTTGATATATTTTACTGAAGAAGCAAAGGATATGGTCTACAAAAATTTTAATAAATCGCTGGTTATGAATGGTATATTGTTTGTAGGTTCAACCGAACAGATAATAATGCCCCAAAAATATGGGCTGAAACCCATAAAAACCTTCTTTTATGAAAAGGTGATGAATATTTGAGTACGAAAAAGATCTCATACGCAGGTATGATGATAGCACTGACAATTATCTTTTTGGTGTTTGCCTCGATCTTGCCACGGGCAAATAGCATATTTTACATTCTTTCGTCTGTATGTATTATGATAATAGTTTGGTTATTTGGAACAAAAGAGGGTTTTTTTGTATATATTGCATGTTCTTTATTAGGGATGTTCTTGATTCCCAACAAACTTGTGTCGATGGTTTATATTTTTATTTTTGGTCTATATCCTATAATAAAGGCTTTATGTGAAAAAGGTTTTCCTATTTATATAGAGTTTTCATTAAAACTTTCGTATTACAACCTTGCATTAATTATTTTATATTTTATGTTCAAACTAATTATAAAAGAAATTCCACATTTCAAATTCGGCGTGGCTCTGACAGTTATTTCCTCAGAGATTATATTTATTCTTTATGATTATCTTCTTACACTGATTTTACAAAAACTAAAGACTCTCAAAATCTTTGGAGGGACTTTGCATGATTGAACTGGTGATAAAAGATGCACTTTCGTTTTTAGTAGCGTTTGTCCTTGTAACCATCATAACACCATATGTGCAGAAAAAATCTATTGAACTGGGTTTTGTAGACAAGCCCAACCCGCGAAAAATTCATTCAACACCTATCCCGGTGACAGGTGGTATAGCTCTCTTTTTAGCTTTTTTCATATCCCAATTTTTGATAAGAGGTTTTAGCAGGGAGTTCTTAGGATTTTTTATTGCTTCATGTTTGATTTTAGCAATAGGTCTTTTAGATGACTGGTATAAATCACAGGGGAAAGAACTGAGTGCCCTTCCAAAATTCATTGTTCAGATTTTAGCATGTTCAATAGTATTCTTTATGGGAATACAGATTGAAGGGATCACAAATCCCTTTACTCATAAATTCATAAGCTTTCCTGTTTGGTTCCAGTATATAGCAACAGTTATTTGGCTTTTTGGAGTAACAACTGTTATAAACTTTATTGATGGGATAGACGGACTTGCAGCTGGTATTACCACAATTTCTGGGACAACTCTGTTTTTTGTTGCGCTAATGAACCTGAGCATAATATCAACCGCAAGGGTTTCAACATATATGGCAGCAGCTTTAGTGGGTGTGTCTTCTGCATTTTTGATATTCAACCGACATCCTGCTAAAATTTTTATGGGCGACAGTGGTGCTACTTTTTTAGGATTTGTGCTTGGGACAATTGCTGTGGAAGGAACATTTAAGGTGGCAACGGTAGTGTCGTTGATAGTACCCATTTTGACGTTGGGCCTTCCTATTTTTGATAACCTTTTTGTCATATTCAAGAGAATCAAAGAGGGCAAGCCAATTTATCAAGCTGACAGAAGCCAGGTCCATTTCAGACTTTTGGAAGCTGGCTTGAACCAAAAACAGACAGTTTTATTTTTATACCTTGTGAGCATTTGTTTTTCCTTGACATCGCTAATTATTATGCTTTTATCCAGAAGATAGGATATAAAAAAGATCTTTTTTGAGTTCTTTTTCTTGTTCTAAGCCACCAAAGGATTAAATATTCTTCTTAATATGAAAGATTAACATAAGTTTTTGAGAGGGTGGTTTAGAATGAGAAAAAGAATTATTTTTTTTGCTGTGCTTTCTTTTTTAATCTTCTTAACAGGCTGTAGCTGGGAAAGTCTATCATCCACCTCACAAGAGAATACTTATGCTAACAAGAGCACTAAAACAGACAATGGTATCAAATTTGAGGTTGTGGAAAGTGATGTTTATTTTTCTCAACAAACTGGACAAAGTAAGAACCTTGCAAGTGTTAAAACTATTTTTTGCGATAAAAATCATAACCTGGTGTTGACAGAAGTTTTCTCAAACAAAACACTTGATATTGCAAAAAGAGGGCTTGAACTTTCCATTTTTTCTGCTTCTCGGCAGCGCAATCTAAGAACTTTTGGGCTTTTTTGTATTTTTCCTGACAGTGTGAAGATAAATTTCTTGAAAATTGAAAAAAACGCTGCGACCATCGACTTGAGTAGCGAGTTTTACAAACAAAAGTATTTAGATTTTTACATCAAGGCAATAACTTTTTACTTGACATCGTTTGAGAATATAGATAGAGTATACTTTTACAATGAAGGGAAAAGCTATACAAACAAAGCCTTTGAGCGAAAAAAAGCGGGGCAGGTTATAATTTTTGTTCCTCAGAAAGTTTTATCAGAGATTTTTCTTGTCCCTAAGTGGATAGATATTCCAGATAAATTCAAAAATATTCCTATGACCTTTGCACAAAAAAGCCTAATAAATAGTCTTAGCTATAGATTTTCTAAGTTAAATGGGTTAAAATTGAATAATGTAAACTTAAAAGAAAAGACTTTGTATATAGACCTATCGAAAGAGCTTTTGAACCTGAAAGGGACTGCTCAGGTAGATATTGTTATTTCTTCAATATGTTTTACTGCAAGGGAAATAGACAAAGCTCTTAAGTATTTAAAGATCTCAATAGATGGGAAAGAACTTTATCTTGACCAGTATGATTTAAGAGAAAAAATAGATATGGACCAGTTCAAGTTTAATAGTTTAAAAATAAGACTGTAAAAGGAAGGGAGCAAAAAATAATGAGACAAGACCAGAGAGCTTACAATGAGCTAAGACCAATAAAAATAACACGAAACTTCATCAAATATGCAGAAGGTTCGTGCCTTATTGAAATGGGCAACACAAAGGTGATTGTCACAGCAACAATTGACGATAAGGTACCACCATTTAAAAAGGGAAGTGGGGAAGGATGGATAACAGCTGAATACTCCATGCTTCCGCGCGCAACCCAGCAGAGAAATGTAAGAGATATAAATAAACTGAGGCTCAGTGGGAGAAGTCACGAAATTCAAAGACTCATTGGCAGGGCACTCAGAGCAGGTATAAACTTTAGAGCGCTCGGAGAAAGGGTAATAATAATAGACTGCGATGTAATTCAAGCAGATGGCGGAACACGCACAGCGTCTATCACTGGCGGGTTTATTGCCATGTTTGATGCGTGCAAAAAACTTTACGATGAAAAGATAATTGAAAACTTTCCTATAACAGACTTTGTTGCGGCTGTATCTGTGGGAATTTGCGACGGTGTTGAGATGCTTGACCTTTGCTTTGAAGAAGATTCAAAAGCTGCAGTTGATATGAACCTTGTCATGAACGATAAAGGTGAGTTTATTGAAATACAAGGAACTGCTGAAGGAGCTCCTTTTTCATGGGAGCAATTCCAGAAACTCTTGGAGCTTGGCAAGCAGGGTATACAAAAGATAATAGAAGTACAAAAAGAAGTTTTGGGACAAGATTGCGAACTTGTTGGGAGTGTGCCAAAAGATGAGGAAACTTCTCGTTGCGACCAAGAATGAGGGAAAAGCAAAGGAGATAAAGCAGCTCATTGGAAGTTATTTTGACGACGTGGTTACACTCAACGATTTTGACAGCAGTGTAAACATAATAGAAGATGGTAGAACATTTGAAGAGAATGCTTTGAAAAAGGCAAAGATGATATATACCCTTTACGGGCAACCGACACTTGCTGATGATTCTGGTCTTGAAGTGGATGCTTTAGATGGAAGACCGGGTGTGATGTCTGCAAGGTATGCAGGCGAAAATGCCACAGACGAAGATAGAATAAAAAAGCTTTTGAATGAACTTAAAAGTGTACCAGAAAACAAAAGAGGCGCACAGTTTGTATGTGTTCTAGTATTTATTGACCAGCAGGGTAGAATATATCAGACAAAAGGCATTTGTCGGGGCAAAATTGCCTTTGAGCCAAGAGGTGAAAATGGTTTTGGTTATGACCCTGTGTTTGTACCTGATGGATTTGACAGGACATTTGCAGAGCTGGATAGCCAAATCAAGAACCAAATATCTCACAGAGCAAAGGCTTTTGAAAACCTAAAAAAGATTTTGGGTGAGATTTACAATGAAAATACTTGTGATTAGTGATACACACGGAATTGTATATGATGCACAGAATATCATAAAAAAATACGAAAAGAGTGTAGAGATGTGCATTCACCTTGGAGATTTGGTAAAAGATGCCGTTTATCTTCAAAGTAGGTTTCCCAATCTCAAGTTTGAAATTGTCAGAGGGAACAATGACTTTACAAAGGATTTTCCGTCTGAGAAGATAATTGAGTTTGGTGGCAAAAAGATTCTAATTACCCATGGTCATATGTACTCTGTGAAGTCTACATATGACCTTATTGTAAATCATGCAAAAGCATTTAGAGTGGATGCCTGTTTTTTTGGTCATACTCATCAGCAGGAAGAGTTTTATTCAGATGGCATCCTTTTTTTGAATCCCGGAAGTTTAGCTTTTTCGAGAGATGGTTCAAGGTCGTTTGCAATAGCAGAAGTTACTCCTTACGGGGTTGTAGCATATTTGGAAAAGGTGTGAACGAAATTGATAATAGCACAAGGTGAACTTGTGAATATCAGAGAGGTTAAATGGGGAGACTTAAAATATCTTCAAAAATGGGCAAATGATCCAGAAGTTGCATATTGGGCAAGGGCAGAGACAAATATTTCAAATGTTACAATAGGAGAGTTTAGAAGATGGTACTACAGGCGCTCCTCCTCTTCTGTTAAAAGGTTTATCATAGAGACAAAGGAATCAAAAAAGCCTATTGGTTCTATTTCCTATAGAGATTATGATTCTATCAACAAAGTGATAGTTCTTGGCATACATATTGGAGAAAAGAACTATTGGGGAAAAGGATTTGGCACCGATGCAATTAAAACATTTGTGAAATACCTTTTTGATACACTTGATATAAATAGAATAGAACTTGATACTTTCGATGAGAATATAAGGGCAATTAAAGCATATCAAAAGTGCGGTTTTAAAATTGAGGGCGTTTTAAGAGAAGCAAGGCTTATTGAAGGAAAATTTCATGATGTAATTATTATGGGAATGACAAGAAAAGATTATTTAAAAATAGCAAACAAAACTTAAATGTGATATAATAAAAATAAACACAAAACAACCAAAACAAAATAGGGAGGACAAAAATGAGAAGTATAAATTGCATCGGTGCTGATTTTGGTGCGTCAAACGGAAGGATTTTTGTTGGCAGGTTTGATGGGTCTGTTTTAGAGCTTTATGAGGTTCACAGGTTCGAAAACAATCCTGTGCGGCTTGGCAAAAGTCTTTTTTGGGATTTTCCTTACCTTTTTAACAATCTTAAGATTGGAATCTACAAAGCTAAAAAAACAGTTTGGAACAATAGAGAGCATAGGAGTTGACACATGGGGTGTTGACTATGGTTTGGTGGACAAGTATGGAAATCTTATTTCAAATCCCTATCATTATCGTGACCTGAGAACAAAATCAGCTATCGAGGAAGTAGGAAACATTATACCCCTCAATCAGCTGTATAACACCACTGGTATTCAATTTATGAATTTCAACACCATTTTCCAGCTGTACATAGACTACAAGACAAGACCTGAGATAATGAAAAATGCTTCTTCGCTTTTGTTCATTCCAGATCTTTTCGCTTATTTTTTAACAGGAGAAAAGGTAAACGAATACACTATTGCTTCAACTTCTCAGCTTTTAGATGCCCACAAGAGAACATGGAGTTTTGAGATAATTGAAAAAAACTTGGGTTCGAAAGAGATTTATTTAATGATATAATTTATCCAGGAAACACTTTGGGAAAACTTTCAAAGGAGATTCAAGAAGAGCTTGAGATAGAAAATATACCTGTTATAGCAGTGGGTAGTCATGACACAGCTTCAGCTGTTGCGGCAGCGCCGTTTTCTGATGGAAAACAAACAGTTTATCTTAGCTGCGGTACATGGTCGTTGATGGGTGTGGAGCTTGACAGACCTTTAATAAACGAAAAGACATTTGAGAAAAACTTTACAAATGAAGGTGGGGTTGAGAACAAAATAAGGTTTTTGAAAAACATCACTGGGCTTTGGATTATTCAACAACTAAAAAGCGCGTGGAGCAAAAAGTTCGAAGAGGTAAGTTATAATCTCATAAGTGAACTTGCACAAAAATCTGACGTTGATTACGCAATCGATCCTGATAGTCAAGAGTTTTTAGCACCTGTTGATATCATTTCGGAGATAAAGAACTTCTGCAAAGCACACTTTGAAAAAGAACCACAGACACTTGGCGATATTGCAAGAGCAGCTTACAATGGAATTGCTAAAAAATACCAAAATACAGTTGAGGAGATAGAAAAGTTAACAGGGCTTAAGATTTCTACAATAAATATGGTTGGCGGTGGTATTAGAGATAAGTATCTTTGCGAGCTTACAGCAAAGTTTACACAAAGAGATGTTGTAGCAGGACCTGTTGAGGCAACAGTGCTTGGTAATATTCTCTTGCAGCTCATAGCCTTAGGTGAGATTAAGAATTTGCAGGAAGGAAGAGAACTTCTCAAAAAAAGTGTACAGTTTGAATACTATAAAGGGAGGTAAGAAGAAAAGTGCTTGCGATTGAACGAAGACAAAAGATTATGGCAATGCTGAACGAAAACAAGAGTGTGCTTGTTCCGGAGCTTGCAAAACTTTTCAATGTTACAGAAGAGACGATAAGACGTGACCTTGAAAAGCTTGAAAAAGAAGGTCTTTTGAAAAGGACATATGGTGGAGCAGTACTGGTTGAGAACTATAATGTTGATATTCCTTTTGAGTTCAGAAATGTTACAAATATTGAAGGTAAAAAGCAGATAGCACTGAACTTGATAAAGTACATTGAAGATGGAGATACTCTTGTGATGGACTCGAGCACATCTGCACTTCAGGTTGCAAAGCTTTTAAAAACAAAAAAGAAAATAACTGTCATTACAAACTCAGAACAGATAATCAATGAGCTAAAAGTTTTTGAAGACACAATAAAGGTTATTTCAACTGGTGGGACGCTTAGAAACAAGTCTTTGTCACTTGTTGGACCAATAGCTGAGCAGACTTTGCGGTCTTTAAATGCAAATAAAGCAATAATATCCTGTAAAGGTTTTGATATTGAAAAAGGATTTACAGAGTCAAACGAGCTTGAAGCTCAGGTCAAAAAGCTTATGATTGAGATAGCAGACAAGGTTTACATGATAGCTGACCACACAAAGATGAACAAGACGGCTTTAGTAAACATTGCAACACTTGACGATGTTGATTTTATTTTCACAGACAAGATACTTCCACCAAGTCAAGAAAATGCAATCAGAGAGAAAAATGTAGAGATTGTGTATTGTTAAAAAAGGGGCCAACAGCCCCTTTTATTTATATCTTTTTTGTTGAGGAAAAAAGAATATCAAAAAAGTTCGGGAAAGAGATTGATGCACAGTCTGCATCCAAAATAGTACTCTCACCTTCGACTGCACACGCCATGATAGATGCAGCCATTGCTATTCTGTGGTCTTTATATGAATTTACAATTGCACTTTTGAGTTTTTCCCTTGAGCCTATTATTTCGAGTCCGTTTTCAATTTCATGGCACTCAGCACCGAAACTTTTCAGCATCTGAGCTGTTGTCTTTATTCTATCGCTCTCTTTTACCCTTAGCTCTGAAGCGTTATCGATTATAGTTTTACCTTCGGCAAACGCTGCTGCAACTGCCAAAATAGGTATTTCGTCTATGATGCGAGGAATATCATCACAGTTCACTGTTACTCCTTTAAGGCTACTGCTTTTTGCAATTATTTTTCCCACAAGCTCTCCATTTCTATTTTCCACATCTTCAATTCTAATCTCACCACCCATCTGTTTTAGAACATCAATTATACCTGTTCTTGTTGGGTTTAAAATGCAATTTTCAATCACTACGCAACTGTTATCGCATATTAGTGCAAGAACAATAAAAAATGCTGCAGATGATATGTCAGAAGGAATTTTTATCTTTATGCTGGAAAGTTGACATGGTAGTATCTCCACTATATATATTCCATTTTCTTCCCAGCTTTTTATATTTGCTCCTGCATGCTTTAACATAAGCTCTGTGTGGTCTCTGGACTTAGGACTTTCTTTTATGACGCTTTTGCCTTCTGCTTTTAAAGACGCAAAAATCAATGCAGATTTTACCTGCGCGCTTGAAATAGGCAATGTATATTCGATAGGTTTCAAGTTCTTGCTGCCTTTTACTCTAATAGGTAGAAAATCTTCTTTTTCTAAAAACTCAAACTCAGCTCCCATCTGAGAAAGAGGTACTGTGACTCTTTTCATTGGTCTTTTTTTAAGGGAACTGTCACCTGTCAAAATAGACTCAAATTCCTGGGTGGATAAAATTCCAAGAAGAAGTCTTGTGGTTGTTCCTGAATTTTGACAGTCAAGTATCTGTTTTGGAGCAGAGAGATTAAAGTCATTTCCTTTGACAATTATTTTGTCATTTCGAATTTCTATGTCAGTGCCAAGATTTTTGAAACAATTGATGGTCGCCAGGCAATCATCCGAAAAGAGAAAGTTTTCTATCTCTGTCACACCTTTTGCCAGACTTCCAATCATGATACTTCTGTGGGATATTGACTTGTCAGGCGGGATAATTACATTTGAGTTTATTTTTCTTTTTCCGTCTATCTTAACATTCATTTTCTATCACTCACAATCTTATCTCTAATTAATTTTGCTTTTTCAAAGTAAGAGTAAATTTCATTATAGTTTTCTCTTTGCAAGCTTAGTTTGAAATTTTTCAGAAGTTCAATATAAGCCTCAATAAGTTCAAGCAATGTGTTCTTGTTTGAGACTGATATATCTGCCCACATTTTTGGACTGGAGGAGGAGATACGGGTTATATCTTTAAACCCTCCTCCAGCAAATTTGCAATATATCTCGCTGCTGTTTAACATATTCACAAGTCCTGCAGACACAACATGAGGAAGGTGTGAAATAACAGCTGTTATTTTGTCATGAAGTTCAAAGTCAATCTCCTCGACCTTGCATCCTATTGATTGTAATAGTTTCTTGAGCTTTTCAATATCCTCTTTTCTATTAATTTCGGTTGGGGTTATGAAGTAGTATGCACCATTAAAGAGTGTATCAAACGAATATTCATAGCCTATCTTTTCAGTGCCTGCCATTGGATGTCCACCAATGAAATTTTTAATTTTATGTTCGATGGAATACTTGCAAATCTGAGTTTTTGTACTTCCAACATCTGTTATGATTCCATTTTTGATTTTTGATGCTAATTTACCAAGAATAGGTATACTCTCTAATACAGGGACACATATAAAACTAAAGGCATACTCATCTTCTGTTTCATCTAAATTTTCAATCTTATCTTTTACAATGCCTTCACAAATAGCTTTTTCAACTGCACTTTTGTTTATATCATAAGCGTGGATTTCATACCCGCATTTATTAAACGCTTTTGCGAGTGAACCACCAATAAGACCAAGTCCTGCTATGAGTATCCTTTCTCTCACCATTTCCTCTATACACTCTTTCCAATTGATTTTGCTATTAAAGTTATCTCTTTTACAAGCTTGTCAAACTCATCTGGTGTGATTGACTGAGGTCCATCAGATAGAGCTTTTTGCGGGTTTGGATGAACCTCAATCATAAGTCCATCAGCTCCTGCTGCAATTGCCGCTTTTGAAAGTGCGGGGACATACTTTGCTTTTCCTGCTGCATGGCTCGGGTCAACTATTATTGGAAGATGGCTTTTTTCCTTCACAACAGGGATTGCTGAAATGTCCAAGGTGTTTCTTGTTGCTGTCTCAAATGTCCTTATTCCTCTTTCACACAAAATAACATTTGGATTTCCTTCGCTCAAGATGTATTCAGCAGCATTCAGCCACTCTTCAATTGTTGCTGCCAGGCCTCTTTTGAGAAGAACAGGCTTATCTTGTCTTCCTACATATCTTAGCAAATTGAAATTTTGCATATTTCTTGCACCTATTTGAAAAATATCTACATAATCATACGCTCTGTCAACAGCACTTTCGCTTATTACCTCTGTTATAACTAAAAGGTCATACTTTTGTGCAGCTTCTTTTAAGATTTTCAATCCTTCTTCTTCAAGACCTTGAAAAGAATATGGAGATGTTCTTGGCTTATAAGCTCCGCCACGCAGGATTTTAGCGCCGCTTCTTTTAATCTTTTCTGCAACTTCAAACATCTGCTCATAACTTTCAATTGCACAAGGACCACCAATGAGCGTCAGTGAATCTCCGCCAATTTCTACATCTTTGATTTTTATAACTGTAGGTTCGGCTTTGAAGGTTCTGCTTGCGAGTTTGTAGCTCTCTAAGATTGGTATTATTCTGTCAACGCCTGGTAAAAGCTCAACAGGGACATCAGACAGAATTCTCTCATCGCCAATAACACCAATCACAGTTCTTTCAACGCCTTGTGAGATGTGGGGCCTGAGACCCAGTGATGTGATGAGCTTTACAACCTCTTCAATATCTGACTCTTTACAGTCCTTTTTCATTACAATAATCATATTCATCGCCTCCATACTACCATTTTCTACTTTTCCACAGATTTTATCCGTTCTACCGTACTTCAAAGCATTTTCGTTTATAGGACTTCTTTTAAGGCCATTATGAATCCCATATTATCACCTTCTTGACCTGTTGTAACTCTTAAATATGTTGGCATCTCAAATATGTCGCCTGGTCTTACAATTATACCTTTTAAAAGAAGCTTTTTAAATACCTCAACAGCATCTTTTTTTACATCTACCATTACAAAATTTCCATATGATTTTATATAGGGAAGCCCCATTTCTTCAAAGCTTTTGTAGAAAAATTCAAGAGACTTTTTGTTAAGTTCTTTTGCCTTTTTTACATGTTCTTCATCATCAAGAGCAACAAAAGCTGCAATCTGTGCTAAATGATTTACATTAAAAGGTGGTCTTACTCTGTTTAATTTTTCAATTATATCTTCTGATGCTATCGCATATCCAACTCTTAAAGCGGCAAGACCATAAATCTTTGAAAATGTCTGAAGAACAATAAGGTTTCCAAATTCATTGAGCCACTCTAAAGCGTCTGGATAATCTGGGTCATCAATGTATTCTTTATAAGCCTGGTCAACGACAACTGCAATGTCTGAAGGTACTGACTTTATAAAATCATATAACTTCTTTCTTTTAACAATTGTACCAGTTGGATTGTTTGGATTGCAAATCCATATTACCTTTGTTCTTTCATTTATATTGTCGTAGAAAGCTTGCAAATCATGAGTAAAATCTTTTAATGGAAGTTCAATTGGTACACCGCCCATCACTCTTGTAACTGTTTCATATCGGGGAAAAGAAGGTTTTGCCATTATTGCATTGTCACCTGGATTTATGAATACAGCAGCAATGAATTGTGTGATTTCGTCAGAACCTGCTCCAATAAGTATTTGTGATGGTTTTACATCCAGCTTTTTTGAAAGTTTGAGTTTTAGTTCTGTACAGTTTCCGTCCGGGTAAATACCAAGTTCATCTAAGTTTTGCATCAAAGCTTTTTTCACATTTTGTGATGGACCCAAAGGATTTTCATTTGAAGCAAGTTTTATAACCTTTTCAAGTCCAAGTTCTCTTTTGACCTCTGAAATAGGTTTGCCAGGGATATAAGGTGAAATTGTGTTTATAACTTCTCTGAACAAATTAGCACACCCCTAACTTGTAATTTTCAATAATTTTATTATCAACTCTTAGGAGTTGTCAAGAAAAAAGTGATGAATAAACAAGTAGTATTGAGTTAGCTCAACTAAAATGTTTGTAAATTGGTTATAAATTTTTAGATTCATCAAGGATTAAAAAAAGTCAATTTTGTGGGGGAAAAATATAAAATTTTTCAGGGTTACATTTTTATAATTTATGGGTATAATTTATTTCAGATTCACAATTTTTATAGTTTTTTTGCTCGTGAAAATGTCAAAATATACAGTGAGGAGGGTTTGGGATGTCAAAAAAATTAAAATCATTTGCGTGGTTTATCTGTTTTGTGTTTATTTTTTCAAGTCTTGTTACATTGCCAAATTTGAAGTCTGATTCTGTGAAAGCGGCTTCAAAGAATCAACGAGTAAAAACCCTGACTTTCTTCTATGGAGACTCTAATGCGGATACTCATCCAGATCTATTCAGCACACCTATTGGAAAAGAGCTTACAAAACTTACGGGTGTAAAGCTTAAGATTGAGTACTTAGCAGGGCAGGATGAGGCAACAAAGATTGGTCTTATGCTTGCATCCGGTGATCTGCCTGATTTGATTCATGGTCATCAAGAGCATGGGAAGCTGATTGAAGCAGGTGTTTTGGTACCATTAGATAACTACATTCAAAAATATGGAAAATATTGTAAACAAATTTACAGTGCAAAGGATTTAAAAAGACTAAGACAGAAGGATGGAAAGATTTATTTCTTATCTCCATACAGAAATGAAATAACACCTGATATAAAACCTGATGGATTCTGGCTGCCGATTGATCTTCTTGAGAAAGCAAAGTGGCCAAAGGTAAGATATTGGGAGGATTATCAACAGCTAATTAGGAATTATGTAAAGAAGAATCCAACTATTGAGGGAAAACCAACAATAGGATTTACATTTATAACAGAAAGCTGGAGATTCTTTACTTTAGAAAATCCACCTTCATATCTCATGGGATATCAAAATGATGGTGATGTTATTGTTGATCCGAAGACTTACACTGCAAAAGTTTATTCTACAATGCCAGAATCGAAAAGATATTATAAAGATTTGAATAAAATGTGGAAAGAAGGACTTATTGATAAAGAAGTGTTTGTTCAAAACTATGACACATATCTTTCCAAGATTGCTCAGGGTAGAGTTGTAGGATTCTACGACCAGTGGTGGCAATTTGGATATGATGCAGAAGCTTCATTAAAGAATGCAAAGAAATACAATAGAATGCATGTATCTTTCCCAGTTGTTTACAAAGGTGTACAAAGAGCAAAATATCTTGTTATTCAGCCAATCGGTGCAAGAGATGGTATCAGTATAACAAAGAAATGTAAAGATCCTGTTACTGCATTTAAATTCCTTGATACTCTTTGTTCTTTAGAAGCTCAAAAACTTATGTACTGGGGAATAAAAGGTGTTGACTACAGTGTAGATAAAAATGGAAAGATGTATTTAACAGATAAGCAAAGAGCTAAAAGAGAAGATCCAGCTTATAGAAAGAAACAAGGGCTTGGATACTGGTGGGTATTCCCACATGCAGCTTTGAAACTGCAGGATGGAAACTACAGAGAGCCTGGATTTGATCCAGAGTATGTATACAAGAACTTCTCACCTGCCGAAAAGAAAGTTCTTGATGCTTACAAAGCAAAATACTTTATGCAACCTCCATTTACAGACCCACCAGTTGAGACACCTTACGGTTTTGCATGGGACATAAATATTCCATCTGATAAAACACAAGTAACATTGGCACAGCAGAAGATGAGTGAGGTAAGAAGAAAGTATCTGCCACAGCTTGTAATGGCAAAGAGTGATGCTGATTTTGAAAGAATATGGAACGAGTTTGTCAAAGCATTTGAAAAGACAAATTACAAAGTATATGAGCAGTTCAAGACAGAAATGATTCGATGGAGAGTAAAGAATTGGAACTAAATTTGAAGTAAAATCCGGAGTAATTTGTGGTATATTTATAGGGAAGACCTCTTGTCTGAGAGGTCTTCCCTATAAGTTTTTATGCCATAGAAAATAATGCCAAAAAGGAGGAGAGTTTATTTTGGACCTCTCAAAATTTAATGTTAAAAGGTTCTGGGAAGAAAATGATTTTTGCCGGTTTAATTTTGACAAAAAAACAAGGATTCCTATACACTTTTGGCTTGACGACCATTTTTTATTTGAACTGGTTGGTCCTTTTTCAACAGTTGATTATTACGCTGACAAATCATACAGGCTTCAAATTCATAAAAAAGCTAATGATGTTTTAGAAAGAGAGCTTGGCAGAAGATTTTATTCAGAAGAAGAACTTGACCCGCCAGAACCAACAAGGTTTGAGGTTGTGATGGGTTCAAAGGTTGTGATATCAGAAGGTGGAACGCCTTGGCTTGAGGCGGCAATTGAAAGTTTAGATGAGGTGAAAAATTTTATAGAAAAGATGGAGAAGATTGACATAAAAAAGGTGATTACTCCTGAACTTTTGAAGGCAAAAGAAGATTACGAAAAGGCGACAGGCAAGAAACTAAGATGGGGGCATATAACAAGAGGACCTGCTACAATTGCAACAAGTTTATTAGGGACAACAAATCTTTGTATGTTGCTTATGGATGAACCAGAGTTGATGGATGAGTTTTTTAGGATATTAAAAGAAAAACTTGTGGAATATATAAAAACTTTGAGAAGTTATTGTGAAGTCGAATATAATGGAATTGCAATTAATGATGATAACTGCTTTTTGTTTTCGCCCAAGCTTTATGAAAGATACTGTGCACCTATTTTGGAAAATTTGTTTAAAAACTTCGCACCAAGAAAAGAAGATATGCGTTATCAACATTCAGACAGCAACATGCAGCACCTTATTCCTATTTTAGATGAACTTGGAGTAAACAGCGTTAATTTTGGGCCTGAAATTCACCCTGCCACTATAAGAAAACTTATGCCTCATGCATTGATTTATGGACAGATGCCACCGTTTGTGTTGAGAAACGGGAGCGCAGAGGAGATTATTGAATATGTAAAAAGAGACATGCAAGTTTTAAAAGAGGATGGAAACTTTATCGAGACACCTGCAGGTTCTGTTGCATCAGGTACTCCTCTTGAAAATATCAAAATATACATGTGGGCTGTTCAAGAATTTGGGAAAATATAGTTTTTTGACATATCAATTTTATGGGGGAAATATGTTAAATTTTAAGGGTTGTTTTTATTTAAATACTATGTAAAATGAACAGTAGAGGATGATAATTGTTCATCCTAAATAAAAATTTAAGGAGAGGAGGCATGTAAAATTGAAATTTGTGAGAAAAATAGCAGTAGTGGTAGCGCTCGTTTTCATTATTACCGCAGTGCTGGGTGGTGTTGCACCTGTATCTTCCCAGAAGGTTGAAGGTGCATCAAAAAAAGTTGTAACATTTACAATGTTTAGTGCAGATGCAACAGTACAATATCACCCGGATATCTTTAGCACTGCTATTGGTCAGGAAATTACTAAGAAGACAGGTGTGAGACTTAAAATTGAACACTTTGTAGGAATGGACCAAGCAACAAAAATATCACTTATGCTTGCATCTGGGGATTTACCAGACCTTGTTTATGGTAGTGGTGAGCACAAACAGTTTATTCAAAACAAAGCATTAGTTCCTCTTGACAAATATATTGAAAAATACGGTCAGTGGACAAAGAAAGCTTATTCATCTGTTGATTTGAAAAAATTGCGTCAAGCAGATGGACACATCTACTTCTTGAGCTACACAAGAGGAGAAGTTTCACCAAGTGCAAGTGGTGAAGGTTTATACGTAATGATTGATATGTTACAAAAGAACAAGTGGCCAAGATTAAAATACTGGGAAGATTTAGTGCCAATGATAAGAGACTATGTTAAGAAATATCCAAAGTATAAAGGTATGCCTGTAATAGGTATGTCAGCAATAACAGAAGGTGCAAGATTTTACGTAATACAGGACCCAGCAACAGGTTTAAATGGTTTAGTTGCAGACACTGTACAGGTTGATCCAAAAACATATAAAGCAAGCTATGATCCTGCGGGAATAGGAATGTATAAAGCATACAAAGCCTTAAATGCATTGTGGAATGAAGGTTTATTTGACAAAGAAGCTTTTGTTCAAACATATGACCAGTGGGCTGCAAAAGTAGCTCAGGGTAGAGTTGTAACAAGCTGGGGAAGATCTTGGCATTTTAACAATGCATTTAACACTTTGAGGAAGAACAATGAGGATGACAGAATTCTTGTTCCGTTTGGTATTGTCTTCAAGGGAGTTAAGAAATCAAGATACGTTATGCTCCAGTCTATAGGAACAAGAGACGGTGTAAGTATTACAAAGAAGTGTAAAGATCCTGTAAGAGCATTCCAGTTCTTAGATCAATTATTGAACCCTGAGATTCAAAAACTTATGTTCTGGGGTATCAAAGGAAGAGATTATCTTGTTGATAAGAAAGGTAAGATGTACAGAACTCAAGCTATGATTGAAAAAGCAAGAGATCCTGTTTATCAGAAACAGGAGGGGCTTGGATACTGGAATATCTGGCCAAGATGGCAGCTCAAGTTCCCAGATGGCAACTATGTAAAGCCTGAACTTGATCCAGATATTGCTTATATGCAATGGGCACCTGCACAGAAAAAAGTTCTTGAAGCTTATAAGGCAAAGACGTTTGTTGAACCACCGTTTGCAGATGAACCCGAATGTCCACCTTGGGGATATGCATGGGAGATTAACGTTCCACCAGAAAAGCAAAAAGAAATACAGGTTCCACTCAATATTGCAAATGATCTTGCGAGAAAGTATATACCAATGCTTATAATGGCTCCAAAAGGTAAATATGATGAGGTATGGAACAAGTACAAGGCAGAAGTTAGAGCAAAGATAAATACAAAGCCAATTGAAGAGTTCTATACGCAAGAAATGAGGCAGAGAATGGCTGATTGGTACGGAATTAAAGTGAAGTAATATTGATTGAAATGGAGAAGGGAAGAGATGAATAATTGATTACCTCTTCCCTTATATAAAACTTTTGATTTTTGAGAATTTGTTTTAGTATATTTAAAATATAGGTGGCATAAAAGTTTTCATGAGGAGGTAATTGTTTTGGACACTGTATATTACAATGGGTCGAAAAAAACTTTTTGGCAGAAAGTAAAAGAACAAAAAGAATTAGTTTTAATGATATTTCCATTTGTATTGTATGTTATACTGTTTCACTACGTACCTCTTTGGTGGTGGGTCATTGCATTTAAAGAGTACAGACCTTTTCAGGGTGTTTGGGGGTCAGAGTGGGTAGGTTTGCAACAGTTTAAAGATTTATTTAGTGATTCTGGTTTTTGGCTTGCTATGAGAAATACAATTGTCATAAGTTTTTTAAAACTTATAACATCCTTTGCGGCAGCTATTACACTTGCGCTCATGCTAAATGAGGTAAAAAATATGTTGTTTAAAAGAACTATACAAACGATATCGTATCTTCCTCACTTTGTTTCATGGGTTGTTGCAGCAAGTATAGTTATAAGTGTACTTGCACCAGAGTCGGGTATACTCAACCAAATATTAATGGCACTTAAGATAATAAAACAGCCAATTGTTTGGATGGGAGAGGGACATTACTTTTGGTGGATATTAGCTCTTTCAAATGTTTGGAAGGAAACAGGATGGAATGCTATAGTATATTTGGCTGCTATGACAAGTATTGACCCAGAACTTTATGATGCTGCAAGTGTGGATGGATGCGGAAGATTGCAAAAGATAAGATATGTAACACTTCCAGGAATTGCACCAACAATTAGTATGCTTCTTATTCTCAATGTTGGTTGGCTTTTGAATGCTGGTTTTGAACAAGTTCTTTTGCTCAGAAACCCACTTGTTCAGGATTATTCACAAATTCTTGACACATACGTTCTTGACTATGGTATTACAATGTACAGATATTCATATGCTACAGCTGCTGGTATGTTTAAGAGTGTTGTAAGTATTTTGCTTGTATTGTTTGCAAATAAGATTGCTGCAAAATTGAATGCATCTACTGTTGTATAGGAGTAAAGTTTTTGATAAATTTTTGACTATATAATTTTAGGAGGGAATATTTAAATGTTAAAGAAAAAAACAACCGAGGATATTATTGTTGACCTGGTTGTTTATATAAGCTTGATATTTGTAGGTATTGTTACTTTATATCCTTTTTTAAATGTTCTTGCAATTTCATTTAACGATGCTCTTGATACAGTTAGAGGAGGAATTTACATCTGGCCAAGAAAGTGGACTTTAAAAAACTATGAAATTATTGTGAGCAATCCACAGATTTATAATGCAGCATTAGTATCTGTTGCAAGAACTGTTCTGGGTACAGTTTTAGGTATTATTTGTACAATGTTTGTTGCTTATCCTCTTTCAAGAAAAGATTTTGTATTAAGACGGCCATTTTCAGCGATAATGGTTTTAACTATGTATTTTGGTGCTGGATTAATTCCTACCTATTTGTTGTACAGGTCGTTGGGGCTTTTAAATACATTCTGGGTTTATATAATACCTGCCCTTTTAGGTATGTTCAACGTGGTTGTTGTTAGAAGCTATATAGAGTCACTTCCTTCGAGTTTGATTGAATCTGCTAAGATTGATGGTGCAAGTGAATTTAGAATTTTGTGGCAGATAATCTTTCCGCTTACACTGCCAGCAGTTGCGACAATAGCACTTTTTATAGGTGTTGGACACTGGAATTCCTGGTTTGATGTTTATATCTTTAACTCACAAAGGCCTGACCTGAGTACTCTTCAGTATGAGCTTCAAAAAATTCTGGCCTCTGTAAGTATGCAGGTAGGGAGAAACCCTGACTATCAGATGGGGGCAATGGCTGATTCTCAACAGGTTACACCAAACTCAGTAAGAGCGAGTATGACAATTGTTGCAACAGCTCCGATTATTATGGTATATCCATTTTTGCAAAGATATTTTGTAAAAGGTCTTACTCTTGGAAGTGTTAAAGGAGAATAATTGAGGTTACAAAGTGGGTGATTTTTGCCCACTTTGATTTATTTTTATGGGTAAATAAATACAGTTAATATTTTTGTGTATTATGATATAATTAAACTATAGGAGATATAAAACTTGTGGTGGAGAGAAGTGCTAAAAAAAATTTTTAAATTCTCAAAAGAAAGGCTGCTTGATAAATTTGATAATCTTTCTGTCAGAAAAAAGTTATTACTTGTATATATTCTCTGTGTTTTAATTCCCACAATAGTGAGCCATCTTATTTTTACCATTTTCATTGTAAAGAATCTTCAACAGCAAAAAATAAATCAAATAAAAAGTGCTTTTAATATCTTAAATACAAATGTGAAAAAAGTCATTGATGAGGCAATATTGTACTCGAATATATTGTATACAGATGATTTACTCAATGATATGCTTGACATTGATTACCGCGGTATGGATGATTTTTACTCTAATTATGTTCAGTATCTGAGAAATAGAATATATCAGGGCAGAAATGTTTATTCCAATATTGCTCGTGTGACAATATATACGAATAATCCTACAATTTTGAATAGTGACGGGTACAAAAAATTACATATTCAGGAAGTTAACGAATGGTATAATAAACTAATAAATAATCCACAGGGGATAGTTGTAATACCAACCAGCGACAGTGGAGTAAATGGAGAAGAAGGATATGTGTCGTTAATTAGAAATCTCAATCAATTTGAACAAAGGAGCACCGCCACAGGTAACAATAGTAAGTATACCAAAATAGCCAAAATCGACATTTATCTTTCAAGCTTTTTTAATTCTATAAATTTTGAGGTATTTGGTGGAGAGATTTACTTGCTGGACAACAGCAACAGAATAATTGCAGCGCATACATATAATAGTCTAATCTTTACAAAACCATTTATAAAGTTCGAAGGAGATAAATTTATTCCAGAAGGTTCATATGTATTTGTTAATAATTTAGACATCAATCTTTTAAATGGTTGGAAACTGGTAGGCGTATTTTCTCGTTCGTATATGATGGGTGAAATATATAAAGCAGTGGAATTTATTTTATTTATTTCAATTTTAAGCTTATTATTTGCTACCTTATTAATAAGGTTTATAACTTCTTCTATATCAAATAGATTGGAACTTTTAGAGCGACATATACGAAAAGTGAAAAAACAGCATTTTGAGATTTTAACGTGTAAAGAGGGCAATGACGAGATTGGAAGCCTAATAAGAGAGTTTAATAATATGACAATAAGACTCAAGGAACTAATAGAAAAAGAAATGCTTTCTGAAATCCAAAAGAAGACGCTTGAAGTAGAAAAAAAGCAGGCGGAGATAAATGCGCTTCAGAGCCAGATAAATCCACATTTTCTTTTCAACACACTGGATTCAATAAGAATGCGTTCTGTTTTAAAGAACGAGCTGGAGACTGCTGAAATAATAAAATATTTAACAAGAACCTTAAGAAGGCTAATTTATTGGGGAAATGATATAACCACAGTTCAGGAAGAAATAAATTTTGTAGAAGATTTTCTAAAGATCCAACAATACAGATTTGGTGAAAAGCTGGCATATGAAATTTTTGTAGAAGAAGATGCTAAAAACTGTTTAATTCCAAAGATGACCATTCAGCCACTTGTGGAAAATGCATGTATACATGGAATTGAAGAAAAAGAAGGTAATGGTAGGATAGTGATTCGAGTTAAAAAAGAGGGTATAAAATTAGTAATAGAGGTTGTTGACAACGGAGTAGGTATGAATGAAAAAAAGCTTGAAGAGCTTTATGCTAATATCAACAATCCGTTATATGATAAAAGTATTGGACTTAAAAATGTTTACAGAAGATTAATGCTTTATTATAACAACAATGCTGAGTTTTATATTGAAAGTTCTTTTCAGAAAGGTACCAAGGTTATTATCAAACTTCCTTTAGAATTGTCAGCATTTGTTCATAGAATATAATGTGAGGGTGTGTAAATTATGTTTAAGATTCTTTTAGTTGAAGATGAAATATTCATGAGAAAGGGTATAATTAAACTTATTGATTGGGATAGACTTGGATTTGAAGTTGCATATGAAGCGGGGAATGGTCAGGAAGCTCTTGAGATCCTCAAAAGTGAGAAAGTAGATGTGATAATAACAGATATAAAAATGCCAGTAATGGATGGAATTGAGCTGATAAAAAGGGTCTCAGAGAAGTTTGAAAACAAGCCAGCAATAATAATTATCAGTGGGTACAATGAGTTTGAATTTGCAAAGGCAGCTATAAAGTATGGTGTGAATGATTATCTATTAAAACCTATAGATGAGAATGAGCTTATTCAGACATTGGAGAAGATAAAGACAAGGATATTAAGCGAGAAGGAAGAGTATAAAAAGAAAGAATTATTTGAATATGTGAGAAGGAACTCAGCTTTTATAAAAGCTCTTGAGCTACAAAATGAGGATTATCTTGGAAACAGTAGTGAAGATGGAGTAAAAAAATATCTTGGAATTTCAAAACAGGAAGCTTTTCAATATGAAGATGATTTGACCATTTATGAAAAATTAATGGAAACAGAAAAAAGTGTAAATACCAGGTATTCAGACAAATTTATAGAAATTAAATGTTATTGGGATAGTTACTTTAACTTACTTTTTGTAGTAAACACCATTCAAGGGTACACGAAAAATAGTTTAGTTAAACAAGTTTTTGATGAGATAAGAGACATATTAAATTTGCAGGCAATAATTGTGCAGGAGTATGTATCTAACCAGAAGATACATGTATTGTATAAACAGCTCTTGAGAAAATTCAACTTTGTCCAATTTTACGAAAAGAGTGGTATCATTGAAGCCTCAGAAATAGGGGAATTTGAGCATTATCTTGAGGATAAAAAACTTTCAAAAGAGTTGATTAGACTAATCGAAGAAAAACGTTTTGAAGATATAAATGTTAAAATTTCAAAATTTTTTGATGAGTGTCAGTCTAATAAAGTGTCGCCTGAGGTGATTAAAGGTTATATTCTCTTAGCTGTACTTGAGATAATAGATTATTTTGAAGTTTATCAAATACTGGAAACAGATAGCATGAAGCTTATATTTAGCTCAAATACACAAAGAAGTAAATTCTTAGACGAAATTATAGGAATTTTAAATCAGATTATAAACTATATTGATGAGGATTCGAAATTTAATGGTTCGAGTTTTATGAAGAAAATAGAGTTGTTTATAAAGGAAAATTACAACAAAGATATAACAATTAAAAGTATTGCTCAACAATTTTATATAAATCCTATATACTTAGGAAGGATGTTTAAAAAACATTTTAATATGCCATTTAACAAGTATTTACATTTAGTGCGCATAGAGAATGCAAAAAGATTACTTCTTAAAACTGATATGAAAATTTATGAAATAGCTAAGGAAGTAGGTTATAGCGATCCTGACTATTTCGCATTAAAATTTGAGGAATATGTAGGCAAGAGTCCTTCAAAATTTAGAAATTCAGTTTCTGCAAACGATGGGTAGTATTATTTTTATTATTTTAGAAATCGTTTTCTAAAATTTAAAGAAAGGTGTGATTAAATTATGATTTTATCAAGGAATGGTCATCAAAACTATACTATGTGTTGGCTTTCTTATAAGCCTATTGGTAAGAAAGAATATGTACATGATGTTGAAAAATTTTTAGGACGAATAGTTTTATTGGAGAAAAATATTTATTTCGAAAATGCGGCGAATGAACTTAAAAAAGCATTGAGTATATTATTTGAGACTGAACCAAAATTAATCAATGCTTCAAGTCTTTATCTTGAAAGTGGAATCATTTTAGGTAAGGTGACAAATGAAAATCTTAGAGGTTTTATAAGCGATATTGAAAAAGAAGCAGTGGGTGAGGAAGGGTTTATAATAAAAGTTGTAGATGAAAATAAGAAAAAATACATCATTGTTGCATCAAGAAGTGAAAAAGGAATAATATATGGAATATTCCATTTGATAAGCAAATTTAGGCTTAAAGTAAAATTGAAAGAACTCAATTGCATAGAAAACCCGAAAGCCTCATTACGAATTATTAACCACTGGGATAATATGGATGGAAGTATTGAAAGAGGATATGCAGGCAAATCAATATTCTTTGCAAATGGCAGAATAAAACGCAATTATAAACGTATATGGGATTATGCAAGAATTCTTGCCTCAATTGGGATAAATGGTGTTGTAATAAATAATGTGAATGTAAGAGATAAAGCCATATGGTTGATAACACCAAAATATCTAAAGGACCTCTCAAAAATAGCAGAGATATTCCGACTCTATGGTATAAAACTTTATCTTAGCATAAATTTTGCAAGCCCTATTTATATTGGAGGTCTTGACACTGCAGACCCGCTTGACAAAGGCGTTCAAAAGTGGTGGAAGGACACTGTAAAAACTATTTACAGCTACATACCTGACTTTGGTGGATTTTTGGTTAAAGCTGACTCTGAATTCAATCCTGGACCGTATGTATATGGCAGGACTCATGCAGATGGAGCAAACATACTTGCAGAGGCATTAGGACCTTATAAAGGAGTTGTCATCTGGCGCGCATTTGTTTACAACTGCCTGCAGGATTGGAGAGATACAAAGACAGACAGGGCAAAGGCTGCATATGACAATTTTAAACCACTTGATGGGAAGTTTTTCGAAAATGTCATTTTGCAGATAAAGTATGGTCCGATGGATTTTCAGGTAAGGGAACCTATTTCACCTCTTTTTGGCGCTATGGAAAAGACAAACCAGATGATGGAGTTTCAAATAACACAAGAATACACAGGTCAGCAAATTCATCTTTGCTATTTGGGGACGCTGTGGAAAGAGATTTTGGAGTTTGATACATATTGCAAAGGTGAAGGTTCGTTTGTTAAAAGGATTGTTGATGGAAGTCTTTTTGGAATGAAATATGCAGGATTTGCAGGTGTATCAAATATAGGGGATAGCATCAACTGGACGGGTCATGACCTTGCGCAGGCAAATCTTTGGACGTTTGGAAAACTTGCGTGGGACCCGGATAAAAAGATTGAAGATATAGCAAAAGAATGGGTAATTTTAACATTTGGAGACGACAAAAAAGTGGTTGACAACATTTTATGGATGCTTCTTAATTCTCACGCTATCTACGAAAAGTATACAACGCCGCTTGGGCTTGGCTGGATGGTAAATCCAGGTCATCACTATGGTCCAAACCCAGAGGGGTATGAGTATTCAAAGTGGGGAACGTATCACAGAGCAGATACAAAAGCAATTGGGGTTGATAGAACTTCAAAAGGAACAGGTTATACATTGCAATATAGTAAGACGTGGCAGGAAATATTCGATGATATAAATAAATGTCCTGAAGAACTTCTTCTATTTTTCCACAGAGTACCATATGATTTTAAGCTGAAAAATGGAAAGACACTAATACAGTTTATGTATGACTCTCACTTTGAAGGAGCTGAGATGGTAGATGAACTTATAGAAAAATGGGAGGAACTAAGAGGAAAGATTGATGAGGAGATCTTCAACAGAGTATATGAGAGATTAAAGATGCAAAAAGAGCATGCAATAGAATGGAGAGATGTTATTAACACATATTTCTATAGAAAGACAGGAATACCTGATGAAAAAGGAAGAGTGATATACCCATAAGATAAAATAGAATATTTTTTGAAAGAAAGCGAGGTTGAGAGGTTAAAATGTGGGAACTTAAGAGAAAAGATATATCGAAGCAAGATTTATGGCAAAAAGCCAATATTGTATTGCCTCAATTTGACATTGAAAAAATAGAAAATGCTACTTACCAAAATCCTGTATGGGTGCATTTTGGAGCAGGCAACATTTTTAGAGGATACATTGCAGCAATAGCACAGAATTTAATTGAAAGAGGAGAACTTGACAGGGGAATAATCGCAGCAGAGCTTTTTGATTATGAGATAATAGACAGGATATACAAACCTTATGACAATCTTTGTTTGGTTGTGACATCTGATGCAAAAGGAAATTTAGAAAAAAGAGTAATTGCTAGTATTACAGAGGGGCTAAAGTGTGATAAAAGTTTTGAAGCAGACTGGCAAAGACTTTGTAGAATTTTTGAAAGTTCGTCTCTTAAGCTTGTGACATTTACAATAACAGAAAAAGGATATAACCTATTTGACCTCAAAGGAGATTATCTGCCTGCAGTAAAAGAGGAGATAGAAAATGGTCCGCAAAGTCCAAAAACTTCGATGGGCAAGGTTGCAGCCTTGGCATATGTTCGATACAAAAGCGGTAGAAAACCAGTTGCGTATGTGAGCCTTGACAACTGTTCTAAAAATGGTGAAAAGTTACAAAGTTCAATTGTTCAAATAGCTAAAGAGTGGGCAAAAAGAGGTCTTGTTGAAGAAGATTTTGTTGAATACTTGAACCACTCTTCTGTAGTTAGCTTTCCATGGAGCATGATAGACAAGATTGTCCCAAGACCGTCAGAGAGAATAAAGGAGCTTTTAGAGAAAGATGGACTTGAAAATATGGATATCATTTGCACATCAAAAAATACGTACATTGCGCCATTTGTCAATACAGAAAAGGCCCAGTATCTTGTGATAGAAGATAGTTTTCCAAATGGGAGACCGCCACTGGAAAGAGCAGGAGTGTTTATGACAGATAGAAAGACGGTAGAAGATTCTGAGCGGATGAAGGTTCAGACATGTTTGAATCCTCTTCACACGGCTCTGGCTATATTTGGCTGTCTGCTTGGGTATAAGACAATTTATGAAGAGGTAAAAGATGAGCATTTAAAAAGGCTTATTGAGAAGATAGGATATGATGAGGGATTGAAGGTTGTAGTTGACCCGAAGATAATAAATCCGAGGGAGTATATAAGGGAAGTGATAGAAGAAAGATTACCAAATCCGTATATACCCGACACACCGCAGAGAATTGCAACAGATACATCACAGAAAATGCCAATTAGGTTTGGAGAGACTATAAAAGCATATACAGAAAACTCAGATTTAGATGTGAAAAGCCTCAAATATATTCCTCTTGTAATAGCAGGATGGCTGAGGTATTTGATGTGCATTGATGATGATGGAAACGTTCTTGAGCCAAGCCCAGATCCGCTTATACCTGAGCTTAAAAAACATCTTGAGGGCATAGAACTTGGCAAAGAGTATGAGGATTTGGAAGAAAGGCTAAAACCAATTCTCACTAATGAGGTTATTTTCAGAGTCGACTTATTTAAAGTGGGACTGGCTCAAAGAATAATAGAATATTTCAAAGAGATGATACAAGGTGTTGGAGCTGTGAGGAAGACCTTGCAAAAGTACGTAAGTTAAAAGATTTTCAAAAAGAAAGGGGTTTAAAAAATGGGTTTTAAAATGACGTTTAGGTGGTTTGGTCCAAAAGATGATAATATTTCTCTTGAGTATATTCGCCAAATTCCAGGTATATACGGTGTTGTAACAGCCCTTTTTGATATTCCAGTTGGAGAGGTATGGCCGGAGGATAGGATCTTTGAGCTAAAAAGAATGGTAGAAGATGCAGGGCTAAAGTTTGAGGTAATAGAAAGTGTAAATGTTCACGAGGATATAAAACTTGGTCTTCCAAATAGAGATAGATATATAGAAAATTATAAGCAAACCATAAAAAATTTAGCAAAAGCAGGTATAAAAGTAATATGCTATAACTTTATGCCTGTATTTGACTGGCTGAGGACAGACCTTGCAAAAAAGCTTCCTGATGGTTCTGAGGTTATGGAATATAACCATGAGATGCTCAAGAATCTGACACCAGATGAACTTGTAAAAAGTATGGAAAAGGGTTCACAAGGATTTTCTCTTCCTGGCTGGGAAAGCTATAGGTTAAAACAGCTTCAGAGCCTGTTTGAGATGTACAAGGATGTTGATGAGAATAAGCTTTTGCAAAATCTTATCTACTTTTTGGAAAATATAATTCCTGTATGTGAACAAGTAGATGTTAAAATGGCAATACATCCTGACGATCCACCTTGGTCACTTTTCGGTCTTCCAAGGGTTGTGACAAACAAGGAAAATATAGAAAAGTTTTTAAAAGCGGTTGACAGTCCGTACAATGGGTTGACTTTGTGTACAGGTTCTCTTGGAGCAAACAGGGAAAATAACATTCCGGAGCTTATAAGGTATTTTGGCAAGATGGGAAGAATCCATTTTATGCATGTAAGGAATATAAAATTTACGGGTGAGAGGTCTTTTTACGAGACATCACACCTGTCGACAGATGGTTCATTTGACATGTTTGAGATTATGAAAGCTATATACGACATAGGTTTTGATGGGTATTTGCGGCCTGACCATGGAAGGATGATTTGGGGCGAAAAAGGAAGACCTGGTTATGGACTTTATGATAGAGCCCTTGGCATTGCGTATTTGAACGGACTGTGGGAAGCAATTGATAAGATGTCGAAAATGAAATGAAGTAGTAGTTATAAACAACAAAAACGGTTGTCCCGAAAACCGCCTGCTGGGGCTGGGACACTTTGATATGGCGACTATAAATACCCCAGCCATCTTGAGCCGCTATTCTTTTGCTGCGGCTCAAGGTGTTGTTAAGTTTCAAAAATGCAGAAAATAAATTTGGACAGGTCATGGGAATATCTTGAGCTTGGTTTTGCAAACGTGCTGAGCTTAACAAGTTCAGAATATGAGTGAAAAAAAGTGGATCTACCACATGATGTTGTAATTGAAAAGGAGAGAAGTGAGGACAATCCCTCAGGTGCCGGTGAAGGATATACTGCGGGATGCAGTTTGTATTACAAAAAGGAATTGTTCTTGAATGAGCAATGGAAGGGCAAAAATTTGATACTTGAGTTTGAAGGAATTATGGGTATAGCCGAGGTTTTTGTAAATGGTAGATTAGTTGCAAAACATTTCAATGGATACACGAGTTTTCTAATTGATATAACAAAACATGTAAAGTTCGATGATAAGAACATTGTTATTGTACGTGTAGAGAACACTCATAAGCCAAGTTCAAGATGGTATGCAGGTTGTGGTATATACAGGCATGTGTGGCTACACATCGGTGGCAAGGTGTATATAAAACCGTGGCATTTGCATGTTCAAACCAGAGAAATTGAAAACCAAACAGCAAAGTTAGAAGTAAGAGCTGTTGTTGTCAACAGTGTGAATGAAAAAATTGAAGGAGTAATAAAGTTTGATGTATTTTCAAAAGAGGAAAAATTAGTGCTCAGCAGTGAAGAGAGATTTTTGATTGGTGAAAATGAAGAAAAGGTAATTGCTAAAACCTTGGAACTAAAACCATTTAAATATTGGGATGTAGAAGACCCATATCTTTATAAAATTCAAGCAACTATTATTTGTGATGAGAGTATTGAAGATAGTGCTTCTACATTGTTTGGTATTCGGACAATTTCAGTTGATCCAAAAGAAGGATTTAAATTAAATGGTAAGCCATTAAAATTGAAAGGTGGCTGTATTCATCATGACAACGGACCACTTGGGAGTGCAAGTTTCGATAGAGCAGAAGAGAGAAAAGTAGAACTTTTAAAAGCTTCTGGATTCAACGCAGTAAGACTTGCACACAATCCATTTGCTCCAGCGTTTTTAGATGCATGCGATAGATTGGGGATGCTTGTGATAGAAGAATTTTTTGATGTATGGCATGCTGGCAAAGTTAGCTTTGACTACCATCTATTTTTTGACAAGTACTGGGAAGAAGATGTGGAGTCCACCATAATGAGGGACTATAATCATCCCTCGATAATAATGTGGTCAATAGGAAACGAGATTACATGGGGAGTTGGAGTTGATGTTGATGACGGTAGCAGCTATTCTATCTACAGCTGGTGTGAGCGACTATCTAAAAAGGTAAAGAGTCTGGATTCATCAAGGCTGGTAACAGCGGCGCTGTGCGCAATCCCGGATGATTATAAAAGGCTTTTTGCTATAATTGAAGAAGGTAACTATGTAATTAGAATGCTTAAGCAAGGAGCAGATGTTATTGAAGATAAATGGGGCGAGTTCTCAGAAAAGTTTTCCAGGTTTCTGGATGTAGTTGGTTATAACTATAAAGTAGATAGATATAGATATGATAGATACAAATATTCTGACCGAATAATTTGTGGTACCGAAACTTATCCGTATACTCTTTTCAAAAACTGGAATCAAACAATGGAAAATTCAAATGTAATAGGTGATTTTGTGTGGACGGCTATCGATTATTTGGGTGAAGCAGGACTTGGTAGGGTAAGTATTGAAGCAGATGATCTTAAATCTTTCTGCGGGGCTTATCCATGGTTTTTGGCAAATTGTGGGGATATTGATATTTGTGGCGAAAAACGACCTCAATCGTATTATAGAGATGTTGTTTGGGGAAATAGAAAAGATCCATATATTGTAATACTTCCACCACAAATGTATGGCAAAAAACTATACTTTAAACCTTGGGCATGGGAGCCTGTTGAAAGAAGCTACACTTTTCCTGGATATGAAGGGATGCCAATAGCGATACATATCTATGCAAATTCAGATGAGGTTGAGTTGTTTGTAAATGGCAGAAGTTTAGGAAGGAAAGAAGCTGGAACTATTACTCAGTTTAAAGCAGTTTATGACACAATTTATGAACCAGGGGTAGTGGAAGTTATAGCCTATAAAGATGGTAAAGAGATTGGTAGGGACAGAATAGAAACAACAGGTGAGCCCGCAGCCTTAAAACTGGTGCCTGATAGAGAAGTTATATCCTCTTGTTATGGTGATTTGTGTTATATAAAGATAGTAGCAGTTGATAAGAATGGGAGGGAGGTTGTTTTTGCGGATAACACAATAGTTGTAGAAGTTGAAGGTGTTGGCAAACTTGTTGCTTTGGGAACTGCTGATCCTTTATCGGGAGAACCATTTGTTAGCCGGAAGAAAAAACTTTATAAAGGACGAACACTGGCAATAGTAAAGAGCATTGGCAAAAAAGGAGAATTTAAATTGAAAGCTTGGGCAGAAGGATTGGATGGTGCTCAAGTTTTTGTAAAATGCATTTAAGGAGATTTATTTATCAATATTTTTAATTTAGTTTAATGGATATTTTGGTACAAATTTCCTTTCGGCAAAAAGTATTGCTCAGTAATCGAGTTGTATGATAAAATTAAAATCAACAGAGTAAATAGAGATTCCTAAAAGAACAAAATATCTGAGTCAAAGCCCACGAAGGGTTAAAGTAAAGAACTTTTCGTGGGCTTTCTATTTTTTACAAATACTTAAAAAAAGGAGGAAAGGTACAGATGCACATTCCTGATGGGTATTTGAGTCCGCAAACTTGTGCTACATTTTATGCCGCATCTGTGGCATCAGTTGGTTTTGCATTTGCAAAGTTAAAAAAATCAGTTGATGAAAAGACCTTTGTTCATCTTTCAGTGGCATCAGCATTTACATTTATTGTTATGATGTTTAACTTTCCGGTAGTGGGAGGAAGTTCTGCTCATATTACTGGAATACCGCTTATAACTTATCTGTTCGGGTCCTTTGCTTCAATCATAGCATCGGCAGTGGTCTTGATAATCCAGGCTCTTTTGTTCAGAGACGGAGGAATTTTAGCACTTGGAACAAATGTGTTTAACATGGCTGTTGCTATTCCACTGACTGTTGTTTTTGTCGACAGCATTTTGAAAACAGCTGGTCTCAAGAATGAAAAAGTTAGAATGTTTATAAGTACATACATTTCAACAAATGTAGCTGCACTTTTGACAGCAGTTGAGCTTGGACTTCAACCAATTTTATTTACAAAAGCAGGAAAACCGTTATATTTTATATATGACTTGAAAACAACCATTCCTGCTATGATGGTTCCACACCTTTTGATGGTTGGAGTAATTGAAGCGGTTTTTACAGTGTTGCTGTACTCACCTTTAAAAAATTTTGCTAAAATAAGAAACTAATTTGAAGGGGTGGCTTATTATGAAAAAGGGCAATGATAATAACTTTAAAACAATACTAATAATCCTGTTTGCCCTTGCTATTTTGACCCCGCTTGGGCTTTTGACACAAAACCCGGCATTTGGTGAATGGACTCAGGAAGAAATAAAGAAGATGCTGGGGTTTGTGCCTGAAGGGTTAAAAAAGTATGCTGAGGTGTATAAATTTGACCTCTTTGATGACTATTCATTTAAATTTATTTCCAACCAGTATATTGGCTATATTTTATCAGCACTAATTGGGATAGCAGTGATATTTACGATATTTTTCTTATTAAAACATTTGATGACTGAAAGGAAGTAAGATAAATTGCTGCCAGATTTTTTGAGAGAAGGAGATAACGTTGAAGTCAAAGTTGCAAAAGAAGGATATGTGGAAAAGAGTCTTTCTGGTTACTTGAAAGTTTCTCAATGGTTTTTCAAAAGAAACAAAAGTTTATTTACAAGGATTGACGAATGGGCAAAACTTTTGTTTTTAATATGGTTTAGTTTACTGGTCAGTATCTCTGATAGTATTTTGTTTTTGGCAATTGCTTTTACTTTTGTATTGGTAGTTGCAGCAATATCAAAAGCTGATATCAAAGCATTGATTGTTTCATCTTGGGCGTTTGTACCGCTTGTTACATTTGTCATAAGTATTCCTTATATGTTTATTACGAAAAATGTCATGCCTGCTGTTTTGCAGGTTTTAAAGACAGGTATAATTATAATGACAGGTGAGGTTGTGATATATAACTCAAGAATTGACAGGCTTTTTAAGCCTTTTTCTTTTTTTGGGGGATTGAAAGAATTCATATGGCTTGTGGAACTCACGATAAGGAACATCTTTGTACTTTTACACACAATTACAGATATTTTGTTCGCAAAGAAGATAAGGACGGTGGGTGTATCAAGGAATAGATTAGATTTTGTAAAATCTATGATAAGAGCCATTGTTCAAAAGACCATATATATTTCAGAAGTTACTTATATCTCTATGAAAACGCGCGGCTTTTCATCAGGAAATGTTAAATTTGTGTATAGATTCAAGGTTACCATCTCAGAACTTTTGTTGGTATTTTTATTAATTATTATAAGTATTTTGGAGAGGATTTTAAAATGAATGCAGTGTTTAGAGGTGAAAATATAACATACAGGGTAAACAACAAAACCATTCTTGATAGTGCAAGCTTTGAGATAGAGAAAGGAAAGGTTTATGCACTTGTAGGTTGCAACGGAAGTGGAAAAACTACACTAATGAAAATACTTTCTGGAATTATACTTGATTTTGAAGGAGAGCTTTATTTTTATGATAAAAAAGTTGATAAAACTTCTTTTGATGAGCTTTTCAAAAACGGATTTTACAAAAAGGTAGGTTATATGTTTCAGGAGACAGAACTTCAGCTTTTTAATCTCACCGTGTTTGATGAGATTGCTTTTGGTCCAAGACAATTTATGAATGATGAAAGCAAAATCCAAAAAAGAGTTTTGGAGGTAGCAAAGTTTCTAGGTATTGATAATTTACTTGAAAGTGATATACTAACTTTAAGCGGTGGGGAGAAAAAAAGAGTAGCACTTGCTTCAATACTTGCAAATAACCCAGAGGTTTTAATACTTGATGAGCCAACAAATGACCTTGACCCCAGAAGCATAAGGTTTTTTGCAAGGATTTTAAAACAGCTCAAAGATGTCGGGAAAACTCTAATTGTTTCTACACACCACTTTGACTTGCTTTTTCGCCTGGCTGACTACACAATTTTGCTTTCACCAGACCACAGAATACTGAAGATTGGCACTACAAAAGAAATTTTAGAAGATAAAAATCTTTTAATTGAAGCTGAGGTCATAGATGAGGAATTTGAGGTTTGAGATGTTAAAGTTTTTATTTTTTACTGGAAGTGATATTATGATAGATATTAAAATTGAAAAAATCATACGCTCAAATAGAAAAACCATAGCTTTGCAAATAACAGAAAATAGCACACTCATAGTCAAAGCTCCGATCAATGTGGATGAAAAAACAATATGGGATATTATTCAAAAACATAAAAAGTGGATTGACAAGAGAAAGAAAGAGATAGAAGCAAGAGATCCCAAAACCTTGCCAAAAGAATTTGTCAGCGGAGAAGGATTTTTATACCTTGGCAGGTATTATAAACTGCACATAGTTGAAAACCAGGATGTTCCACTCAAATTTGAAAATGGGTTTTATCTCTCAAGAAGTGCTTTGCCAGAAGCAAAAAATGTATTCATAGGTTGGTATAAAAAATCTGCCTATGAGAAGATTCTTGAGAGAGTAAACTGGTGGGCTCAAAAAAGAGGTTTTAAATACAACAAGGTAAATATAACAAATGCACAGAGAAGATGGGGTTCTTGCTCTGCAAAGGGTAACTTGAACTTTTCTTGGAGACTTATTATGGCACCGCTGTCTGTAATAGACTATGTGATTGTTCATGAGCTTGTCCATCTTGAAGAAAAAAATCATGGAAAGAATTTTTGGACAAAAGTAAAACTGCTCATGCCAGATTATAAAAAACATGAGGATTGGCTAAAGAAAAATGGGTATTTGTTAAATCTATAGTAGTTTTCAAATTGAATAAGAATTGGAGGGATTTTTAATATGGCAAAAGTTGGTTGGGGACATTTTTGTGATTATGCTTTTTTTGATCAAGGAGGTAAAGTCTGTTTGATAGGAATTTTTAAATATATTTTAGCTCAACATGTACCTGTTCAACACACAAGGTGTGCCTTTGTATTCCAAGTACTAGGCGAGCCTAATGAAAATGTAAAAATTGAATTAAAACTAATGCGACCTGACGGCAGAGAACCACTCTTAAATTTAAAACACCCTGGCTTTATTTTAAGTCCAACAGGTGAGGCAATACATATTATAGGTCTTGATAATTTGCTACTACCAGATTATGGTCCCTATGAAATGGAGGTATTTTTGAATGATAAATACGAAGATGGTTTCATTTTTGAGGTTCGTCGAACCTGACAATAAGTTTTGTTATTATTCTTTTTTTGTTGGAATGGAAATTAAAGATTCAAACACTTCTTTTTCATATTTAATTTAAAAAATTCATAGTTGATTTGGTAAGTATTAGATTTGAAATACAGAAGAGTTAATTTTCTGGTGCGCCCGAGAGGACTCGAACCTCCGGCACATGGTTTAGGAAACCATTGCTCTATCCTACTGAGCTACGGGCGCACAACATTTTTGCAAACAATATAATACAACATTTTAAGGCCATTGTAAAGAGCCCTGAGACAAATTTAAAGAACAACTTGAATGAAAAGACTCAAAAAATATTTACAACCTCTGAGAATACTGATAAGATTAAATGTATACAGTTTGTCATTTTTCGTTGCTAAAAAATTACAATCACAAAGGAGAGGAGAGTGTAATGCTTGATTTAAAATATATAAGGGCAAATCCAGAAAAGGTCCAAGAAGGGCTTTCTAAAAGAAACAAAGATGTCTCAATAGCACCTATTTTGGAACTTGATGAAAGAAGAAGAAAGCTTTTGGCTGAGGTTGAAAGCTTAAAAGCTCTGCAGAATCAAAAATCTAAAGAGGTTCCAAAACTCAAAAAGGAAGGGAAAGATGTTACAGATCTTATGAATGAGCTAAAAGAACTGTCTGATAAAATTAAAGAGTTAGATAGCAAGGTCAAAGAGGTTGAAGATGAGATAGAAAAGATTTTGCTTACCATTCCAAACATACCCCATGAATCTGTACCGGTTGGTAAAGACGATACAGAAAATGTTGAAGTAAAGCGCTGGGGTGATGTAAGAGTTCCTGATTTTGAGGTAAAACCACACTGGGAGATTGGGATGAGTCTTGGAATTTTGGACTTTGAAAGAGCCTCAAAAGTGTCAGGAAGCCGTTTTACGTTTTACAGAGGACTTGGGGCAAGGCTTGAGAGAGCATTAATTAACTTCATGCTTGACCTTCACATTGAAAAGCATGGCTATACTGAGCTATTCCCACCTTTTTTGGTTGCGAGAAAATCTATGATAGGAACAGGCCAGCTTCCAAAATTTGAAGAGGATGCTTTTAAGACAACAGATGATTACTTTTTGATACCAACAGCAGAAGTTCCTGTTACAAACTACCACAGAGAAGAGATACTAAAAGAAGAAGACTTGCCGATAAAATATGTTGCGTATTCTGCATGTTTCAGGGCAGAGGCTGGGGCAGCCGGCAAAGACACAAGAGGGCTTATTCGTCAGCATCAATTTAACAAGGTTGAGCTTGTAAAGTTTGCAAAGCCGGAAGATTCTTATGATGAGCTTGAGAAACTCACAGCTGATGCAGAGGATGTTTTAAGAGAATTAGGACTTCCTTACAGGGTTGTTCTTCTTTGTTCAGGTGATTTAGGATTTTCTTCTGCAAAGACATACGACATTGAAGTTTGGATGCCAAGTTATGGAAGGTATGTTGAGATTTCTTCTTGTTCAAACTTTGAAAGCTATCAGGCACGAAGAGCAAACATCAGATTCAGAAGGAAAGATGGAAAACTTGACTATGTTCATACGCTCAATGGTTCAGGCCTTGCTGTAGGGAGGACTTTGGCAGCTATACTTGAAAACTTCCAGCAAAAAGATGGAACAGTAGTTGTTCCAGAGGTTTTGAGAAAGTATATTGGTACAGATGTTATAAAGTAAAAATTAAAAAAAGGTAGCAGCAAGACAGCATTTAAAGATTGCTGCTACCTTTTTTGTGAACCCAGTTATGAATAGTTTTTATGATATTGTCTCTATATACAACACCCAGGATGAACAAAATAGCAGCTGCAGCAGAAACTACAATTGCCATTGTATAGTTTTTCTCTTCAAGGCTGCTTCCAATGTATGATGAAAAAAATATTCCCGGCAATCTTGCAATTGCCACAATTGCAAAAAATCTCAGCGGTTTTATTGGTGAAAGTCCGACAATGTATGTCAGGATGTCTTTTGGAAGTCCTGGTATCAAAAAGAGCAAGAATATGACTATTTCTCCTTTTGGAGAATTGATAAGTAAATAAAATTTCTTAAGCTTTTCCTCTGGGACAATTTTCCTCACAAGACTGTAACCCAAAAGTCTTGTTATATAAAATACGCATACAGAACCTATCATGATTCCAATTAGTGAATAAACTGTGCCAAGAAGCGTACCGTAAAGATATCCACCAGAGATTTGAACAGCTTCACCTGGAATAGCAGAAATAATAACCTGAAGAATTTGAATGAGGATGAAAACAAGCACACCAAGATGCCCAAAAGACAAAACCCAACTTTTAAATTTCTGCGGATTTGAAATGATATTTACAATAAAATGGGAATATCTTATAGCTACTGCTGTTGCCAGTAAAATAAATCCTGCAATTGCAATGATATTTAAGACAATTGAAAGATTTTTCCTCTTCACTTTTGCCCTCCAGTGTTATACTTTAAGATGTTTTATGATTTAGTTCTCATTATATTACTATAACCTACTGATGAATTCTTTGCAATCCCTAATCCAAATATATACAATTATGGTGTATTCAAAAATATGTTGATTTTTTAACATTCAAAATATATAATAAAAAGGTAAGTAACCTTTTATTGATGAGTTTATCTTTTCAAATAAAGTTTTCAAATGTTTTTTTAAGGGAGGTTTGAACATGGGCAAGATGATTGAGATAAGATGGCACGGCCGAGGCGGCCAGGGTGCAAAGACAGCTTCACTTCTTTTAGCTGAAGCTGCTTTCAACACAGGCAAATACGTTCAAGGTTTTCCTGAGTATGGTCCAGAGAGAATGGGTGCTCCTATCACAGCTTACAACAGAATAAGCGATGAGAAGATCACCATTCACAGCAACATTTATGAACCTGACTACGTAGTTGTTGTTGATGAAACATTAATCGGAAGTGTTGATGTAACAAAAGGGCTCAAAAAAGATGGTGCGATAATTGTCAACACTTCAAAGTCTCCTGAAGAAGTAAAGAAGATGCTTGAGGATTTTGATGGAAAGGTTTACACAATTGACGCAAGAAAGATTTCAATGGAGTGTTTAGGTAAGTATTTCCCGAACATCCCTGTTCTTGGTGCAGTTATAAAGGTGACAGGTATTATTCCCGAAGAAGAAGCGATTAAGGATATGGAAGAGTCGCTTAAACACAAATTTGCAACAAAGCCAGATGTGATTGAGGGTAACCTCAAAGCGTTTGTGAGAGGAATGCAGGAGGTGCAAGGATAATGAGAAAGATGAAAATAACAGAAGATGTTACATGGAAGGAAATAACACCGGCAGGTGTGATCATTGATCCGGGTAATGCAGAGGACTTTAAAACAGGCGACTGGAGAACAATGAGACCAGTATGGCATGAAGATAAATGTAAACAGTGTTTGTTTTGCTTCTATGTATGTCCAGATTCATCAATAAAGGTTGAAAATGGAAAGATGGTCGGAGTTGACTATGACCACTGCAAAGGTTGCGGGGTTTGCACAGAGGTTTGTCCATTTAAAGCTTTTGATTTTGTAGAGGAGAAGAAATAAGAATTTTAAGGAGGGGAAACTGAAAATGGCTATTCGTGATAGACTTTCTGGTAACGAAGCGGTAGCTTTTGCAATGAAACAGATAAACCCTGATGTTGTTGCCGCTTTTCCAATTACGCCTTCAACTGAAGTTCCACAATATTTTTCACAGTTTGTTGCAAATGGTGAAGTAGATACAGAGTTTGTTGCTGTTGAGTCTGAGCACAGCGCAATGAGCGCGTGTATAGGTGCGTCAGCAGCAGGTGCAAGGACTATGACAGCAACATCCTCACAAGGTCTTGCACTCATGTGGGAGATGCTATACATTGCAGCCTCAATGAGACTTCCAATTGTTATGGCAGTTATAAACAGAGCTCTTTCTGGTCCTATTAACATTCACAACGACCATTCAGACTCAATGGGTGCAAGAGACAGTGGCTGGATTCAGATTTACTGTGAAAACAACCAGGAAGCTTACGACTCTTTGATTCAGGCAATAAGAATTGCTGAACACAAGGATGTAAGACTTCCTGTGATGGTTTGCTATGACGGATTTATTACAAGCCATGCTGTTGAAAATATAGAGCTTTTAGAAGATGAACTTGTAAAGAAGTTTGTAGGTGAATACAATCCAGAGTTTTATCTTTTGAACGAGCAAAACCCGATTTCAATGGGTCCGTTAGACTTGCCACCATACTACTTTGAACACAAAAGACAGCAGGCTGAAGCTATGAAAAATGCCAAAAAGGTGGTACTTGAAATCGCAGAAGAGTTTGCTGCCTTGACAGGTAGAAAGTATGGTCTCTTTGAAGCATACAAGCTTGACGATGCAGAGGTTGCAATAGTTGTAATGAACTCCACAGCAGGAACTGCAAAAGCTGTTGTTGATGAGTATAGAAGCAAAGGATACAAGGTAGGTCTTTTAAAACCAAGACTTTTCAGACCATTCCCTGTTGATGAGATTGTAGCAGCTCTTAAGCATTTGAAGGCTGTTGCTATAATGGATAAGGTTGATGGATTTAACGCAGCTGGTGGTCCACTTTTCACTGAGATTACAAGTGCTCTTTATGGAAGAGCAGATGGTATAAAAGCTGTTAATTATATTTATGGTCTTGGCGGAAGAGATGTTAAAACAGATGATATTGCAAAGGTTTATGACAGACTTCTTGACATTGTCAAGACAGGCAATGTTGGAGAAGTTTACAACTACATTGGTGTGAGAGAATAAGGAGGTGTGCTTTTAAAATGGCATACAATATAAAAGAACTTGCTGCAAGACCGGAGAGATTTACAGGTGGGCACAGAATGTGTGCTGGGTGCGGTGCACCTGTTGCTGTAAGAGCAATACTGCGCGCACTGAAACCCGAAGATAGAGCTGTTGTAGGTGTTGCAACAGGATGTCTGGAGGTTTCAAGCTGTATCTATCCATACACAGCATGGAAAGATTCATTTATTCACAGTGCATTTGAAAATGCTGCTGCAACAGTTTCTGGTGCTGAGGCTGCATATAGAGTTTTGAAGAAAAAAGGAAAAGTGCAGGGAGAGTTTAAGTTCATCGCGTTTGGTGGCGACGGTGGAACATACGATATTGGTCTTCAGTCTCTTTCGGGTGCAATGGAAAGAGGGCATAACATGGTATATGTTTGTTATGACAACGGTGCTTATATGAACACAGGTATCCAGAGGTCTTCTGCTACACCACTTTATGCTGATACAACAACATCTCCACAGGGCAAGGTTTTACCAGGTAAGATGCAGCCAAGAAAAGACCTTACAGAGGTTATGGTTGCACATGGCATACCATATGTTGCTCAAACAGCTTTCATTACTCCAAACCTCAAAGATTTGATTGAAAAGGCTGAAAAGGCACTTTATACAGATGGACCAGCATTTTTGAATGTTTTGGCTCCATGTCCAAGAGGTTGGAGATATGAAACATCAAAGCTAATTGAAATTTCAAAGCTTGCGGTTGATACATGTTTCTGGCCACTTTATGAGGTTGTAAATGGTCAGTACAGGCTTACTTACAAGCCAAAAGAAAAGCTTCCTGTTGTTGAGTTTTTAAAGACTCAAGGAAGGTTCAGACACCTGTTTAAAAAAGGGAATGAACATTTAATTGAACAAATTCAGCAGGAAGTTGACAGAAGATGGGAAAGGCTTCTGGAACTTTGCGGTGAGAAATAAGCGGTATAATATATAGCAAAAGCAAAAAGGCTCTCTGCCTGAAAAGTTTGAAGTAAATTGTAGGCGGAGAGCCTTTTTGATATGTTTGTCTTTTATACTTTCACAATCAGTGTTAAAATATATAAAAAGCAGGTTATGAGGTGAAAAGGTGAAGGTTGCATATTTAGGACCGGTTGGCTCATATTCATATGAGGCTGCAAAAAGATTTTTTAATAAAGACCAGAAACTTACTGCATGTGATACAATAGATGACGTATTTGAAGCTGTTGAAGAAAATGAGGTTGAATTTGGAGTTGTTCCTGTTGAGAATTCTATTGAAGGAAGTGTCTCGACAACCCTTGATTATCTGTTAAAATCCCAGGTTTATATAGTAAGAGAAATAGTTTTGAAGGTAGAACATTATCTTTGTGCAAAGGAAGAAACAAAAAGTATTGCTACAATTGCATCACATCCACAGGCGTTTTCGCAGTGCCATGACTATTTGAGAAAAAATTTTAAAGGGGCAAAACTGATACAAGTTAGCAGTACATCATGTGCTGCAATGTTGTGTGCAGAAGGTGAGGTGGATGCTGCAATCTGTTCACCTTTTGCAGCACAGCAAAATAACCTCAAAGTTTTGGCTGGGCCAATAAACCACGACAACAATTACACCAGATTTTTTGTTATAACCAAGAACCCTAACTTTGAAAAAGGAAATAAAAACAAGACATCAATAATCTTTTCAACCTATGATAAACCGGGAAGCCTTTATAAAATTTTAGCTATTTTTAATCTTTATGATCTGAACTTAACAAAGATAGAGTCACGACCTGCAAAAACTAATCTTGGTGAGTATGTTTTTTTTGTTGATATAGAAGGGTTTGTGGATGAAGAGGATGTGAGCGATGCGCTAAAGGTGGTTCAACGAAAATCTACATTTTTTAAGCTTTTAGGCTCTTATTCTGTTATTTTACCAGATGAATGAGCTGATAAAAATTTTTAGGATGGATGTGAAAGATAAATGAACAACAAACTTTTAAAGGAAGGGCTTGTTTTGATTACTTTTGGAGTTTATCAGGTTATTTTGTTTTTACTTCAGTTTAATCCCATTTTAGCTTTGATAGGCTTTCCTCTTTATGTTGTAGCCGTAAAAGAGAATTTTGCAAAAAGGATGGCTATATCATATGCCATTTCTGCTCTGATTATTATGATTATGGGGAAATCTCCAATTAATTTACTTTTTCTATTGATTACATTTATTTTGCCTATATGCGTATTTTTATTCTTGTGCATTTCAAAAACTATTGTTATGGATTTTTCAATACTCACTGCAGGATTTTTGCTGTACCAGGTACTTTTTATAAAGGCTGTAAAGATTCTTTATAAGATAGATATAATCGCTCAACTTCTTTCTATTTTAAAAGGCATGTTTGAGGATTATTTTAAAATTGTTGATGATGACAAACTTTTGGAAAAATTGGCTGAATTTTTGAAACTCTTGATGCCAGGATTTGTAATTGTTGAGGCAATTACATTAGCACTTGTGGGATATTATATTACCAAATTTGTAGCAAACAAAGTTGGAATTCAAAAGGAATTTTTACCTTTTTCAAAACTATTTATGCCCAAAGAAGTGACAGTTGGAGTTGTAGTATTCTTTATTCTTTCTCTATTTTTGACAAATATCAATACTCTTTATATTGTTGTGAGTAACATGACAATAATTCTTTCGTGGCTTTTATTTATTCAAGCACTTTCTTTGATATATGCAGTAATAGCCGAGAAGATTTCTTCGCCATTTATTGGAGGTTGGCTTTTTGTAGTTTTGCTTGTACTTAGTATGCAATTTTTAATTTTAATGATATTTATAGGTTTTCTGGACCTTGTATTTGATTTTAAAAAACGAAAACCAAAGAGGGTGGAATTGTGAAAGATAAAAAATCTCATTTTAGATTTGATTTTTCTGTTTCTCAGGCAGGATTTATACTTTCATTATTATTTGATTTAATAATTCTATATTTTAACATCAAGATTGGCTTGATTTGTCTTTCCTTAATTGTTTTATTTGCCCTCTACAATTTTAGACTCAATAGAAAAAAGAACAAACAGCTTTTAGAATATATAGAAACTCTCACTCTTAACATAGACACAGCATCAAAAGATACACTCTTGAAGTTTCCATTTCCAATTCTTATTTCAGAGTACAATGGAGATATAATATGGTACAATCATAAATTTCTAAATACAGTAAAGAACAAAAAATTGATAGGCAGAAATCTCAAAGATGAACTGCCTGAGCTTTATTCAGCTGTTTTGGAGGGAAAGAGCAGACTTGAGAAGTTTGAGTATGAAGGTAATTTTTTTGATGTTTTAGTAACCATTGTTGAGGTAGAGGAAGGGAAGAACGAGAAAAGGTTTTTGAACCTATTTTACTTTGTTGATGTTACTGATTTTGTTCTTCTTCAAAAAGAATATGAAAGACAAAATGTTGTTTTTGGTTATTTAACTATTGACAACTATGAAGATGTTCTAAATTCTGCTCCGGAGGTATCAAAATCTTCTATTATTTCTGAGATAGAAAAACGTGTCACTGATTGGTTTTACAATCAAATAAGGTCAGATGTGTTTTTAATGAAGTATGAACGTGACAAATACCTTTTTATATGTAATAAAGAAGCCTTTTACAAAATGCAGGAAAGAAGATTTAGCATTTTAGAGCAGATAAAAGAAGTGAATCTGTACAATAAGATAATTCCTACCATAAGTTGCGGTATAGGTATAAGACAGGATTCTATATTCCAGGCTCAAAAGGATGCAAAAACGGCTCTTGACATGGCACTGAGCCGTGGCGGCGACCAGTTTGTAATATT
>Ga0071330_1065307_pt1 | contig 83155 bp, 76 predicted proteins | sample GBScel77sediment_FD_63802 | JGI IMG/M metagenome (GOLD analysis project Ga0071330, IMG submission 63802) | Hot spring sediment microbial communities from Great Boiling Spring, Nevada - Cellulolytic enrichment Sediment 77C v2 (version 2) | ecosystem: Environmental > Aquatic > Thermal springs >...
AAAGGAGGTGAAGAAGGGACCTTTAGGTTGCCACTCTTGAGAAGCAAACTGGTAAGGTAAGTTAACGATACTTACCAGGTAGTCATAAAAAATATAAAAATTTAAATCCTAAGGGGGTCAAGGAAAGATGAAGAAATTAGTTTGGTTGATGATCTTAGCTCTTCTTGTGGTTCCTGCATTTGCTGCTTCTGCTGAATTCAAAATCGGTATCCTTCCATCGCCAGGATATTTACAGGCTGGTAATTTCACATTAGTTTGGGCTGGTAAATACTCTGACTTAGTAGATGCTTGGTGTGGAATGGGATACGGTGTATGGCAAGGTCATACAGATTGGGGTAATCCTGGATTATGGTATGCCGGAGGCATTACTCTAAAGAAGCTTGGTGGAATAGCAGATCTTAAACTACGTTGGAATGAGGATATATCAGATATCGCTGGAACATATTTAGTAAGCAAACCATTAGAAACATACAATAGTGATCCAGATAGCTGGAGTGGTATTGAGGTAACATTGAATACTCCTGTTAAAGTTTCAGTAGCTGTAAGATCTGAATTAAGTGATAGTCCAAGACTTGTTGATAGAGTAGTGGTAAGAGCTGATGGTACATTTGCACCAGTAACATTCTGGGGTTTAGGATATGTTGATGTTTTAGAAGATAACACATTCACTAACACAACTTATGCTGTTGGAGCAAAAGCCACAATTCCTGGGCTTCCAGTTTCAGTAACTCCATTTTTTGAATTAGCAAGCACTTCAAAGAAATATGTGGTAGGAGTATCTGTAACTCCAATGACAGGTGTCACAGTAGCAGGAAGATATTATGGTGATGATACATGGAGAGCATATTTAACATTATCTGACCTTGTTCCTAACACTACAATATCTGCAGCATATTATAGCACTGAATACTACTATGCATATGTTTCATCTACTCAGAAAGTAGGAAAATTGGGTGATCTAACATTATGGGCTGGTGTACAACAAGATGATCCAACATGGGCATTCTACGCAAAACTTGTAACTCCACTACCAGGCGGAGTAACTAACACGCTAAGAGTCTTCCAGAACTATGACGATGACGCAGAAGTAAGTTGGTTCAGTTCAACCAGCTTCACAGTAGATACAACAATAGGAATCTCCTTCTAACCATCTTAAAAACATAAAGCCCCCGAGTTTTCTCGGGGGCTTTTTTATTTACTTCTTAAATGCATCCCTAATTTGTTCAAAGATGTTTTTATTTTCTTCTATCTTTATTCCTCTTATTTTTGCAAGCTCAAGAAGGAGTTCTTTTTCTTCCTGGGATAGATTGGTAGGTACTGTGATATAAACTCTTATTTTTTGATCTCCTCTTTTTCCAGGGTTATTTAAATTGGGTATTCCTTTGCCTTTTAAAGTTATTATCTCATTACTTTGAGTTCCTGGTTTTATTTTTATCTTTTCCTTTCCTTCTAAGGTAGGAATCTCTATTTCTCCTCCTAAAATGGCTGTAATAAAATCTACGGGAAGATCCATCCATATGTCTTCTCCATCTCTCTTGAATATTTTATGAGGTTCTATATGTATATAGATATAAAGATCTCCATTTGGCCCACCGTTATCTCCTGGTTCACCTTCTCCTGCTAATCTTATTACGTAGCCTTCATCTACACCTGCTGGTATTTTAAATTCAATCTTTCTCTTTTTTCTTACTTTTCCTGTACCGTGGCATTCATGACATGGATTTGTGATTATTTTTCCTTCCCCATGGCATTTTGGGCATGTGGTTATTTGAACAAATTGTCCAAAAGGTGTTCGTCTTGTAGTTCTTACCTGTCCTGTACCATTACACATATCACAGGTTATAGGTTGTGAGCCTGGTTCTGCTCTTGACCCTTTACATGTAGGGCAAGTTTCCAATCTTGTTACAAAAAATTCCTTTTTTCCTCCAAATGCTGCCTCTTCTAATGTAATGTTAATATCATATCTTAAATCTGCTCCTTTTCTTGAAGTTCTTTGTCTTTCTCTTCTTCCAAAGAGATCCCCAAATATACTGTCTCCAAAGAAGTTTTCGAATATGTCTTCAAAAGTTCTACCAAAGTTTCCAAAATCAAAATCACCTGGGTTCCACCCTTGTTGGAAATCTCCATATCCTGCAAAATCTCCTACACTTCCAAATTGATCATACTGGGCCCTTTTTTGTGGATCAGAGAGCACTTGATAAGCTTCATTTATTTCTTTAAATTTTTCTTGAGCTGAAGGATCCTTATTTAGATCAGGATGGTATTGTCTAACAAGCCTTCTGTAAGCTTGTTTTATTTCATCCTGGGTGGCATTTCGTGGCACACCCAGGATTTCATAATAATCTTTTTTGGTGGGCATATTAGTTCACCTTGTATTCTCCATCTATAGTTTTTCCTCCTGGATTATCATTGGGATTTTGACCTTGAAAATTTCCAGTTGCTCCTGTAGACTGATACATGAATTGACCTATTTCACCAAGAGCTTGAGTTAATTCTTCTATTCCTTTTCTTACTTGTTCCACATTTATTCTGTCTGGTTTTATTAATTCTTCTAGATTTCTAATTCTATCTTCTACTTTTTGGACCAAGTCTTTACTTACTTTATCTCCATAATCTTTTATAGTCTTTCTTGCAGTATAAATAAGGTGTTCTGCTTGGTTTTTGGTTTCAATTTCTTCTCTTCTTTTTCTATCTTCTTCTTCAAATTTCTTTGCCTCTTCGGTCATTCTTTTAATTTCTGCTTCTGAGAGTCTAATAGCATTTGATATGGTTATTCTTTGTTCTTTTCCTGTAGCCTTGTCCCTTGCAGATACATGGACAATTCCATTTACATCAATATCAAAGGTTACCTCTATTTGAGGTACACCACGAGGGGCAGGTGGAATTCCATCCAATATAAATCTTCCAAGGGAGATATTATCCTTAGCAAGGGCTCTTTCTCCTTGTAGAACATGAATCTCTACACTTGTCTGATAATCAGCAGCTGTTGTAAAGATTTGACTTTTTGATACAGGAATAGGAGTGTTTCTCTCAATAATTTTTGTAAATACTCCACCAAGAGTCTCAATTCCAAGGGAAAGAGGAGTTACATCTACAAGAACAATGTCTCTTATCTCTCCTCCTATTACACCAGCTTGTATTGCTGCTCCAAGAGCTACAGCCTCGTCTGGGTTTACATTTCTTTGAGGTTCCTTACCAAAATGTTTCTTAATCCATTCTTGGATACTTGGCATTCTTGTAGAACCACCTACAAGGATTATTTTATCAATCTGGGATGGTGAGAGTCCTGCGTCTTTTAATGCCCTTTCTGTAGGTTCTTGGGTTTTTTCTACTAAATCATATGTCAATTCTTCAAATTTTGCCCTTGTAAGGGTATAGGAAAGATGAAGTGGAGTATTTCCTTTCATGGCTATGAATGGAAGGTTGATCTCTGTAGATAATTTTGAAGAAAGTTCTATTTTTGCTTTTTCTGCAGCTTCGTATAATCTTTGAAGGGCGGTTCTATCTTCTCTTAAATTAATTCCATGTTCTTCCATGAAGTTATCTATAAGCCAATTTACAATTCTTTCGTCAAAATCGTCTCCTCCTAATCTATTGTTCCCAGCTGTTGCGATTACTTCAAATACTCCATCACCAATCTCTAAAATGGATACATCAAAAGTACCACCGCCAAGATCGAAAACAAGAATCTTTTGGTGTCCTTCTTTGTCAAGTCCATAGGCAAGAGCTGCTGCTGTAGGTTCATTTATAATTCTTACTACTTCTAATCCTGCAATGGCACCTGCATCTTTTGTGGCTTGTCTTTGGGCGTCAGAGAAATAAGCGGGACATGTTATTACTGCCTTTTCTATAGGCTCACCTAAGTAGGCTTCTGCGTCTTTTTTGAGTTTTCTTAATATCATGGCAGAAATTTCTTGAGGAGTATATTCTTTGTCATCTATCTTTACTTTATAATTGGTTCCCATGTGTCTCTTGATTGATTTTATAGTTCTTTCTGCATTTACTATGGCCTGTCTCTTTGCAGGTTCTCCTACTAAAAGTTGTCCATCTTTGGTAAAAGCAACAACAGATGGGGTAAGTCTGCTCCCTTCTGCGTTTGGAATAATAACTGGTCTACCACCTTCTAAATAGGCGATAAGAGAGTTTGTAGTTCCTAAATCAATTCCTACAATTTTAGCCATTATTCTCTACCTCCTTTTTCTATTTTTTTTGATACTATAACTTTTGCAGGTCTCAGTAATTTATTTTTAAATAAATATCCAGGTGCTATCTCTTTAACTATTAAATTATCCTCTCCATCCTCAATCTCTTCTATACCAACTGCTTCATGAAGAGATGGGTCAAAAGGTTTTCCTAAAGTATCAATCCTTGTAACTCCTTCTTTTTGAAGGAGATTTTCAAATTGTTTATATATCATTTGAACTCCCTCTATAATAGCATCTTTTTTTCTTGTATGCTTCATACTTTCTAAAGCCAAATGAAAATTATCCATTATATCTACGATTTCTTTTAAAAGTCTTGCATTGGCAATTTCTTGCCATTCTTCCTTTTCTCTCCTAAGTCTTTGACGGAAATTTTCAAATTCTGCTTGAAGTCTTACATATTTAATTTCCCAATCTACCTCTTGGGGGGCCTCTGAGACTACCTCATCTTTTTTAACTTCTATTTCTTTTTCCTCCATGTCTTTCACCTCTATTTTAAATTTTAGCACTCTTTAACGGTGACTGCTAAACCATATATAAGTTTATAATTTATATTAATAATGTCAAGAGAATATAAAGCCTATTGATTTCAATTATATAAATAGCTAAAATATATATAGTAAAAATTAATATATATGAAGGGGGGATATTATGGAGAAGAAGAGAATGGTTATTGAAGAATTAAAATTAAAAAATTTTAGAAATTTTTCTGATTTTTCTGTAAATTTTAAAGATGGAGTAAACGTAATTTATGGTCCAAACGGTTCTGGAAAAACCTCCATATTGGAGGCTATTTCCTATCTTTCGAATCCCAGATCTTTTAGAGGAGCGAGAGATTTTCAAATTTTAAAAATTGGAGAGAATTATTTTGAGGTAGAAGGTAAAGTATTAAGTGGAGATGAGAGACATGTAATAAAGATAACCTACTGGCAAGATGAAAGTAAAAAAGAAAAGATAGCTTATCTTGATGGATTTAAAGTTAAAAGGTTCAGAGATATTCAAGAGATTTTTATCGCCATACCTTTTAGCTTCAGAAACTATTCTATGATTGATGGATATGCAACTCAAAGGAGAGATTTCTTTGATGATATATTCTCTCTGATTGATTTAGATTATTATGAGACACTAAGAAATTATGAAAAACTTTTAGAAGAGAGAAATGAAAATCTTAAAATGGATGAAATAGATAGAAATTATGTGTTATACTTAGCAAAAGAGATGCAACCATTGGCAGAAAAGATTGTGGAGAAGAGGGAAAAGATGATAGAGGAATTATCTCAATATCTTGATCCCATATTTAGGATAGAATATAAGAGTGAGTTCAAAGGTAAAAATATAGCAGATTATATTGAGGAAGATATAGCAAGAGGTGTTACTACTGTGGGTCCTCACACTCAGGATGATTATATTCTGTATTACAAAGGAAACCAAGCTAAACATTATGCTTCAGAAGGGCAAAAAAGATTATTCTATCTATCTATTGTCCTTGCTTTTAAGAGTTTAATAGAAAAGACAAAGCATTACGAGCCAGTATTCCTTTTTGATGAGCCTGTAAATGTTTTAGATGCACATTTATTGGAAAGATTTATTTCTAATCTTTCAGGACAAGTTATTATTGCTACTTTATCACCACTTCTTGGAGCTCATAATATAGGCCTAACCTTAGAGGAGGAATGATGGAAGCGATATTTAGAAATCTTTGCCCGAACTGTGGGGGAGATATATCTTCAGAAAGGCTTCTTGAAGGGCTTCCCTGTGAAAACTGTATGCCTGATAAAAAGGTCGGGGAAGCCCTTTGTAGTTTGATATCTCTTAAAGGTCTTAGGGATTATTGTAAGCTAAAGGATGAGTATGAAAAGTGGGAAGAAATATTTAGAAATTTTGTCGGTTTTTATCCATGGGAATTGCAGAAATTCTGGGCAAGAAAACTCCTTCTTGGTAGGTCTTTTGCTCTTCTTGCTCCAACAGGTATAGGTAAAACATCCTTAGGGCTTGCATCTTCTATATACTTTGCTAAGAAGAACAAAAAGTCTTATATTATTCTTCCTACAAGACTTTTAATACTTCAAAGTTATGAAAAATTGAAGGATAAAGTGAGAGAAAAGGACCTTTTGGTTTTTGGTCTTGATGAAACTAAGAAGGAAAAGGAAGAAAAAAGGGAAAGGCTTATCAATGGGGATTTTAAAATTCTTATTACAACCTCCATGTTTCTTTATAAAAATGTGGATATAATTCCTCGAGATTTTTCTTTTATATTCGTAGATGATGTGGACTCTTTTCTAAAAACTGCAAAAAATATTGATAAGGCTTTATATCTTTTAGGTTTTACCGAGGAGGATATAGAGAAAACTTTAAAGTATATTAAACTAAGAAGAAATTATAGTGAAGAAAATCAAGAAGATATAAAAACTCTTCAAGAAGAGATACGAAAGATAAGCAAAAAAGCAAAAGGTGTAATGGTAGTATCTTCTGCTACTAGTAATCCAAGATCTGAAAGAATTAGATTATTTAAAGAGCTTTTATCTTTTGATGTGGGTAGGCCTGTATTTTACTTGAGAAATGTGGAAGATGTTTATGAAGAGGTGGAGGATTTAGATAAAATTCTTATTGAGAGAGTAAAGAGATTTGGAAAGGGTGGATTAGTATTCTTATCATCGGATTATGGAAGGGAGCATATTGATAGAATAAAGAATCTTTTAAATCAAAATAGTATTTCTTGTGAATCTTATGATAATCTTACGGAAGAGGTCTTAGAGGATTACAGACAAGGGAAGATACAAGTTCTTATTGGTATATCCTCTTATAGAAATCCTTTAGCAAGAGGACTTGATCTTCCTGAAGTTATTAGATATGCGATTTTTTATGGTGTACCTAAAATTTCAGTAAATCTTGATCTGGAAGGCAATGTAAGGCATTTACTTTTAGCTTTATCCTCTTTAAGACCACTTATAGCAAGAGACAAAAACCTTGAAAAATACATAGCTACAGTTGATAGGTGGTTAAAAACTTTAAATAGGTTCTCCAATGTGATAAATCCGCCAAAGGATAAAGTTGATGAATTAAGAGACAATATAAAAAGATTTATTCTATCGAGAGAGATATATCATAAGATAAATACATCTGATGATATATCAATTAGAGAAGAAAATGGAAAGTGGTCTCTTGTGGTAGCTGATATTACGGGATATTTGCAGGCATCAGGTAGAACTTCAAGATTATATGTGGGGGGAATATCTAAAGGTTTGAGTTATATACTCGTGGACGATAGAAAGGTATTTAATAACCTGATAAGAAAAGCACGCTGGTGGTTTAGTTCAGATATAGTTTTTAAGAATGCAAATACAGTAGACATAGATAAGATACTACAAGAGATAGATGAGGATAGAGTAAGAGTTAGAAGAAGAGAGGGAAGAAGAGATGACTTCCTAAAACCTGTAATGGTAATTGTGGAATCTCCTCATAAAGCAAGGACTATAGCAAATTTTTTTGGGAAACCTATTTCTAGAAATATAGATGGTCAGGAGCTCTATGAGGTTATTACGGAAGATAAATACTTGGTTATTACATCATCCTTTGGGCATATTTTCGATTTAAATAAGGAAGTGGGATATTTTGGGGTGTTAGAAAATGGAAAATTTATTCCAGTCTATGAAACAATAGAGGGAAAGGAAAATATTGTAAATGCCTTAAGGGAAGCCAGTAAGGAATTTGATCAGATTCTTGTAGCTACCGATCCTGATACCGAAGGAGAAAAAATATCGTGGGATCTTAAAAATCTTTGTGCTATTTTTGCTAAGGATATTAAGAGAATGGAATTTCATGAAGTTACAAAGAGAGCCATATTAAATTCTTTAAAAGAGTTTAGAGATGTAAATGAAAATTTGGTTAAGGCTCAAGTAGTGAGGAGAATATCGGACAGATGGGTAGGATTTGAGCTTTCTCAGCTTATTCAAAAGGTATTTTCTCGAAATTATTTATCTGCTGGAAGAGTACAGACTCCAGTTCTTGGTTGGGTAATAGAAAGGGCTAAGGAACATAACAAAAAGATATATTTGGTAATTATTAGAAAAGAAGGGTTGGAATTGAGATTTGAATTTGAAAATAAGGAAGAAGCCCAAAAGTTCTTTAATTCTTTAACTAAGGTAGAGGTATTAAAGGAGAGAGAAAAGATTGAAGAAAAGGCCCCTTTACCTCCATATACAACGGATGTAATCTTGAAAGATGCTTCTGATAGATATAAATTATCAGTTTCTCGGACTATGGAAGTTTTACAGGATCTTTTTGAAAGGGGATTTATCACCTATCATAGAACTGATTCTACCAGGGTATCCGATACAGGAATAAATATAGCTAAAGAATATATAATTGAACAATTTGGAGAAGAATATTTTAGAGGTAGAACATGGGGAGAGGGAGGAGCTCATGAATGTATAAGGCCTACAAGAGTCCTTGATGTGGAAGATATTAAATCTATGATATATTCGGGAGAACTGGAAGGTTTTACTAAGGATCATTTAGCTATTTATGATCTTATCTTTAAGAGGTTTATTGCATCTCAGATGAGAAATATTGTACTTAAAGGCTATGATATCACAATAAAGGCTCTTGATAAGGTACAAAGTATGGAATTATTTGAAGAGATAATACAAGATGGTTTTAATAAGGTTGTTCCTATAAAAGTTGTGAGAGTTCCAGAAGGTAAGGTAGACGTGATAAATAACAAATTCTTCTATACCATACCTAAGGTACCTCTTTTTACTCAAGGATCCTTAGTGGAAGAAATGAAAAAGAGAGGTCTTGGTAGACCATCTACTTATGCTACCATTGTAAGTAGGCTTCTTGAGAGAGGATATGTCATAGAGAAGAATGGATATTTGATCCCTACACCACTGGGTGAGAAGGTTTATAACTATCTTATTTCTAATGAAGATCGTTTTAGGTTTGTCAAGGAAGATTTTACACGTGAGTTAGAAGGTTTAATGGATAAAGTAGAAAATGGTGAGGTAGATTATCAGAAGATATTAGAAAGTTTAAGAAATGAACTTAGAAAAAATTAAATTTTCTTTAGCATTATTTGTAGGAAGACTTGTATATTTGTTTATGAAAATCTTAGGGTTGGATGCAACAACCTTTCCTGGTAAAGTAGTTTTGAAAATAGATCCCCAATTTTTAATAAAGATAAAAAATAGGTTTAAGAAGATTATTCTTGTTACAGGTACGAATGGTAAGACTACTACTAATAATCTTATTTTTCAGATAATTACAAAATCAGGTTATAAGGCTTTAGGAAATCTGGAGGGTGCAAATTTAAGAACTGGTATTGCTACTGCTTTTATTAGAAATCCATCCTATTATGATTTTGGGGTTTTTGAAGTGGATGAAGGGATATTCCCTTTTGTTTATAAAGATCTTAAACCCCATTATGTTGTTATTACTAATTTTTTTAGAGATCAATTGGATAGATATGGGGAGATAGATACTACTGTTGAAAAAATTAAAGGGGCTATAAAAGATAGTAAGGAACATATATTAATACTTAATGCTGATGATCCTTTTGTTTCCAGGTTTTCTGACCTTCCTAATAGAAAAATTTATTATGGCATAGGAAATAAGGTAAGGAAGAAGGATACAGAAGAAATAAAAGAGAGTATATATTGTCCGAAGTGTGGAAAAATACTTAAGTATGAATTTTTTAATTATGCTCAACTTGGTAGATACTTTTGTGAATGTGGTTTTAAAAATCCCGATTATGATTACTATATATTATCAGCAGAATATAAAGAAAATTATTGGCTTATTCATATAAAAGATGGGGATGAAGATGTTTTTTTAAACTTTAGATATCCTGGTGTCTATAATTTGTATAATGTAATCTCTGCTTACTCTGTTGGTAGGGTTTTAGGTATTGATAAAGAAATTTTAAAAAATATAATTTCCAACTTTTCTTTCAGATTAGGAAGATTGGAAAAATTTAACTTAGAGGGATATGAGAGGATTCTTGTACTTGTAAAAAATCCTGCTGGTTATAATCAAGTATTAGATACTATTAAAGATGATCCTAATGAAAAAGTACTTCTTTTAATACTAAATGATAATGTGGCAGATGGTAGAGATGTATCCTGGATATGGGATGTAGATTTTGAGAAGATAAAAGATGATAACATTTCTACCGTAATATGCTCGGGAACAAGGGCTGAAGATCTTTTGGTTAGATTAAAATATGCAGAAATACCCCTTAATAAGATTATTTTAGAGAATAATCTTAATACTGCTATTCTTAAAATATTAACTTTTAAGGCTAAAACATATATTCTTCCTACCTATACTGCTCTCTTTAAAAGTAGAAAATTGATAATGAAGAGGTTGAGGAATGGAACTTAAGATTCTTCACATGTATCCTGATCTTTTAAATCTTTATGGGGATAGAGGAAATATTATAGTCCTTGAGAGAAGGGCAAGATGGAGAGGGATAAAAGTAGAGGTTTTAAATTTTACAAGAGATAGAGAAGAAGATATAGAGAAGGCAGATATTATTTTTTTAGGTGGAGGCTCTGATAGGGAACAAGAGCTTCTATTTTCTCATATAATTAAGTTCAGGGATATACTAAAGGATTTGATTGAGGAGAACATAGTATTTCTTGCTATATGTGGAGGATATCAGCTTCTTGGCGAATATTACTTGAATGCTTATGGGAATAAGATTGATGGATTGTCTATATTAAATTTTTATACAAAGGCTGAAAAAGGAAGACTTATAGGAAATATACTTATAGAAGTAGATCTTCCTATATATCCAAAGACTCTTGTTGGATTTGAAAACCATGGTGGAAGAACATATCACAATTATAAGTCCTTAGGTAAAGTTATTAAAGGATATGGGAATAATGGAAAGGATTTTACTGAAGGTATTATCTATAAAAATCTTATAGGTACTTATCTCCATGGACCTCTTCTTTCAAAAAATCCTCATCTTGCGGATTATATTATAAAAAGAGCATTAGAAAGAAAGTATAATATGGAAATTGATCTTCCTAAATTGAATGATAAAGAAGAGTTTTGGGCTCATTATAGGATTATGGAAAGGATACTAAAGAAGGAGGGGGGATATAAAATCCCCCTCCCCAAGAGGCTATTTCTCTAATAAAGAACTAAAGGTATCGTGATGCTCTTCCTCATCTTTTAATATTTCTTCAAAGATCTTTGCTGTAGTGATATCTCCTTCCGATCTTGCCTTCTCAATAATCTTTTTATAAAGATTTATAGCATTTTCTTCATCTTTAACATCTTGTTCTAACATCTCTTTCAAATTTTCTCCTACGAAGATAGGAGATGGTTTAGTGGTAGGAATTCCTCCAAGATAAAATAATCTTTCTGCTATAATTTCTGCATGTTTCATTTCTTGAATTGCTATTTTTCTTAGTTCATCTTTTACAGCAAAATGTTCAGGACCTCTCCATTGTACATGCTGCCAAATATATTGAATGGATACTTGAAGCTCTCTTGCTATAGCGTCATTTAAAAGATCTAACAGTTCTTTTGATGCCATGTTGTTCACTCCCCTCTTAAAATATTTTTATATTTATTATAAGTTTATTTCTTTTTAAAAGCAACTTCCTATTCCTTTGCAATTTTTACAAGTAGAGGCATTAATTCAGTTCCTTTAATTCTTCCAATGCTTCCTTTTGCACAAGCACTCTCCCCAAAATAATCTAAGCCATCAGGTGTAATTCCCGAAGTTATGACCATTAATGGTACAGGATCTTCAGAATGGGATTTTAAGGAGCAAGGAGTTGCATGGTCAGCAGTTACAGCAATTACTACATTAGATAGATCCAATTTAGGTATTAAATTTTCAAAGAAAACAGAATCTATCTTCTCTATACTTTCGATTTTTTTATCATATAGTCCATCGTGTCCTGGTACATCTGGTCCTTTTAGGTGAGCATAAACTCCATCATAATGTTCTAATGCATATAACACTTTGTCTGCCCAAAGTTTATAATCAGTGGAATCTTCTATGGGTACTTCTTTCATACCTGTAAGAAGAGCTATTCCTCTTTCTACAGGCATTTCTACAATACTTCCAAAGTTAAGTCCATATAAACTTTGTAGTGTAGGAACCTTCGGTAGAGAATCACCAGCATCTCTCAAGAGAATTATATTTGCTGGTTTTTTACCTTCTTCCTTTCTCTTTTTATTTATCTCAGAATTTTTTAATACCTCAAAAGCTTTCATTACAAACTCATTAGTAAGTCTTGCAGATTCTTTTGCTTCTTCTGAATCATCAAGAGGCACACATTTTTGAACTTCCTTAGATGGATTTGCAATAGCAATGCTATAAGGTCCATGTCTCTTATACCCTGGATCTATATTTTCTACATTAGCTGAAAGTTTGCCATCCTTCTTTCTTATAACCAGAACTCCTCTGTGCCCTACTGTCGCTTTAAAAATAAAATCAGCACCATCTAATTTAACCTTTTGATTTACTTCTTCTGCTAAGGCTTTTGCTTCTTCAGTTGATAAATTTCTTCCAGCTCTTCTGTCTAATATTTCAAGAGTTTCTTCATTTACTGTTGCAAAATTGGCTCTCCATGCCAAATCTCCATCTCTTACTTCAATATCAGCACCATGAGCCTCTAATGGACCTCTTCCAGTATAGTATTTATCTACATCATAACTTAAGATACTAAGTACTGCTGCATCTGATTCAGGAGCTATGCCAGGCCCAATAGGATCCATAAGCCCAAGTTTTGCCTTTTTGGCTAATGCATCCATATTGGGAGTTTTGGCTACTTCTAATTCGGTCTTTCCATTTAGTTTTGGATCAGGAGTGCCTCCCAGTCCATCTAAAACTATGTAGAGTATTTTTTTCATTTTTCTCCTCCTTTCTAAAGATTTGATTTAACATAGTAAAATTTTATCATGAAGATTATTTGAATGGTATTGCATTTTTTTTAAAATTTGTGATAAATTAAAAGAAATTATTCGAATGATTAAAGAGGGGGAAGGTATAAAAATATGGTTATAATGCAATGGCTGAAATTAAAAGATCTCTTACCTACATTCATATATAACCATATAAATTATCCTGTATTTTTTACAGATGAAAATTTAAAATTAATCTTCTATAATAAGGCTTTTGAACAAACTTTTCTAAAAAGTAATGAGAAGGTTATAGGGAAAAAACTTTTTGATGTAGTCCCTCAATTTAAAGATAAATCCCTTTACTACATGAGAGCTATGAATGGTGAGAAAATTGACTTATATGAGAGTTATAAAGAGTTTTCTATTTATCCATTGGCTAATGATGGGGAAATAATGGGAACGGTTACAACCATAGAGGATAAGATTGATGAAATAAATTTTAATAATTTGGTAGAGGTTTTTCAGGGATTAGGAAGAAAAAACAACTTGGATAATGAGAAAATCATATTTGATAAGATTATCCATATGTTTGAAGCAAAATTTGGTTGTGTAATACTTTTGGACAATGGAGATTTAAAATTTAGGCATTTTACTGAATCCTTAGAAGGAGAATTTAAAAAAGATGATGATAGATATGCATATTATCATGTAATAAATAAAGATAAAGTAATGTATTTTCCAGATGTGAGAAAAAGCCAAATAAAGACAATGACACTAAAATCGTTATCCACTATTGGAATTCCTTTAAGGAAGAATAATTCTATTTTGGGAATACTCATTTTAGAGTTTAAAAAGATAGATCCATTGGATGATAAACTTACATCCTATCTATTGATATGGTCAAATTTACTTGCAGATGTGATTTTTGAAAATCTTCTATGGGAAACTCATAAAGAGTTAGAAGATAGGTTTAGACTTCTTTCGGAGCAATCCCTAATTGGGGTCTGTATTGTTCAAGATGAGAAGATTGTATATGTCAATCCTCAACTTATAGAAATTTTGGGTTATCCTTTAGAATTTAACAATATTAATGATTTGGCAAAGTCGGTGGTTTCTGAGAATAGGCAGAGATTCTTATTAAGGTATAAGGAATTGACTGAAAGAAAGCTTGGTTATATTATTGATGAATTCAAGTGCATAAGAAGCATAGATAGAAAGCCTGTTCACATTGAGGTCTGTGCTGTAAATACCACATATAAGGGTAAACCGGCTGTATTATATACATTTTTGGATATTACTTATAGAAAAGCCTTAGAAGAAGAGTTAAAACAGATCTCTAATACCGATCCCCTAACATCCCTATATAATCGTAGGGGATTTATTACATTGGCTGAACATACCATAAGTTTGACAAAGAGATTGAAGAAAAAGCTTGTACTCATATTTATTGATCTTGATAATTTGAAGGTAATAAATGATAATTTGGGGCATAATGTGGGAGATATGGTTCTTAAAGAAACTGCTGAAATTCTAAGAAGCACATTTAGAGAAAATGATATTTTGGCAAGAGTTGGTGGAGATGAGTTTGTAGTACTAGGAATTATAGAAAAGGATGAGGATAAGGATGAACTAATTACAAGATTAAACAAGAAGATTGAGGAGAAGAATAGTATGGAAAATAGAATGTATAGACTTTCTTTGAGCTATGGAAGTATCATCTTTAGCCCAGATGAACAAAAATCTATTGAAGAGCTTCTTAATAAAGCGGATATTTTAATGTATGAAAATAAAAAGAAGAAAAAAGCATTAACTAACGGTTGATAAAAGTGAGCTATATCACTTAAAGAGACTTCTAACTTATTGTATACTCATCTAAAAAGAACTTCAAAGGGAGGTTAGAGTGTATGAGGAAAGGTGTGTTTGTTTTTCTTTTATTGTTAATCCTTTCTATAGGTATTTCTTATTCTCAGGAAAAAATACAAATCCAACCTGAAAAAGAATGGGAAAAAATTATAATAGTACCAAATCCTGAAACATCTTTAAGTCTTGATTTGTGGTTAAATAAACCAGAAGGAAGCATATATAAGGTTGGGGAAAATTTAATAATATATGCAAAGGCTAATGATGATGCTTATCTTTATATTTTTGATATAACACCAGATGGTCAATTTACTTTGATATTTCCTAATTCTTATTCAAAAGATAATTTTATAAAAAAAGATAGAACATATACTTTTCCTGATAAGCCGACTTATAGATTTAAGGTAACTCCTCCGTTTGGTAAGGAATATATTGTAGGAGTTATAACTAAAAAACCTATTGAGTTTTTTCCTGGTAAGAAGTTTGAAACTATGGCTCCTGGAAGTGTTATAGAAAAAAGTATAGAGAAAGCATTAGAAACTCTTCAAAAGTCTCTAAAGAAGGAAGAAGGAAAAACATGGGCTCAAAAGGTCACATATTTTTATGTACAACAAGAGGTACAATCTAAATCTAAGATAAATATCTATTCTAATCCTTCGGGAGCTCGTGTATATCTCGATGGTCAATTACAAGGAAATACTCCTGTTACCTTAATGCTATATCCTGGGAACTATAGGATAACTCTAAAAAAGGAAGGTTATGAAGATTATTCAACAAATATAGTAGTTCAAGAGGGTAGAGATAGAGATTATACTTTTAATCTTAAACCTGTGTATGGAAATTTGAGGGTGGACACTGAGCCTAAAGGGGCAAGTGTCTACTTAGATGGTTCCTTTAAAGGGTATACTCCATTGACATTATATAATTTACCTGCCAATAAGACTTATCAATTAAAGGTAATCTATCCTGGTTATCAAGAAAAAGTAGAGAATGTCAAAGTATTACCTAATCAAACAAACTATGTATTTTATAGTCTTGTACCTCATTATGGATCACTAAATATCAATTCCTATCCACAGGGGGCAGATCTTTATCTTAATGGAGTTTATAGAGGAAAGACGCCAATTGTTATCAATAATGTATCACCTGGAAGATATCAGGTACAACTGAGACTAAGTGGTTATAAGGACTATGTGAGTTTTGTTGACGTATATGCAGGTCAGGTATCTACTTACAACTTTACTCTTGTTCCTTTACCCGCCACATTAAATATATTCTCTAATCCTTCCTCAGCAGATGTTTATATTAATGGTGTATATAAAGGGAAGACACCCTTATCCCTCACTGATCTTTCTTCGGGTACCTATAATGTGAAGATTTCTTTAAGTGGATATGAAGAATATAATGAGACAGTCTATCTTGCTCCAGGAGATCTTAAACGGATAAATGTTACATTAAAACCCATGAATTTAGGAGAAGTGTATATGGATTCAAATCCTAAAGGGGCAAAGATATTTATTGATGGTGTATATAAGGGAACAACTCCTCTAAATTTAACCCTTATAGAAGGTAGATATAAACTTACATTATCCCTTGATGGCTATGTGGACTTGAATACTGATATATTAGTAAGAAGGGGTGAAAAAAGCAGTTATCTCTTCACTCTTACACCAATAGTGACTGTAAAAAGATATTACATTAATTTTACTAAAGGTGGATATGATGGAAATCTTATTGTGGTAAAAGCGGAAAATGTGTTTATGGATAAGGAAGGTAAAGATTATGTTTTGGCTATTCGTCCTACAGGAAAATTTGAGGTTAAAGTACCCCTATTATCTATTTTTAGAGATGTGATTTTAAAAATAAATTTCATGTTTGATGAAAAGAATAGTAAAAAAGAAGAAATTGATCCATTCTTAGTGATTTATGTTAATGGAAAGACGGTAACATTACCATTATCTATTGAGGATAAAGATTTTATTCTCTTAAAGTATAATATAAAAGACTTGTTTAATGTAAATCAGGAGAATTTAATATCAATTCAGCTATTGGAAAATTCAGGGATTAATGTTAGGATAAAAGAAATTGTGGTAGAGGTGAGATAAAATTATGGGGAGGACATTAGTCCTCCCTACATAAATAAAATTCAATGAAAAATTGTCCATGTTGTTCAAATGTTCTTATTCCTAAAAAAGTTTCATCCCACTATGGTGTTTATTTAGAGATAGATCAATGTGAACATTGTGGGGGGATATGGTTTGATAAATATGAATTGGTATCTATGAAGCCTGATGATGTTTATTCTTTAGATATAGATTTTAAGGATAATATAAATTGTAATTCTCTTAAATGTCCTAATGATGGTACATCTTTAAAACTTTTGAGAGATCCTATAATTCCTAAGGATGTTTTAATTTATTATTGTGTTAACTGTTTTGGAATGTGGGTACCTATACAATCTTTAAGGAGATATAAAGAATATCAAAAAGAGCGTATAGAAACAAGAAAGAAGCAAAAAGAAACGAGTTTACCAAAGGATTTAGATTTAAAAATAGAGGAAATATTATCAAAGAATGTTGAAAACAATAAAATTGAAAATATGGAGATGGAAATATCTAAGTTTATTTCAATAGTGATTTTAATTTTGAGAATCCTTTCATTTTTTATAAGAAAATAAAGGGGGTCTAAAATATGGAAAATTTTAAAGATTATCCTCCTTTTTTTAAGAAAAAAGTGCCTTTAAAAAGTATAGTATGGATTATTTTATTTGTTTTGATATTGGTATCTTTATCATTAAGTTTTTACTTTGTGGGACCCGCAGAGGTGGGAATAGTCAAAAGATTTGGAAAGATTGTAGCGGTACATGATCCTGGTTTACATTGGAAATTACCCTTTATAGATCAGGCAATAAAAGTGGATGTAATGGCCATTAGAAGGTTAGAGATAGGATTTAGAACTATAACTTTAAATCCCCCTCAATATAGAAATGTTCAGGAAGAATCTCTTTTGCTAACTAAAGATGGAAAAATTGTGGATTTAGATTTCGTAGTTCAATATCAAATATCTGAGCCTGTTAAATATATTAGTTATGTGAAAGAAGGAGAAAAACTTTTGAGGGATTTGGCACAAGCATCTATGAGACAAGTAGTGGGGGGTTATCTTTTTGATGAAATTTTGACTGTTTCAAAAGAAGAAATTCAAAATGATGTAAAGATTTTATTACAAAATATCCTTAACAGTAATAATTTTGGAATTAAGATTCTCAATGTACAATTACAAGATGTGATCCCTCCAGATCCAGTACAACCTGCTTTTCAAGATGTAATAAATGCTAAATCTGAGAAGGATAAATTAATATTAGAGGCTCAAGCTTATTATAATAAGCTTGTTCCAGAGGCTGAAGGACAAGCAGCAAAGATTATTGCAGAAGCAGAGGCTTATAGAACAGAACAAATAGAAAAAGCTAAAGGAGATGCTCAGAGATTTAAAGCTTTACTTGAAAGATATAATAAAACGCCTTCTCTTATAAAGACAAAACTTTTTATGGAAGCAATGGAGATGATACTCCCTCAAGTTAAGATTATAGTCATAGATGATCCTAAGGGTGGAATGAAGATATTTAATCTTCCTGGAGATTTATTCACCCAAACCATGACTATTAGACAGGAAGGTGATAATAAATGAAGTGGGGAATTACTTTTTTTATAATAATGATAATATTTTTTGTTATTTTTTTATTTTCTGCTTTTACTGTAGATATAACTAAGCAAGCTGTAATATTAGAATTTGGTAAACCAGTAAGAGTTATAAGGGAACCTGGTTTATATTTCAGAAAACCATTTATCCAACAAATAGTATTTTTTGAGAAAAGAATTCTTGAATATGATTCAGAGCCTACCTTAGTGGTAACTAAAGACAAGAAGTCTATGATTCTTGATTCTTTTGCTTTATTTAGGATAGCTGATCCTGTATTGTTCTTAAAAACTGTAAGAAATGAGATTGGAGCTCAAGCTAGACTTGATGATATTATCTACAGTGAAATGAGAAGAATAGTAGGACAATACGATTTTGATGATATTGTTTCTATAAAGAGAGAAGAGGTATTTGAGGAAGTAACAAAGTCATCTCAAGAAAAGGCAAAGGAGTTGGGGATAGAGATAAGTACTGTTAGAATGAAAAGGGTGTCTGTTCCAGAGGAGAATTTAAGAAAGATATATGATTCCATGATTGCTGAAAGGGAAAGACAGGCCGCTCTTTATAGAGCAGAAGGTCAAAGAGAGGCACAAAGAATAAAATCGGAGGCTGAAAAGAAAAAAGTAGTTATACTTTCTGAAGCTTATAGAAAGGCTCAAGAGTTAAAAGGTAGTGGAGAATCGGAGGCAAGTAGAATTTTACAATCAGCATTATCTTCTAATCCTGAATTTTATCAATTTTTAAAGAGTCTTGAGATATATAAAAAGACTCTTCCCGGTAATGTACTTATTATCACGCCAGATTCTGAGATTTTTAAATATTTAAGAAGTAAATGATTTATGAATTGGAATTTCTAAGTTTATTTTGAATATCTTGTATAGCCTTTTTTATAGAGAGGTCTGATTGATAGAGCTCTTGGATTTTTTCATAGGCATGTAGTACTGTGGTATGGTCTCTTCCTCCCAGTTCTTCTCCAATTTTGGGCAGGGAGAGATCTGTTAATGTTCTTGCTAAATACATAGCAATTTGTCTTGGTATAGCGATCTCTTGAGATCTTCCCTTTCCTTTTAATTGTTCTATACTTATGTGAAAATATTCAGCTACGGTTTGTAATATATTATCTATAGTAATATTCTTTATTTGGGGTTGAATAATGTCTCTTAGTACAGTTTTAGCTAACTCTAAATTTATAGGCATATTATTTAGAGAGGCAAAGGCTATAGTTCTTATTAAAGCTCCTTCCAATTCACGTATGTTAGATTGTATTTGAGAGGCAATAAATTCTATAACCTCGTCAGGTACCTTAGCTTTTTCGGCTTCTGCTTTCTTTTTCAATATAGCAATACGGGTTTCTAAATCAGGAGGTTGAATATCTGCTATAAGTCCCCATTCAAATCTTGATCTTAATCTATCCTCTAAAGTAGGAATCTCTTTGGGGACTCTATCGCTGGTTAGTACAATTTGTTTTCCAGCCTCATATAATGCGTTAAAAGTATAGAAGAACTCTTCTTGAGTTCTTTCCTTACCAGCCAAGAATTGGATATCATCAATGAGTAAGACATCTATATTTCTATATCTACTTCTAAATTTTGTCATTCCGTCTTCTTTGATGGCATCAATTAACTCTACTGTAAATTTTTCCATAGAGGCATAAACTACTCGAGTTTTAGGGAACTTCTCTTGGATAAAGTGACCAATAGCATGGATTAAGTGAGTTTTTCCTAAACCTACGCCTCCATAGATAAGAAGGGGATTATAAGCTTTACCTGGATTTTGACTTACAGCTAACGCAGCTGCATGGGCAAAGCGATTGCTATCACCTACTACAAAGGTGTCAAAAGTATACTTAGGATTTAAGTTATTATATGATGTAGAAAAATATTCGTTTCTCTTTTCTTCTGGGATGGTTTCTTCCTTTTCATCAGCTAATATTTCAACTTTTAGATCTTTCTGGGTTACTTTCCTAATTACCTCTTCGATAAGAGGTAAGTAGTATTCTTCTAACCATTCTTTTGAAAATTTGTTGGGTGTTTGGAGTATGACTTTTTCTCCCTCTATATAAAGAGGTTTTAAGGTTTTAATCCAAGTTTCAAAGCCAGGTCTACTTATCTCCAAGGACAAATATGATAGTGCCTCTTCCCAGATATTATTAATATCTTTCATGAGAGAGTTTCTCCTTGTAATTCTTTTTTAAGATACAAATGTAATTTTAGCAAATATACCCTTAATATACAAATTGAAAAAATTTTTTCTTTGATATCTAACAATTAGTTTTTATCTTAATCTGAAAAATGGCAATTTAAAGGGTAAGAGTTAAAAATAATGTGGTTTTTAATCCTTTATTATTATATAATTGAATTATGGATTTGAAGGAATTTCTTAAAGGGGTCCCTATATTTTCAGATTTTTCTGAAGAAGAATTAAATAAGCTATTAGAGATAGCTAAGAAAAAAGATTTTAAAAAAGACACTGTCATCTTCCAAAAGGACGAAACGGGTAATTTCTTCTTTTTGATATGTTCTGGAAAGATAAAAGTTATTTTAGAGACGGAGGAAGGTAAAGAAGGAATTCTTTCCATTCTTTATCCCACTGAGTTTTTTGGAGAGATGTCTCTTCTTGATGGTGAGCCAAGGTCTGCTACTGTAGTGGCTTTAGAAGATACATCGGTAATGATAATAAATCGCGAAGATTTCTTAAATCTACTTTATAATCATCCTCAAATAGCCCTTAAGATATTAAGAACTCTCTCTTTAAGATTAAGAAAGGCTAATAGGCAGATTGAAACTCTAATGTTTCTTGATGCTCCAGGCAGAATAGCCAGAGTGATAATTGATATAGCAATGGAGAGAGGTCATCCTATAAAGGATGGAATACTTATTGATTTAGATTTTACAAGACAAGAACTTGGAAATATTGTGGGTATTTCTCGAGAAACAGCAATTAGGGTGCTTAAATCTTTTGAAGATGAGGGTATAATTGATATAAAGAAAAATCATATTCTTATAAGAGATATCTCTAAGCTTAGAGAAAAAATATATTAATCAGGAATGGTAGAGTATCAACTCATAGTGGAAAATAAGGATGAAATTGATAGAATAGATAAGTATTTAGTTAAAAAAGTTCATCTTTCCCGTTCTCAGATTCAAATTCTTATAGATGAAGGTTATGTAAAGGTTAATGGATTTATAGTTAAAAGCAGTTATAAGGTTAAGCCTGGAGATATTATTAATGTGATAATTCCTCCTCCTGAAAATACTGAAATTATACCTAAGGATATACCCATTCAGATAATTTACGAGGATAATGATCTTTTGGTTATAAATAAGCCACGAGGAATGGTTGTGCATCCTGCCCATGGTCATTATCAAGATACCCTTGTAAATGCTCTTTTGTATAAAGTAAAAGATCTTTCAGGAATAGGAGGAGAACTAAGACCTGGAATAGTGCATAGATTAGATAAAGATACAACAGGACTTTTAGTGGTAGCTAAGAATGATTTTTCTCATCAGAAATTATCTGAGCAATTAAAGAATAGAACTCTAAAAAGGGTATATTGGGCTTTATGTGAGGGGGAGATTCCTTGGGATGAAAAAAGGGTAGAACTTCCAATGGCAAGGCATCCAGTTTACAGAAAGAAAATGGCTATAGTTTATAATGGTAAGATATCTATTACTAATTTTAAAGTTTTAGAAAGGTTTAAGGGATATACTTTGGTATCTGCAAGTTTAGAGACAGGAAGAACTCATCAAGTTAGATTACATTTATCCCATTTGGGCTTTCCAATTGTAGGTGATGAGATTTATGGTAGGATTGATAAGAGATTTGGTGTGAAAGGTCAGCTTCTTCATGCAAAGGAGATTTCTTTCATACACCCGCGAACGTATGAAAGAATGAGTTTTTCTGTCCCTTTACCATCTGACTTTGAAAGAGTCCTTAAACTCTTGAGACAAAAATATTAAGGCTTCTTCAGGTTTGGCAAAAATGGTTTTTTCATTTTTATATATTACAAAACCTGGCTTAGCTCCTTTAGGTTTTTGCAAATATCTTCTGAAGGTATAATCAACAGGTACATAGGTGGAATTTCTTCCTTTACTAAAGTAGGCAGCTAAAGCTCCTGCTTCATATAAAGTGCTATCTGGAACTTCCTTATCTTGAGCCTTGATTATCACATGAGCACCTGGAATTCCTCTGGCATGTAACCATATATCTTCAGGCTTTGCTAAATTAAAAGTTATATGATCATTTTGTTTATTGTTCTTACCGACATAAATTTCAAAACCATCGGAGCTTATAAATTTGTAAGGTTCCGATTTTTTGATTTTCTTTTGGCTTTTCTCTTTCTTTTCTTTTATATATCCTTCCTTTTCAAGTTCCTCTTCTATTTCCATTAGTTCTGAGAGGGAATTTGCATTTTCAATAGAAAATTCAATAGAATTTAGATAAAACAATTCTTCCTCTAATTTACTTTTATAATCTTTCAAAATAGAGATTCCTCTTTTAAGTTTTTTATATTTTTTAAAATATTTTTGGGCGTTTTCAATAGCAGATAGACTTGGATCTAATTCTATTTCTATATATTCATTAGGATTATAGGGATTAAGAAAGGTTACTTTTTCAAGCCCCTTTCTTATTGAGCTTTGGTTAAGAATAAGAATTTCTCCTTTTATTTTAAAGATTTCCGAATCTTCGCCTTCTTTTATTTGAGAATCTAACTCTTTTATTTTTTCCTCAACCTTTTCTATATTGGTTTTTATAATTTCCAACAATCTATTTTTTTTCTGAGTGAATAATGCTTTTTCAAAGGCATAAGAATATATATAGTCTACCAATTTATAGACCTTATCAAACTCTTTTTTCTCTAAATCTTCATACTCTTTGAGGGGAAAAAGGGAGAAAGTAATAGGTTCACCATTTATTAGATAGGCGATAGGTTTGAATTCTCTTCTTATTATTTTTTCTTTGATATTTAAAAGTCTTTCTTTTAATATATTCTTCTCTGTTAGAGTAAGTATATTTGCCATCTTATTTCCTATATCTTCTATAATTTCATTTACTATATGAGGATTCATATGGGATATTTCTTTTAGTATGAGATCTCTTATTGGGATGTCCTTATTTAGAAGACTCTCAAGTTTGTCTTCCGTTAATTCTGAGATAGGTATCTTTATGCTTTTAGGGGGATAAATATAGTTTGCTCCAGGTATGACTTCTCGAAATCTGTTTATCTCACTTGGAACATGTTTTATGGCATCTATTATTATATTATTCTCATTTACCAGTATGAGATTACTATATTTTCCCATAAGTTCTAATATTACCTTTTTATTTTCTTCAGGAAAGGTTTTAATCTTAAATTCTATAATTCTTTCTTGGGGTATTAGGTAATAATCTAAGATTCTTCCCCCCTCCAAATGTTTTCTTAAAAGCATAGAAAAGGAGGGGGGTTTTGATGGGTATGGGAAATTTTTTCTGGTTAACTGTATTCTATATAATTGGGGATGAACAGAGAGAACTAAATTATATCTTCCATTATGAGGAGAATAAATTTCCCAAAATATGTCAGTGCTTCCTATCTGATATATTTTTTCAATGATAGAATCAATTATTATATCTTTTGTCTCCTCATAAAAAACTTCTAATGTTAGTAGATCAAAGCTTACTTTTAAATTCATTTTTTATTTAGGTGCATTAGCAAGAATCTTTTCTATTTCGTCTAAAACATCAGGAGATAAAGTAATGTCACCTGCTTTTAATGTTTCTTTAAGTTGTTCAGGTCTTGTGGCACCTACTATAGCGGAAGTTATTTCAGGTCTTCTTAATATCCAAGCTAAAGCAAGCTGGGACATAGTTATTCCTATTTCTTGGGCTAATTTTGTTAATTTTCTAACTTTTTCTATATTTTCTTCATTTAGTTCATTCTTAAGCCAATCGCTCCATTCTGCTCTGCTTCCTGCAGGGATTCCATTATTATATTTTCCAGTTAATATTCCTTGGGCAAGAGGAGAAAATACTGTAATACCTATTCCATGTTTTGCACATGTGGGTATGATTTCTGGCTCTATATGTCTATCCAGCATATTGTAGCGAGGTTGTTCTACTTGAGGTAAGTAAGCATTGTATTTAATGGCAGTACCTACTGCACTTTCAATTTGGGCAGCTGTCCATACACTGGTTCCCCAATATAATATTTTACCTTGATGAACAAGATCATCCATAGCTCTTACAACTTCATCGATGGGAGTTTCAGGGTCAAATCGGTGACAGAAATATAGGTCTAAATAGTCTACTCCAAGTCTTTTTAGAGATCCATCTATAGATTCCATAATGTGCTTTCTTGATAGTCCCCGATCATTAATATTATCACTCATAGGCCAGTATACTTTACTGGAGATAACAAGATCTTGTCTTCTAAAGTCCTTTAATATTTTACCGACTACCCTTTCTGCTTCTCCTTTTGCGTATACATCTGCAAGATCTATAAAATTTACACCATTATCTATTGCTGTAAATATACATTCCCTTGTACGGTCATAATCTACCTTCTCTCCAAAGGTAAGCCATGCTCCAAGTCCAATTACGCTTAACTTTATTCCTGCTCTACCTAATTTTCTATATTGCATTTTGGAAACCTCCTTTTATAAATTTTTTATTTCTAAAATTTCTCCATTTTCGGTTTCTTTTGAAAGTATACTCCAGTTTGGTGAAAACTCAATATGTAGTCTCATTAAGTTGGGACATTTTGTTCCTAATACATCTTTGTATAGATCATATTTTATAATCTGATCCGTTTCCCCAAATTCAGGATTTGCTTCTTCCTTAGGTCTTATTCTTACATCTATGATTTCTCCACATCTTTTACATTTTACTGATACAATGAAACTTTGAGATAGAGTGGTTGTGGAAGAGAAAAGTTTTTTAAGCCAATTAAACATTTCTCAAAGACCTCCATTTTTATTCAGATTTTTCATATTTCTATTTTAACATTAACAAAGATATTATTGACAAATTAAACAGATTGTTGTTAAATTATAGTAGAATTATTTTCAATGAGGAACTAATAGAAAGGAAATTAGTATTTATGGTATTTATAAGAACAGGGAGAGGCAGTAGAGCGAATCAGCAAAGGGAAGTTAATAAAACTATAGTTTTAAATGCTTTTTTGAGATGTAGAAATATCTCTCGTACAGAACTTGCCAGAAGGTTTAGTCTTAGTAAAAGTACAATTACAAGGCTTATAAACAGTCTTATTTCTGAAGGAATGATTGTAGAGATTCAACCTTATGTAACCAAGAGGATTGGTAGAAGGGCTATAATGTTAGGGTTAAATCCTGATTATCGGAATGTTATAGCTATAAAAGTAGGTGTTACTCATTCTACCATTGCAAGGGTTGATTTCTCTATGAAAATAAGGTCTGTAAAAAGTTTTGTAACGCCCAAAAATCCTAATGAGTTTATAGATAAAGTAGTTCAATATACAAAGGAGCTGTTCCCTGATGGTCTTGGTAAGACTCACGCTATGGGTATAGGAATTCCTGGAATAGTGGATAATACTTTTAAGAATGTAGTAGTAGCTCCCAATATTAATTGGAGGAATTTACCCCTTGGAGATATGATAACAGAAAGATTCAGAAGGGAATTTTCTGTTGATATTCCTGTGAAAATGGATAATGAGGCAAATATGGCAGTGGTTGCAGAAGGAATGTTGGGGGAAAGAATAGAATTATCTGATGCAAATATTGTGTACATATTTATAGGAGAAGGTGTGGGAACAGGACTAATATTAGAGGGGAAACTCTATCGTGGGAAGGCAAATACAGCAGGTGAATTTGGGCATATGACAGTAAGTAGAGATGGAATAAAGTGTAAATGCGGAAATTTGGGATGTTGGGAAAGATATGCATCTTTGGGAAGTGATAATGCGAAAAAGGCTGGATTTGATCTTGAAAAAGAATTTGCAGAGATTCAAGATGAGAAAGTTTTAGATTCTTATATTGAGGATATAAGTATTGGAATAATAAATATAATAAATGGTCTTAATCCTGATGTAATTATCCTTGGTGGTCCACTTATAAAGAACGATACAAAGGAGATTTGGGAAAATATAAGACAGAAACTGGTTGATATAGTAAGGCGGAAAAGTATAACTGAAGATGCTGGCAAAGTTAAGATAGAGCTTACTTCTTTCCTGGAATATCCTGCAGAGCTTATTGGAGCAGGTATTTGGGCTTTCTGGGATATATTTGAAGGGCCAGTACTTTCAACTATGTAAGATAATGTATATTTAAACCCCACAAAAAAGGAGGTGTCTATCCTAATATCCTTTATCCTTAGATTCTAAAATTCTATTTGGGGGGAGGTTTTATTATGTATCGTAAAATTTTAAGTCTTTTGTTAATCTTTTTAGTACTATTGACTTTTACATCCATTGCTCAATCAAAAGGTAAATTAGAAATTTTTAGTTGGTGGACTGCAGGAGGAGAGGCTGAGGGACTTCAGGCTTTGATTGAAATTTTCCAGAAAAAATATCCTGGTGTAGAAGTTATTAATGCTACAGTGGCAGGAGGAGCTGGTGCAAATGCAAAGGCAGTTCTTAAGACAAGAATGTTGGGTGGAGATCCACCAGACACATTCCAAGTTCATGCAGGTCATGAGTTAATAGATACATGGGTAAAAACAGGGTTTATGGAGCCTATAACTTTCCTCTATAAGCAAGAAGGTTGGGAGAAAGTAATGCCAAAAGGTATACTTGACATTGTGTCTTATAATGGACAGTACTGGTCTGTACCAGTAAATATTCATAGAGCTAATGTATTATGGTATAACAAAAAGATTTTTGCAGAGAACAATTTAACTCCACCTAAGACTTTTGACGAGTTCTTTAAGGTAGCTGAAGTATTGAAAGCTAAAGGAATTACACCTTTTGCTCTTGGAACAAAAGATGGATGGGAAGCTGCTCATGTATTTGAGACTGTATTGATTGGAAAACTTGGTGCTGAGGGATATAAGGGATTATGGAATGGAAAAACAAAGTGGTCCGATCCTAAGGTGACTGATGCTTTAGAAACCTTTAAGAAAATGTTAAGTTATGTAAATTCTGATCACTCAGCAAGGACATGGGATGAAGCTTGTGCATTAATTGTAGATGGTTCTGCAGCTATGACTATCATGGGAGACTGGGCTGTCGGTTATTTCTATGCTAAGGGATTTGAAGATTTTGGATGGGTTCTTGCTCCTGGTAATGCTGGAGTTTTTGATGCTTTATCTGATAGTTTTGGACTTCCAAAAGGAGCTAAAAATAGAAATAATGTTATAGCCTTCTTGAAAGTTCTTGGATCAAAGGAAGGACAAGAAGCTTTTAATCTTAAGAAAGGATCAATTCCAGCAAGGACAGATGTTGATAAATCTAAATTCCCAGCTTATCAGAGATCTTGTATGGATGATTGGTTAAAGCATAAGATAGTTCCAAGCGTAATGCATGGTGCAGCCGCTTCTGAAGGATGGGTAACAGAATTTAAGGATGTGATTTCCCTCTTTGTGGTAAGACCAGATGTAAAGACTACCCAGAGAGCCCTTGTTAATGTGGCTATTAAAAATGGAGTAAAACAATAAGAGAATTTTTAAGGGGGGAGGGTTTTACTCTCCCCCTGATAACTTTTAAGGGTGGTGAAGATATTGCAAAAGGATAAATTGTATTCTTTTCTTTTTATTCTTCCATCAATCATATTGATAGCTATTTTTGTGTATTTTTTTATTTTTTGGACTGGATTTATTTCTCTTACTGATTGGAATGATATATTTCCAAGTTTTAGTATCGTTGGATTAAAAAATTACATAGAACTTTTTCAGAATCTTCGCTTTCAAATATCTATGAAAAATACATTAGTTTTTACAGCTCTATTTCTTATATCATCTTTAATTTTAGGTTTTCTTCTTGCCATCCTTTTAGATCAAAAGATAAAAGGAGAAAACATATTTAGAAATATTTATCTGTTCCCTATGGCTATATCTTTTGTAGTAACAGGTGTTATATGGAGATGGATATTAAATCCTGGTACTATAAATAATCCTATTGGGCTAAACCAAATCTTGGATAAAATTGGGCTTTCTTTCTTGAAAAGTGGCTGGTACACAGATCCAAAAATAGGAATAAAAGCTGTAGTTATAGCTGCAGTATGGCAAATGTCAGGATATGTAATGGCTATGTATTTAGCTGGAATAAGAGGAATTCCAAATGAATTATTTGAGGCAGCTCAGGTAGATGGAGCTAATATGTGGCAAGTTTATCGATATATTGTTTTACCTCTCTTAAGGCCAATAACCTTGGGTGCCATAATAGTTTTAGGCCATATATCTTTAAAAATTTTTGATCTGGTTGTTGCAATGACAGGTTCTGGAGCAGGTTTTTCTTGTGATGTTCCTGCCTTATTCATGTATGATACTACCTTTAGAGGGAATCATTTTGCACAAGGAGCAAGTATAGCAATAATTCTTCTTTTAATGGTGGGGGTTTTAATTATTCCTTATCTAAAATATAGCCTCAAATCGGAGGTTAAGAGATAATGAGATTAGGAAGATTATTAATATATTTTTTCCTGATACTTTTTGCAATCTTTTACTTGACACCCGTATATGTGCTTGTGGTTACAAGTCTAAAAAGTTTTGCAGAAGTTGATCTTAAGACCATGTGGAGACTTCCCAAAACTATTAGTTTTGAAAGTTTTATACAGGCATGGAAAGGAGATCCAAAGAGAGGACTTAGGGGGCTTTCTCAGAATTTTATGAATAGTGTGTATTTGGTTATTCCTGCTACTATTCTTTCTGCCTTCTTGGGTTCTATGAATGGTTATGTACTTACAAAATGGAGATTTAAAGGAGCAGATATACTTTTTCCTATGCTTTTATTTGGTATGTTCATACCTTATCAAAGTATTCTTATACCTTTAGTGCAGGTATTACAGAAGATAAAACTTTATAGTACTATTTCAGGTCTTATATTTGTGCATATAGTATATGGTATTCCAATAACTACCCTTATTTTTAGAAATTATTACTCTACTATTCCTTCAGAACTGATAGAAGCTGCTAAAATAGACGGGGCAGATTTTGTTGGTATTTATAGGAGAATTGTTCTTCCAGTGTCTATGCCTGCATTTGCTGTGGTTATGATATGGCAATTTACTTCTATATGGAATGATTTCTTATTTGGACTTGTAGTTGCCCCTAATCCTTCTGTTCAGCCTATTACAGTAGCTTTGAATAATCTTGCAGGAAGTTATTTTGTACAATGGAATATTCAGATGGCAGGTGCTTTAATAACAGCTTTGCCTCCTCTTTTAGTATATATATTTCTTGGTAGATATTTTATGCGAGGCTTGCTATCAGGTTCTTTGTCAGGTATTTAATAAGAAAGGGGAGCCTTTTAATATAAAAGCTCCCCCCTTTTTATTTATCTATTTTTAAAATATGCTTCTGTAATATATCTCTTCATCATCCTATGCGTATTGAAGTATGAGGCTAAATTAGAGATAGAGTTTTTCATGATTTTAATCCAATCATCGCAATGATGATAATAGGTTGGTAAAATTATATATTCAAGCTTATTATATAAATCATCAATTTCTTCTTGAACATGATTTTCTAAGCTTTTTTCCTCCAATGGTGAGGGACCAATGGACCAACCAGTATATCCTTCTACATGGCCTTCTATCCACCAACCATCTAGTACACTAAAGTTAATTACACCATTATGAGCGGCCTTCATGCCACTGGTACCAGAAGCTTCTAATGGTCTTTGGGGGGTGTTTAACCATACATCTACACCTGCTACAATCTTTTTAGCCATATCCATATTATAATCTTGTAAATATACAATTTTGATATCTTTTTCTAATTCTTTGATGTATTCATATATTTCTTTAATTAGTTTTTTACCTTCTATGTCTTTGGGATGAGCTTTACCAGCATAAACAATCTGAATAGGTCCTTTTCTTTTTACCTTTTTAAGTCTATTAATGTCAGAAAATAAAAGGTGGGGTCTTTTATATGCTGTAGCTCTTCTTGCAAAACCTATTGTTAACACATTTTCTTCAAATTTTACTCCTGTTTGGGCATATATATAATCTATAAGATCCCTTTTAGCTCGTTTATGGGCAAGCCAAATTTCCTCGCTTGGAATAAATTGGGCTCTTGTAAGAAGTTCGGGTTCAGTTGCCCATCCTGGAATATATTTGTCAAAAAGTTCTCGAAATGGGGTAGAAGTCCAAGTAAAGGAATGAACTCCATTAGTTATGGCATATATTCTATGGCCAGGGAACATGGAAAGAGATATTTCTTGATGCCTTTTTGCAACACCATTTATATATCCGGAAAGATTTAAAGCAAGAAGAGTCATATTAAGAACATTTTCTCCTGCGAATTTTTTAATTAAATCTATAGAGATATAATTTCCCAAAATTCTTGAAACAAGGTCGTATGTAAATTTATCATGTCCAGCCTCTACAGGAGTATGGGTTGTAAAAATACATTTCTCCTTGACATTCTCTACTACTTCTTCTAAGGATTTACCATTATTTAATTCATCTTTTAAAAGTTCTAAGGTGAGAAGAGCAGAATGTCCTTCATTTAAATGATATTTTCTAATTCTAAGTCCTAACTCTTTTAATACTTTTGCTCCTCCTATTCCCAATACTATTTCTTGCTTTAGACGGTAGGATAGATCGCCACCATATAGGATATCAGTAATAGTTTTATCTTCTTCAGAATTTTCTGGTAGATTGGTATCTAAGAATATGACAGGTACAACATGTCCGTGAATAGACTTCCAATAGTATACCCAAGGTTGAATATATACTTTTCTACCTTCAATTTCAACAAAGGTTTTAATTGGAAGAGGAGACATATATTTTTCTGGATCCCAGGTAGCTGGTTGTTCTATTTGAGTACCATCTTCTTTTATTACTTGTTTAAAATATCCTTTTCTACTTATCTGAGTAATTCCAATAAATGGAATGTTTAAATCAGCAGCTGTTCTTACTGTATCACCTGCTAGAACACCTAAGCCTCCACTATATGTTGGTATATCAGAAGTTAAAGCTATTTCCATAGAGAAGTAGGCAATAACCTCTTCTTTTTTTAAACGGTCAAATATGGCTGTATTCAATCTCTCATACCTCCCTTTTTTTGTTTTAAATTCTTCTTAATAATATAACAAAAATCATGCGACTTCAAATAGGTAAAATTAAACGAATGTTAGAAGATAACAGGTTTTTATTAATTCTTAACACATGTTAGTTATATATAAAATATTTTGCTTTTAGTAAAATATGATAAAATTTATAGATCTTAATATTGAAAAATATAAAATTTTATTTTATAATTATTAAAAATCTATATTAATAAATGGAGGTATAAGGAATATGGATGATGAATTAAAAAGAATTTTAAAACTTTTAGAAGAAGGAAAAATAAAAGCTGATGAAGCTGAGAAACTTATTGAGGCTCTTGAGGAAAGGAAAGAATCAAAGAGGAAGGATAAATTTGGGTTTGTTAATATAGGAGAGATTGTAACCGACGCTTTAACTTCTGCTTTTTCCATCATACCGGGCGTTATAGTAAATAGTATGAAGGGAATAAAGCATGTAGATGAGGAATATGAATGGTCAGAGGATAAACCACTATTTTTAGAGATTACAGCAGGTGATTTAGGTATAGATGTTTGGCAAGAAGAAAAGATAAGGATAAAGGGAGAAGGTGTATTCATTTTAGAAGATAACTTGATTAAATTTTCTGCAGGAGATTTTAGTTTGAATTTACCGAAATTAAACACGGTTAAGATGAAAGTTTCCGCAGGGGATGTAAAGGGAAAATTAGTTGCGAAGGAAAGTGAGATTCTCATAAAAATGGGTGATGGTGATTTATATATAGAGAGTGAGAAATTTAGGGCTGAGGTAAATATGGGAGATTTGGATATTGTCTTTGCTAAAGCTCCCTCTCAAGGAGAATTAATTTGTAATACTGGAGATATGTCCATAGTACTTCCTGATGATTTTGATGGAAAATTAGTAGTAAAAGTTACGATGGGTGAAGCATCTGTCGAAAGAAGGCCAGATATGATTGTGAAAGGTGATACATATATATATGGGAATGGTGAGAAATCAGAAATTATTATAAGATGTTCAATGGGTAATATAAATATTAAATGAATTTATTATCCTAATACTCCCCTAAGGAGATTTTGATTTTTACAAGTTAATAAGTTATACTAAACAAAATTTTTATACCTTAGGGGAGGATTTTTAGTTATGGATGTCATTAAATTAGATGGTGAATGGGAGTTTAGAAATACAAAAGAGAGAAAATGGCTTAAAGCTAAAGTACCAGGTTGTGTTCACTTAGATTTAATGGATAATAATTTAATACCAGATCCTTTTGTGGGGGAAAATGAACTAAAGGTTCAATGGGTAGAGGAAGAAGATTGGATATATAGGAAAAAATTTAATATAGATAAGGATTTCTTAAAGCATTCTGCTATAGAATTGGAATTTGAAGGAATTGATACTTTTTCTGAAGTTTATCTCAATGGGAAGAAAATAGGAGAAACAGATAATATGTTTATTCCTTGGTGTTTTGATGTAAAAAATATATTAGTAGAGGGGGAAAATCTTCTTGAAGTGAAGCTTTTGTCACCTACAAAAACGCTTAAAGAAAGAGCAGATAATTATCCATATAAACTTCATGGAGGAGATTTTTCTCCCCGAGTTTTTGGTAGAAAGGCTCAATATTCCTTTGGATGGGACTGGGGACCAAGACTTGCTACTTCAGGTTTGTGGAAGTCAGTGAAAGTAAAGGGTTGGGATAAAGCGAGAATTTTAGATGTATGGGTTCCTTTAAGGAATTTAGGTAATCCTGCCCATATAAATCTGGAGCTTGATATAGAGATTCAACAAGCTATGAGTGTAGATGTGGCGTTTAGGATCTCACATAAAAAGCCTGTTTTGGAACAAAGATTAAGATTTACCCTCCCAGAAGGAAGAGTATTTTTAAAGATACCATTAACTATAAAAGATCCTAAACTTTGGTATCCGCAAGGATATGGTGAACAGAACTTGTATAAAATACAACTGATTCTTTTGGATGAGAAAGGTGAGGTTTTAGATAAAATAGAGGAAACTTTTGGAATAAGAAAAGTAGAGCTATATACAAAAGAAGACGAGAAAGGTGAATCTTTTATTTTCAAAGTAAATGATGTACCCATCTTTGCTAAGGGGGCAAATTGGATACCAGCGGATAGTTTTCTTCCAAGATTAAGAGAAGAAGATTATAGATTTCTTCTAACAAAAGCTAAAGAAATGGGAACTAATATGCTTAGAGTTTGGGGTGGTGGAATATATGAAAATGATATATTTTACGACTTGTGTGATGAACTTGGCATAATGGTTTGGCAAGATTTTATGTTTGCATGTGCGGAATATCCAGATGATGAGAAATTTTTAGAAGAAGTACAGAGGGAAGCAGAATTTGTTGTTAAGAGATTAAGAAATCATCCTTCTATTGTTTTATGGTGTGGTAATAATGAGAATAATTGGGGCTATGTAGCAAAATGGTGGGGTGAAAGAGATAAGTTCTGGGGAGAGGAGATATATAGTAAAGTTTTGCCAGATGTATGTGCCAGACTTGATTTAACAAGGCCATATTGGCCAAGTAGCCCTTACGGTGGAAGGTATCCAAATAGTGAGGAGGCGGGAGATAGACATAACTGGGATATATGGCATGGATGGAAAGACTTTAAAGAGTATCTTAAAGATAATTCTAGATTTGTAAGTGAGTTTGGAATGCAGGCTCCTCCTGTTTCAGAGACTATCAGAAAGTTTATTACTTCTGAGAAAGAATATCATCCTCAAAGTAGGGAAATTGAATTTCATAACAAGGCTTATGAGGGTACAGAAAGAATATTAAGGTATATTTCTGGTTATTTTAAAATTACATCTGATATGGATGATTACATATATCTTTCTCAAATCATCCAAGGGTTAGCGTTAAAAACAGGAATAGAACACTGGAGAAATAATAAGTTCCATACTGCAGGAGCACTGATATGGCAACTTAACGATTGTTGGCCGGTAGTGAGTTGGAGCATAATTGATTATTATAAAAACTTGAAACCTTCTTACTATTTTGTAAAAAGGTCTTTTAAGAATCTGAAAGTAAATATAGAACCAAGAGACGGTAAACTTTTAATCTTTGTAGTTAATGATACCCTGCAATATTTTGAGGGTAAAATAGAATATGCATTTAGTACTTTTAAAGGAAAAAGGAGAGGTAAGAAGGAAACTGCTCTTGATCTTTCTCCTAATACATCTCTAAATGCTATAACAGTTCCTTTGGAAGAAGTAGATAAATATGGAGAATTTTTCTATGTACAACTTTTTGATGAAAAGGGTAATTTAGTTGATCAGAACGAATATTTCTTTGTTCCATTTAAACATTTAGAACTCCCTAAGGCAGAAGTTATTTATACTGTAGAGGAGCTTGACAAAGAAATATATAGAGTACTTTTGGAAAGTGATTTCATTGCTTTATTTGTAGCATTGGAACTTCCAAATGCGGAATGGGAAGATAATTATTTTACTATTTATCCAAAAGATAAATATGAGGTAATTTTTAGAGCTCCCTATACTCTTAAAGAGATAGAAGAAAATTTAAAAATTAAAGGATTGAATTTAAAAAAGGTAAGAAAGGCTTAATTTACAAATAGGACAGAAATTATAGCTTTTTCTATCGGTGTCTGATATAGAATTAGAAAAATGCATGACACACTCTGGGTTTGGACAATGGGAGAGACCCAGAGTGTGTCCAAGTTCATGGACCGATTCTTTTAAGGTGCGGATATATAAAATTTCATGATTTTTCGGTAATCTGTAGAAACTATTATCTAATCGTGCTATACTTACTAAGGCTTCTTTTCCATTAAGTTTTGCTTGCCCAAATATAAAATTAAGTCCATGGGTATATAAATCCACATTCGTTATTCCAAGGACCTTAAAACTATCGGGTATTTTTAATTTGGTAAGTATGTCAAGAAAAGGTAAAGAAAGGTATTGATTTCTTTCAGGATTGTAAGTATTGCTGGGTATAGGTAAGTTAAAGTATGTTTTTACAGGAAAAGGAATAATCTTAGGAAGATTTGCTGAAAGAAAGTCTAAAATATCTTTATCTATATTATCAAAAGGAACCAAATATATAAATTTTTCCATTTTTTTATAAAGAGGGAGAGGGATTACTCTCCCTCTTTTTATTTTTATTCATATTTTATTCCATCTTCTTTTAGAAAATCAATTATCTCATCCACATACGCAAAAGCAAGAGCAACTACTGTATCCGCACCGCCATAATAGATGGCAAGCCTACCTGTCTCAGCATCACATAAGGATGCACAAGGAAATGCTACATTAGGTACATCTCCTACACATTCATAATATTCTTGAGGGGAAAGTAGATAAGAACGAGCTCTATATTTTACTTTCCATGGTTTTTCTAAATCTAAAAGGGCAGCACTAAAGCTATATACATAACCATTACAAGAAAGTAATACTCCATGATAGATTAAGAGCCAACCCTCGCTAGTTTCTATAGGAGTAGGACCTGCTCCTATTTTAAGGGATTGCCATCCAGTAAGTCCTGCTGACATAACAAATCTATGACAACCCCAATGGATCATGTCTGGACTCTCGCTATAGAATATATCCCCAAAAGGTGTATGACCTCTGTCAGAAGGTCTGCTTAACATAGCATATTTGCCATTTATTTTTCTTGGAAAAAGTACTCCATTTCTATTGTAAGGTAAGAAGGCATTTTCTAATTGATAAAATTCCTTAAAATCAAAGGTATATCCTACTCCTATGGTTGGTCCATGGTAACCGTTACACCATGTAATATAATATCGATCTTCAATAAAAGTAACTCTTGGATCATATTTGTATTCACTTACCAATGGATCCTTAGTTTCTTGTATGAAGTTAATAGGTTCCTCTTCAATAGTCCAATTAATTCCGTCATCACTAAATCCGGCGTGCAAGTTCATTGATCTTGCTTTGTCGTCAACTCTAAAAACCCCTGCAAATTTTCCATTGAATGTAACTACTGCACTGTTAAATATGCTGTTTGCTCTTTTAATATGGTTCCTTTTGATGATGGGATTCTTAGAATATCTCCATACTACATCATTACAACCTTTTGGGCGTTCTTCCCAGGGTAAATTTGGAATCTTTTCTCCAATAATTTGGACTTTACCCATAATTTAAAGCCTCCTTTTTTTCTATTTATGTTAACTTAGATGTTCTGTTAAGTCAATAAATATCAGTGAAAATAGTAACATAAAAGTGGGGTTTTGATAATTGAAATTAATAATAAATTGGATTTAATTTATGGGGATAATAATAAATAAATTGGCTCCTCGGGCAGGATTCGAACCTGCAACCCGCCGGTTAACAGCCGGCCGCTCTACCGTTGAGCTACCGAGGAGCGAATAAGTTATTGTTGTAAAAAATTATATAAAAAACTTTTTGGAAAATCAAGTACTATATATTTTTTTAATTATTACCCTCTTCCCAAAAACTTTTTGCTTTAGTAATATATCAAAGGTTATGTATAAAACTTTGATAAAGGAGGATAAAAGATGCAAGAACTGATATTTCCTAAAGGCTTTTTATGGGGAGCTGCAACAGCGTCTTATCAGATAGAGGGAGCTTGGAATGAGGATGGAAAAGGAGAAAGTACTTGGGATAGGTTTTCTCATACTCCAGGTACTATTTATCAGAATCAGAATGGAGATGTGGCGTGTGATCATTATCATTTATGGGAGAAAGATGTGGATTTAATGAGTTATATTGGGCTTAAGGCTTATAGATTCTCTATTTCGTGGCCAAGAATTTTTCCAGAAGGAAAAGGGAAGGTGAATCCAAAGGGTTTAGCCTTTTATGATAAGCTTATTGATAGACTTCTCGAGAAAGGAATAAAACCTGCTATAACTTTGTATCACTGGGATTTACCTCAAACTCTTGAGGATATTGGTGGTTGGTTAAATAGAGATGTTGCAAAATATTTTTCTGAGTATGCTTCTTTTTTGTTCTATAAATTTAGTGATAGGGTTGATTTATGGATTACATTAAATGAGCCTTGGGTAAATGCATTCTTGGGTTATGGTTGGGGTGTACATGCTCCAGGGAAAAGAGATATGAAAGGGGCATTTATTGCAAGCCATAACTTTCTTTTAGCTCATGGTTATGCTGTCCAGATTTATAAAGAAGAAGGATATAAAGGAAGTATCGGTATAACTATTAATGTTGCTCCTGTATACCCTGAGAAAGATACAGAGGAGAATTTAATAGCTGTAGAAAGGCATGATGCTTTTTCAAATAGATGGTTTTTAGATCCTATTTTTAAAAAGTCTTATCCTGAAAGTGCTTGGAAGGTTTTAGAGAAAACACCTTGGGTTTTTAAAGTTGAAGAAAGAGATTTCGATATTATATCTCAACCTATAGATTTTATTGGAATTAATTATTATACCAGAAGTATTGTAAAAGCAAATTCTGAAGATCCTTATACAGGGATAAGTAGGGTTCAAGGTGATGGTGAAGTTACTGCTATGAACTGGGAAATATATCCTGATGGGCTTTATGACATTTTAGTTCAGCTATATAGTAGTTATAAAATTCCAATTTACATTACTGAAAATGGGGCAGCCTTTGATGATATCTTGCAGAATGGTAAAGTTAATGATATTAAGAGAGTTAATTATTTGAGAGAACATATTAAGAGAGCTTATTTTGCTATCAGAGATGGTGTAGATTTAAGGGGATATTTTGTATGGTCTTTAATGGATAATTTTGAATGGGGGCATGGATTTAGTAAGAGGTTTGGAATTATATATGTTAATTATGAAAATCAGGAAAGAATATTAAAAGAAAGTGCTTATTTTTATAAAGGGATAATTGAGCGAAATGGATTAGAAGATTAGCAAGTTAAAAGCCCTTCCTCAGAAAAGAGTAAGTTGATTTTTAGAAGAGGAAGGGCTTTTTCCATTTATAAGAATGAAATTTTTGCACTTTTCTATTGGAATTCCTATTTTCTTTAATTCTTTTAAATCTTTTATCTTATTTTCTCTTCTCGCTTTGATTATTCTTGAGGCAAAGGCTGGACCTATTCCAGGAATTCTTATGAGTTTATCATATGGTGCAGAGTTTATCTCTATAGGGAAAAATTCAGGATGATTTTTAGCCCATACTGTTTTAGGATCTTCATCCGGAGGTAAATTTCCATTCTCATTAAACACAAGTTCTTCTATATCAAAACCATATTTTCTTATTAGAAAATCAGCTTCATATAATCTTACTTCTCTCCAAGTAGAAGTAGGTGGAAGGTCGGATAAAGGAGTAAGGGGAATAGGCTGAAAAGCGCTAAAATAGGCTCTTGATAAATGATAATTTTTATAGAGATTGAAGGTAAGGTTAAGAATTTCTTTATCCCTTTCTTGTGATGCACCAACTACAAATTGAGTTGTTATACCTGCTTTTGTCCTTAACCCCTTTTTATATAATTCTTTTAAAGTTTCCAATTTTTGAAGAAGGAAATTAAAATTCTTTTCAGGCGCAATTTCTTTTAGATATTTTTCTGATGGGGCTTCCAAATTTATAGAAATTCGATCTGCATATTTTATAGCGGTCTCTATATAATCTAAAGAAGATTCTGGGAGTATTTTTAAATGAATATATCCTTTAAAATTGTGAACTTCTCTAAGTATTTCTACCGATTTTAGCATTTGTTCCATAGTATATTTAGGTGATTTAGTTATTGCGGAACTTAAAAATAATCCATCTACCAAATTCTTTCTATGAAGTTCTAAGAATAATCTAACAAGCTCATCTGCTGTAAGAGTTACTCTTTGAAATGGTCTATTAGCTCTGTTAGCACAATAATAGCAGTTATGAATACAATCATTTGAGAGTAAAATTTTTAAAAGTCTTACTGTCTTTCCATCAGGAAGGACTGTAGGATAGATCCAACCGCTTATGGATGGCTTTCTTTTTATGGCTTCTTGAGAACATAAAAAGGACCCACATAGATCGAACTTTGCTGATTCTGCTAATATTTCGATTTTATCGCTTATATGCATTTTGTCATCTATGAGGGTCCTTTTTTAAAATAAAAAAATATCAATTAAGCCTTTTTAAGTTCTTTTAAAAGTAGCTTTAGCCTTTCCTTTTTCCTTTTTTCTCTTGCCTTTCTTCTTTTCCTCTTAAGTATTACCCTCCATTGTTTTCCCATTTCTTTCACCCCTGCTATAAGTTTAGTTTTATCAAATGATATTATATCAAAATACTACTTTTTAAAAAGATCTATTATTTTATCCCAAAGATTTTTCTCTTCTTCTTTTTTCTCAATTATTAGGATTGGCTCTTCATTAGGTTTTGCCATAAAAAGTTTTTCTCTTGCAATTTTCTCTATTATATATGGATCATCTGTATTGTAAGCTATCTCTCTTAATTCTTTAACTTTTTTTTCAAGGACTGATTTTCTTTGATAAAGTTCCTTTAGTTTTTGGGAATAAGTTATATAATCTCTAATCCCCATATATATAGATGGGCTTAGATATAGAAAAAAAAGAACTAAAAGTATTTTGCTTATAGGATTTCTTTTCTTTCTGTCCTTTTTAAGATATTCTTGCCACCCCACGATATATTACTCCTCTTTCAGGGTCTATAGTTATAATCTCATTATCTCTTAATTTTTCAAAGAGATTTTTGGCTCCAACTATTATACCTAATCCCTTACTTCTCCATGGGATTAATGATGGTGGAATTTTTTCATCTTCAATAACAAGACCGACTAATTTGTCAAAGAGAGGTTCTATCTCAAGATCATAAGACTTTATCAGTAATATAGCTCCATCTATCTCTTTACTAAGAGCTTCCTTAGGGTTTTGAGCTAATATAACCTTGGCGGTTTTGGAATCTCCACCAAGTCCATGTCCTTGTCCTATGATATCACTTATTACATGTACCTTTATAAGATTTGTCATACCAGAGATTCCCATGGGTATACCAGCAGTGATTACAACTGTGTCTCCTCTTTTAACATATTCTTTTTGAAGAAGTAACTTGGTAGATTTTTCAAACATTTCATCGGTAGTGTAAAAAATCTCAGTTAAAAGTGGAATTACACCCCAAGATAGGTTGAGTCTTCTTCTTACTTCAGAAAAGTGGGTAATGGCAAATATGGGAGCATTGGGTCTATATTTTGATATTTGTCTTGCTGTAAAACCACTATGAGTAGCTGTTACAATTGCTGAAGCTTTTATTTCTTTGGCTATTTGGCATGTGGAGAAGGTTATAGCTTTAGTTATAGTAGTATTACAATCTGTTTCTTTTAAAAAATCGTCATATGGAAAGCTTTCTTCAACTTTCTTTGCAATTTTATCCATCATTTTTACGCTTTCTATGGGATATTTACCCATTGCAGTTTCGTTTGATAACATAATAGCATCTGTACCGTCTAATATGGCATTTGCCACATCACTTACTTCTGCCCTTGTGGGAGTAGGATTACTTACCATAGATATTAACATCTGGGTGGCTGTAATTACAGGTTTTCCTGCTAATCTTGTTTCCTTTATTATTCTTTTTTGAATTAAGGGAACTTCCTCATTTGAAATCTCTATTGCTAAATCTCCTCTTGCTACCATTATAGCATCTGCTACTTCTAATATTTCTTTAAAATTATTTACTGCTTCTCTTTTTTCAATTTTGGCTATTACAGGAATTTTGGCATCATGTAATTCAAGGAATTCTTTTAACTCTATTATATCTGAAGCTCTTTGCACAAAGGACAATGCAATGTAGTCTACCTTGTTTTCTATGCCAAATATGGTATCTTTTTTATCCTTCTCTGTAAGAGGTGAAACTCTTAATTTAGAGTCTGGGAAATTAACTCCTTTTCTTTCTGAAAGATAACCCCCATGAATAATTCCACATACTAATTTGTCTTCTTTTTTATCCATGACTTTCAATTCTATAAGTCCATCATCTATAAGTATTCTATCTCCAATATTTACATCCTCTAATAGATAGGGGTAGTTAACATAAAGAATTTTCTCGTTGCCTATAGTTTCCTTAGGAGTAAGATAGATTTCTTCTCCATCTTTGATAAATATTTTGTCCTTTTCTAATTCTCCTATCCTTATTTTAGGTCCTTGAAGGTCTTGAATAATAGGAATTGGTTTGTCTAATTCTTCTGAAAATTTTCTTATAAGTCTTATTCTTTCTCCATGGACATTATAATCTCCATGGGAGAAGTTTAATCTTGCCACATCCATTCCTGCTCTAATAAGTTCCTTTAATACTTCTTCTTTTTCACTGGCAGGACCTATTGTACATACTATTTTGGTCTTTCTAAACAACTTTTTTCCCTCCTTTGTTTAATATATATTTTAGTATTATCTGAGAGCGCTCCTTCTAATCCAATCTCAAAACCATCTTCATTAACAACAATATACTCCCCATCTATGCATTTTTTATAGATATCCATGTCATAAGAAATCAGGGCATGCTTTACTTGCATGCCCTGAAATACTTCTAACAATTTATTATTTACAAAAACCTTAATCTTTTCTTTCAAATTACTTTATAATTATACTCCTTCCTTCCACCTTTGGATTTATAGGAGAATGTTTTTTCAAGTATTCTACAAAAACATCTCTTAACATATCTCCGTAGATAATATTTTTGCCTCTTGTGAAAGCTGTAAATTTGTCTCCACCCGCAGCAAGAAAATCATTGGTTACTACTCTATAAACCTTGTTTAAATCTAAGGGTTCATTCCCAACAAAGACCTCTATCACCCTTGATCCTATAGGTCTTGTCATATTATATTTTACTCTAATTCCTGAAGTTTGTAAAATACCCTTTTCTAAGGTAGCGCTTTGTTCTAAAAGATCTAATATGTCTTTTCCTGTTAGATCCATTATTACCAATACATTATCAAAGGGAAGTAGAGTATATACTTGTTCCATTGTTATTTTACCCTTAGGGATATCTGTTCTTATGCCACCGCTATTTTGGAATGCAATTTGGGCATTACTTGCTTCTAACATTGCATCACATATTACATTACCTACGTTTGATTCTTCATTATAATTTCTTACAAGATCCACAAGAGTTTCCCCTACAATTTTCGAAAATTCTTCTTTAAGTTGAGCATTATATTTGTCAATTATTTCGGCTACATTAGGGTCATATTTATCCTCGGGTCCTGCAAAAACAGTTTTTAGTTCTTTTTCTTTTGTAAAACCTAAAATTAAACCAGTTTCAGGTTGTACTTTTAAATCTAAAACCCCTAAATATATACCATTGTATCCTGCTTGTACAATAATTGTTCCTCTAACTATTAAAGGATCTGTAACTACTGTATGGCTATGTCCTCCTACTATTACATCAATTCCAGGAACCTTTTCTGCAAGGGCTTTATCTGCAGCATAACCTAAGTGGGATAATACTATTATTAAATTGGCTCCTTGGTTTTTTACTTCCCTAATTAAGTTAGGGAGTACTTTTTCAGGTTCTATAAAAGTTAAATCTTTAACATAATCAGGTTTTACTATATAAGCAGTTTCAGTAGTTGTAAGTCCTATTATTGCAATTTTAAGACCTTTTCTCTCAATAATGATATAGGGTTTAACATTTGGAAGATATGTTTCATCTTTTAATATATTTCCCGCTAAAAAGGGAAAATTGGAGGATTTTATCCATTGTTGCAGAGTATCTTGTCCCCAATCAAATTCATGATTTCCAATGGTCATGGCATCAAACTTAAGATAATTCATTATTTTAATAACGGGTTCGCCTTTAAATATATTTGATATAGGAGTACCTTGGAACATATCTCCAGCAGAAAGAAGTATGGTGCCTTCTGGATTCTTAGCTCTTTCTTCGTTTATCATATAGGCTAAATAGGCTCCGCCACCTACTGGAATTTTCTCACTAATGCTTTTCACAATGTATGGTAGAAGTCTTCCATGAAAATCATTGATGTGGAGTATCTTTATATCTATTAAATTGGAAGTTTGAGAGAAAGAGAGGCTAATAAGAAGAAATAAAATCAACAGGAGAAGGAGAGTTTTTTTTAAATACCTCATTGTTTTTTAATCCTCCTTTGGAAAGATTATGTTTTAATTATAACAAGAATCTTATAAATATAAAAATTCCGAATGAAATTCCACTTTTCATTATATACTTGTAAACTTTATTCCAATCAGCATTAAAATATTCCCTTGTAAGAACTAAACAAAGATGCATAGGAGATACCATTACTCCTAGATATCCGCTTAAGAATGCCAATAAGATGTATTTTAATGGATTAACATATGGAAGCATTCCCACTAATATTGGAAAGCTAATTCCAATAGAAGCAGAGGTAACTCCAGTTAATATGCCAACTATAAAGGGTATCAAAAAGAAAATAAGAGGGGTTGGAATGAAAGAAAAGTTAAGTAAATAGGCAATATCTGATACTGCTCCTGTAACTTCTAACATTTTTTTGAAGATCATTACCCCTAATATCAAGATTAGATTCTGTGGTTTTATTGAAGTCTTTAATGTATTAAAAATTTGGTGTGTATCAAAACGAAATATGACAAAAAGCAAAATAACAATTCCTAAAAGAACATATAAAAGATCAAAATGAAGAAAGATTACAGCAAAGATTAATATCAAAATAGGTAGGAAGGAGATTATAAAATCTTTAATGGGATTTTGAGAAATTGATATACCTTGGTTTTCTAAATTTTGATCTTGAGCTTGTTCTAAGGAATCGATCTCTTTAGAAGGCATTTTATAAAAGGAAAAAAGTAAACCTATAGCAAGTACGAATAATCCATATGGTAATGCTTCTTTTACAAGAATGTTTATAGGAGTTTGGGTTAGAGCTGAAACCAATATAATTCCTGGATATATAGGTAGAAATGGTTCCCATATATGCCTAAGCCAATAATTTATATAGCTTTTTCTTTCAGGTTCTAAATTATCATTGTCTGTTGATTCTTCTATGAAAGGTGCAGAAAAAAGAGCTCCGCCTACAGATGGAAGAAGGCCCATTATGATTGGCATAGATATCAAACGAATTTTATCGTCTTTAATCAAAGTTTTTAGCGAATTAACCATTTTTTTTAATACTTCTTTTTCTTTTAATATGGATTCAAATACTGCTATGAGATATAGGATTAAAAGAAGACTAATAGTATTCCAGTCTTTAACTGCTTCAAAAAAGGATTTTAAAATAGTATTTATGGATAGGCCAAAGCTTATACCCATAATTATGCTTCCACCTAAAAGTGCCCAATGAAGAGGGAATTTTTTGGATATTAATACTACAATAATACCAAAAATAATGGTTACCTTTAAGAGAGCTATCATCTTATATCACCCCTATCCATAAGTTTAATGTGATAAGAGAAATTAATGTGGAATAAATTATTACATGGGAGGCAAAAACAGAGTCCAAATCAAATTGTAAAGCAAGCACTAAGGCTGTTAGCATGGATGGCATAGCAGATTCTAATACAGTGACTTTATAGGGTACATCGGTTATTCCTAATACTCTTGAAAAGATTAAAGCAAGAAAGGGAAATAAGAGAAGTTTTAAGGTAATACCTGAGATAATACCTAATGTGGATTTATTGTTTTTTTGTGGTTTTGAAAAGGATAAACCTAAAAGAAACATCATGAGTGGTGTTGTGGCTTTTCCTAATATGGAAAGACTATCGATTAAAAAATCAGGAAGTTTATAGGGTGAAATTATAAATCCTAAAATTAATCCCCATAAAGGGGGATTATTTACTACTTTTTTTATTGTAAAGTTAAGATTTACTTTCTGAGCACTTAGCAAACTTATCAAGATAATACCTATTGTGTATATAAAAATAATCATACCTAATTGATCATAAATGATAGCAACAGTTAAACCTTGATTTCCATAAAGTTTCTCCATAATAGGATATCCTAGAAAGGTTACATTACCACCCACACTTACAAGAAAAAGACTTCCAATGGTTTTTTTGTTTAGATTTAGTCCAAAACCTATAAGTAGAGCAAGAATACCAGTTATGATACTAACTATCCATTCTACAATTACTACTTTATATAATGAAATTTGTGGGGGGTTAGTGTAAATAGAATAAAATACTAAAGCAGGTAAAGAAAAGTTGTATACGAATTTTGAAAATATTTCTCTATCTTCTTCTCTAAATATCTTATATTTAGAGATAAATCCTAATAAACTAATTAAAATCAGAGTTATTAATGTTTTTGACATTTTTCTTTGGATCCTCCACTTTATATACGAAATATAGAATATTTATTATTCCTAAAATGAGTAAGCAATGAAAAAGAAAGTAATATCCTTTTGTATCTGCAATTTTTCCTGCCAAAATAGGAGCTATAAAGGAAAAAGGTGCAAAAATAAGATTGATAGATCCTAAATAAAGTTCTCTTCTTTGGGAAGGGGAAAGATCAAGTATAAAGGCTAAATCTCCAACATAGAAAGCACTATTTATAATTCCGATAAAAATATAAACCGTATAGAAAGAAATTATATTATTTGCAGTTAAGAGAAGAATAAGAGATATTAATGTTGAAATTCTTCCCAAAAGGAGGGTTATCTTGTGACCAAATTTATCTCCTATGGGGCCTATGATAAAGGATGAAAGAGCTTGGGAAATTAAAAGGATGCCTGTAAAGTCTGCAACTATCTTATCTGGAATTTTAAATTGTTTTACAGAGAAAACTGATACAAAACTGATAAAGGATAATGAAAAGGTGTTTAGAATTCTTGAGATTGTATAATTTCTAAAATTTTTATCTTTAAAGACTATCTTTATACTTTTGATATACTCAGTGAGGGATGTATCTTGAACTTCATTTTCGTCAGGTTCCTCTCTGGTCAAAGATAGGAAAACAAAGGATATTAATAGAGCTATTCCAGCACAAAGGAAAGAATAGCCAAAGTTTATTGGAAATTGATAGGTGGAAAGGAAATATCTCGCTAAAAAAGCACCTCCAATCCCCATTATAGCTCCCAAACCATTTCCCATTGCGAAAAAGGTTCCTCTTTTACTTGGATGTATTACCTTACTTATCATGCTCATCCAAGGAGGTCCTAAAAATCCCATTGAAAATGTTGCAATGGCAAGTAAAAATAATGACAGATATAAAGAAAGTTTTGGAAAAGGAGATGCTAAAAAGAAGGCTATAAAAGACATAAAAAGATATGGAAGTCTTTCTCCCATGGTTACTTTTAATACTAATTCTATTTTTCTTTTATATCTTTCTGAAGCTCTTGCACCTAATATGGCTGGAATTGCCCATCCTAAGTTTGCAATTGCAGGAATTAATCCAATCTCAAGATTTCCAGCACCTAAATTCTTGGCAAATAAGGGTAAGAGGGTCTGAATAGAACCAAAGGTCATTCCCAAATTAAAGAATGCATTATCTATGGCATTGACTATAAAGTTCCAGCTATAATCCTTTTCTCTTAGACTCATAGCTTTTATAATATCAAATTTTTAATCTTCAGATAAGACTAATATTAAATGAAAAATTTAATGTATAATTTAAAATCAAGAAAATAATTATTTGTTGGGAGGATTACTTTTATGGGATATATGAAGGGAAGAGATCTACTTTCTATTTTGGATCTTTCAAAAGAAGAAATGGAGTATATATTTTCTCTTGCTAAAAGTTTGAAAAGTGATTTTCTTTCTGGAAAAAAACAGCATGATTATCTGAAAGGAAAAACAGTAGCCTTATTTTTTGAAAAACTATCTACCAGGACAAGAATATCTTTTGAGGTAGGAGTATATCAATTGGGAGGATATCCTCTTTATCTTAATGTTCAAGATATGCAACTAAAGAGAGGAGAAACAATTTCTGATACAGCGAGGGTACTTGAAAGATATGTGGATGGTATAATGGCAAGGGTTTATCAACATTCAACTTTAGAAGAGTTAGCAAAATGGGCTAATATACCGGTGATAAATGGACTTTCTGATTTGGAACATCCATGTCAAGTTATTTCTGATTACTATACTATTTTTGAAAAAAAGGGATATAAAAGATTAAAGATAGTTTATCTTGGTGATGGAAATAATGTGGCTAATTCGTTAATTTTGGCCGGAGCTCTTTTAGGTATGGAGATAGTATGCTCATCTCCAAAAGAATATTATCCTCCTTTAGAGATTATAAGAAAAGCTGAGGATTTAGCTAATAAAACAGGTGGAAGTGTGCAAATTATAGAAGATCCAAAAGAAGCAGTAAAAAATGCTGATGTTTTATATACAGATGTATGGGTAAGTATGGGACAAGAGGAAGAGAAAGAGTTAAGGAGAAGGGTTTTTCCTCCATATCAGTTAAACAAAGATCTTGTTAGTTTGGCAAAAGATGATGTTATAGTAATGCATTGTCTTCCTGCCCATAGAGGTGAAGAGATTACAGATGATGTTATGGATGGGGAACATTCGGTGGTTTTTGATCAAGCAGAAAACAGACTACACGTACAAAAAGCTATCTTGGCTTTGTTTATTTGATGCTTTTTTAAAATTCATTTTTAATGTAAAATATTTCTATGAGAAGTGTTTTCATTAAGATAGGTATACTTTTAGTATTCTTTGTATTACTCTTAGGTTTGTCCTCTTTAACCTTTTTTAAGGTATGGGAGAAACAAACTATAGATCTAAGATTTCATATTAGGGGAGAGACAAAACCCTCAGAAGATATTGTTATTGTTGGTATAGACGATAACTCAATTGAAGGTATTGGAAATTGGCCTTGGGAAAGATCTATTCATGGTAGATTTCTTGAAGTTCTAAGAAAAGAAAATCCTAAACTTGTAGTTTTTGATATTTTGTTTGATACCAAAACAGCTAAGGATACCATATTTGCTAAAAGCTTGAAATCCTTTAAGAAAGTTGTTTTATCTAATTATTTATATACTTATTTTGATAAAAGGCTTAATATAAGTCTACTTTCTCTAAAAGAACCGGTAGATATAATAAAGGAAGCTTCTCTTGCTACGGGTTATAGTAATGTATTAATAGATGACGATAATAAGGTCAGAAGGGCAAGACCTTATGAAGTGAATGAAACAGGTATTAAATACTATTCATTACCGCTTGTGGTTTATGGGATAGTTAGAAATGAATTTCCATATAAATATATTTATAAATTACCTGAGTTCTTTTATATAAATTTTAGGGGTGGAGAAGGATCATTTAGATATTTTTCCTATATAGATGTTTTAAATGGGAAATTCACTCCTAATACTTTTAAGAATAAGATTATTTTTGTGGGAGCTGTTTCTCCTATGTTAAAAGATACTTTTCTCCATCCTTTTTCAGGATATTTATCTCCTTCTGGAAAATCATATTCATATATGCCGGGTGTAGAAATCCATGCTAATATTCTTGATAATTTGTTAAATAATGATTATTTTAAAACCATAATTTTCCCTTTAATTCTAATAATTAATTTTCTTTCTGTATTTTTTACAGGTATTTTTTTAGGTAAAAAGATGGTTTTGAATGTTTTTATAACTATCTTTCTTATCTTGTTATATTTTGGACTTTCTTATTATTTGTTCTTGAAACATATTATAGCTCCTGTGGTTTCTCCTTCTCTTGGGATGGTATTGGGTTTTTTAGGAAATTTGGTATATCAGAGTATACTGCCTAAGGAAAGATTAGAAGGAATTACTATTAAGAAAAGATATAAAATATTGAAAAAACTAGGATCTGGGGGTATGGCTTCAGTTTATTTGGCAAAAGATTTAGTTACTAAGAAAGATGTTGCCATAAAAATACTTCATCCCCAATATGCAGAAGATAAAGAGGTCTTAGAAAGATTTTATAGAGAAATACAAGTATGTAAAGATCTTGATCATCCTAGTATCGTTAAGGTGCTTGATCATGGAAAAGAGGATGATCATGTATTTATGGTAATGGAATATGTGTCAGGGAAAGATTTGAAGAAAATTATGGAGGAGAAAGGTCCTATACCTGTGGATTTAGCAGTGGAAATTATAAAAAAAGTTGCTTGTGCTCTTTCCTATGCAAATTCAAAAAATATTGTACATAGAGATATAAAACCTCAAAATATTATGATAACTAATGATGGTAAAGTAAAACTCATGGATTTTGGAATTGCCCGAATAGGGGGACTTACCACATTAACTCAGACAGGTATTTTTATGGGTACTCCTCAGTATGCATCTCCAGAACAGTTAGAAGGTAAAAAAGTAGATATTAGATCTGATATTTTTTCCTTAGGAATAGTTTTTTATGAAATGTTAACTGGATTATTACCTTATGCTGAAGAAACAACTATTTCTCTTATGTTAAAAAGATATCAAGAAGAATTACCAGATGTAAGGAGTATCAATCCCAATATACCTGAGGGAATATCTATGATTATTAAAAAAATGACTGCCCGTTTTCCAGAATTTAGATATCAAACTCCAGAAGAATTAATTGATGACCTCAATAGAGGTTATCCTTTACATCCTTATGAAGAGAAAAATATTTCATCTTCAGATACAATTATAAGAAGGGATAAAGATAAAAAAGATAATTAGAGGCATTTAAATACTAAAACCACATCTCCTAATTGTATGATGTCTCCATCATGTAAAAGTTCCTTATTAACTTTTAATCCATTTACCATTGTTCCATTAGCACTTCCCAAATCCTCTATAAAATATTTATCCTCACTTCTTATTATCTTAGCATGAAATCTTGACACTGTGGGATTAACTATTACAATGTCATTTTCCCTTTCTCTTCCAATAGTTGTTTCGTCTTTAATAATTTTAAAGTCTTTACCTCTATCTTCTCCATGTTTTATGATTAAGTATGCCCAGTTTATAGGAAGAAGTGTAGCATCCATTTTCATAGTATTAGAAGTGCCAGTTATTATATCATTTTTACCCATCTTTTGGATATTGATTTTCCCTTTTTCCTTTCTTCTCAAATAAATATCATATATTAATAGGGCGATAAAGATTACTAATAAAATAACTAAAAAAATATTCAATTTCCTTCCCCCTTTCATTTAGATCTTTATTGATGATTATATAAGAAAAATCGAAATTTGGCAATGATTGTTAAAGTTTATTAAAATAATGCATAAAATTGCATTTTTATGGTATAATTTTTCAAAATTGATTGGGAGGTATATGGTTATGAGTAAAGACAAAGTAGTGCTTGCATATTCTGGAGGATTAGATACCTCTGTAGCGATAAAATGGCTTATGCAAAAATATTCATTAGATGTAATAACTTTGACAGTAGATATTGGGCAGGGAATAGATTTGGAAGAAATAAAGAAAAAGGCTGAAAATTTAGGGGTAAAGAAGGCTTATGTTCTTGATTTAAAAGAAGAATTTGTAAATGATTATATAATTCCTGCTATAAAAGCTAATGCAATGTACGAAGGAGTTTATCCTCTTGCCACAGCTCTATCAAGACCTCTTATTGCTAAATATTTAGTTAAAGTGGCAAAGGAAAATGGAGCAAAGTATGTAGCTCATGGGTGTACTGGAAAAGGAAATGATCAGGTTAGAATAGATCTTGGGGTGAAGGCCTTAGCACCAGATTTAGAAATTATTGCTCCAGTTAGGGAGTGGAATTTTTCGAGAGAAGAAGAGATTGATTATGCAATAGAGAATAATATACCTATACCTGTTTCAAGAAAAAGTCCTTTTAGTATTGATGAGAATTTGTGGGGAAGAAGTATAGAGGGTGGAATTTTAGAAGATCCATGGCAGGAGCCTCCAGAGGAAATTTATCAATGGACAAAATTAGAGAAGGAAGAACCATCTTATATTGAAATTACTTTTGAAGAAGGAATCCCTGTAGAATTAAATGGTGAAAGAAAAAATCTATTACAAATAATAGAAAACTTGAATGAGATCGTTGGTTCATATGGGATAGGAAGAATAGATCATATTGAAAATAGACTTGTGGGAATCAAATCTAGAGAAATTTATGAGGCACCCTCTGCGGTGGTAATAATAAAGGCTCATGAAGCTTTAGAAGATATGGTATTACCAAGAGAACTTGCACATTTTAAGAAGATTCTTGAGGGGAAATATGCTGAACTTGTATATTATGGCCTTTGGTTTGATCCTTTTAGAGAAGCTATTCAAGCCTTTATGGATAAAACTCAAGAAAGAATCACAGGAAAAGTAAGGATAAAGCTTATGCCTTGGAATTTTTCTGTAGTAGGAAGAATGTCTCCCTACTCTTTGTATGATCATGGGCTTGCTACTTATGATAAAGGAAGCACCTTTTCTACTGAGTCAGCAGTAGGTTTTATAAAACTTTTTGGACTTCAAAATTATCTATATGCATTAAGGGGAAACTAAAATGATTAGAGTAGGTATTGTAGGTGCTTCTGGATATGTAGGACAAGAACTTACTCGGATCTTGTTGAAACATGGAAAAGTAGAAAAAATATATCTTTTTACTGACCATTTTGAAGGTGCTGATATATTTAGAGGTGACAAGTTAATAATAAGGGAAAGAAAAGATTACCAAGAATATGTGGATGATTTAGATTTATTCTTTTTTGCCCTTGGAAATGGGGAGCTTTTAAAAATTTTATCAGAAAGTAGAGTTCCAGAAAGATTCATAGATTTAAGTGCAGATTTTAGATTTAAAAATCCTTATGAGTATGAGAGAATTTATGGTATAAAACATACATTACCTAATGTATTAGAGGAAGTTGTATATGGACTTCCAGAGATTTTTAGAAAAGAAATAAAAAAGGCAAAATATATTGCAAATCCTGGGTGTTATCCTACTGCTTCTATTTTAGGGATATATCCATTGATTAAGGAAGGAAAGACTTTTGGATCTGCAATTATAGATGCAAAATCTGGGATTTCAGGTGCAGGTAGAAAACCTTCTGATAAAAATATATATGGAAACATTGCAGAAAATTTCCAGGCTTATTCTATTCTAAATCATAGGCATCAGCCTGAAATAGAGAATGTGATTAAAGAATTTGGTTATATAAAAGTTTTATTTGTACCTCAACTTTTACCAACCTTTAGAGGTATATTTGCTTCCATATATGTACCTTTAAATGAAGAGATATCTTCTGAAGATCTTTTTGAAATTTACACGAATATATATAAAAATGAACCTTTTGTTAAAGTTCTTCCTCCTTTTACTTCCCCAGAAATTAAGAAAGTAAGAGGGACGAATTGGGTATTTATAAGTGCTCAAGTAGATAAGAATACTAAAAATGCATTAATATTTGTGGCTATAGATAATTTGATAAAGGGAGCTGCGGGACAAGCAGTACAAAACATGAATATTATGTTTGGTTTTTCAGAGGAAGAAGGACTTGATTTTTTACCTTTATATCCATAGATTAAGGAGAGATAAATATGTTATGGAAATTTGATGAAATTTATTTAACTGATATAAATGGTGTAAAAGCAGCAGGTGTATCCTGTGGCTTAAAAGAAGATAATAAATTGGATCTTGCTCTAATTGTGCTTGATAAACCAGTTTTTGCTGAAGCTATGTTTACTAAAAATACTGTTAAGGCTGCTCCTATTATTGTTTCTAAGAGGCATTTAGAAAAGTGTGGCATGATCCAAGCAATTGTTATAAATAGTGGGCAAGCAAATGCATGTACTGGAGAAAAAGGAATAAAGGATGCAGAGATGATGGCAGAAAGAGTTGCTCAAAATTTAGGTATTGATAAGGAATTAGTTTTTGTGGCATCTACAGGTAAAATAGGAGCATATCTGGAAATGGATAAGATAGTTAGTGGAATTGATTTGGCATGTAAGGTTTTATCTAAGAATTCAGGAAGAGAAGTAGCCGAAGCAATTATGACTACTGACACTTTTCCCAAAATGTCATCTGTTAAATATGGTGATGTAATAATATCTGGAATAGCAAAAGGAGCAGGTATGATTCATCCTGATATGGCAACCATGTTGGTTTTTATAGGCACAAATGCTAAATTGGGAAAAGATGCTATGAAGAAAGTTCTTAGAAGAGGTGTGGGTAAATCATTTCATCAGATAAGTGTAGATGGATGTACCAGCACAAATGATACGGTTCTTTTTTTTGCTACTTCAGAAAAGGAAATTAAAGAGAATATTTTTCAAAAAGGATTTGACATGTTAACTGAAGATTTGGCAAAGATGATAGCAAAAGATGGAGAAGGGGCCACTAAATTGATTGAGGTTAGAATTGAAAAGGCGGAAAGTTTGAAAAAAGCAAGGGTTTTAGGAAGAGCTGTTATTACTTCTAATTTAGTAAAAGCTGCTTTTGCAGGTGGGGATGATAATTGGGGTAGAATATTAGCAAGTATTGGTCAAACAGGATACAACATCGATTTAGACAAGATAGAGCTTTATATTGGTGAATATTTAGTTTTTGCAAAAAATGAACCTTTAAGGTATAATTCTCAGGAAGTCAAAAATTATTTAAAAAATAGGGAAGTTATGGTGCGTATAGTATTAAATGAAGGTAGATATAATGCAGTTTCATGGGGATCAGATTTGACGGAGGAATATGTAAAAATAAATGCATATTATAGGACATGAGGTGGAAAAAATGGAAGATAGATTTTTTCCTGTTTATAAAAGGTTTAAGCCCGTCTTTGTAAGGGGTGAAGGTGTTTGGCTTTTTGATAGCAACGGAAATAAGTATCTGGATTTAAGTAGTGGTATTGGAGTTAATGCTTTAGGACATGCCCATCCTCATATAGTTGAAAAGGTCAAAAATCAGATAGAAAAATTAGCTCATGTATCAAATCTATTTTATAATTTACCGCAGTTTGAACTTTTAGAAAGACTTGCCTCCCTTACAAAAAGGGAGGCATTTTTTTTATCTAATAGTGGTGCTGAGGCTGTTGAGGCAAGTATTAAATTGGCTCGTAAGTTTTTTCAGGGTAAAAAGTGGAAGATTATAAGTACGCAAAATTCTTTTCATGGTAGAACATATGGTGCTTTATCCGCTACTGGACAAAAGAAATATCATGAGGGTTTTGAACCTTTAGTACCTGGATTTACTTATGTCCCTTTTAATAATATAGAGGTATTAGAGGAAACTATAGATGAAGAAACATGTGCTATTATATTGGAACCTATACAAGGTGAGGGCGGTGTTTATCCAGCTGACAAGGAATATCTTAAAAGGATAAGAGAGATAACTAAGGAAAAAGGAATTCTTCTTATCCTTGATGAGATTCAGACTGGAATTGGAAGGACAGGATATTTTCTAGCTGAGGAGTTTTATGAGATACAAGCGGATATAATTCTTCTTGCAAAAGCTTTAGGGGGAGGACTTCCATTAGGGGCTGTTTGTACCACTAAAGATATAGCAAGTGCTATGACTTCTGGCAGTCATGGAACTACTATGGGAGGAAATTTAGTTGCTTGTTCTGCTGGAATTGCAGTACTGGATACTATTGGTAATGAGAAATTTTTAAGGGGGGTTAGGGAGAAGGGTTCCTATCTTCAAGGAAAACTTCTGGAGTTAAGAAATGAAACTCCATTGATAGTAGATATAAGAGGTAGGGGATTAATGTGGGGAATAGAGTTAAAGATTAAAGTAAGAGATATTTTAGAGGAATTAATTGAGAAAGGTGTGGTAGCCTTATCCGCAGGTGAAAATGTACTAAGACTACTGCCTCCTCTTATCATAGAAAAAGAAGAAATAGATTATGGCATTTCAAAAATAAGAGAAGTTTTATTAAAGAGGAGTGAAAACTTATGAGCAAAGAGGCGATTCTTGTTTTAGAAACAGGCCATAGTTTTATTGGAGAAAGTTTTGGACATAAAGGAGAAACAATAGGTGAGATAGTTTTTAACACCAGCATGGTAGGATATCCCCAAGTACTTACTGATCCATCATATGCCAATCAAATAATAGTCTTTTCCTATCCTTTAATAGGAAATTATGGGATAGATTCTGAAAGATTAGAAAGTAATAAGATTCATTGTGTAGGTGTTGTTGCAAGAGAATTTAATGATTATAAATTTCATTGGAATAGTGATAAATCCTTAGAGGAATTTTTGATAGAAAATAGGATAATTGGTATCCACAAAATAGATACAAGGGCTATAGTTCGTGAAATAAGGAAATTTGGCACTATGAAAGCTATTATTTCCACCGAAGAGAAAGACCCCTTTGTGTTAGTTAAAAAGCTTGGAGTTTATGATTTTAATTATTTAGATCTTGTAAGAAGGGTTACTACTACAATTCCTTACGAAATAAATGAGGACGGGAATAAGAAAATTGCCCTGATAGATTTTGGAGTAAAAAGAGGAATAATAAGAGAGCTTCTAAAGTATAATTTAAGAATAAAAGTTTTTCCAGCATGGGCATCCTTTGAAGATATTAAAAGCTATAATCCAGATGGAATAGTTCTTTCAAATGGCCCTGGAGATCCTTCCAATGTTCCATATGTACAAGAGACTATAAGGAGAATATTAAAACTGGAAAGACCGATTCTTGGTATATGCCTTGGAATTCAACTTCTTTCATTAAGTGTGGGGGCTCGAACCTATAAATTAAAATTTGGACATAGAGGAGCTAATCATCCTGTTTATCATGTGGACTCTGGAAGGACTTTTATAACTTCTCAGAATCATAGTTATGCTGTTGATGATAGAACTCTACCACCAGGTTTTGAAGTAAATTACTATAATCTTAATGATAATACGGTGGAAGGAATAAAGCATGATTCCTATCCTTTAATAGCTGTACAGTTCCATCCTGAGGCATCTCCTGGTCCATGGGATACAAAATATATTTTTGATGATTTTTACAATCTAATTTCATAGAGAGGTGAAAGAGATTGTCTAAAAAGTATAAAAAAGTACTTGTGATTGGTTCAGGACCAATAGTTATTGGTCAAGCTGCAGAATTTGATTATTCAGGTACTCAAGCTTGTAGAGCTTTAAAAGAAGAAGGGATTGAAGTAGTACTTATAAATTCTAATCCCGCAACAATCATGACAGATTGGGAAATGGCAGATAGGATCTATATAGAACCTATTACTGCTGAAGTGGTAGAAAGAATTATTGAAAAAGAAAGACCAGATGGTATAATTGCTACTCTTGGTGGACAAACAGGCTTGAATTTAGCAATGGAACTTGCATCTAAAGGGATTATTGAGAAATATGGAATTCCTCTTTTAGGGTGCTCGTTAGAATCTATAAGTATGGCAGAGGATAGAGAACTTTTTAGAAAGAGGATGGAAGAGATTGGTGAACCTGTTTTACCAAGTATTGTTGTAAGATCTATGGATGAAGGAAGAAAAACTTTAGAGCTTATTGGCCTTCCTTTAGTGATAAGGCCAGCTTATACCTTAGGAGGTACTGGTGGGGGAATAGTAGAAACAGAGGAAGAATTTGAAAAAGCGTTATTGAGAAGTTTAAAGTTGAGCCCTGTAAGTCAAGCCCTTCTTGAAAAAAGTGTGGTAGGTTGGAAAGAAATAGAATTTGAAGTAATGAGAGATAGAAAAGGAAATGTAATAACAGTATGTAGTATGGAAAATGTTGATCCTATGGGAATTCATACTGGTGATAGTATTGTTGTAGCACCTACTCAGACTCTTAATGATATAGAATATCAAATGCTTAGGAGTGCTTCTTTGAAAATTATAACAGCTTTGAAGATTGAAGGTGGATGCAATATTCAATTTGCTTTAAATCCATATAAAAGGGAATACTTTGTGATTGAGGTTAACCCAAGAGTAAGCAGATCATCAGCATTGGCTTCAAAAGCTACAGGTTTTCCAATAGCCAGAATTACAGCTAAGATTGCTATTGGAAAAACCTTGGATGAAATAAAAAATCCGGTAACTGGAGAGACTTACGCAGCTTTTGAACCTACATTAGATTATGTGGTAGTTAAGATTCCAAAATGGGGATTTGAAAAATTTAAAGTTAAGAATAGGAAACTTGGAACACAAATGCAAGCTACTGGTGAGGTCATGGCTCTTGGTAGAACTTTTGAAGAGGCTTTACTTAAAGCTTTGAGGTCCTTAGAAGTTGAAGCGGGATTATTTGATAGAAGATTTTCTTATATGTCAGATGAAGAGATAAGAAATGGATTGAAAAATGCGGATGATAGAAGATTATTCCTTATAGCTGAAGGATTTATGAGAGGTTATTCCATAGAAGAAGTTTATGATCTAACTAAAATTGATAAATTTTTCTTAACAAAAATTTATAACCTTATAGAAATATCCAAAATATATAAAGATAAATCTCTTAATGAAATTTCACCTGAAGAGTTAAAGAGTCTGAAAAAGATTGGATTTGGAGATTATGATTTGTCATGTTTCCTTAAGGCTACAAAAGAAGATATTTTCGCCTATAGAAGACTTCATAAAATCTTTCCAGTATATAAGATCGTAGATACCTGTGCTGCCGAATTTTCTGCTAATACTCCCTATTACTACTCCACATATGAAGATGAGAACGAAGCTCAGAAAAATCCACAAAGGTCAGTAGTGGTCATAGGTAGTGGACCTATAAGGATAGGACAGGGAATAGAATTTGACTATTGTACAGTCCATGCAGTTAAGGCAATAAAAGAAGAGGGACTTGTTTCTATAATGATTAACAATAATCCTGAGACGTTAAGTACAGATTTTGATATGTCTGATAGACTTTATTTTGAACCTCTTACAAGTGAAGATGTGACTAATATTATGGAACAGGAAGAACCTCTTGGATTTATCTCCCAATTTGGAGGACAGACAGCTATAAACTTATCTAAGAATCTGGAAAAAAGAGGGTTTTATCTACTTGGTACTTCTCAAAAGAGTATTGATTTGGCAGAAGATAGAGAAAAATTTGATAGATTTTTAAGGATGAATAAAATACCACGACCTAAAGGATTTTATATAAGAAGCTTAGAAGAGGCAAAAGAGGTAATAAAAGAGATTGGTTTTCCTGTATTATTGAGGCCTTCATATGTTTTGGGGGGTAGGGCAATGATAATTGTAAAAGATATGGAAACTTTGGAAAGTTATTTTAAAAGAAGGGATATAATTCTTCCCTTATGGATGGATCAGTTTATTGTTGGTAAGGAAGCAGAGGTTGACATACTCTGTGATGGCAAGGAGGTTTTTATTCCGGGAGTTATGGAGCATATTGAGAGGGCAGGAATTCATTCTGGAGATAGTACCGCTGTTTTTCCACCTTATTCTCTATCAAATGAAATCATAGATACTATAGTGGATTACTCTACTAAAATAGCTTTAGGACTTGAAGTTAAAGGACTTTTAAATATTCAATATGTGATCTCTGATAAGACAAACGAAGTATATGTTTTAGAAGCAAATCCAAGAGCATCAAGGACTGTACCCTATTTAAGTAAAGCATTAAAACTTCCTTTAGTTAAATATGCAACTAAAATTGCTTTAGGATACACCATAAGAGAGCTTGGCTTAAAACCTGGCCTTTATCCGAAACCAAATTATTATGCTATTAAGGCTCCTGTATTTTCCTTTACCAAGATTAAGGGTGCTGAAGTAGAACTTGGCCCCGAAATGAGATCTACAGGTGAAGTTATGGGAATAGATTATGAATGGGCTAAAGCTCTTTATAAGGCTCTTTATGCCAGTGGTATTAAAATTCCAATAAATGGAGGGAAAATATTTGTAACCTCTGTTTTCTCAGCCCCATGGGAAAAACTAATTTTAAAGGGTTATAAACTTTATTCTCTTGAAGATAAAGAAGGATTTATAAAAGTGAATTTCAAGGATGATGAAATGTCTACCCTTGCATCTTACGAATTCGACCTTGTTATTGCTATAGACGATAAGGATAAAGGTTGGAGAAGAGCTTGTTATGATATTGGGTTGCCATGTATTGTTACAGAGGATATGTTTAATGCAGTTATAAAAATGCTTGATGAATTTGGAGATTTGGATGTAGATTATAGAGCTGTTCAAGATTTTTATAAGGAGGAAGTATGGCTCTCTGGGGAAGCCGTTGGAGAAAATCATTAGATAAAGCTGTGGAAGAATTTACTTATTCTTTGGATTTTGACAAAAGGCTATTTAAAGTTGATTTAATTGGTACTTTAGCCCATGTATTAATGCTTAATAAAATTGGTCTAATAACAAATTGGGAGATAAAAGTTTTAGTAGAGGAAATTAAAAATCTTTATGAATTGTTAAAAGATGATATTGATAATATAAAGGATAGTGAAGATATTCATACGTATGTAGAAGAAAATCTAACTCAAAAAATCGGTGATATAGCCAAGAAGATGCACTCTGGAAGGAGTAGAAATGATCAAGTTGCGTTAGATTTGAGGCTTTACTTAAGAGAAGAAGCATATGAACTTTCTCAGTTGATCTTGAAAATTAGAGAAAATCTTTTATATATAGCGGAGAAATATATAGATTTTCCTATACCTGGTTATACTCATCTACAAGAAGCACAGCCAGTCTCTATAGGGCACTATTTTTTGGCTTATGATTCAATGTTTGCAAGAGACTTAGAAAGATTGGGTGAACTTTATAAAAGATTGGATGTAATGCCTCTTGGTTCTGGAGCTTTAGCAGGAAGTAATCTACCACTTGATAGATATTATGTAGCAGAAATTTTAGGGTTCTCAGAAGTATCAGATAATAGTATGGATTCGGTGGCTGATAGGGATTTTGTAGCCGATTTTATATATTTTTCATCTCTTGTTTTTACTCACCTATCTAAGCTTTCTGAAGAGATTGTTATATGGTCTACACAAGAATTTTCTTTTATTAGACTTCCAGAAGAATACTCCACAGGTAGTAGTATGATGCCTCACAAAAGAAATCCTGATGTAGCTGAACTTACCCGTGGAAAAACAGGGAAGGTTATAGGTAACCTTGTGAATATTCTAACTATTTTGAAGGCTTTACCCTTAAGTTATAATAGAGATCTCCAGGAAGATAAACCTGCAGTTTTTTTAGTGATAGACGAATTAAAATTGGCATTAAAAGTATGGAGTAATTTTATACTGAATTTAGAATTTAATATGGATAGAATAGAAAAGATTTTAAGAAATGATTTTCTCTATGCAACTGATATAGCAGAATATTTAGTCTTAAAAGGGATGCCCTTTAGGGATGCTCATAAAACGGTGGGAGAAGTAGTAAAGTATTGTGAAGATAATTCGAAGAGTTTTAAGGAACTTAGTATAGATGAATGGAAAAATTTTTCTCCCCTTTTTGACGAAGAAATTTTTAAATTATTAAATCCAGAAGAAAGTATCAAATCTAAGAAAACATGGGGAAGTCCTAATCCATCATTAAATAGAGAGGTAATAAAAAAGAAAAGACAGTCTATAGAAGATCAAAAATTAAAATGGGAGCTTATAAAAGATAAACTGCCAACTATAGACAAGATTATCGAAAGAATTATTTTGTAAGATCCTTAATAGGTACAAGATCTTCATATTTATAAAGTATACTCATGGCTTCGTTCATAGCATCAATATTTGATTCAATGACTCCTGCTAATGGGTTTAAACCTCCTATAATTACTAAACCTGTAGATCCTTGAGTTACTGGAATACCAAATAGCTCTTGGTTAGGTTTTCCCAAATAGATTTTACCTTTTATTCCAAGGTCTCTTATTTCTTCTATAACTTTCTCAGTCTCATCCCTTGCTGTGTTTGGGAGTTCTCTAAATGTTGCGAGTACTTTACCTTCTCCATTTTTAACCACGGATAATATAGATGTCATTCTACTTTTAATAAATACTTCTAAAGGATCTAAAGTAGAACCATTATAATTTATGGCTTCTAAAAATCTAACTGGCTCATGATTTTTAACTTCTAATACTCCACCAAATTTAGCATCTAAAGGAATGCCTCTTTTTAATAAAATTCCATGTATTGTTACACTGCATACTGTACCAACAATTACCTTTTTTTCTGGAACAATTATACCAGGGGTAATTTCTTCTTCCTCTTTGTCAAAGATGATTGTTTTGTCGCTTACTCCATATCCTTTTTTAAGGATCTCTTTTATTATTTGAAGGGATTTTTTGAGGTCTTTTTTATTGATTATAGATAAGTTTAAAATTACATTGCCTTTTCCACTTTTATCTAAGGTTACTTGATAAGCTAAATTTAGAATTTTACTAATAATAAATCCTAACTTATCTGCAACTAAAGCTTTTTTGATTTCTTCTCTACCTTTATCTGTTATGATTCTTCCTTTTTTACCATCTACTTTGGTTAAGCCCCTTTCGTCCATTATCTTTAGGTGATACCTAACTGCTCTTTCGGATAGTTCTATACCTTTTTCTACCAATTTTTTTGATATAGTGTTAGCTCCTACAGGTTCTGTATAGTTATTTAATATTTCAAGAATTGCAACTAATTTTCTTTCTATATCTTTATTCATCTCTTATCTTTAATGGATATATGGTGAGGGAGGAAAGAGTAAATCCCAATCTTCATCTTGATTTAGCCAACCTTCTTGCATAAGAAACTTTTTTGTGGCTAAAGCAAGAAATTGAGCAAGTAGAAAATAATCATCATCTATATTCCCATCAAGCTCATCTTTCAATCTTTCAGAGAGTTCTAAACGATCTACATAACTCTCTAAGGCTGTATAGTAAAAAGTTATCAATTTTTCTTCCCAATCAAAGTTTTTTTTAGGATTCTTATTCAATATTAATCCTCCCTAAAATTAGTCTTTTTTAAGATTTATCTGTACAGAGGGATCTTCTAATACCCATCTTAGTAAAACAATCATCTTTTGAGCTGTTTCTCTTCTTATATATTCAGGCCCAAAGTTATCTAATAATTTAGAGTGCTTGTAGTTACTTAGTTCTTGAATTAGCTGTTTTATTTCTTCTGGCTTTCTCATAATCTTTTCAACCTCCTATACAATATTTCTTTTAGTATTTCTCGGATAGTTTAGCATAGATTAATGTATTAAGCAAGTTATGTTAGAATTTGAGTAGTAAAAAAAGAAAGGGGGAAAGATTTTATGGAATTAGTATGGTCAACAAGTAATATTTGGAATTTATCCTTAGAAGAGGTTTTGTTATTAGGAAAAGATTTTTCAAAATATGTAATATTAGATATGGGAAAAATTAGAGGTTTTTTGAAAGAAAAGAGCATTGATAATTTGAAAAATTTGTTTCATGAATATGATTTAAAAACACTTATGATTATTCATGATGAAAAGGTGGGAGAGAAATTTGATGAGGAAAAGATTAAAGAGATTTTAGTTTTGTCTCATCGTTTAAACATACCTTATTTTTTTATTAATTCAGATATAAAACCTGAAAATCTTAGTTTTATTGTTGCCATGGAAGTTTTTAAAAGGAATTTGGAAAGATTGAAGGAGATAGTTGATATTCCATTAGTGATTAAAAATAACTTTTATGGAATTGTAAACACATTTGGAAAAGCATATAAATTGGCAAGAAGCTTAGATAATGTTTTCTTGTATTTTGATATATTTCATTATTATTTGTCTGGTGAAGAGCTTGATGTTTTTATGGATAAAGATCTATCTTTAATCAAGTTTGTTGTATTGAAAGATGCAGAGAATGTTCCGAGATATTATTTAAGAGAGCATCAACAACTCTTTCCTGGAGATGGGGTTATCCCTATTACTCAGATTTTTAGTTATCTAAGGGAAGGGGGTTTTGATGGATATGTGGTACCAGAGATAAGAAGACCTGAATATGATAAAATGCAACCAAAAGATTTTGTGAATATTTTATTTGAAAAGTCTAAAAACATATTGAGTAATATTTAATTTTTATGTAAAAAATTTTCTCCATACAATCTATTGACTAAATATCTTTTTCTATGTTATTATTTGTAATGTAGTATTTAACGATAATTTTTGTTTATGAAGAAAAATTTCTTCTGAGGTGTTAAAAATGGAAAATAATGTTTTGGAAAAAATAAAGGAGAAAAAACATTTATTTAGAGAGTCAGAGGAAAAAGTTGCTAATTATATATTGACTCGTTGGCAAGAAGTTTTGCACCTTCCAATTACAGAATTAGCTGAAAGAATTGGGGTTAGCGAGGCTACTATAGTAAGAATGTGTAAAAAAATGGGTTTTAGAGGTTTCCAGGAATTAAAAATAGCGTTGGCTATGGATAAGATTCAACCTATAAAAACAGTACATCAGGCTGTTCAGGAAGGGGATGATTTGGAAACAATTTTAAAGAAGATTTTTTCAGCAAATATAAGAGCCATGGAAGCTACTTTGAATGTATTATCTGTGAATGAACTTGAAAGGGCTATTGATGCTCTTTGTAATGCAAGGCAAATTCAAATATATGGGGTTGGTGGCTCTGGTCCTGTTGCCCTTGATGCTCAGCACAAGTTCATGAAAACAGGTATTCCTACAGTAGCCTATATAGATAGTCATATGATGGCTATGTCTGCTAGTATTTTAGAACCTCAGGATGTTGCTATTGGAATATCAGCATCTGGTAGTAGTAAAGATATAGTGGAAGCACTGGCATTAGCAAAAGAAAGAGGTGCCACAACTATAGGGATTACACACTATGCTAAAACCCCTATGGATAGAGTTTTAGATATTAAACTATCTGTATCCTCTGAAGAGACTTTCTATAGAACTGAAAGTACTTCAGCTAGGATTGCTCAACTTTCAATAATAGATACTCTTTATATTGGTGTTGCTCTAAAAAGATTAGATAAGACTATAGAAAACTTGAGGCTTACTCGAGAGGCAATAGTTCCTAAGAGATTTTAAAAGAAGGGAGCGAGGCGTTTGGGATTTAAAGTACTTATTACTCCGAGAAGCTTTGAACATATAAAAGATAAGTTTTGGGGGTTGTTAAAAGATGCAGAGATAGAAGTTGTCATGAATCCCTATGGTAGGGTTATTAAAGAAGATGAAATGGTAGAACTTGTTAGAGATATGGATGGAATTATTGTTGGTATAGATCCAATAACAAAAAAAGTAATTGATAATGCAAGAAAATTAAAGGTCATTTCAAAATATGGGGTTGGTGTTGATAATATAGATTTAGAGGCAGCAAAAGAGAGAAATATTGTTGTTACAAATACTCCCAATGCTAATAGTAATGCAGTGGCAGAGTTAACTGTAGGTTTAATTATCTCTGTATTAAGAAACATTCCCCTTTCTGATAGGAGGGTAAGGGAAAAGAAATGGGATAGATTCATAGGTTATGAATTATATGGAAAAACCCTTGGAGTAATAGGTACAGGAAGTATAGGAAAAAGGGTTATAAAGTTATTAAGAGGCTTTGATTTAAATATCCTTTGTTACGATAAGTTTCCAGACTATGAATGGGCAGAGAAAGAAAATGTTAAATATGTAGATTTCAACGAGTTATTAAAGAGGTCAGATATTATAACTATTCACATTCCATTAACAGAAGAAACAAGACATTTAATTTCTGAGAGAGAACTATCATTGATGAAGAAAACAGCAATAATAATAAACACATCGAGAGGTGGAATAATAAACGAAGAAGATCTCTACAAATTTCTAAAAGAAGAGAAAATATATGGAGCTGGATTAGATGTACTTGAAGATGAACCCCCTAAAAACTCACCTCTTATTGAACTTAACAATTTAGTAATTACATCTCATATTGGAGCTCATACACAGGAGTCAATAGAAAACATGGCATTTATAGCAGTTGATAACCTTATTTCAGTTCTGAAGGGTAAAGAACCTAAATTTAGGGTTTGCTAAATTATGAGAATTGGGGGTGGGAATGGAAGTATAAAACTGTTGGGATGCTTAAGATTTTTAAAGATCTCAGTTTTTAAGTAAGAAATGTTACAGGGAGGTAGGTAAAAAATGAAAAAGTTTCTAACGTTATTTACTTTAGTTTTATTGATTTTAGTGGTACCACTTTTTGCTCAAGCCCCCAAATATGTTTTAAAGTTTAATCATGTGCTTTCTCCTCTTGATCCATATCATGAAGGATTCTTAAAATGGGCAAAGGCAGTAGAAGAGAGAACAAAGGGTGGTTTAAAGATAGAAGTATATCATAGTGCTCAACTTGGAGTAGAAGAGGATATATTAGAGCAGATTAGACAAGGAGCTAATGTAGGTCAAAATACTGATGCTGCAAGAATGGCTATGTATTTACCAGAAATTGGAGTTATGAATTGTCCATATTTTGTAGATTCTGTGGATGAGGTAGCAAAACTCAAGAAAATGCCAACAGTACATAATTGGTTGAAGACTCTGGAAGAAAAGTATGGCTTTAAGGTACTATCTTTTACTTGGGTACAAGGCTTCAGGCATTTTATGACAAATAAGCCTATTAGGAAGCCTGAAGATCTCAAAGGCTTAAGAATTAGGACTCCTGGTACTCCTGTTTGGCAAGAATCTATTCGTGCTCTTGGAGCAACTCCTGTTGCACTTGCTTTTGGTGATGTATATCCTGCTCTTCAACAGAAGGCTATCGATGGAGTAGAATTGGTTTATAATAATATACCTGGAATGAGACTTTATGAGGTTTTGAAGTATGTTAATGAAACAAGACATATTCTCCTTATAAATTTTGAGGTAGTAAGCGCAAAATGGTTTAGAAGTTTACCTCCTACGTATCAAAAGATTCTTGAAGAAGAATGCGATAAAGCAGGATTGGAAACTACAAAAGTGGTATTCCAGAAGGAAGAGGACGTAAAGAGATTAATTCAAGAAAAAGGAATGATTGTAGTTCCTATGAAAGATATTGATCTTGATGCCTTTAAAAAGGCTGGAGAAAAGGCATATGAAGTATTGAAAGTTAAGGAAGTAAAAGAAAGAATCTGGAAAGAGTTGAGAAAGAAGTAATAGTATAAATCAAAGTTAATATATGGGGAGCCTTTATAGGCTCCCCATAAGTTTGTTTAATAAAGGGGGAAGATTAAATGAGGAAGGTATATGAAATTTTTGGAAAAGTAGAAGAATTTATTTCAGGAGTTTTTTTAGTAGCTATAGTTACACTGGTATTTATTGGTGGAGTGGCAAGGTTTCTTCATAATCCTATTTATTGGGCAAATCCTCTTGCAAGTTTTCTATTTGCGTGGGCTGCTATATTAGCAATGGATACTGCTTATAGACAGGATAAACTTATGAATGTAGATTTTTTGGTGAAAAGATTTTCAAAGAGAGTTCAAGGTTATATAAGAATATTTAACTATTTAGTGATTTCTGGTTTTTTAATATACCTAATTATATTTGGTGTTAGACTGTCTTTTATACAGAGATATAGGACTTTTGAAGGGATGTATGGTTTTAGTTATATGTGGGCTACTTTAAGTATTCCTTGTGGGGCTATTTTCCTTTTAATAACCACTTTAGTAAAGATTATTGATGAAATAAAAGGTTTACAAAATAGGAGGAATTAAACATGCTATTAGTTATCATATTTTTCTTTCTATTTATGCTTCTTGGTATGCCGGTAGTTTTTGCCATAGCTATTTCAGGATTTTTATTTTTTCTACAACATCCTGAAATTCCAATTACTACTCCAATTCAACAACCTCTTTCTCAAACTATAAATTTTGCACTTCTTGCGATTCCCTTATTCATAACAGCAGGAAATATGATGAATAAAACAGGCATAACTAAGAGATTAATAGATCTATCCGTGATTTTAGTAGGACACCTGAGAGGTGGTCTTGCCCAGGTAACTTGTGTCCTTTCTGCTTTAATGGGTGGTGTATCCGGTTCTGCCATAGCTGATGCTGCTATGGAAGCTCGCATGCTTGGTCCTGAGATGATAAGAAGGGGCCTTCCTAAGGGATATGCAGCAGGAGTATTAGTTTATTCTTCATTAGAAGTGCCAACAATTCCGCCCAGTATTGGATTAGTACTTTTTGGAACTATTGCTCAGGTTTCAATAGGTAGACTTTTTGCAGGGGGAATAGTACCAGGTCTTTTAATAATGGTATATCTTATGATAACAGTCGCAATTACAGCTAAAATTAGAAATTTTGCTCCTTTAAGGGAAAAGAGACCTTCTGCTAAGGAAGTAGCCACAGGTTTTCTAAAGAGTATATGGGCAATTCTTTTCCCTATCATATTACTTGTTGGACTTAGAGGGGGATTTTTTACTCCTTCTGAGATAGGAGCTCTTTGTGTAGTATATGCGGTATTGGTTGGACTTTTGGCTTATAGAGAACTTAATTTTAATAATTTCGTAGAAGCCTTGAAAAGTTCTGTTACTGATATAGGAGCTACCATGTCCTTAATTGCTTTTTCAAGTATTTTTTCTTATGGTATAGTATGGGAAAGAATCCCAGAATTAATATCAAACTTTATTTTAGGGATAACTAATAATCCTTTTGTGTTCCTTCTTATTTTAATTGTAATTCTTCTTATAGCTGGATCTTTTATTGATGCTACAGTTCTCATCTTGATGTTAACTTCCATATTTTTCCCAATAGCAATAAAGCTTGGAATTGATCCAATACATTTTGGTCTTATATTTGTAATTGCTTGTGCTGTTGGTAATTTTACACCCCCAGTAGGAGCAGCTATGTATGCTGTATGTACCATATTAGATGTCTCCTTAGAAGAATATTTAAAAGAATCGTGGCCATTTCTTGTAGCTATTGTTATTGCGATTATTACTATAATTTTATATCCAGATTTAGTACTGTTTATTCCTAACTTAATATTTGGAAAATAGGAGGGATATATTATGAATTTTAAAGATAAGGTTGTTCTTATTACAGGTGCAGGTTCTGGTATTGGAAGAAAGACTGCCATTATGTTTGCTGAAAGAGGGGCAAAAGTCGCTGTAAATGATATATCTGAGGATAGAGGAGAGGAAACAGTAAAAATTATTAAAGATCAAGGGGGAGAAGCTATTTTTATTTTAGGGGATGTATCATCGCCAAAGGATGCCCAAAGGATTATTAAAGAGGTAGTAAATACATTCGGGAAAATTGATATTTTAGTTAACAATGCTGGAATAGTAGTTTATGGAAAGGTGGAAGATACCTCAGAAGAAGATTTTGATAAAACTATGCTTGTAAACGTTAAAGGACCATTTTTCTTATCCAAATATGCTGTGATGGAAATGAAAAAACAAGGTGGAGGAGTTATTGTCAATATTTCTTCAGAGGTTGCTCTAAGGGCAATTCCAGAAAGGTGTGCCTACAGTGTTTCTAAAAGTGCAATTCTTGCTCTTACAAAATCACTTGCGATTGATTATGCAAGAGATAATATTAGGGTAAATGCGGTATGTCCTGGAACAACTTTTACTCAAGGACTTGCCGAAAGATTACAGAAATTGCCAAATGCTGATGAGGTTCTTAAACAAATGTCTGAAAGAAGACCGATAGGAAGACTTGGAAAGGAGGAAGAGATTGCTTTTGCAATACTTTTTGCTGCTTGTGAGGAAGCAGGGTATATGACTGGAAGTATAATTTCTATTGATGGTGGTTTTACTGCTTAAAGGGGGAGATCCTAGGATCTCCTCCTTAATTTTTAAAGATTTTTTGAAATAGATCTCTTAATTTTTCACTCTTTTGAAATCATAAAGATACATCCATAGTATTGAAAATTTTTTGCATTTTTGTTTAAAATGAGTTATAATCATTTCCTGAAAACCATACTAAAATGATAGGAATAAAGGAGGTAATATTGATGGATAAAAGGGAAATTAGAGATGGGATATACTATGTGGGGGCTCAGGATTGGAATAGAACCCTATTTGATGCCCTGATCCCATTACCAGATGGTACAAGTTATAATGCTTATTTGATCATAGGAGGTGAAAAGATAGCGTTAATTGATACTGTAGATCCAACAAAAAAAGATGTCCTTTTTGAATATTTAAAGGATGTAGATCATATAGATTATGTTATATCTCAACATGCTGAGCAAGACCATTCTGGAAGTATTCCTTTTGTATTGGAAAGATATCCATCAGCAAAAGTAGTAACAAATCCAAAAGGTAAAGAGCTACTTATGAGTCATTTACATATACCTGAAGACAAATTTATTACTGTAAATGACGGTGAAACATTATCCTTAGGAAATAAGACATTAAAATTTATTTATGCTCCTTGGGTTCATTGGCCAGAAACTTTTGTATCTTACCTTTTAGAAGATAAAATTCTTTTTACATGTGATTTATTTGGTTCTCATTTGGCCACATCAGATCTTTTTGTGGAGGATGAAGGTTTAGTGTATGAGGCTGCAAAAAGATATTATGCAGAGATTATGATGCCTTTTAGAAATATAATTCAGAAAAATTTAGAAAAGATTAAAGATCTTAATATAGATATTATAGCTCCAAGTCACGGTCCAGTTTATAAAAACCCATCCTTTATAATAGATGCTTATAAAGATTGGATAAGCGATAACCCAAAGAATTTGGTTGTGGTTCCATATATTTCTATGCATGATAGTACAAAGATTATGGTAGATTATTTTGTAGATAGATTAATTGAAAAAGGAATAAAAGTACAAATTTTTGACCTTACTGTAGCAGATATTGGAAAGATCGCTATGTCTTTAGTTGATACAGCTACTTTAGTTATAGGTACTCCTACAGTGCTTGCTGGACCTCATCCTAAGGTATTGTATGTAACCTATCTTGCTAATATTTTAAAGCCAAAGGTAAAGTTTGCCACCGTGATTGGTTCTTACGGATGGGGTGGTAGGACTCTTGACATCATAAAGAGTAACTTAACAAATCTTAGTGTAGAATTAATAGATCCAGTTTTAGTAAAAGGATTTCCTAAATTAGAAGATTTTAGATTACTTGATGAGCTTGCTCAAAAGATTTATAACAAACATAAAGAAATAGGAGTATTATAGAAAGGGAGAGGACTATTTCTCTCCCTCTCTTTTAATTATCTCCTCATTCATACTTCCTGTCCTATATCCTTCTAAATCTAAGGTTATATATTTGTAACCAAGGCTTTTCAATTCTTTTATAATTTTATCCTTTAAACTTAATATTAAATCAAAGTCTTTTTCTTCAATTTCTATTCTTGCCACATTATTATGATCTCTTACTCTTATTTGTTTGATTCCTAAATTTCTTATAAATTCTTCTGATAATTCAATCCTTTTCAGTCTTTCTTTTTCTATCTTCTCTCCATATGGTATTCGGGTAGCAAGACAAGCAAGAGATGGTTTATCATAGGTTGGTAAGCCAAACATTTGGGAAAGTTTTCTTATTTCATCTTTTGTTAACCCTACTTCTAAGAGAGGACTTCTAATTCCCAGTTCTTTTATAGCCAATCTTCCAGGTCTATAATCCTTAAGATCATCTGCATTACTTCCTTCTATTATATGCTCTATATTGTTTTCTTTGGATATTTCTAATATTTTTTTGAAGTTTATTTTTTTACATATATAACATCTTTCTGGAGAATTATTTATGAACTCTGGATTTTGAAGAATACTTTCATCTTCTACAATTATGTGTTTAACTCCTAATGTTTCTGCTAATTTTTTAGCCTCTTCTATCTCCTTTTTAGGAAATAATGGAGAAACTAAGGTTACTGCTAATACATTATCTTTTAATACCTCTTTTGATACCTTTAGAAGAAAGGTGCTATCTACTCCACCAGAATATGCAACTGTAACTTCACCTAATTCTTTTAACAGAGACCTTAATTTTTCTAATTTTTCTTCCATATTGTATCCTCCTTAGGTGTTTTTCCTTAAACAGTATACTAAAAAGGTACAAATTGTGGAATAAAATATTAAAAATAAAAACTTGAAATATATGATATAATTTAAAAAATATATAGTTGTTAAAAAGGCAAGCATGATAAAGCGTTTTGGTGTTTCTATTGAAAAAGATTTATTAAAAGCCTTTGACAAGATTATTGAGGAAAAGGGCTATAATAGCAGATCAGAGGCAATAAGAGATATTATAAGGGATTATATAGTAAGAGAGAAATGGAATGTAAAGAAAGAGAAGGTAGTAGGAAGCATAAGCTTGGTATATGAGCACGATGTATATGGTTTGGCAGATAAACTTACTGATATCCAACATCATTATCATGATGTGATAATTTCTACGTTGCACGTACATTTTGATGAGAAAAATTGTTTAGAAGTGATATTAGTAAGAGGAAGAGTAGAGAAGATTAAAAAGCTATATGATGAGCTTTCTTCATTAAAGTGGGTAAGACATACCAATATTTCAATAACTGATATTATTTAAATTTTTTTGTTTTTATGGTAACATTTTTTTTAAAATTAATGTTACGGAGGTGACTAAATAATGCATATACCTGATGGATATTTGGGACCTCAAACATATGGTAGTATGTTTGCTGTTATGGTATCTTTATGGGCAAAGGCTTATTCTTCTATGAAGAAAAAAGTAAAGGAAGAAACTATTCCCTTAATTGCTATAGGGGCATCTTTTTCTTTCGTTATAATGATGTTTAATATTCCTATTCCTGGTGGTACTACAGGACATGCTGTAGGAAGTGTTCTCCTTTCAGTACTTTTTGGACCTTGGACAGCTCTTATACTTACCTCTATTGTGCTTATAATACAGGCTTTAATCTTTGGAGATGGGGGTATCACAGCAATTGGAGCTAACTGTTTTAATATGGCTTTTGCTATGCCTTTTGTTGGATACTTTATTTATAGGTTGATAAGAGGTAAAACTCCTATATCTTCTAAAAGATCTCTTATAGGTGCAGGAGTAGGATCTTATATAGGTCTAAATATAGCTGCATTATTAACAGCTTTAGAACTTGGAATTCAGCCAATTATATCTAAGGATTCTCAAGGATTACCTTTATACTGTCCTTATCCTTTAAAAGTTACAATTCCTGCTATGATGATAGAGCATTTATTATTGTTTGGAATAGTAGAAGCTGTAGTTACTGTTTTAGTACTATATTATCTTGTTAAGACTGGTACTATAAAGGAGGAAAGTTATCATGTATAAAACGAAAAAGCTATTTATTGGTATTTTCATACTTGTTCTTCTTTCTCCTTTAGGTATTTTATTACCTTACTTTTTTAGAGCTGGATCTGCTTGGGGGGAGTGGGGACCTGATGAACTTAAGGAAATGATTGGGTATGTTCCAAAGGATCTTGAAAGACTTTCTTCTTTTTGGAATCCTGTCTTTCCGGATTATAATCTTAAAAGTTGGATTGAAAAGGGACTTTTTTATGAGATCTTAGGATATTTAATTACTGGGTTGATAGGTACTGCTATTGTAATTATTGTAACATATCTTATAATCATAGTTAATAAGAAAATACAGAAATAAATGAGTAATTATGTTGATAAAACTATATTAGAACTAAGTAGATTCTTAGAGGACACTCTAATTTTTAAAAAGTTAGAGTGTCCTTATTTTTGTAAGAAAATTTCAGAGAAAGTAAGATTTTTTTCTGTCATAATGTCCATTATATTTATTACCCTTTTTAAAAGTCTGTATTTGCTTTTATTCTCTAATATTTTGATATTAATCTTAATTCTTTTTGTCCGGATAGATCTGAGGAATTTTTGTAAAAGGGTGCTATCCTTTGGATTATTATTTTCTTTTATAATTATTCTTCCATATATTTTCTTTAATCCTATAACTTTTTCTTTAGGTTTCTATAAGGAAGGATTGGAAGTAGCTTTAAGATTCTTTCTAAGAATATTAGCATCTATTTCTCTGATACAATTCTTATTATTTACTAGTTCTTGGGTTGAGATTATAAAAGGTTTAAGGAGTCTTTTTGTACCATCACTTATAATATATATTATTGCCATGACTTATCGATATATCTTTTTGCTGGTTACTTTGGCTTTAGAAATGTTTTTGGCTAAGAAAAGTAGAATGATAAATTATGAATTAAGAAGAGAATACGCTTGGATTGGTGGTAGTATGTCTCTTTTATTTCTAAAATCTCAGGAACTTATGAAAGAAGTTTCTCAAGGAATGACCTCAAGAGGTATAAGTAAGAGATTTAAAATCCCTATGAATAATGGATTAAAAAAGGAGGATTATATTTTTGTGAGTATATTGATTTTATTTTGGGGAGTTTTGTTATGCATGGACCAATTTTTAAGTTAGAAAATGTAAGTTATTACTATACAAAAGAAAAAAAAGCCTTAAATTCTATAAGTTTAGAAATAAAAAAACAAGAAAAAGTAGCAATTTTAGGACCTAATGGTGCTGGAAAAACTACCCTTTTGAAAGTATTGGATGCTCTTTTATTTCCTCAGGAAGGTAAATTTTATTTTTGTGGAGAAGAGGTAGATGAAGATCGTTTTGAGGATCCAGAGTTTAACTATAAATTTAGAAAATCAGTAGTACTTCTTTTTCAAAACATAGATGCCCAATTATTTTTACCCACTGTGAGGGAGGAACTTTCCTTTGGACTTATACAACTGGGATTTCAGGAAGCAGAGATAGAAAGGAAAATATCACAAATTTCGGATTTGTTTCGTATATCCCATCTTTTAGAACGTTCTCCCTTTCAATTAAGTGAAGGAGAAAAGAAGAAGGTTGCTTTAGCGTCTCTTTTGATCATTGATCCAGAGATTATTTTATTAGATGAGCCTACGAATGGACTTGATCCAAGAAGTGTAAGAGAATTTATAGAAATAATTGAGGAACTTCAACATAATGGTAAAACTGTTATTACTGCTACTCATGATTTAAATACTGCCATTAAAATTGCAGATAAGTTTTATGTGATGGGAGAGGAGAAAAATATATTAAGAGTGGGAAATTATGAGGATATCTTTTTAGATGAGGATTTTCTTAGATTTGCTAATTTGATATAGATCCTATTTTATAAAAACATAATTGTGATATAATTTTTTTCTATGAAAATAAAAGATTTCTTTACAACTTATTTTGTAGAGGATGTAGAGCTTAAAAGAAGCTTAAATTTAGTAATTCTTGGAGTATGCTTTGGTATAGTATTTTTTAACGTAACAACAGGAGCTCCTATTGCTGGTTTTGCAAAGGAACTTGGTTTTGGAGATCTACTTTATGGTTTTATGTTGGCTATGCCAGTTTTAGGTGGGGCTATACAACTCTTTGCATCTTATGTTTTAGAAAGAACAAAAAAGAGAAAGATAATCTTTTTTTTAGGCGGCTTTATTCAGAGAATACCTTGGCTTTTTATTCCTATATTACCCTTCTTTATATCTGACAAAAATCTTTTGTTTTCTTTAATTGTTTTTCTTTTAGCGATTACTGCTGTTGGAGGGGCATTTATTAACGTAAGTTTTATGTCCTGGATGGGAGACTTGGTTCCTATTGAGATAAGGGGAAGATTCTTTAGTCATAGGAGTATGCTTGCAACCTTTGTTTCTTTTATTAGTGGGCTTAGTATTGGATGGTTTTTAGATAGGGTCCATGGATTGATAGGTTTTGCCATAGTTTTTATTTTTGCTACTATTTTAGGGCTTTTGGATATTTGTTGCTTTTTCTGGGTATATGATCCCCCTATGAAAAAATCTGATTTTTCTCAAGTCAATTTTAGAAAGATGATGAAAAGTGTTATTAAAGATTCAAGGTTTTCCAATTTTCTCTTATTTGCCGTTTTTTGGAATATAGCATTAAATATCTCTGCTCCATATTTTAACATATACATGATTAAATATCTCAAGATGAGTTATTTTGAAATAGCTCTTTATGTTCAGATTGTAAGTAATGTAATAACTATTCTTTCAGTCAGAATGTTGGGAAGATTAATTGATAGGTTTGGAAATAAACCGGTTCTTATTATAAGCACATTAATTGTAAGCTTCTTGCCCTATATATGGTGTTTTACAACACCGAATAATTGGCTCTTTTTTGTAATATTAGTTCAAATATTTGCAGGTACTTTTTGGCCAGGAATTGATTTAACTTTTAATAATCTGGCTCTTTATCTTTCTCCTAATGAAAATAGGTCTTTTTATATTGCTGTTTTAAACTTTTTTGTAGGAATAGTTAATGCCTTATCTTTTATTTTGGGAGGATATATTATAGAATATGTGGCTCCACCAATAGTAGCCTTTATTAATAATGTTACGGGATTATACCTTGTGGAATATCATTTAATATTTATATTGTCAGGAGTTTTAAGATTTATGTTTTCAAGAATATTTTTACCAAGGATACATGAGGAAAGGTCTAAGCCTGTAGAAGAGCTTAAAAACCATATTGTAAAAAAGATTAAGAATAAGATTGGGGTGTTCTAAAACACATTAGTCCCAAATTATGATAAAATCAAAAATTAAGAATAGATGAAGAGAAATGATAAGGTCAAAGTATTCTTCTTGTAAAATGCTTCAATTAGTAAAAGAACTTTTGAGGGAAAACACAATTTTAACTTCAAAAAAGATAGGCAGACCTAAGTCTTATGATGATGTGTTTATCATTTCTCTCTGGCTATTTCAAACTTTGCATAAGTTTTCCTATAGAGAGATTTTAGAATATGTCTCTCTTGAAGGGTATTCTGTTCCAGCTTTAGGTACCTATCATTATAGGGTTCAAAAACTTCCGAAGGAGGTTTTACAAGAGTTAATTGAGAAGGTTGGGGAGATGTTTTTTCGGAGAGATGGAAGAAGATGGAAAGGTTTAGTAGTAGATGGGACACTGGATTTGGTTATCGAGAGAAATATGTTTTAGGATGGCTTCGTGGGATAGTTGCAAAGGAAGTTGCCTCACATGTTAGGGCTGTTTTATTAGTTGGAATAGATGAGAAGAAAAGGATAATTCTTTTGTGTTGTGAGGTAGTTTTTGCATATGCTTCTGAGGTTGAGATGTTGCGTAGACTTCTTAGTAGGGTTGATAAACTTTTGGGGTTACCTTTTATTGGAAACAAGGGATTTAATGCTGTAGACATATTGGAGAGGGTGAGGGGGCTTGGGTGTTAGTTGGCAGTTAAGATGAAAGAGACTTGGAGGGTTGGGATAAAACATCCATTGAGGAAAGAATCCAAGGTTGGGGGGAGAGATAGGGAAAGGAAATGAGATATTTAATAGAGGGGGTTTTTGGTAACATAAAACTTAAACTAGGGTCAAAGTTTGCACTTATAAGAGAAGATTTAGCCTTGAAGAGAGCTTTAGCGGTATTTGCCCTTTATGCCCTTAACCTTATTTTTTTTCAATTTTGTTTATTGCCTTTTTTAAAATAATTGATAAAGACTTAAACAATTTTCTTATGAAAATTTATTGAATTTTATAATTTTCGAACATCCCAGTTTTTATTTGAATTTAGATGTTATGCTATAATTTAATTGAGGTGATAAATATGAGCATCACTGAGGATTTCATAAAAAAGATAGCCAATAATTTAGGTATTAATTCTGAAGATGTTACTAAGGAAAGTATAAGAGCTTTCTTAAGAGAAAAAAGAAGGAAGATAAAGATAGATATATTAGAGATTCTTGATAGGTATAAAGTATCCTCTTCAATAGAACTTAAGAAAAAGATCTCTAAAGGGTAAGTTTCAGAACATCCTACATGGGAAGGCTTAATTCTTTTAGAAAATCTTGAGGAGACTCTTAAAATAATTGAAGAAGACCTCAAGAGCATACCTTAACTTGTTAAATATCGCATTAAATGAGTGTGGTTCAATCATTGAATATGGGGAGATAATATATACTCAGAGTCAAGAGCCATGGAAATTGCGTCTGTACTTTTATGATGGAAGTTTTTTAGATATTTTTTTTCAAAATTAGGTAAATATTCATACCATTGGGAGAGAAGATTTATTGATAAATCTATATATAGACACGATAACGCTCCTCATAAAAATTGGGAGAAAGTAAAGACTTTCCCAAAACGTTTCTTTATCCTCAATCTATAAAAATTTGATACTAACAACAATCCAAAATTTATTAAACTGATTATCCTTTTCTCTAATTCTTCCAGAAGCCCTCTTGCTTTTCTTCTTTTCTCCTCCATCTTCGTTAAAAGATACACTTTGTCTCTTCCATCTTCATACTTTTTCTGTAGAGTTCCTAGCTCAGCATATTCGCTGGCAGGTTTGAAACATAAGCATAGAAATCTTCTTCCTCTTCATCTGAAATATATCCTCTCACAAAAACATTAGCTATTACTTTGTGTACTAAAACATTTTCATAAACTCCAGCTCCTAATTTCCGTAAAGGTTTTCCATTTACATATACATTCCTATTTAACCTTATGATAAAATACGTCAACTCTGGATATGTAAACTCTCTATCAAATACAAAGACTGTTCCCTTGAGAAGAACAGGAAGGAGCAAAGATATGGCTTTTATGATTAAATCTACTTCGCCTTTCCATTTTAGCTTAGAAAAAGAATCAAATCTAACTGGAACAAGAAGGATAGGTAAAGCTCTACCTCCTATAGGAAGAAAACAAAAGAGTAGGGAGATTTTACTCTATTTATGATTAAATGAGCTAAACTTATTTGGACATCAATAAAATTCCATTTATGGTTATGAAGAAATCTTCTAATTCTATTAACTAAAGCTTACTTCTTCTTTACTCTTTTTTGATAGAGGTAAATCTGGTAAAATATACATAGAAAATCGTCTATAAATTCTACCACAAGGAGGCATCCTTTTTTAAATACTGATTACAGATAGGTATTTTTTTTCATTGTATCAATTGCAAAAGTAGATGGGGTAGCTATATTTTCTACCAAATGTCTTTATGCTGAAATTTTCATTGGAGTTATGTTATTTATAGTTTTCCAGATTTCTAAATTTATTTTTTCACTCTTTTTATATTCATATATGTTAAAAGCTGGTTCACCACATACATCAATTCCCAAGATTTTTCCCCTTTGGAATAATAAAAATAATGATAGAAGTTGATCTAAAGATAAATTACCTTGATCCCAACTTATATTTATATAAGACTTGTCTAAAATATCTTTATCTATAGATATGTAAACAGGTAAATCCTTTATAAGATTTTCTATCTTATTATAATCAAATTTAATTATACATATTTTACCTTCTAATTTTTCATAAGAACTTATGAGAATTATCTTTTTTAAAGTTTTAATTTTTATTGCCTCCAATAGCCAAGAACCACAACTTATATAACCCTCAAAAGTTTTCTTTATGTCTATATGATGGTCAACAACTAAGAGAGCAAAAAGTATATCTATCTTTCTTAAAGAAAGATAAGTTAGGTAATGGTAATCTCCTTTTCCTAGAAAATTTATTTTCCTTTCTATTTTTGGTATTCTTTTTTCTATCTTTTCTAAATTTTCAAAGGAACACATATATTTTGTTCCAGAGATATCTCTTAGATCTATCTCAATTCCTATACTTCTTAAATTTTCTTGAAAGAAATAAGTATCATCAAAATGAAATATTAATGTAAAAAAAATAGATTTTTCATATATATTAATTATCAGAATAAATTCTTTTGTGAGCAAAAAAGAAACCAAGAACAATCTTTACAGAAATTTTCAAAGTTTGATCTTGTTATCATCTTAAAAATTATCTTTTTTATATCAGAATAATTATATTTTTTATTTATAATCAAATTAAGATGATTTATTATTTCCTTATCTTTATTTTCTATTTCCTTCGGATATCTTTCCCTTAAACATCTATCATCTTTTAAATATGGACATATATTACAAATACTATCTTTTTCAACAACTAATAAAAATTTATATCCCTCGTCTAATTTTTCTTTTATTAATTTCATGTTTTCTATGAATTCTTCAGAATATCCTTTACCTTCAAAATGTAATAGACAGAGCAAATGATGTCCTCTTATTTTTATATCTTTATTATTCATATTTTTCTTCCTCTACTATATAATTTTATATTATATTTGAGAGAAGAGCTTTAAAGTATGAATAATAATTTAATAATTGGACAATTTACAGATGCATATCTTCCTATAACTGACGGAGTTGTTTTAACAGTAAAAAACTATGCCCATTGGATTGAGAAAAAATATGGTAAATGCATTGTAATTTGCCCATCTTTTCCCAAATTTGTAGATGAGGATGATTTTGATATTATAAGATTTTTTTCTATTCCTATGCCATTACGACCTCCATATAGAATGGGAATTCATTATTTAGATCTTAAAGCTATAAAGAGAGTTGAAAAAATTCCTTTTCATATAGTTCATGCCCATTCACCCTTTTCAGCAGGACTTTTTGCTTTGGAGACTGCAAGAAAAAAGAAAATTCCAATTGTTGCTACATTTCATACAAAATATTATGATGATTTTAAATCCGCAACAAAATCAGACTTTTTAGCACGTATAGGGGTAAATATTATTGTAAAATTTTATGAAAAGGTTGATTAGGTCTGGACTGTTAATTCTTCTACTGCAAAAACTCTTAAGGAATATTGATTTAAAAAAGAAATAGAAATTATTCCCAATGGAACCGACATTATTCCTCCAGAAAATTTGGAAGGGTATAGGGAGAAGATAAGTAAAATTTATAATCTTTCTCAAGATGATAATGTTTTCCTATATGTTGGGTAATTAATATTGCATAAGAATACAAAGATGCTTATAGAATCTCTTTATTATTTAAAAAAGAAAGGATTATTTTTTAAAGCTTTTATTGTAGGAACAGGAAAAGATGAAAAATATCTTAAAGATTTAGTAAGAAAATTGAAACTAGAAAATGAAGTAATTTTTGTAGGAAAGATTATTGATAGAGAACTTTTAAAAGGATATTATGCGAGGGCTGATCTTTTCCTTTTTCCATCTTTATATGATGCATCCCCTTTAGTTCTTCAGGAAACTTTTGCTCTTTCTTGTCCCTCCCTGTTAATTAAAGGTTCAAATGCATCCGAGGGAATAATTGATGGATATAACGGTTTTCTATCTGAGAACAATGCTTTTTACTATGCGAATATGATTGAAAATTTAATAAAAAATAAATCTCTTCTTAGGGAAGTAGGTAAGAATGCTCAAAAAACTTTATATAGACCTTGGGAAAAGGTTGTAGACGAAGTTGTAGAAAGATATAAAGAATTAATTTTTATATATCAAAAAATTTTTAAAAATAATCACAAGAGAATGTAGGATAAGTTGTAAAAATTTTGTTTAGCCTAAGTATAATTTTTTTATTAACTTCTATTAATCCTAAGTCAAAAGCTTGAGTTATAGATATAAAACCTGAAATTATCTGAAATAATGTATTTATACTTAAAGATATATCCCAATAACTGGTATTTTCTTTTTCTAAAAATCCTTTTCCATCTTCTACAATTAATTTAAATACCCCATTATTCCATTCCGCATAATTATCTTTTATCTCTACAAATATATTTTCTTTTATGTCTTCTACAAATGACATTCCCTCAATAGCTTTCTTAAGTTCAATTATTCTTAACATGAAAGTAGGTTCAATATTGCAATATATATAAGGATTTGGAAGAATTAGATGAAGAGAATCATTTATTTCTGCTATCCATTCTGCTTCCTCTATATTTATTGATTGTCTGGAAAAGATCCTAAGAAGTCCTTTATATGCTGAGGTGTTCAATGCAATTATCTCTCTTACATTTATTTTATTAATACTCCCTTTAACTACTTGATATAGAACATAGCCTTCAAGATCAATATCTTCATATACATATAGATAAGTAAGGTCTTTTGTCCAAAATATATTATTTTCCCATCTTTCATCACTTCTTTTTATCATACCAGAAAAATTTTTAGCATATTTCTCATATACAGGTTTAATGTAATTCCAGTCAGTTAAAGGAATTTTCTTAACTTTTTCAGTTTCTTTAAATTTTGGAATTAATCTTAATTTAACCCTATATCTCTTTTGGAAACCACAAAGTTCCCATCCAAATAATCTGTAAAACTCGTAGGAGAAGGGATATAAAGAAGAGAAAATGAGACCTCTATCTTTTGATATCTTAATGGCTTCTTTTAAAAGAATATGGATATAATTTTTTCCTCTATGTTCTGGAAGCGTAGCAACTCCTCCTATACCTGATAGAGTAAATAATTTACCTCTAATATAGACTTCAAAAGGATTTATAACTAAAGCGGATACAAGTTTATTTTTTTCAAAAATTCCTATACAATTTCTAATACTTTTTTCATTAACCCATGTTACTTGTTTATAAGGAAGAAGAAATGATTGACTCAATAGTTCTATAAGTTCATCCATATGGGATGGATTTAATATATTAATTTCCACTAATTTCCCCCCTAAGGGATTTATGAATTAGAGAAAGTAAAGTATTTCCTTTAAAAGGATAATCATCGGTTATCTCCCATATCATAATTCCACCCAGATTGTTTCTTATAACATATTCACATTTTTCCTCTATTGAGATCTCATCATCATAGGTATAGAAGATTCTTTCTTTGGGGTTCCAAAGCCAAGGTGCCCTTGCATGCTCATCTCTAAATTTATGAAAATCTTGATTATTTTCTAAAACTCCTTTTATGAAGAAGAAGGGATTACTTCCTGAAGGATGGTCCTCAGTATCGTACATACCTGCAGGTATACCAATAACTTTTGCAAATAAGCTATTTTCACCATCATCTTGGCATATCTATCCCTTCCCGTAAAATGGAACACCAAGAACTATTTTTTCAGAAGGTAATCCAAATTTTAAATATTCTTTTATTGCAAAATCACAATTTGATCTTTCTCTACTTATAGGATCAGGATCCTTAGGATTAGAAAATAGAGGAGAGTGATGATTTGTATATTTATCCCATCTACCACGAAAATCATAGGTCATAAGATTTAAAAAATCTATATATATGTGATATTTATCAGGTTCTGTATTATGAATTTCTCTGTATCCTGCAGGTCCTGCAATTGTTAACAAATAGGACTTTTTATCTCTACCTTCAGCATCATCTAAAACTTCTCTTATGTCTTTTAAAAGTAAAGTAAAATTTTCCTTATCTTCTGGTCTTGCCTTATTAGTAGGTAATCCCCCACTTACTGGAAATTCCCAATCTATATCTATACCATCAAGATTAAATTCTCTTATAATCTCTAATGCGCTATTAGCAAAGATAAGTCTATTTTTATGGCTAAATGCTATATCAGAAAATTCTCCAGAATCTGTCCAACCTCCTATAGAGATTAAGATTTTTACATCTTTATATTCATTTTTCAAATATTTTATCTTTTCCGTATTCTTTTGAAAAAGATTTTCCTCTAATGGGGCTACCTTTCTATCTACAATTTTCATAAAGGCATAATTTGTATGAGTCAATAAATTCCATGATATATCTTCTACAGAGTAATTTAGATATTCATCTTTTACCTTCCATTCTGGAAAATATCCTACAATCTTCTATTATAAAATATTGGAGGTAATAAAATGACTCAGAATAAGGGACTTAGGATTGGAGACTTAGCTCCTGATTTTTCCTTAAGGGATCAAGATGGAAAGGAATTTAAACTTTCTGATTTTAAAGGTAAAAAGGTACTTCTTTCTTTTCATCCTTTGGCATGGACTTCTGTATGTGCAAAACAAATGCAATCTCTTGAAGAGAATTATGCAAGATTTCTTGAACTTAATGTAATACCAGTAGGTATAAG
>Ga0071330_1069784_pt1 | contig 81873 bp, 84 predicted proteins | sample GBScel77sediment_FD_63802 | JGI IMG/M metagenome (GOLD analysis project Ga0071330, IMG submission 63802) | Hot spring sediment microbial communities from Great Boiling Spring, Nevada - Cellulolytic enrichment Sediment 77C v2 (version 2) | ecosystem: Environmental > Aquatic > Thermal springs >...
GTTTTCCTTCATTTACTTCTATTATTCCTAGTTCTTTAAGTATTTTAGCGTTTGTTTTTAGTGTTGATATTGGTATGTTATACTTCCTAGATATACTTCTTAATGCATGTGTTAAACTACGATAACTACAACTACTTAACTCCCTCAATAGAATTAATTGATTATCATTCAAACCCCTCTTTAAAACCCTCCTTAAAACATCAACAGAACTACCTAAATACGATATTGGAGGTATTTCCATTGGAATTGGTTCTCCATATAACCCCTGGATTTACTTATGTGACCTATTTAAAAATGTATTGGTTAGGTATACCTAACCTAGAAATTAAATAAAGTTTAATTAGCTTAAAATCATTTAAACTCGAATGCATTTAGTAATGAGTTTATATCAGGTATTCCTAACCGAGCTTTCGAGAGTGCTTCTCTAATTAGTCCTAAATCTATGTACGGCTGTAACTTATACTCATTAACACTCTTAACTATTAAATCAGGACTTATACCGACTAAAGCTGAATACCATTCAACCCATTTAGAAGGGTCTCTACTATATTCTTCTAAAGCTATTTGATATATCTCTGAGATCTTAGACCTTAAATCACTATCTATAGCTGTTGTAGAAGCTAATGTACAGCAGTACTTAATACCTAAGTCACTACATGATACTACATACTTATAGTTATGCATTCTTAAGTACTCAGTTAGTGGGTGCCAAACAACTACGTATTTAAACTTCCTATACTTGATGTTAGGTAGTAAATCAGTTAGTGGGTTGCTAAAGTACTTAGTTGTTGATGTATCTATTAAACCCTCATTAATAGCTAATAACCTACAGAGGTCCATAGTTGAGAACTCACTACATAATACCTCATCATTAGTTGATGATTGACTCACCATCACTGCAGAACCTCCGTAAACACCACCTCCTAAAATCCTTAACGACTTCGTTAATGAGTAAGCATATAACTGAGTTATTAAGGGGGTTAACGCTAGATCAACCTCATTCCTTACTAGAGCTGATGTAGCTGTTATAGCGTTAGTATACACAGTAACACTAACTTCAAATCCTAACCTATCCTTAAGTAACTTAATGAAGGGGGTTATGAATGGATACTCACTAGACCATACAATACCTAATCTAACCACCCTACCCCTTAAAACACTACCAACATGAACTCTAGACTTAACTACGTATTGATTACCGACCCTCACCCTAACTACTAAACCTGAGTATTCTAAATCCTTTAAAACCTCACTAACCCTACTTTTAGATACGTTTAAAGCTCTGTAAATATTAGACTGTAGAATGCCTTCTGGGTAGTTACTAAGTAGTTTAAGTATCTTCTCCTTAATAGTTAATTCCATACACTCATCTTCACATAACTATTAGTAATAAAGTTTTTAAATCATAGCCGAACTATAGTTCGGAGGTTAGATGAAGCAAACACGTATATATGCTATAGTGTTTGTGGTGGTTATCATACTGTTCTATACTGTACCGTATACGACATTAAGAGATGCTAAGGGGTTAACACTAATTACTTACTGGTCATTACTTACTTTCGTCTGGGTTATCACGACGTTACTCTATATTAGGAGGTGGTGAAGGTGTTAGAGGTCTTCTCCATAATCCTAACATCGTATGTATTAGTAGGTACGGTAATAGCTATCATCTCTAGGAGGTACGGTATTAAATCTACTAGTGATTACTTCATAGGTAGTTATAGGTTAGGGTCCTTCTTATCAGCTATGACATACGCAGCAACAACCTATAGTGCATTCATGATGGTTGGCTTAGTAGGACTTACGTATGCGACTGGTGTAGGTGCTTTAGGTTTTGAACTTGCTTACCTAGTAGCTACTATTGCATTACTAACGATATTCTCACGTAGTGTGTGGGGTATGGCTAGGGAGAGGAGGTGGGTTAGTCCTTCAGAAATGCTTTCAGACCTATACAGGAGTAAGTTACTTGGTTACTTAGTAGCTATCACGTACTTCATAGCGTTAATACCTTACACATCAGCTCAGGTAATAGGTATAGGGACTATACTTGAGAGTTTAGGTCTGAACTACGTGTTAGGTATTATAATAGCTACCTCCTTAATCTTAATATGGACTATACTAGCTGGTTTATGGAGTGTAGCATCTACAGATGCGTATCAGGGAATACTAATGATTACAGCATCAATAATATTCTTATGGTTAACATTAATTAAACTCCCATCAACTGATTTAAAAACAGTAATTAACACATTAGATAATGTAGGACTTACTGGTTTAACCCCCTTCTGGAACTTCAATACCTTCCTAGCCTATACCATACCCTGGATATTCTTCGCAGTAACTAACCCTCAAGTAGTTCAGAGGATCTATATGCCAGCTACTGAGAAAGCTCTTAAGAACATGATAACGTATTTCTCGATATACGGCTTCCTATACACTGTACTAGTAGTTATAATTGGTTTATTAGCTAGGGTATTAACAGAGTTTAAGGTATTACCATTCATAAGTTATAGAGACTTAGTAACACCTACATTAGTACTTACTCTAGACCCTATACCAGCATCAATAATCCTCATATCCATAACAGCTGCTGCAGTATCTACAGCTAACTCCATAATATTAAGTGTTACGTCATCAATTGTTAGGGATTTCTACGAATCTAAGTTAAGAGTTAGTAGTAGGGAGGTATTAGTAGTAAGTAATATCGTAGTTATAACGTTAACGGTAATAACAGCATTAATAGCTTATTTAAGACCTGGCTTCATTGTTGAGATGTCAGTACTCTCCTCAGTAATACTACTACCACTAGCTCCAATAACTATAATTGGTTGGTTAAGGGTTAAGAACCTAGAGAGTCTAAAGTATGGAGCAGTAACAGCATTAATTTGTGGAGTCTCTATAGCTGTTTACAACGCCTTAATATACGGGCCGGTAAGGGCTTTCCTAACCACAGTACTAGGGATCCCTATATCCTTATTGGTGTTAATAACCTCAACATCAATACTAATAATAAATTACGTCATAGTAACACGTAGACGTAGACCTCAGATACCATCAGAGAGGAGTAAGTATTAATAAGTTTATTAAATCTAGAGTTTATTATTAAGTGTGGTTATAATGAATTTTGAAACTCTTAAGGAGTTCTTAATGAAGGGTACTATAGTAGAGATTCTAATGACACCCTTCACAAAAAATGAAGAACTCGATGTTGAGGGTCTTAGAGAGAATATTAGATACCTCGTCGAGGTTTTTAAGGGGGAGCCTGTAGCTCTAACCCCCTGCGGTAGTTTAAGTGAGTTCTACGCTATGAGTGAGGAGGAGATTAAGAAAGTTATTAAGATAACTGTTGAGGAAGTCGGTGGTAAACTCCCTATAATCGCCGGTACTGGTGCTGCCGGGACTAAACTAGCTATCAACTTAAGTAAGTATGCTGAGGATGTAGGTGTTGATGGTGTTCAAGTAATCCTCCCATACTACCACACACCTGAGGAATTAGGTATGTACCTACATTATAAGAAGATTGCTGAGTCTTTAGACATAGGTGTTGTTATATATAACAACCCATACGTATCTAAAGCATATATAAAACCTCCTCTAATGAAGAAGATTGTTAATGATATACCCAACATCGTTGGTGTTAAGGAGAACACACCATTCATAGACACGTTCTACCAGCAGGTTAAGGCTGTAGGACATAAAATACCTATAATTCAAGGACGTGGTGAGTGGTGGTACGTAGCAACACTACCTTACGGAGCTAAAGGATTCGTATCAGGTCTAAACTTCATGCCTAAATTCAGTCTAGAAATCCTTAAAGCAGGAGTTAGTGGTGATTGGAAGAAAGCACATGAGTTAATTAAGAAGTTAGAACCTCTAGATGAGTTCATAGCTAAGATGCGTGAGAAGTACGGACCTCCAACATCAATACTACAACCACCGTATACAGTATCATACATATACATGAGTGTTAGGAAGGCAGCTATGGATATACTAGGATTGAGGGGAGGGTCTATGAGACTACCGTTAATTAACCTTAAAGATGAGGATAGAGAGGAGTTGAAGAAGATATTACTTGAGGACCTCGGACTTAAACCAATAAAATAATTACTTAAGTAAACATATTTTTAAACATCCTACACAACTAACTACTTTAATACTATCGGAAATTCAAATAATATCAAATTAAGTTATCCTCACTATGAGTAAATAATCGTAATTATTACTGGTAGTAAATCGAATGCTTAAAAAATTTTCATACAGTAGTAAGTAGGTGTTGAAGTAGTGGTTAAGTTATCAACTAACGCTATACACGGTCATGAACATACTGATGAGTACGGCTCATGGATACCACCAATATACACTAGCGTGATTTACGAGTACATAGACTACGAACTTAAGTTAGCTAAGTTTATTGATAGAGGTAATTACTTAAGGTATGGGAGGGAGGAAAACCCAACTACTAGAGCTTTAGAGAGGGTCATTACTAAGTTAGAGAATACTGAAGATGCTTTAGCTTTCAATAGTGGTATGTCAGCTATATCAACTACGTTTATATGGTATTTAAGACCTGGTGATAAAGTCGTAGTCCCTACGGAACTCTACAGCTCAACATTTGTCTTACTAAGTAATATTTCACAGAAGTTCAGTATTAAGGTGGAGAAGGTATGGCCGTCAGCAGAGGATATAGTTAACGCAGTAGATAGTAAGACCTCACTAATATTTGTAGAGTCTATGACTAACCCAACAAATAGGGTTATAGACCTCGACTACATCTTCAAACATACTGACTTAAGTAAAGTAGCTCTAGTAGTTGATAACACATTCACAACCCCAGTAATTTTAAAACCTGTAAGGTATGGTGCTAGGTTAGTAATTCACAGTATGACTAAGTACTTCGGAGGACATAACGATGTAGTAGGTGGTGCTGTAGCTGGAAGTAAAGAGGATATTATGACGTTATGGGATTGGAGGAGGGTTTTAGGAGGTATCCTCCAACCATTCGAAGCGTATATGGTCCTTAGAGGTGTGAAAACACTTGAAGTCAGGTTTGAGAGACAGAGTACTAATGCTAAGGCTATTGCTGAGTACTTAGCTGAACACCCTAGAATTGATGATGTGATGTATCCAGGATTAAGTAAGAACCCATACCACGACATAGCTAAGAAGTTATTTGAGAAGCCTTTATACGGTGGGGTGTTAAGTATTAAGATTAAGGGAACTTACGAAGATACTTTAAAGTTTGTAAGTAAGTTAAGGATTATAAAGAGGTGTCCAAGTCTTGGAGGGACTGAGAGTATGGCTGTAATACCTGTTAAAGCAGCATCTATGTTTATAGAACCAGAACATAGGTTAAAACTAGGGATTACAGAGAACTTAGTGAGACTCTCTATAGGGTTAGAAGATGTTAATGACTTAATAGAGGATTTATCACAAGCACTCTCCTAAAAAGTATTTTAAGTGTTTAAAAAGAAGTAATTCTATTATGTTAGGAATTACTCACGTAACTCCTCAATAACTATAGCGTTAACAGGACATGAATCAGCTGCCTCCTTAACACATTGGTATAGTTCTCCTGGTACAACACCAACTGAGACTTCATCAGTAAGTTCTACAGTGTATGTATCAACTACTTTATTCCTACCATTATCACTCCCTAACTCAAACACTTTAGGACATAGAGCTGGTGCTACACCACAAGCTATACATAAAGACCTATCCACAGTAACTTTATACTTAACCATATAGACACAGTAATTACTTACGGTGAAAATTAATTAGTTTTTAACATCAACTACTTTTTAACTACTTACTAGTTAATACTTTAGATTCCTCTAACATACTGTTAAGTTCTATTAAGTCTGCAAGTATTGCTTGACCTGCTTCCTCACCACCAGCCCCCCTACCGATTAAGTATACATCACCTAACGAGTCAGTCCTATACATTACAGCATTTACAGTACCAGTTACTTGACCAAAGAAGCTGTTGATATCTACTTCCTCAGGTGTGACTTTAGCTCTTACTGTATTACCGTCAATCCAAGCCCTAGCAATCAACTTAATCCTCTTACCCCTCCTTAAAGCATCTTTAATATCATCTAATCTAGTATCCCTAATACCCCTCCTAATAACATCCTTAGGTTTTAAATCACTATCAAATGCTATATTAGCTAATATTACGATCTTAGCTGCTGGGTCCCAAGCATCTACATCCATTGTTGGGTCTGCCTCAGCATAACCCTTTAATTGAGCGTCTCTTAAAGCCTCATTAAATGTTAACCCCTCCTCCATCTTAGTTAATATGTAGTTAGTAGTACCGTTTAATATACCGGCTACCTCACTTACGTAACAACCAGCTAAACCCCTAATTAAAGTCCTAATAGATGGTGTACCACTCATTACCGTACCACTAAAGAGTAGTTTAACTCCTCTCGACCTAGCTAAACTACTTAACTCTCTATAAGCTAGGGCTATAGGTCCTTTATTAGTAGTTATTACATGCCTACCTGAACTTAATGCTTTCTTAACATGTGTTAACCCCGGCTCACCAGTCTCTAAATTAGTCCAAGTAGCTTCAACAACTACATCAGCATTACTTACATCTATGAACTCTAAAGCCCCTAACCCCTTAACACCGTCGAACTCCTTCTCTAAAGACTTACCAGACCTAACGACTTCTAAAGCTTTAGTAATGTCTAGACCTTCAGTATTAACTACACTACCGTATTTTAAATCACATATACCTACAACCCTAACCTTAAGGTTATACCTACTTAGTAGGTAGTTCCTCTTCCTAATGATTATATCTGTAAAACCCCTACCAACAACTCCAAAACCGATTAACGCGAGTTTAAGTTCCACCTAACACACCCTTAAACACGTATTATAGAGTTTTAAAAGACTTACTAAAGGTTTATCAGGAATATTTTTAAAATTCCTTAATTAAGCATGAATTTGGGAGTAAGTATTGGATGAGTCTAAGGGGAAGTTTATAGTTAGTACTATGAGGGATTTAGCTGAGTATGTTTTAAAAGCTATTGACTACATAAAGAGTGAACAGGTTGAAGAATTAATTGATGTTTTAATCAAGGCTAGGAATGAGATGCGGAAGGTCTTAGTAGTAGGTGTTGGTAGGTCAGGACTTGTTGGGAAGACATTCGCAGTTAGGTTACTACACCTAGGTTTTAAAGTATACGTCTTAGGTGATACTATAGTCCCTGCATTAACACCTAATGATATAGTTATAGCTATAAGTGGTTCTGGTAGGACTAGATTAGTTGTAGATGCTGCTGAAGTAGCTAAGTCTATAGGTGCTAAGGTAATAGCTTTAACTAGTTTCCCAGACTCACCACTAGCTAAACTCTCAGATATAGTTGTTGAGATACCTGGGAGGCTTAAGGTAAGTACTGAAGAGGATTACTTCTCAAGACAGATACTAGGTATATACGAACCCTTATCACCTCTAGCATCACTATTCGAGATAACTGCTATGGCATTCCTAGACGGGTTAATAGTAGAGTTAACTCATAGACTACCTAAGAGTAATTAATCATTAAGACTTAATTGTTAATTACGTTTAATGAAGGTGTTAAGTATGAGTAAGTTAAGGATAGTAGTCTTCGACCTCGACGGTGTTTTAGTACCTTTTAGAAGTTCTTGGTGGTTTCTACAGAAGTATTTTGGTGTTGATGATGAGGTGTTCAGGATGGTTAACACTGAGTTATTCTATAAAGGTTTAATAACATATAGTGAGTGGATGTGTAGGGACCTCACACTACTGACTTCTAAGGGATGTATAACTAAGGATGAGATTACTAATGCATTCAATAAAGTTGAGTTAAGTGATGGTGCTGAAGAAGTATGTAATTACTTAGTAAGTAGGGGGGTTGAACTAGCTATAGTTAGTGGTGGTATTGACGTACTAGCTAACTACGTAGGGAGTAGGTTAGGTATTAAACGAATATACGTTAATAAACTACTCTTCGACGATAACAACTGCTTACTACCCTACGGAGTTGAAGTCGTAAACCCTCTAAAGAAGGATGAGGTACTTAACAAACTATCTAATGAGTTAGGTATACCTCTAGATGAGTTCATGTATGTAGGTGATACTACGTGGGACTTAAGTGCTTTGAAAGTAGTTGGTTACCCAGTAATACTTAACTGTAGTGAGTGTGTAGAGGAGCTTAAGAAGGTTAAGTCAAGGTATTACGTAATCAGTAATTTAATAGATATAATCCCTATAGTTGATGAAGTTATTACTTAAGTCTAAGATAACTACTTAAAACACTTAAGAACTCCTCTATAAACTCATTAACAGCTTCGTAAGAACTCCTACTCCTTAAAGACTTAATAAACCCTATACATATGTTAACCTCAGGCATGTTAAGTAACTTAACATGTATCTCATCATTACATAGAGTAGATAATTCCTCCTCAACCCTCCTACACTCTAGTAATTGATTAGTTGTACATGCGAGTTCTACAGTATATGCAAGTACTAATACGTTAAGTATAGGTCTTAAATCAGTAAATACTAACTTATTAGTTAAGTACTTACCAGCACTAACTACTACCTCCCTAATCAAAGCCTTAATCGAGTCTCTAACATCATTAACTCTCCTTAAATCTATATTCTTAGTAAGTTCTTCTAAATACCCCTTAACATCAATACCGTACTTAACTAGATCGTTACTAACGATGTAAAGATCGTTGAGTCTAGATTTAGAGTATACCCACCTACCTAAGTAATCATTACTGAATTTAATGATCATATCCACTAAGACGTTCAAGACCTTAGATATAGTGAGGAGTAATCCCTTAACATCTGTAGATATCATATCATATTTAATCCTAAGCTCTACTAACCTACCGACATCATACACTATACTTACAGCTCTACCGGAAACATCAAAGTATAACTTTTTAGTAGGTGTTTGAAGGATTAGTAAATCACCATCTCGGTAAACATCAACTATACTAAATAGATCGTACTCTTCTAGAGACCCTACGGATAAATTATTAATTAATAACTTACCCTTAATAACACTCACATCACATAAGAAGTTATTACCGTTAACACCACATCTAGTTAATACCATACCCTCACCTACTAACCCTCCTAATAACACCCTCATGAATAACTACATCACTCCTACTAGCTAAGTATAGATCTACAAACCATTTCAGAACCTTCTCATTTAACGGTATATCATTTAAAGGTACATCACCTCTAACTAATCTATCATCAAGGTATGTAAATATTAGTGGTAAGTACTTAACCTTCCTTAAAGTATCTTCGAGTAAAGCTATAATTAGTAGTAAGTCGTGAAGTGTGTTTAACCCCTTAGAAGCTAATCTACTTATAAAATCACTACATACTCTAACATCGTTATAACTAGTTAGTTCTGATAATGTCTTAGTAATCAACTCCTTAGTTACCGGTAATAACTTACTAGTAGGTATTCCTAAACTACTCGCTACATTAACTATTAAACCCTCCTTAACTCCTACCTCATTCCTTAATAAATCAGTAATCTCTGTTAAACCCCTCCTTAAGTTAGTACATACACTCTTAATACTACCTAACAATCTATATACTGACCTCTCACTAATAGTGATAGTCCTTAACAAACTTAATAATTCCTTAAACGATGTCCGGAGTTCATAACTTAACACATCCTCATACTCTCTATAGAACTCATCAATACGTTCCCTAATAACTAATAAGTTATTGAGTATATTAGTGATGTTTACGGTGAGTTCATTACTAACTTCATTAAGTACTTCCCTATACGTCTTAAGACTTGTTAATGATATAACATCCCTACATGGTAAGGACTTATCAACACTTACCCTAATACCTAAGACCTCATCAACATCTCTAGAGATATTACCTAGAACAGTAACGTACTTCCCACATAAATTCACTAACAACTTACTTAAACCCTCACCCACAGCAGGTATATCCTCAAACCTCTTAACATCTAGCAATACATTAATAATAGATTCAACCTCATCATCTCTTAAACCACTAATTAATACTAACTCAGCATAAGCTTTCTTAACATCATTAACTAGGTTTAAATAATCATTAGTGATACCATCCCTAACACTCCTTAAGATATCCTTAATACGTACTAACTCATTAATGATCGTGTTCATGTAATCTATGGAGTAGGTATGTTTCTTCAGTAAATCCTCAACACCCCTTAAATTACTCCTAACACCATCTAACTCCTTATAATACCTACTAACACTTAAACCTAAGACTGGATTCACAACTAATGTACTAGCTACTGAGTAAACCTCTGTGAAATCCTTATTAACCTCCTTAAACAACTCAGTAGCCTTAACCTTTAAAGAACTCAACTCACTGAGTAAGTCATTAAATGATTTAATAAGTGGTATAGTTAATGCTGGTATTGTAATGTATATCAGGTGTTGAGGACCTACAGATACTAACTTATTCAAGAACATATACGCTGTAATTACTGAGGAAGTAGTTATGAGTATTATCAGTAACGAGTAGTACGTTGCAGTAGATATTAGTAAGTATTTTAAGTCCCTCACCTTAGGTATGTAGTTCTTAATAACTCTAACGTAGATTACTCCAAACAATGAAAACATAACCGTAATCACTACAACTAACTTCAGTAGGTTTAACTCAGTACCCTCCTCCCAGTAAATAATATTGAAGATGTTTAAGTGATTAACATACCTAACATCAGCTACTAAGGGGAGTAGAGCGTAGGGTAGGTATGAGAAGAGGATAGTTAAGGAACATAACGAGACACTAACTAACGATTTAAGAAACACTACTTGAGAAATAATAACACTCATAGATATAACACCAGTTAAATCTATGAATCCTAGAGGTAGTGAGAATATTATGAAGCTCTGAGTAAAAGCTACATCATTATCTGAACGTAACACTACTAACACTAACGCTAAACTAGAAATTAACGATATTAACAGTAGAGTGTAAGGTCCTAAGTACTGCTTAATTAATACCCCCGATATACTGTAGCTGTAAATGTATAACATAGTTATTGAGATTATAGTCAGTATTAACCCCTTCCTAAACTCTCTAAATACATAGATTGTCAGGATAATTAATAATATTGAGAATAAGGTTGAGGCACCTACGAATGAGAAATCCCTAAGTATGCCTAACCCGTACGAGAGTATGTTGAAGGTGAATATACAGAGTACCAATCCTAGTAAGTCTGTGAACTTCATCAGTGACCATCAATCCTAGTTAAATCATCTAAGGATATACCTAAATCCTTACCCCTAATAACTTCATACACCTTAACAACCTCATCTAACCTACTTAATAACTGATTTGCAGGCCTAATCATAACTACAGTTAATACATTACTTAAATCTCTAAACTCTATAACATGTAAATCACTTAACATGAAGTACCTACCCACACTACCTACCTCTAAATCCAAATCCTTAAAATTATGGTATATTACGAGTAGAGCTGTATCTAACTTACTACTGTAGTCCCCTATTAAATGAAGTGAAAACCTCACTACATTTAATAAGTTACTGAAGATTTCTAAGTCGATTTTAGGGAGGCATGTAACTACACCTAACTTATTAAACCTCCTTAAGTAGTTCTCAACACCATCACTATTCCTTAATACAGCATCTAAACACTTAACTAATGAATTACCACCGTTAATAAGTCTTAAGTACTTTAATAAATCCTTACTAATTATTAGTACGTAATTGATTAAGTCTTCCTTAAGGATCTTCACCACATATGTAAGTATATTTATTAAATCATTATCATTAATTGTTGGGTTAACCTTAATGAAGAGTAACTTCTTAGCATTACCACAAATCACTTTAAGTTCTTTAAGTACTTCGTAAGTAATTGCTAGATTTGAAGGTGTTAAACTCACGTATATTAACACATCAATTAATTCACCAACTATGTAAGGCTTGAATGAAGCTATAACTTCTTGGAGTAAGTCTTTAGGTACTTCAAACCAGAAATTACTTGTTGAATTCCGGAGTCCACGTATAGGTAGGTATACAGTACCGTCATCACCTAAAAAACTCTTAAACATACTTAAATCCTCATCTGATTCTACAAGTACTAATCTCTTAAACGTCTTAATATCTACGAAGTCTAAAACCCTTAACAACCTATCCAAGGCTGAACTCATGATCACCACCAACAGCGAACTCATCACTACTTATACTTCCATAGTCGTTGTAATTACTCAGCATAAGTACCGAAGAATAAATCTGTAGTAAGGTAATTAACTTTTAAGTATTTACTACATATCATTACTTGATGATGAGGGAGGTGATCTCTTAGATAGGTGAAGAGTGGTGTTCTCATCTGATATTACGCATAAGTTATTCAGAATTTATGAGGAATTCTCTAAACGTAATTGTCTAGAACGTAGTAAGATACCTGAGTCGTTAGTAGGGTACTTAATTAGTAAGGACTTAATATACTTCGGATTAGGTGATGAGGTATGTATTAAGTCGTTAGTGGATCTAGCTTTAGAACTACTAACCCTCGGATACGATATTGAATCCATCTCAAAACTATTGAATTGGAAATACTTTGAAGAACTAGTCAGTAATCACTTAATGTTAAGTGGTTATCACGTAATCAAGAATTTAAGGTTTGATTTAAGAAGGTATGAAGTAGATGTCGTAGGTATTGAACAGTCATCTAAGGTAGGTGTAGTTATAGATTGTAAGCATTGGAGTCCTAACTACAGTAAGAGGGGGAGGCTCTCACGTATAGCTAGTGAACATAGGGTTAAAGTAGAGGAATTAAGTATTAAATGTAGTTATGTTTTAAGGGATTATAGAGTATTAACTAAGGCTAAGTACTTAATACCTGTGGTAGTGACTCTAACTGATAGTTTGAGTGGGTATGTTAATGGGTCATTCATAGTACCTATACTAAGGTTTAAAGACTTCATAAGTAATATAATGTACTACGTAGACATACTTTCAGGTAAGTCAGGTATGATTCTAAACAGATGTTATGACAGGTAAAATATTGTTAGTAGTGTTACTCACTTACTAGGTATTACTACAGTAGTTGACGTGGTATTCCCTACAGGTTTAGACTCCTCAACACTTACATTAGTAGGTATTTGAGTATGTGTAGTACTCTCTACTGTACTTCTCTCCATTAAAGTACCTACAACACCTAAAACTACTGTAGCTACTATTAAACTAACTAATAGTATTAAACCACCTAATCTCTGACCTCGCCTCACCCTCAACACCTAACACCTTAATATTAAGTTTATGAGTCCTTAATAACTTAATAAGACATAAATACTTAAGTAGTAAGTAAGTTAGGTATTAAGTGTGACATCAGATACAGTACTACAGGTACTGTTATTAATAATAATTACGGAGTTAACACTATACCTACTTAACATATATAGCGGGAAGTTCTCATCATTAGTTAAGAGTAAGAACATTACTATCAGTTTCTTCACGGTGATGGTAGATGTATCGAGGTTTAACTTAAGTTTCAGGAGGTCCTCCATAGTCAGTAAGGTCGTCGGGTTTGTAGGTATGTTAAACATACTAATACTAATACTTATTTTCTACTGGATTGCACTACCTTCAGTAATCAATATAATTAAATCATTATTAGGTATTAGTAGAGTTGTTGAGGCCCCTCTAGTCCCAGTACTTCCAGGTATAACTATTAGGGGTACAACAATACTCTACTTCTTAGTAGGTGTTGGTGTAGGTATTATAGTTCATGAACTCTCACACGCATTAGTAGCTCTGAATGAAGGTATTAGAGTTGATTCTTGGGGTTTAGGGATCTTCTTAGTATTCCCATTCGCTTACGTAAGGATTAACGATAACGACTATAACAAAGCCTCACTAAGTAGTAAGGTTAAGATGTTATCAGCTGGTGTACTTTCTAACACAGTTATAGCCCTCCTAACACTCCTACTACTGAATACCGCCTCAGTAAGTATTAGTCAGTACTCAGTAGTTGTAATCCATGAATTAGATAGGAGTTTAGGTCCTCAAGCACCAGCTATAGTTGCTGGATTACCAACACCGTCAGTAATTAACGATATAAACGGGACTAAGATAAGGACTTTAAACGACTTAAGGAATTACCTCTCATCAATAGCTAATGAATCAACTACGTTAGTGATTAACATATCCAGGATTAAGGGATTAGAAGATGGTGTGATTATTAGTGATTTATACAAGCCTGAAGTAGTAGTAGTTAATAAACCTTCGAATTGGTCGAGATTAGGTATATTAGTTGTTGAGGGACTATCACCTGAGACACCTAAGTATCTATACTACTTAGGTAGAGTCCTCTACTGGACCTACCTAGTTAATATAAGCCTCGCAGTATTTAACGCAGCCCCACTAATAATTACAGATGGTGGTAGGATTATCTATGAATTCTCTAGGAAGTACGGTCTCACTAAAATTAATAACGTAGTACAGTGGGCTACAGTAGTTATTACAGCTATATTACTCGTAACGGGATTCATAATCATTACCTAATTAAACTTCGATCATAGCTTATAAGTTAATCAGTAATTAAATTACTATGACGTAGTCAGGGCTTAGTAGTTGTGAGGTGTAGTTTATGGTTAAGGTGTTAGGGATTAACGGATCTCCAAGACCGTACGGTAATAGCTTCCAGACATTAAAACTAGCTTTAAGAGCTGCTGAGTTAGAAGGTGCTGAAGTTGAGTTAGTAAATCTGTACGAGTTTGAGATTAAGCCTTGCCTCGGATGTGTTAGTGATAATGTTAAAGCATGTGTCTACCCATGCCCTATAAATGATGATATGGTTAAACTATATCCGAAGGTTATTGAATGTGATGGGTTAATAATATCATCACCTATCTACTGGTTCGGTGTTAGCGGTCTACTTAAGAACTTCTTAGATAGGTTGACAGTACTTGAGAATATGATATACGTTGATGGGAGGAGTTGGCTTGACGGTAAGGTAGTTGGGTTTATAGCTGTAGGTAGTGATGAGGGTGCTATAGCACTAATATCTAATCTTATGGCTGTAACTAACAGCTTCGGTATGGTGATCCCCCCATGGGCTCTAGCATACTATGTAGGTGAGGGTAGTGCTTTAGAGGACTCTAAACTACTACTTGACTCAGCTAATGTAGGACGGATAGTTACGTTAATGGCTCAAGTACTTAAGGGTTTGAGGAAACCACCTACTGTATGGTATAGAGCTGACGACTACTACAGGAAACTCATACATGATATAGCTACTGAGATACGTAGTAACGTAGAGTATGAGTTAGGTATAACCCCTCCTTAACCTACTAACAAACCTCTGAACCCTAACTAACTTCTCAAACCTCAGTAGCTGTGAGGTTAGTAGTATCAGTACTAAGGAGAACATAAATGATGTAACCAACCATAAAATCGTTAACTCCTCAGGACTTGAGAACATAATCTCTTTAGCCATAATCATAGGCTGTGTAAAAGGTATTGCGTAGAGTAAGTACTTAAGAGTAACGTTCAACTTACCTACATCAGCAAACATTATGTAATAACCTGGTAACACAACTAACATCACTACAGGGCTTGAGATAGTTGATGCAATCCTAACATCACTACTTAAAACCCCTATAGTAACCCCTAAAGCAGCCATAGCAAATGACGACAGAACTAGACTTACTATTAAGTACACCATACCTTTAAAGTTAATTAAGCTGAATATAGGGGTGATACTGAATCCCTCTGTAGTAGGTGTCATTGATTGAAGTATTGATGAGAACATCAGTATATAGATTATAAAACCTACAATACTTGCTAGAGATCCTAGTAAAGCTACAGCGAAAGAACCTAATAACTTACCTAGAAGTATCTTAAACCTACTAACAGGTAATGTAAGTAGTACCTCAAGAGTCTTCTCCTCATTCTCAATAGCTGTTGATGTAGCAGCCATCTGAAGAACAGTTATTGTTATGATCATGAACATTATCGGCATTAAAATAGATGTCATACTCACCTGTACGAATATTCTGGAACCCCCAACTACTGTCTGATTAATTGTGGGTATGTAGGTAAGTGAGACTGTATTTACGGGTTGTTTCACTAAGTCTAATGTTAGACTCACGTTATAGGTCTTAAGTAGGTAATCCCCTATCAAGTCACTTATCAATGATGAGAATATTGAGGACTTAAGTGATGGTATGAATGATACAGACTTAACTACATCGATGATAGTTAAATTAGGTCTTAAACTATTAAGTACTGTGTTAGTAAGACCTGAAGTTAATATTATTATGACTTCATAACCACTACTTACAGCTATATCCTTCAACAACTCCATATCTGATATATTAACTACTTCTAACTTAGCTACTAATCCAGTAATGTTTAAGTTATTGATTAAATACTTAGTTAGTTGTGTGTTATCTAAATCACTTACTAATACATTAGAAGGTGTTGTTATCCCTGATATAGACTCCCTCATACCACTCGATATTATTAAGCCTGTTAGAGGTAGTACTAATGCTGATATTATAAACGGTATCCAAATCCTAGGGTCTCTAACTAAGTCTTTAAACTCCTTATGGATTAACTCCTTAAGCATTAAAATCCCTCACAAGTCTTACGAATAATTCCTCAAGATTCTTAACACCATACTTACTGATAAGTTCTTCAGTAAACCCCTCAATAATTAACCTACCCTTAGATATTAAAGCAACCCTATTACATAACCCTTCAACCTCGAACATGTTATGACTAGAGATAAGTACTGTTGTTCTGTAGACTCTACTAAACTCCTTTATAAGTTCTCTAATACTTTGTGAGTAGATTACATCTAAACCTACTGTAGGTTCATCAAGTATAGCTACTTTAGGTCTAACCATTAAAGCCCTAACTACTTGAACCCTCCTCCTCATACCCTTACTATAAGTCTTCATCTTATCATGAATCCTACCACCTAAACCTAGTAGTTTAACCCCTAACTCTACACATTCCTCAACATCTGATGATGATGTATAGTATGCCTTAGCGATTAATCTTAAGTATTCATAAGCTGTTATATTCCTGTATACACCTACATCCTCAGGTAAATAAGTAATTAACTTCCTCACCTTCCCAGAGTCTCTGACTACGTCATAACCGTAAATAGTAGCTGTACCTGAAGTCGGTAGTAGTAAGGTAGCTAATATCCTGAACAACGTAGTCTTACCAGCACCGTTAGGACCTATCAACCCGAAGATATCACCTTCGTAAACATTAAACGATACTTTATTAAGAGCTCTGAAGCCGTCGTAATCCTTAACTAAGTCCTTAACCTCAACTACTACTGAAGTCATAATCAATCTATAGATACTAAACTCACAGGTTTTAATATCTTAAGATGATAGAGTTATTACCTAGTACTACACAGTGTATTAGGGATTACTATGTTTAGTAGACCTAAGGTTTACGTAATGCCTGTAGGTTCTATAACATCACCTGATATACGTAGTGATTATGAGTCATTAATAAGTACTCTTAAGAAGTTAGATGCTGAGTTGGTTATAGGGTCACCACTTAATGATGAGGTAAGCATCTTAGAGAGGGTTGATGAGGTTAGGAAGTACGGTTTTGATGCGTTGATAGTACTCTCACTACATGGGTTTACCGGACATCTACAGGCGTTATTCGTAGACAATGTTAAACTACCTACAGTTATCTGGACCCTACCATCTAGGTATTCCCTCCCTACAGCAGCTAGTGCTGTAGGTTATTTAAGGGAGAGGGGTTTAAAGGTTAAGTTAGTTCATAGCATCCCTACAGATTTAAGCGTACTTAAAGATATTGAGGAGTTTATTAAGGTAGCAGCCCTACTGAGGAGGTTATCTAATGTTAGGATCGGTGTTATAGGCGGTATAATACCGCCTATGGTTGCCTCACACTACGATAGGACTATACTTAAGGATAGGTTTGGAGTTGATGTAGTTCATATACCTCTTAACGAGGTTATGAATTCCTTCAATAACGTTAAGGATGAAGAAGTTAACAGTAAGTTTAATGAGGTGAGGGGTAAGTACGTCTTAGAAGCTCCTGAAGATAGTGTTAAGAAGGTGTTAAAGCTATACCTAGCTATTAAGAAGATTCAAGAGGTTATGAGGTTAGATGCTGTATCGTTAGAATGTTATACAGAGTTATTCCAGTTATTTAATGTTAACCCGTGTTTAGGGTTTGTAGACGATCAGATCATAGGGTGTGAGGGGGAGGTGTTAAACGTTGTTAGTTTATTAATAGCTAAGTACTTAAGCGGTAAGTCAGCACTAATGTCAGACCCCTTCTCAGTAAGTAAGGATGGGGTTTTAACCTTCATGCACTGTGCAGCATCTGCTTATGTAGCTGAGGATAGTTCTAAAGTCCATATAGTTGCTAGTGAACCACCTTCAATAATAAGGTATAGGATTCCAGTAGTCCACTGTAGACCTGAAATACCGTTAACTACAGTAACTATCTTTAGAATTTACGGTAAACTCATAGATAAGATCCACGTTACTGTAGGTAATGTAGTTAGCTACGATACCAGTAAAGCACTTCAGATCAGAGTTAGGATAGATAACCCCTCTAAGTTCTTAGAGGAGGTTGTAGGTAATCACTACGTAATTGCTTTCGGGGATATTAGGGGCGGGTTAAAACTACTTAGTAAGTGGTTAGGTATTAACTATATAGAGACATGAAATGATTATAATTAATTACTAACCACCCTACTAACACCACCTATATTCTCCACCCTAATTACCTTATCAGCAATATTAACTACACTCTCATCATGGGTTACAACTACAACTTGTTTTAATGACCTACCTAATTCTTTAATAACTTCGAATACCTGAGTCCTCCTCTCCTCATCTAAGTATATTGTTGGTTCATCAAGTATTAGTACTGTAGGACTCCTACCCATGATTAACTCAGCTAATGCTAGTCTAAGAGCTATTGCAATACCTACCCTCTCACCACCACTTGCGTTACTAATCGGTAAGGACTCACCTAATACCTTAATACTTATCCTAAACTCATCATTAATCTCAATAGGTCTTAAACCTAACCTAGATAATATCCTATTAGCCCTCCTCTCAAGTTCTAACCTAGCAACCCTAGTTAACTCCCTAGCTATTAACCCATCCTTACCTAAGTACTTCCTACTAAACTCATCAATAATTCTTAAAGATTTAATCCTACGTTCTATCTCACTAACCTCCTTCTCCTTATTCTTAATCCATGAGTCTAAAGACTTAATCCTCTCATCAACATCAGCTAAACGATCTTCTAAAGACTTCAACCTACCCTCAGCTTTAGTAAGTTCATCAACAACCTTATTTAACTCCCCCTGTAACTCCTTCCTCTTCAGTGATAACTCATTAATTAATTTATCAAAATCTTTTAACTCCTTAGGAACACCTACCTGTAGACCTACCTCTGCTAATAACCTCCCTAACCTACTGCTTAAATCATCAATACTAACTCCTTCAAGTCTTGATGAGGTCATCACCTCATAACTCTTTAAGACTTCTAACTCCTTCCTAAGACTTAATAACCTATCCTTCAGTATGTTTAGAGATTCTACACATCCACTGATTTGTTGAGCCACCATATCAGTAGGTCCCTTAAGTAACTCACTACATAACCTACGTGCTAAGTTGTTAAGAGATTCTACTTGATTCCTAACCTCATTAACCCTACCCAACACTACCTCCTTCTTACCTAAGTACCTATTCATAGTGTTTAATGACTTCTCAATAATACTTATCTTAGCATCTAAACTTGCGTACTCCTGCTTAACAGACTTAATACTATCCTCTAAACTACTTAACTCATTAACTAACCTCTTCTTAATATCTTCAGGATTAGTTATTAAGGAACCACATATAGGGCATCTACTAGTAGATTCGAACTTCCCTAGATATATAGTGTATATCTCCTTAAGAGCTCTTAACCTCTCTATAGATGTGTTTAACTCATCACGTCTACGTCTTAAATCATTAATTAACGAGTTAAGTACTTCGTAATTATCAACTACTACACCTACCTTCGTAGAAACTTCCTTAAGTATTGATGTTAACGTGTTTTGAATACTGCTTAACTCTTCATAAACCCTACTTAACTCCTTAGTTATTAGAGAGTACTTACTGGGATCCCACCCATCAACTACCCCTAACTTCGAGATAGTATCTTCTAACTCCTTAATTCTGTTATAGATCATTAAGTTCTTCAACTCATTACTTACTTCTAAAGCCTCCTCAACCAACGATATACTCTTAACATAACTATCACGTCTACTCTTCAACCTACTTATGCTTAACTCCTCCTCACGTTTCTGAGTTAAGTATTTACTCCTCATACTGTGAAGTTCTTTAAGTTCATTCCTTTTCTCCTCTAAAGACTTCTTCTCACTGATTAAGACTCCTTCTAATCTATCCTTCTCCTTAGTCAACTCCTTAATAACTGATAATGACTTCTCTAGGTAGCTAAGACCTAATAACGATAGTATCCGTTCCCTCCTTTCAGAATCTCTAATATCTATTATCTCAGTAAGTTCGTCCTGAAGTGCTATTACAGTACTCCTAACTATATCTCTTAACCCCTTACCATCTACTGTAATTAACCCTAAGACCCTGCCTAACTCCTTAGCAACGTTTGATACTCCGTAAGCTTTAACCTTCCTACTACTACCTTCTAGTAGGTATAGGTAGGCCTGAGCTGGTGTATCAATGTTTAACTCCCTAACTACTAAGTACTTAACACCACCAATTTCTAGGATTACTGAGATCTCACCCTTCCTCCTACCCCTCATAACTATAAACTCCTTCTCCGTACCCCTAATATCAGGTCTAGCCTCTGTGAATAATGCTATATAGATCGAATCAACTATTGATGACTTACCAGCACCGTTAGGACCTACTATAGCTACTATACCGTCAGGAAATGTTATCTCTGAATCCTCATGAGATAATATATTAGTAAGTTTAACACTCCTAATAATCACTTAATACTCACCAACTTCTCCAACTTACTAATAACTTCAGAGTCATTTACAATGCTGTTAATTAGTAACTTGATAAACTCTACATCATCACAACCCTTAACAATCCTCACTACATAATCCGATATTACAGGGTCTTTAATTAAGTTATGAACAACTAACTCTAGTGTAGGGGTCTGTATTTGTTCTCCGTGAGGGTACCTCACATCACCTTCTTCTGAAACACCTGGTGCTTCTACTCTATATGTGAGGATCTTACCCTTATCCCTTAAACTACTTAAGAGGTTTATTATTAACTTACGGTTTAGATCTAGTAGTTCCTTACTGTTTATCTCTATATGGAGTATTGGAGGTTTACTAAATTTACTGGATTCTAAACCCTCTAGAAACTTACGTAATTCCTCATAATTCCTAGGCTTAACAACAAACCACTTCCTAGGCTTACTAAGCTTAACCCAATTAACTACTACCTCATCACTACTAAGGTCTACTAACGCAACGTACTTATCATTAACACCTTCTAAGACGTTTAAAGACTCCGTCGCTCCAGAGTAAACAACTGGTGTACCACCGACATTAACTTCATACTTCATATGGTAATCACCTAGTGCTACGTAGTCATACTCACTAACTCTTAAGTCGTTGATAGTTACGTGAGCTTCAGGTATGTTTAACTCCTTAAGTAGTAAGTGTGCCATCAACAACTTCTTACTAGTGTTAGGCTTCTTAACAACTCTAACATACTCCTGAATCGAGATTGGGTCTGCGTAAGGTATTGCAGTAATACCTAACTCACCACTACGTAACTTAACCACATGTGTTAGTGGTTGTGAAATTGCTAAAGCCTTAACCAGACCTACCTCTTCTAAGACCTTAATAGGTGATAGAGCTGATACCTTAGGCATATCGTGTTGACCAGCAATTACTAAGAATTCAATACCGACTTCCCTTAACTTCTTAAGAGATTTAAATACGTAGTAATATGTTTGAGGACTCGGTCTAGCATCCTCAAATAAATCACCACAGTGTATTACTGCATCAACACCTTCTTTAATAGCTATCTCTACTACTTCATCAAATACTTCGTAGAAGTCTAACTCCCTATCTCTTAACTTACTAGGTTTTGAAGCACCTAAATGTGTATCTGATGTATGTAGTATTAACAGTGTCTAACCCTCCCATTCACTAGATAATGTTCTAATCTCTAAAGACTTACTACGTATCCTCACACCCTCCCTCCAAATACTTACTACGTCTGGTGTTACCCCAACCTTCTTACCCTCATGTTTATCTATCCTAACATATGCTGGGTACTTACCAACCCACTCACCCATTATTAACCCATAACCAGGTGGTAGTGTAGGTAGTATGTTGACATAATCATCACTTAATATATCAGTTATCTCCATAACTGTAGACCTATCCTTACTCTGAACTAACTTTAAGAATACGTAGTTCTGGATTTGAGAAACTACGTTAACATCTAATGCTCTAGGTCTCTGACTAACTATGACTAACATACCGCCGAACTTCCTACCCTCCCTAATAAACCTCTGAAGAGTTCCTTTAGATTTAGTATTATCACTACTTAAGAATATATGTGCTTCCTCAACAACAAGTAATGTCGGTATGACGTTAATACCCCTCCTAAGCCCCTCCTTAAGATACCATAGTAGGTCCTCAGCTACGACCTTAAGCATATAGTCCTTCTCTTCATCAGTAAATGCGGAGACATCCACTACCACAACCTTATTATTACCTAATAACTCACTAACCTTCCTCGCTTCTAAATCAATCCTACGCCATTCGAAGAAGTCTTCAACCTTATCTATAACATCCGTAACACTCTTCTCATCCCTATCTTGAGACTTAAGCCTAATACTCCTAATCAGTAAGTCCTTATACATCTCGACAGAGTCCTCAAGTACTTGCTGAGTATGTGATTCACTGTAAATCTCCTTAATTGCTAGGGAGTAAGGCTTCCTACTCTTTATAGACCTCTCACGAATCCTACCGTTTAATTCCTTCAACACATTCCTTAGAATCCTCCTCTGCCTAGTTGCAGTCCCTTCAGGTATTATGAAGCTTACTAAGAGGCTTATAGGTAGTTCTATAGGGTTTATAGCTGCTTCATACCTAACAATACTTACCTTATCAGGGGTCTCACTAACTAAACCTCCGTACTCCCCATGTACATCGAAGATAACTACTGAACCACCAATCCCTGCAATCCTATCAGCTAATACAGCAACTAAGTTACTCTTACCAGAACCTGTAGTCCCAGTTATCAGTAAGTGTTTAGTTAATGCATTAATATCAACTCTAATCCTAAGGTCTTCAAAACCTACTAAAGACCCTACCTCTACACTAGTTTCAGGGTTATTCCTATATACAACTCCTACATGTTCAGGTCTTGCTAGGTATACCGGTGTCTCAGGTGGTGGTGGGTACCTAGGTGCTTCTACCCTCCCACCAGTGATATCAGCTATTACTAAAGCCTTCATATAACTCTCACTCTTTAAACTACTTAATGGTGATGTCCTCTCATACGTTGTTAAATTCTGAGTAGTTACTATAGGTACTACAGACTTAAATAGTGATGAACCTATAAGACCTACAACCTCCCTCACATGTTCTTCATAAGTTATTGGGTCTCTAACCACGAATCTTATATATACGTAAGTACCTACAGGTACTGGTGTTAATGCCTTAACATCTACCTCAGTTGGTTTAGATACCTCACCGACAATACCTATTGGTTTATCTATAGGAACTCACCCAACAGTTCACGTCCTGTAGGTATAGAGTTCAGACCTAATTTATATAATACGTATTTAAACTCCTCAGTACTTAACTTACTCTTACTATGGACTACTCTAAGAGGGTCTGGATATCCAGTATGTGAGTAGGTATATATTGAACTAATAATGTCTACTAACTCATCAACACCCCACACACCAGGTATTGATACTTGATAAGGTTGTGTTGAGTGGTTGAATGCTACGTAAGTTACAGTCATAGGTATTAAAGGACTTAAGTTTATGTTTAAGCTGTTGAGTGGTTTAGGTAGTTTATCAGTTGTTATGTATACTGGTTGGAGTATGTATGGTTGCTTAGGTAGTTTACCAAACCTCCTCAACATATTAATTAGTATTAAGTCATTAACTTCAGATTTAATCTCTTTAGGAGTCTCCTCACTTAATAAAATATCTATGTAGTAACTCCTCCTAAGAGTCTTAGCTATGAATAAAGGCTTCACCAACTTTACAATCTCTGTAATCTTCCTAAATATCTCATACCATACATCCCTTAAGTTACTGAAGTTACTATAACCTGTAGACCTAAACCCCTTAGGTAGGGGCCTACTACTATAACCCCATAAAAACGATATTAAAGAACCGTCAAATAACGCTACCTCAGCACTGTCTATAACTTCAAGTACTGAATCAACTTCTAAAATCCTAGAAAGTAGTTGTGTTATACGTATTACTAACTCTTCAGGTATGACCTCACTTAACGTAGGTATGTAATAACCTGAAGTACACTTAATCACGAACTTACATGATTTAGACTCCCTTAAGGAGATGTTTGCTGAGACTGCCTGTATAGCATATACTGTAGCTAAGGATAACTTCTTAATCACTCTACTTGAATCACTAGCTACGACATCTGGTGGTTCACTAACTTGAGAAGTTTTTAACGGGTATGAATAAACCTCACGAACATACCTACCTAAATCATCAGCAGTAACTACCTTACGGAGGAGTTCGTTAATAGTCCTAGATAACTCAACTATTAAACCGTCATGTAATGGTATTTTTAAGCACCAGAAGATATAACATCATCAAAACTTAAAAACACTGAGTATGGTGTCCTTAAGAACTCATATTTAAACGTAGGTATTACCCTAACCTAACAAGTCCTACCTTAAATAATATTTTAGTAATTCGTGAAAATTTTTAAGTAGTAAATCAAATACTATATTAGAAGTATTAACTACCTTACATCAAACCCATATCTTAACTTATACTTAGGTGATTCCTATGTTAGGGAGAGTTACTGTTAAGAAGATAGTAAGGTTTTACCGTATGGCAAACTTATTTAAGATACTATTCATTAGTTCATTAACTTACGGGTTGTTAGGGATGTTACTGTATTCACTTGTAGTTAAATCCAATTTAATTTTAATAGATTCTATACTCTGGATTCTTGACTCTATAACATACCTAACGTTATTTATTGTGTTGAGGGTCGTGACTTCTAAGACTTTAAACGGTCGTAGGTATGAGTTATTAAGAGTTGAGGATATCTCATCAATATTTATAGCTGTAATCACAATCTCCGTCGTGATATACTTAATACCTAGTACTTTAGTGAATACTGAGATAACTTCGTCTGAGTTCTCACTATACTTAATCGGTAGTGGTATACTCTCCTACATATTCTCTAAATATGTTTTAAGGTATGGGAAGTATGGGAAGGTTTTAATTAAGTCAACAGCTGTGAAGACATCATTAGATGCGTTGATAGAATTCGTTAATAGTATTGCTTTAATACTCTCTAACATACTCCAACTAGTAGTTATTGAGAACTTATTAGTTTTAGCAATATCTGTATATGCTGTAAAATGTTCTGTAAACGTTATTAAGGAATCAATATTCAACCTACTAGATATTAACTACCCTAGACACCTTAAGTACAGGATAATTAATATTGTTGAGAAAAACACTAACGTATCGGTTAAGAAGGTATTATTAAGGAATTTAGGGAGTTTTGTTGAGGTTGAGTTATGGGTGAAACTACCTAGTAACGCAACGTTAAGAACAACTCAAGTATTAATATCTAGTATAACTAGGGAGGTACTCATTAAGATACCTGAAGTCATTAAGGTCTTAGTAGTTGCTATACCGGATAAGGCTGGAGTCACTAGTAAGGAGTCTATCCTACAGATACTTAACACACAACCATCAGTAGCTAAACTCAATACTTAAGATAGTTGATGAGGATAAGAAGGTAGGTTTATTAATTATGTCTTACTAGTGTCAGTGGTTAGTGAGATGACTAAAGTTTTAATTATCTCAGATATTCACGGTAATGCTGACGCATTTAAGGTTCTGTTAGAGGGGGTCGGTAGTTGGGATTATGTTTTTGTCTTAGGTGATTTAGTTGATTACGGTCCTGAACCACATATCGTAGTAGATCTAATTAAGGATTTAAGACCTGATATAGTTTTAACAGGTAATCACGACTATGCAGTAGCGTTTAACACAGACTGTAGATGCGCTCCTGAGTTACATGAGTTAAGTGAGTATACTAGGGTTAACATCTCATATAAGTTACTAAGTAAGGAGCAGATAGATTGGCTTAAATCCCTACCAATAAATCATAAATTAGTTATTGATAACGTAAGGATTTACTTAGTTCACGGATCTCCTAGAAACCCACTCTACGGATATTTAAGACCATCACTACCTGAGTCAGAAATCCTACTAGCCCTAACTCCTAATATATACGCATTCAGACCTAAACCTGTGGATGCGGATCTAGTTATAGTTGGACATACCCATATACCTACTGATATGAGAATTGAAAATGTAAGAGTTTTAAATCCCGGAAGTGTTGGTCAGCCTAGGGATGGTGATTGGAGAGCTTCAGCATCAATTTTAGACTTAAATAGTGGTGAGTTTAAGATTTACAGAGTTGAATATAATATTAGAGATGTTGTTCATAAGTTAAGGTCTTTAAATCTTGATTCAAGGTATGTGATGTGGTTGGAGAAGATGTTAATGAGTGGTAAGATAGTAGAGTCATTATAGATTTCTGAACGTTCAATAGAGGTTAATATGGCGATGTACTTAAATGTCTTAGATGCGTATGAAGCTAGTTGATTCGTATGCATTCCTAGAAAAACTTTACGACCTTATATACAGCTTACTTGAGCTTAGAGATAAGATGAGAGATGAAGGAAAGGAAATAATTCCGTTAAGAGTTGGTACACCGTTAGTTAAGTATGGTTTCATATCTATGTTTAAAAGTGGGGTTATAGTTGATGTAACTAGTGTTGAACAGGCTAGTATTGCTGAGGATTCTGGTGCTGTTGGTGTTATGGTTTTAGATAAATTACCATATGATGTTAGAATGGCTGGAGGCGTTGCTAGGACAGCCGATTTAAACATAATCGCTCAGGTTATGGAAACTACAACAATACCTGTATCTGCTAAATGTAGGATAGGGCATGTATGGGAGGCTAGGCTACTTGAAGAAATAGGTGTTGACCTAATAGATGAGAGTGAGGTCTTAACACCAGTTGATGAGAAGGTACATATAAATAAGTGGGAGTTTAAGACACCATTTGTTAATGGTGCTAAGAATTTACCTGAAGCACTGAGAAGAATATTTGAAGGTGCGTCTATGATTAGGACTAAAGGTGAGCCAGGAACTGGGAACGTTGCTGAAGCAGTAACTCACATGAAACTCGTAAATAGGGATATAGCTTTGTTAAGAGGTTATTACTTAACCGGTGATGTAGAATCTATATATCTATACTCTAAAGAGAATAAAGTTCATTTCGAAATAGCATTACTAGCTGCTAAATTAGGAAGACTCCCAGTAGTAAATTTTGCAGCCGGCGGAATTGCAACTCCAGCAGATGCTGCGTTGATGATGTGGTTAGGAGCTGACGGGGTGTTTGTTGGTTCAGGTATTTTTAAGAGTAAGGATCCTGAGGTAAGAGCTAAGGCTATAGTACTAGCAACAGCATTTTACGACAACCCTGAAGTAGTTGTTGAAGCCCAGAAGATGATTTCTGAGAAATCATCAATGTTAGGCATTGATGTGAGGAATCTTAGACCAGAGCAGTTAATGCAGGTTAGGGGTGAGTAAATTAGTTAAGGTAGGAGTTTTAGCTCTTCAAGGAGACTTTCTAGAACATATGCAGATATTAAAGGAGGTACTTAATGTAGATACAGTCTTAGTTAAGTGTTTAAATGATCTTAAAGGAATTGATGCACTCATAATACCTGGAGGAGAATCTACAACTATAGGACGTTTAATCAGGTTTAGAGGTCTTGATGAAGGAATTATAGGATTCGCTAATGAGGGAAAACCTATAATGGGTACTTGTGCTGGTGCGGTATTATTAGCTAATAAGGTCTTAGACAGAGTTGTAGGAGAGGTTAACCAACCTGTATTAGGGCTTATGAATATAACCATTATTAGGAATATATTCGGGAGGCAGAAGAACTCCTTCATCACTAAAGTTTACGTTGAAGGGATAGGTGACGTTAACGCCGTCTTTATAAGAGCTCCTGGAATCATAGAAGCTCATAGACCTGCTAGGATAATTAGCTACTTAGAACATCCTGTTATCGGTAAGGTAGGAGCTGTAGCCGTACAAGGCCCATTACTAGCTGTGACCTTCCATCCTGAAATAAGTTCTGAAAAGAAACTCTATGAGTATTTCCTATCTATGGTGAGGACTTGATGTTAGGTAGTAATAGGGATGGTGAGTACCTCGTATCCTGTTTGTTCTGTAGAAGGGAATTTGATGAGTACCTCATGAAATGCCCAGTATGTAGTGGACCTTTAGAGATCGTATTTCTTAACCCCAGGTTCAGAATAGATAAGAGTAAACCGAATATTTGGAGGTATAAATCATTATTACCTTCATTTAGTAAGATCATTACGTATGGTGAGGGTTTAACACCTGTGAGTAGAATTCACGGTGTGCTGATAAAGAATGAGAGGTATAATCCTACAGGAACTTACTCGGATAGAGCATCATCCTTAATAGCTAGTTACGTAGCATCAACTAATATTAAGAAATTATGGGTAAGGTTTATTGAGGATTTCACTTACTCTTTATCCTACTACTTAAGCGGTCTTGCAGATCTTGAGGTTGAAGTTTATGGAGATGATATTAGTAATGATGAGTTAGGTAAGTTGGTTGAGTTAGGCGTTAAATTAGTACCTAGCTATACCACTAACAGCTCATTAGAGTTAGACTACTTAAATCCTCTAACTATTGAGGGTTTAAAGACAATAATCTTTGAAGTCTATGAGAGGAAAGTGAGGTGTGAGAATATCGTTGTACCTACAGTAACTGGTTTACTGGCTCGCTCTCTATGGAAGGGAGTTAAGGAACTTAAGGAATCAGGTCTAGATGTATGTTACACTATAGTACCAGTGCTTATTAAAGGTTGGTTGAAACCTACGTTAATACCTAGTGATATGGATGTAGTTGAAGTAGAACTTGAAACAGTACTTAATACGTTTACGAAGTTATGCAGCTCTGGTGTGAGGGTTAAACCCATCTCAGCATTAGCTTATGCTGTAGCAGAAAATTTAGGGAATTCTCTAGCCGTAATCACTGCTGGTTATAAATCAAGTACTAGGATGGATAGAGGCAGAGTTAAGGAGAGTATTATCAACTTACTTAATAGGGAAGGTAGTTTAACTGCTTATGAGATCTGGAAAGGTCTTAAGAGCTTTACTTTAAGAGGTATTTATAAAGCTCTTAAGTCGTTAGAGGTTAGAGGTGTGTTATGTAGTGAATTTGAGGTTAGAGGTTCCCGAAAAATTAAGCGTTATAAGTTATGTGGAAATCAACTTAAATCTTAATCCCTAATTGAGGTAATATCGATGCTAGGAAGAAGAACATTGATAATATCAGGAATACTATTAAGAGTAAGTATTCCCAAAGCTTAGGTCTTAACTCCTTAGGTAGTTTGTACGTGAGGTACATTACTGCTGGTATTACGAATATCCCTACGAAGTTCGCAGTATTAGCTGCTATGATAACCATTATCAGCGGCTGTGTCTGGTATAATGCCCATATACTGAACGCTACATATATAGTGAGTATTGTGTAGTATAGTCTCCGAACATCATTACTGAAAACCTTCCTCACACCCTCTAAACCCCATAGCAGGTCTGTTAAATTCCTCGGTACAGCATCTACGTAGGCACCTAAGGCAGAACTAAACAATACTATAAACCCTATTAAACATATTAGGTAGTAACCCCATAAACCGACAATAGCTGCGAATTCATTAGCTATATGTGCAGCAACTCCCCATGCTGGTAGTGCCTGCCCTCTAGGGAGTAGGGATGCAGCTATTAACGATGGTAGGTACATCCCTAAGATCGCTCCAGGGAAGAATATAAGCCATTGATCGTAGTTAAGCACTTTCATCCAGATCTTAAACCTTCCAATATTCTCAGGTGTTAGTTTAAACACCTTACCTATAGGTGATAATGCTACCCTCTTACCACCTATTAATGCAGGTATATAACCAACTACAGCACCCATACCATAACCTTTATCTCTATACCAGTTCATGAACATGAAGTTAAGACCTGCAGCTAATGCTGTATACGCCCACCAAGCAGTTATTAAACTCATATCAGCACCAGGGGGTAGGTAACCGAAGTTAAATGTACCCCATAACGCCTCATAAAGAACTTCAGCTTTAACTGTTAACGGTGCAACTATAAATAATAGTGTGAGTAGTATGAATCCTGCAAAGAACCAGTTAACAATTTCTAAAGTCCTCTCAATCTTATATCCGAACAACACTACAGCTACACAGAGAGCTATCATAACTATAGTTAAGTACCTAACTAACCAAGCCTCTGCAGCTGTAGGTAACTTACCGAGAATTATAGATCCTAAAGCAGTAGCCCCAGAACCAGCAATACCTGCTAAACCCCACGAACCCCAGATGATGATTAGGATCGGTATGAAGATACCCCAGAACTTAGGGCCTGGAGGTACTCTCTTAAGGTATACTATAGGTGGTTCACCACAATACATTGAAATCCTAACTAAACTCACATTATATACTGTCTGAAGTAATGCTGATACTAAGACTACCCACGCTATACCAAGCCCATACCTAACAGCTGTAGCAGGACCTAATAACCACTCACCACCACCTATAGCAACACCTACAGCAATTACGCTAGGGCCTAAAACCTTAAAGACTAACTCCTTAGTACCTAACCTCTGAATTTGAAAGACTTCTTCAGGGGTAGGTAATTCATCAACAACTTCTACATCACTTACACCAAACTTTACTTTACTCATAAGAGACCCCCTACACTACCACTAAAATATCTTAAAAACTTTACTCATACGATCTCATATAAATTTTGATGTAAATTTACTGTTTGCTTATTAAGAATTAATAAATTTCTTAATAATTAAGAAATTATAATCTAATATTTTTAATATGGAGTTACTATCAATAGTAATTAAGTGATAATTGATTTAAAGGATTTCTGAATATGTCTTACTCCTCTTTAAAATCTCTAATGCTACATCTTCAGTTTTTGAATTACCCCCAAGGTCTGGTGTTAGTATCCTCCCTTCCTCAACTACTGATGTTATACCTAACCATAATGTACGAGCTATCTTAGCTAGTGTGTTATCATTGAATCTCTCAGCTAGGTACTCAAGCATTAACTTAGCTGATATTAACTGACTTATAGGGTTAGCTATACCTTTACCAGCTATGTCTGGGGCTGAACCATGAACTGGTTCGAATAACGCTACAGTATCACCTACTTCAGCAGATCCACATAGTCCTAAACTACCTACTAACCCAGCTAGTAAGTCTGCTAAGATATCACCATATAAGTTCTCAGTAACTATAACTTCAAATAATTCAGGACTCCTAACTAAGTTGTAGGCTGCTGTATCAACAATCATCTCATTAACTTCTAGTTGATAATTCCTAGACTCTTCAAAGAATATATCCCTGAATAAACCATCACTAACTCTTAAGATATTTGACTTGTGTACTGCAGTAACCTTCTTAAACCCGTGTTTAACAGCGTAGTTGAGGGCGTACCTCACTACCCTCCTACAAGCCCTCTCAGAAATAACCTTTAGAGCTACTGCAACGCCTGAGACTAGAGTTTCAACACCTACGTAGAGGTCTTCAGTATTCTCTCTTATTAAAACTATATTGAAATCTCTTAATGAGGACCTCTTAAAACTCTTAAAAGGTCTTACATTAGCGTATAAGTCTAACTCACGTCTAAGCATCACATTAACACTCCTAAAACCAGGTACGTTTAGAGGTGTTGTTATAGGGCCCTTAAGTATCGCATCTACATTCCTTAAAATGTTGATCCCGTCATCCTCAATAACCTTACCTGAACGTCTGTAGTATTCGTAACCAGCTCTAACCTCAATAAACTCTATGTTAACTCCTAAACCCTCTAATACGTTTAAGGTAACCCCAACAATCTCAGGACCTATACCATCCCCGTATATAACCCCTACCCTATACCTCCTACCCATGAATACCCACACTACGGAATCTACGTTCAACTAATTCCGGTATGTACTTCCTAACTATCGTTAACATCTCCTCATCACTTAACGCATCCCTCCTACCCTCCGAGAATATACGTTGTACTTCTTCATAAACAGCATTTACTCTAGGGTCATCCTTACCTAAAGCTTCATCAGGACTTAATCTAAAGTACATATTAATCCAGTAGGCTATTGCTGACCTACCAGAGTATGGTGTTATAGATATTGTGTAGGGTATACCTAATATTAAGTCTGTATCATATGGTAGGTATACTTCAGGATTCTTCATCAGACCATCTACATGAATACCTGCTTTAGTCCTGAAAGCATTAGAACCTACTATCGGTTGGAACTCAGGTATTCTAAACCCCATTTCAGTGAAGAACTCCAAAACCTTCCTAACAACCCTTAAATTAACCCTCTTATCACGTCTAAGTCCTAAGTAATGTACTAACATCACTTCTAACGGACAGTTCCCAGACCTCTCACCAATACCTAATAAAGTACAGTTAGAACCTCCAGCACCGTAAACCCAAGCAGCTAGATGGTTAGCAACTACTAACCCAAAATCATTATGTCCGTGAAATTCTATATCCTCACCTGGAAATCCCTCAGATATTAAAGTCCTCACTAATGATGGTATACCCCTAGGTGGTGGTACTTCAGGGAATGGTAGTCCTAAACCTAGAGTATCTGAGAGTTTAATTTTAACAGGTATTGAGTACTTCTCCCTCAACCTCATCAACTTATGAATAAATGGTAATACGTTCTTAGTTAAGCTAGCTCTAGTTATATCTTCTAAAGCACACTTAACGGATATACCCCTCCTTAAAGCTTCCTCAACAACTGATAAGTACTTACTAATAGCTAAATCCCTAGTAAGTCCTAACTTATGATATATGTGGTAGTCAGAAATTGACGTAAGTATCACAGTCTCATCTAAACCACTATCAACAACTAACCTTAAGTCATCGAAGGAAGCTCTAATCCACCCTATCACCTTAGGATACCTATAGTTTAGGTCTAGTAACGCCTTAGTAACTCTCCTATCCTTTTCAGTATATAGAAATACCTCACAAGTAGTTATAACACCATCCCCACCCAACTCAACTAATAACTCATAAACTCTAACACTCTCCTCAAACGTTAAATTCCTCCACCCCTGCTGACCGTCTCTTAAGGTAGTATCTGTAAGGTAGATCCTACTAGGAAATCCATATACATCCCCACCACTCAACACTATACGTGGTACATCTACGAATGGATATAGATCCTTATAGAGTTCTACCTCCTCCATATCCGTACCTAACTAAAGGTTTCCCTAGTACGGGGTTAATAATAGTGTTTAACAATACTCATGACGTTCTGAATACTAAGATCATTCCGAAGTACGAACGAATTACTTACCTTAAGTACTTATAACGATGTAAAATAAATTTAGGTTTATTATAATGTTATAGAGGTCCTGCATTATACGTATAACCACCATCTATTAATACTGTAGCTCCATTTATGTAGCTAGCATCATCGGATGCTAAGTAAGTTACTAACTTAGCTACTTCCTCAGGTTTAGCTAACCTACCTAGAGGAGTCCTACGTTTTAACTCAGCCTCATTAACTATACCCCTACGGACAAGATCTACAACTCTCTCAGTAGCTACGTAGCCTGGAGCTACTGCAACAACTCTAATACCGTACTTACCCCACTCAACAGCTAATGCTTTAGTAAGCCCTATAACACCTGCTTTACTCGCACAATAAGCACTTCTTAATTCCAACCCCATGAACCCGAGCATAGATGATATATTAATTATCACACCACCCCTACCACTCTTAATCATATGCTTAGCAACTGCTTGACTACATAAGAACACAGCTGTTAAGTTAATATCTATAACCCTCTGCCAATCACTTAAATCCATATCAATAGCTGCTTTCTGGATAGCGATACCTGCATTATTTACTAATATATCTATCCCCCCATACCTCTCCACACACTCCCTCACAACCCTCTCAACCTCTTCCTTCTTAGTTATGTCTGCTTTTACTGGTGTTACATCACCGTACTTACTTAACTCCTTAGCTGTACTCATTAACTCATCCTCAAGTACATCAGCAATAACTACTTTAGCACCCTCCTTAAGGAATTCCTCAGCAATAGCTCTACCAATACCTCTAGCACCACCAGTAATAATAGCTACACGACCAACCAACCTCAAACAAACCACCGGAAACTCTCTCATAAACTCTAATATAAGTTGATAACATCATACACTATTAAATCCCTACTTACGGAGTTAGTCAACTGTCTAAATACTACTTAAGCATAAGATTTTAAGTATTAAGTAAAGTCCACATTTGGTAGAGCTGTTGACAATACTGAGTAACATTATCAGTATTCCAGACCCCATATCACTGATTTTGATAGTAGTTGGATTATGTTTTATATACTTAGGTAGTCGTAAGGGTTTAGAACCGCTTATGCTAGTACCTATAGGTTTCGGTATATTATTAGGTAATATCCCACTTAGCGGTCTTAACGACCCTCCATACGGGCTCCTATACTTAATAAGGGAGAAGTTATTAATAACTGAAGTACTCCCATGTCTAGCCTTCCTAACTATAGGTACTATGATGGATTTCAGACCACTACTTAAGAGACCTTGGTTACTCCTATTCGGGGTTTCAGGTCAGTCAGGAGTTATATTTGCTTTAGTACTAGCACTACTCCTAGGGTTTAATTTTAGGGAGGCTATAGCTGTAGGTATTATAGGATGTGCTGACGGACCTACAGCTATATTCGTATCTAGTAGGTATGCTCCTCACTTATTAGGGGCTGTAGGGTTAGCTGCATACACGTATATCTCTATGGTCCCCTTAATTCAAGTACCTCTTATGAGGGCTTTAATAAGTAGGAAGGAGATGGGTATTAGAATGCCTATGACTTCCGGTGAGGATGTAAGTGATTTAGTAGTTATTGCTTTCCCTATAATACTGATACTCGTATCAATGATATTCATACCTGGTGGGTTACCTCTAATCGGTATGTTAGCTCTAGGTAACTTCCTACGTGAGAGCGGTGTAACTGAGTTTATGGAGAGGTATAATAAGACCTTCTCTACAGTATTAACTGATTTAGTGACTTTCTTACTAGGGCTTTCAGTAGGTTCTACACTATCATCTAAGATAATTACAGCAAGTCCTGACCTACCGTTTAAGGTCTTAATAGTGTTTACGTTAGGTGTAGTAGCCTTCGCAGGTGATATAATATTCGGTATATTAGTTGGTAAGGTAGTCTCTAAGTTAAGTAGGGGTAGGATTAACCCTGCTATAGGTGCTTCAGCAAACTCAGCATTTCCAATATCTGCTAGAGTTGTTCAGAGGGAGGTTAGTAGGGTATCACCAGGTAATATAGTTTTAATGTACTCAATAACTACTAACTTAGCGGGTCAGATAACATCACCTATATTCGCAGGTATTATAATAACACTTATTGAGTCTCTAGGTATTTAGTTAGACCTTAACTACTGGTACCTTACCAAACCTCTTAAGGAGGACTTCACTACCTTCTGAAGCATTTACAGGTATTAACCTAACACCTATTACCCTACCCTTAATAATAGATGATGTGAGTACATCCTTAACCACACCCTTAATCAAACCTACATCATCCTTAAGTACTACCATGTCAACACCTACTAAGCAGTAACTACATAAGTACGTTAAGTCCCTAAGTGTTACTGAACCCTCAGCAACCCTCTCCTTAAGTAAGTCATCCTCAGCAACAGGTAACATAACCTCATTAAAACCTACGTTACTGATACCTAAGGTATTCGATACATTACCTATTAACTCATTTAATTTCTTAACTGCATAACCACTACCTGGGTATGCAAACTTAATACCACTTAAATACTCAATAATACTAACCACACTTTCTGATAACCAAGGAGATAATGAGTAATCAATTCCTAAGAACTTCATACCTACCCTACCAGCCAACCCACTAACTAACTTACTAGTATTTAAGATGTACTTAATCAGTGGTTCTTCATCACCTCTAACATACGTGTAGAATAAGTCAACATATCTTAGAGCTACTGATATACCCTCATCATAAGTAGTTGCTAGGGGGAAGTAAGGGGTTACTATGTAGTCAGGTATTGAAATACCTAACCTAGTGAAGTCGTTAATATCTATAGACTTAATTAATTTAGAGTAGAGGTTAGTGATACTATCGATTAAATCTGTAGTAGGTAAGCGTATGGTGATATAACTCCGTTCACATGATGTTAACACTGATATTATATCTTCAGGCTTAACCTCACTAGCATCGATATGATATGAAGCTAATAACACATCATCCCTACATAACTCTTGAGTTAGTCTTAACTGATATTCGCTAGGTAGTTCTGGAGGTAGGACAATACGGTAACTCCATACGTTAAGCCCTAACTCCCTAACTAGTTTCTTAATAACATCTAACTTCTCATAAACTAAGTCTTTAAAATCCTTAACACTACCTACAGGCTTAACATGTATAGTTAAACTCCTAATTAATGCCATACTCATACCAAGACATACTCAGTATAGTATTAATTAACTTAACGTTTCTAGACTCTTACAACTAAAACCTTAATAACAAGACTTAATAATGTGTTCATACACTTCAAAACTCGTCTATACATCCTTAGAGTGTGGTGCGGGGGGTGGGATTTGAACCCACGCAGGCCTACGCCAACGGGTCTCTCATCAATAGCTGGAGACTTGAGCCCGTCCCCTTTGCCCTAGCTCGGGCACCCCCGCACCATATAGTAGTTATTTATGAGGCTTATAATGTTTAGGTATTTAAGTGTAGATGACTTCAGTACCTACGTTAATACCGTCTAATACCTTCTCAATATTCTCAGGTTTAAACCCATTCATAAAGTATATCTTAATTCTAGACCTCTCAGCTATAGATAAAGCTAGTTGGTCGAAGAGTTCGTAGGTACCTGCTTCAGACCTACTAATAATTAAGTTCTTCAACTCATTTATAGTTACTCTAGGTAGTAGCTTAGCATCACTGTATTTCTTAGGGTCTTTATCGTATACACCGTCAACATCAGTAGCATTTACTACTAAGTCAGCACCTACTAACTCAGCAATTATCATAGCTACAGCGTTAGTTGATTGACCTGGTTGTAAACCACCTAAGGTAACTACCTTACCTGAAGACCAAGCTGTTAACACCTCATCAACATTCCTAGGTATGTAGTTATAGGTGATATCACCTAAGAGAGCATTTAGAAGTAATGCATTAATCCTAGATATGTTAATACCTAGTAAGTCAGACCAACTCTCATTAACTCCTAATTTCCTAGCCATACTTATGTAATGTCTTGCTGTAGAACCCCCACCACATACTATAACGAATCTATAACCTCTTAAGAACCTCTCCCTAAAGATCCCACAGTAGGATTTAAGGATATCTACATTACCTAAATCAAATAACTTACCGGTTAACTTAACCACTACCTTCACGTACTACCCTAGATATAATGACTTAGAAAGGAAAAATACTTAAGACTTAACATTCTTACGAGCTTTAAATCTAGCGTACAGCGTAGGTGTTATGATTGAGAGTACAGTTGCTATGTAGATGAACTGACCTATAGGGCTTGAAATGAATACTAAGGGGTTACCGAAGGCTATATCAAGGGAACGTCTAAAGTATTTCTCAGCTAGAGGTCCTAACACGAAGCCTATAGCCATAGGTGCTGTCGGGAATTTATACCTGTTTAATACGTAAGCAATAACACCTATGACTAAAGTTGCTACTATATCTACTACTGAATTCCTAATTACGTAAGCTCCGAATACACAGAAGAATATTACCATAACTGCTAGAAACGGTATATTCCTTCTTAAGAACTCACCTAATCTTAAGAATATGTAGACTACTACAGGTGCTAATAAGTAGAACATCACGTTTGATAAGACAGTACCTACTAATACTGTATAACCTAGTTGAGCTCTATAGGTGAATATCCAAGCACCTGGAATTACTCCATGGATCATTAGAGCACCTAACACGATCGCTGTTGCAGCACCTCCAGGAATACCTAAGGCTAGTGTAGGTACTAGAGTACCCATAGCAGCTGCGTTATTAGCTGCTTCAGCTACTGCAACACCTTCAGGTATTCCAGTACCCCACTTCTCAGGATTCTTAGAAAATCTCCTAGCCATTAAGTAAGCAACTACAGCAGCTGTAGTAGCTCCAATACCTGGTAGGAAACCTACTAACCAACCTATAGGGACAGCTATTAAGAAAACTAGTGGTGCTAACTTCAAGAATAATTCCTTACTGGGGAACATAAGCTCCTTAAACTTATACCTCTCCTTAACAACCTCAAACTTTAACTCAGACTCAAGTAGTCTAAGTACTTCTGATATAGCGAATATACCTAGTAAAACCGCGACTAAATCAAAACCACCACCTAGGATTGTTACCCCAAACGTAAACCTATATACACCTGTAACTGGGTCCGAACCTATAGTTGCTAAGAAGAAACCTAGTAGAGCTGATACTATAGCTTTAACACCACCCTCAAATGTTGCTAGGAATGATATAGCCATAACAACTAAAGCAAACATCTCTGGAGGTCCGAACATAACAGCTACATCAGCTAATATCGGGGTGAAGAACAACACTATAATACCTCCTATCAGACCTCCTAAGAATGAGTAGAATCTAGTGAGCATTAACGCTAAACCACTCTTACCAGCTTTAGTCAGTTCATAACCATCTAAAGCTGTCATGATATTCTCAGTACTTCCTGGAATTCTAAAAAGTACTGCTGAGACAGAACCGCCGAAAACAGCTGAGGCGTAAGCAGCTACTAAAGCTATTATAGCTGTTTCTGGAGGTAACCATATAGTGAATGGGAGTAATATAGCTGTGATAGCTACTGAAGTTATCCCAGGTGTTGCACCAGCTAATAACCCTATAAAAGATGCTAAAATCAGTACACCCATATTTAATGGGTTAGTGATTATGTATGTGAATGCTTGGTATATGTTGATTAAGTGGTACTCCATAATACTCACCTACCGAATAAACCTAATATGTAGGTAGTGAGGTCGTAGAATACTCCATACCCTCTAGGCAACGGTATTAACAGGAACACCGGAAATAGTAGAAGTGCTAACATAGCAAATATAAAACCTACTAGTAATGATGTTAACGTCTTAACTCTTAAGAACTTTAGATATGTTGGGATTAGTACTAACGTTGATATGAAGAACCCAACATACTCGAAGACTAAAGCGTAAACTACAACAAATACTATAGTTGTTAATACTCTACTAAGACCACTTCTCCCTAATTTAGGGGGTCTATAGTAGTTCTTCTTAATATACCTATAAATTATTGCTGAAATACATGATATGATAATACCTATTAAAAGTATTGAAGGCCATACCTCAGGCCCTATAACAACCCACGGTAACTTAGGTAATCTAAGAGCTTCGTAAAGAAAGTATGAGGAGAAAATAATAAGTAATGAAAAAATTATCATTTCACCATACACTTTCATCACCTATAATTACTTAGCTAATCCAAGCTCCTTATATATCTGTAAGTAGATCTCATACTCTTGCTTTACGAATTCTCTAAATGCGTCACCTACTAGTAACCCAGGTCTGTAGTAGAGGTATTGCTTTCGTTCTTGTTCTTTATAGTATGGGCTATTATATGCTTGCTCACATAACCGTTCTAACTCCCTAACTATTTCTGGAGGTGTTCCAGCTCTAACTGCTAAGCCTCTCCATAAACCGTAAGTTATGTTTAGACCTAATTCAGTAGCTGCTGGTACGTCTGGGAAGTCTTCTAGCCTCCTATCTATGAAGAATACTAGAGCCCTAACCTTACCTTCCCTAATTAGGGGTACTATAATACCTGGTTCCTCCATCATAGCATCAATCTTACCACCAAGTAAGTCAGTCCTCATCTCAGCAGCAGATTCGTAAGGTATATACCTTAACTTAGCACCAGTATATTTAGCAAATAATACAGTATTCAGATGGTCTGGAACTTGACCTAATCCAGTACCACCTATAGTTACCTCACGTTCTCTAGCGTAGTTTATGAATTCTTGAACAGTCTTAAATCTAGGGTCGTCAGCTCTAACCCATATACCACCAACATCCCATTGGAACCTACAGATCGGTATGTATTCCTCCATCTTATGAGGATTCTTACCCATAATTATGTTAGTTAGTGCGTAAGCACCGTAGAGTAGTACTGTATACCCATCAGCTGGTTGTTCAGCTACGTAAGCCTCAGCAATAGCACCACCAGCACCAGGCATATTCTGAACAACCCAAGGAACACCAGTTAAGTTTTGAAGTACTGGAGCTATAGCCCTAGCAGCTAAGTCACTACCACCACCAGCACCGAAACCAACAATTATAGTTACAGGTCTAGTAGGCCATGCAATAGGTGTTGGGGTAGGTGTTACTGTAACTGTTACCCTCTCAGTTACTTTAGTAGTTACTGTAGTTGTTATTGTTGTTGGAGTACCTACAGTACTCGTTACTGTTACAGTCTTAGGTGGTGGTACTGCTGAAGAACCTGCGAAATAACCAACAACACCAGCAACAACAATCAAAACAACCAACACAACAACTAAAGTAGATGAAACCTTAGCAGACACTAATCACACCTATAGAATAGGTGGTCTAAGGTTAATAAACTTTCTTAAACTATTGTAGTAGTTATCTATATTAGATTCTTAATTAACTCATTAGGTAGTGAACAACATGTTTCAATGTTCTCTACTTGGAATTTATCTATGAATTTTCTTAGTGGATTTACTATTCTGTTGATAAGTCCTGACTCACTTAATTTAAAATCTAATGTGTATTTCATTTCTAATGGTCTCATACATCCTAAAGCTATCTCACTATTTAACCTCCTCCTCACATATTTGAATACTTCAACTACATCATCTACGGATACTTTCACGTTAGTCATAGGTGTGTTCTCAGTTGGTTTTAGTATGAGTAAGACTGTTATTGGTGGGTTATAGTCTCTTAAGATATCTATAGCTTTAAATTCTGTTAATACCTTACCGTAGTTAGCACCTATTAGTATATGTGGTATTATGTATGGAGGGCCGTACTTTATAAGCTCATCATATGTTTTTATGAAGTCTTCATGACCTCTACTCTTTAAGTGCATTACCTCCTTAATTACATAGTCATCAACTACTAACTCGTAATCAACTATATCGACTCCAGCATCTCTTAACTTAATCGCTAAAGACCTACTAATTAGTCCTGTATGTACGCTAACTACTACTCTAAAGTCCTTCTTAATATCCTTAATTACATGTATATATGGTTCTATTGTGAGGAAACCCTCACTATTGAAACCACCACTTATTAAAATACCCTTAATACCGTCCTTATATAACATCTTAACTAGGTCGTATAGTTCTTTAGGTGTGGAGACCTTCTTCATACTACTTAAGTAACGACCTCTACAGTAATCACACATTAATGAACAGTAATTACCTGTGATACTTATGCTTGGGTACTTAAGACCTGGTATGAATACCTTAATACTACCTAATACTACCACCTTCACTCATAATCATTTCTAACTCCTTCATTAATTGTAGTATATGTCTATATAGGAAGTTTATTGATGGGTAGTTATAGTGTGGTCCCTTAACACTTTCATTATAGAACGGTCTGTTACATCCTGGACAACCACTAGTTATGAATGCATTTAAATACTTATCGATATTCTCTAAAATGTCTTTAACTAATTCCCTCCTTAGGTAAACATTATCACCACTTACAACGATGTAATCATTTACGTCATAACCTAATGTTAGGAGGTATCTTAAGACCTGTATCTTCCTATAATTAATTATGTTAGGTCTTTCACGAGATTCGTATGGAGTACCTTTAATAGGTGTGAACGCGAATAACGCTATCTTAACCCCTAAACTCGTGAAGTACTTCATAGTGTTAAGGAATTCTAAATCATTATCCCCTAACCCGTAGATTAAGTGTATGTAGATCTTACTAGGACCGAACACATCTATACAATCCCTTAAGAACCCCATATACTCATACCAACTATACGGTTTCCTCACTAAACTGAATGTCTTAGGTGTTGCAGTATCAAAACCAATCCCTAAACTATCAACTCCTAAATCCTTAAGAAGTATGAGGTAGTCCTTATCCGTAGGTGTTAATGATATACTAATTGGTTTGTTAACACCTTCACCTACTAAGGTATTAACTATCTCTAAAACATCATCTTTAAATCCCTCCTTAATAACTGTCTGAATACATACTCTCTTAAAGGCCTCAACATCTTTAATACCCTTAGTAAGTACTCTTAAGTCTACTTCAGGCCATGAAACCCTAGATACTAAGGATTTATTAGAGGTACTTGATATACTTTGAGGACAGAACATACACGTACCTAAACACCCACTTTGTGAGTATAAGAGTATGTAAGCAGTAGTCGGTTTCTCAACTATATCTATTTTTAGAAGCCCTATAGTTGCTAAAGTCCCTACAGAGGCTCTCACCATCAACTACTAACTACCTAAGCTACTTACTACGTCAAACTTAAATAAATCTTAATTAATTATAGATCGAGTGTTGTTATGTGGAGGTTAATTATTGATGAAGGTGATGTGTATTGGAATATGGCTATGGATGAAGCTATGTTGTTGTTAAGGGATTCTAACGTCATACCTAATACGTTAAGACTATACGTGTTTAACCCAAGTGCTGTAACTATAGGGTACTTCCAGAGAGTTGAGGATGCAGTTAATTTAGAGTTCTTAAGGAGTAGTAATATAGGCTTCACTAGGAGGGTTAGTGGTGGGGGTTCAGTATATCACGATGTTAACGGTGAAGTCACGTACTCTGTAGTAGCATCTATTAACGACATCTCTACTAATATAATGGATAGTTATAGAATTATATGTAGTGGTATTATATACGCTATTAAGGAGTTCGGACTTAATGCTGATTTCATACCTATAAATGATGTAGTAATTAGGGGTAGGAAAGTATCTGGTAGTGCTCAATCTAGGAAGAAGAATACCTTACTACAACACGGGACGTTAATGTATAATACAGACTTAATAACATTAAGTAAGTCTCTTAGAGCACCTAAGGAGAAGTTATTAGAGCATAAGGTAACATCAATATTAGAGAGAGTTACGACTATATCTAGGGAGTTAGGTAGGACTGTAAGTAGGGATGAGGTTATCAGAGCTCTTATAAAGGGGTTTAACAAGGCTTTAAACACTGACTTCTACCAAGGTCACTACACTCGTGAGGAGTTAGAATTAGCTAGTAAACTTACTGAGAAGTATAGGAGTGTTGAGTGGATATTCCAGAGGTAATGTTTATGAAGGTATGTACATCAATTAAGAGAGTTGGTGGTAAGACAGTTAAAGTAGATCTTGAGATATTAAACGATACTATATTAAAGATCGTCATAAGCGGGGATTTCTTCTTATATCCTGAGGAAGCTATACATGAAATTGAGTCTAGGTTAACTGGGAGGAAGGTCTCTGAAGTAGCTAATATATTAAACGAGTTTAGAGGTAGTGTAGAGGTTTTAGGAGCTTCAATAGATGACTTAATAAGTATTGTTACAGACGCGTATACCTCATGTAGTCAGGAGTAGGTGTTTAACTGTGAAGAGAGTAGTAATAAGACTCTACGGTATTGTTCAAGGAGTTGGTATGAGGTATTACGTGTGGAGGGAGGCTAAGAAGTTAGGGTTGAGAGGGTATGTTAGGAATTTAGATGATGGTTCTGTAGAAGTTGTCGCTGAAGGTGATGATGAAGCTATAGAAGACTTAATAAGTAGGGTTAGGGATGAAGGACCTGGTTTTATTACTGATGTTAAGGTAGTTTATGAGGATTTTAAAGGAGACTTCAAAGACTTTAGAATCCTACATTAATACCTAACTCCTTCGAAATCTTAATTAACTGATTCCATACCTCATCATCTAGAGGTATACCCTTAGACAACCTCTCCTTATAACATCTTGCTTCAGGTTCACCAGGCATTAAGATCTCAACTTCAGGGTCTCTCGGTAAGGACTTCAACGTACTTACGTAATTACTTACATCTCTAACGAACTCATCATAACTTCTGAACATATTAGGACTTATAGCTATTATTAAGAACCCTCCTTGAGTGTAAGGTCCTTTACCACTTATTATCAGACCGTATGGGGCCCCAATAAATATACTACACAGTATATCTACTATAACAGCTAGTCCGAACCCTTTATAACCACCTACTGGTAGGAGGAAACCCTCTAAAGCTTCTTTAGGGTCTGTAGTAGGTTTACCCTCCTTATTCAACGCCCAACCATCAGGTATTTTCTCACCCTTCCTAGCAGCTAAGACTATCTTCCCGAATGCTGCAGTAGATAAGGCCATATCAAGTATTATTGGTTCTGAAGCTGTAGGTATACCCACAGCTATTGGGTTAGTACCTACTATTGCTGACTTAACACCAGGTATTGATATCCTAGCTCTAGCATTAGCTAATGCAATACCTACTAACCCCTCATTAGCTACCTTCATGACGTAGTAAGCTAATGCTCCAACATTCCATAAGTTCTTAGCAGCACCTACACCAACACCTAAACTCTTAGCCTTCTCTACAACCTTCTTAGTAACTTCATAAGCTACTGGAATACCTATACCTCTATCACCATCAACAAGTACTGAAGTACTATCCTCTTTAACAACCTTAATATTAGGTCTCGGGTTAATCTCACCAATCCTGATACCGTATATGAAGTCTAAACCTCTAGAAACTCCGTGGGAGTCAACACATCTTAAATTAGCACATACTAGAGAATCAGCTATTAACTCAGCATGTTCCTCATAAACATTAAGTGCTTTAAAGACCTTAATCAGTATTGACTTAAGTTCGTCTGAGGATATGAGCCTCATCACCATACACCACGTTAAGTATATACTTCAAAATTAAAAATATATCGAACTTAACTAGTAGTGACTCCTCACATCTACTACATCATCTTGTAGTCGTAATTTAGTGCTTAACTACGTGTTTATCTTCAAGTTTTTAAACTTTATATTAGTAACTTAGCTGAAGAATGATGTATGAGTATAGCTGTAATTGATTGTTTAGCTCATGGTAGTAGGGGTAGGAGGTTATCAACTCTTGATGTGATTGGTGTTGGTCCTAGATTAATAGCTGGTATTTTAGAATGCTTAGGTATTAAGTATGATTATTTTGTAGGTAGTGACGTCTTTAGAGAACCTGAAGTACTGAAGGACTTCAACATATTATTAGTTTCTGGGATGTCTACTGATTTAACGTCTATGATTAGGCTAATTAGGTTGTGGGGTAGGGATGGAGTAGCTATTGCTGGTGGTCCAGCATGTGTAGAGTATGAGAAGTTGTTGAAGAGTGGTTATGATGTAGTTGTTTGGGGTGAGGCTGAGGATAAAGTATCTCAAGTAGTTAAGGAGGTCTTAACATATGGTAAACTCGTAAGTGATTTACCAGGTGTTTTCAGAGTTGAGGATGGTAAGGTGTTTGGTGAACTACCCCGTAAGTACTTAAGCCCTGAACTACTGTGGAGGTATACGCCGTCAGTTAAGGTAGTTAGGAGGTATAGGGGTTGGTGGGCTGCTAGAGTTTATGTTGAGGTTGTTAGGGGTTGTAGTAATTTCTATAGACCGACTATTAAGTTAGTTAGTGGTGTTGTATGTAGTGGCTGTAGTTCATGTAGGTCTGGGGATTTAGAGTTAAGGATTAACTGTCCTCTAGGTATACCTCCAGGATGTGGTTATTGTTCTGTACCTTACCTCTACGGGCCTTCTAGGAGTAAACCAGTTGATCTAGTCTTGAATGAAGTTAGAGAGTTGGTTAAGTTAGGTGTTAGTAGGGTTGTTTTAAGTGCTCCTGACTTCCTAGACTACGGTAGGGATTGGTTAGTAACTCCTAAACCATTAACAGACCCTAGAGAACCTAAACCTAACCTAGTAGCTATTGAAGAATTGCTTAGTAAGTTGTTTGAAATATCTGAAATTGCTGGTGGTGAGGTCTACGTATCTATAGAGAATATAAAACCTAACCTAGTAGACCGTGACGTTGCTGAACTACTTAGTAAGTACTTGAAAGGTACTTCAGTAGGTATAGGTTTAGAGACTGGTGATAATAGACTTCATAAGGCTTTAGGTAGACCGTCAACAGTTGGTGAAGTTGTTAAAGCTGTTGAACTACTACATGATTATGGTGTTAAACCTCATATATACTTAATACATGGCCTACCCTCAGAGGATGATTTAGCTATTAGAAATACTGTTAAGATTGTTAAGAAGCTTTCTAAGTTCAACATAGAGAAGTTTACACTCTACAGATTCACACCTATAAAGTATACAGCTTTTGAGGGTTTCTCAAAACCTAAACCTGCTGTAAAATCTAGGACTACTAAGAAGTTATATGAGGTTGTTAAGGAGTTAAACATTAAGTTGAAGGAGGGATTAATTGGTAATGTCGTTAAGGCTGTTGTAGTTGGTCGTAGAGGTCATAACCTTATTACCTACCCACTACCTCACGGCCCGGTAACATATGTTAGAAGTTCTACAGTAAGTGTAGGTAGTATAGTTCTAGTAAGGATAATTAAAGTATTAAACGATCGTGAAGTGCTTGGTGAGGTTGTAAGTGTTGTTAGGGAAGGGAGGTATAGATTAAGCCCTTAAGACAGCTAATACCCTAACTACATCTGCTGTATCTTCACATCTATCAGCAGAGTTTTCTAAGGAATCTATTATCTCCTTAGCGATTATACAGGCAGATATCTCAGTATGATTACAGAATCTTAAGACTCTATCTAACGCCTTCATCCTAATATCATCTACTTCCTCCTCAAGCCTCTCAACATCATTAGCTATAGCTAATGCTTTATTAGGTTCTGTCGGTAATGACTTAACAGCCTCCTTAAGAAGACCTACAGCACTTAAAACCTTCTCACACATGATTAATGTGTAGACCTTAATCTCATAGTCTACGAGTTTAGGGTTTATCAGTAATGCCCTCCTACTAGCAGCTTTTAAGTATGCTGCTATATCATCAACTGCTAGTACTAACCTAACGATCTCATCCCTATCTATAGGGTGTATGAAACCATTACTTAACTCCTCAAATACCTTCCTCTTAACATCATCAGCTTCTCTCTCATAGTTAAACACCTTATTAAACATCTCCTGAACACAACTCATATCATCATCTTTAAAACACTTAAATAACTGTAGTGTCGACTTAGCTACCTCGAGTATGAGGTCTATATGAGTATCAGATCTTTGGAGTGCTCTCCTACCTACATGGGTACTGACCCAATACCATGTAGATACCATCAGATCACCGATTTACACGTTCAATATATTATGTATCAGAATTCTTAAACCTAATGCTATTAGAGTAGTTAATGGTACTGTTAGTAACCAAGAACTCACTATATTTAAGATTGTGGATTTATTAATAAGTCTTGACTTACTCTTAAACAGTCCGACACCGATTACTGCTGAAACAGCTGCGTGGGTAGTTGATATAGGCATACCATACCCGAATATTATGCATGGTACTGTAGTGAATAACCAAACAACTAACGAGTTTGATAATCCAGCAGCTACACCGCTTATGAGGTCTAACCTAGTTATCTTAAAAGCTACTGTGGTTATGACTTTAGTACCTAATGTGAACCCTCCTAAAACGATCCCTAAAGCCCCAATAACTGCTAAGATTACTGCTACTACAATATCAATACCTCCTACAATATAACCAGAGACTCTTATGATTGTTACATATACACCTGTAGAATTACCTACGTCATTAGCTCCGAAGCTATATGCTGAGAAAGCTAGACTTGAAATCGCTAAATACCTAAATACTTTATCAGGGTTTAACCCCTTAACTTCTAACAACCTATAGAACTTTATTAAGAGTTTGTATAGAATGAATGTGAGTAGTATAGAACTTAACGGTGATGTTATCCAACTAATTATGACTCTAAGGAGGACATCATATCTTATACTACTATAACCATATAGTAACATGTAAGTTAAGCCAACACCTAAGACACCACCAACAGCACTATGAGTAGTTGATACAGGTATACCTGAATAGGAGGCTAATGCAATCCAAATCCCTGTTGCTAACGTCGCTATTATCGCATCATAAATACTTCTAATCTCAGTTATACCACCTCCGAAAGTCTTCATAACCATCCAGCCCTGTAGGACAGAACCTAAGAACACGAATATCGAGAATATTATTAATGTCCTCCTAATATCGAGTACTCCAGAACCTACAATACATGATGTAGGGTTTGCAGCGTCGTTAGCACCTATACTCCACGCTATGTATAACATCAACACTATCCCTAAAATGATCGTTATATCCATTAATCCCTTTTTAGACTTAATGATAACTTTATAAGTTTATTGAAGATGATCGTAGAGATAAGGGTGTCTGTACCTAAGCATAAGGTCGTTAGAACTCCTGAGTTTAGGGAAGTTCGTTATAGTGAGGATAGGTGGGAGTTACTTAGGAAGTTTAGGAGGGATGCTTTAGAGCTTATGGAGAAGTTAATTACCTGCGGTTTTAACCCTATAGTTCATGGTTCTATAGCTAGAGGTGATGTAGGTCCTGATAGCGATATAGATGTAGTGATACCCTATACTGTAAAACCGTATGAGGTTGAGTTATGCTTAGAGATGAGTAATTTAAAACCTACTAGTAAGTACATAGTTCAGGCAACCCCAGCATCAACACCTAAAGCATATATTGAGTTAGACCCTAAAGGATTGAAGAACATATCATTTCCGCTAGAGGATCTATCACCTAGAGAGTATGAATTCTACTTATTTGGAGGACTACTTAATCTCAAGGACTTAATTAGAGGGGTTAGAGTCCCAGGAGTTAATAAGCAATTAGTCTTGATAATCCCTAGAGATTACGGTCATGACGAACTACCAGTAGTAGGTTATGAGGGTTACGTCGCTAGAGTTGTTAGGGTATCGTTAGAGACTGTTAAGGAGAGGGTTGAGGTGTTAAGTAGGAGGGATGAGTTCGGTAGGACTGGTGTTTACTTGAAATACGTATTACGACCTGATGAGACTTTCGATGAAGCGTTGAGGACTTTAATTAAGAGTAGGAAGACTTTAAAGAGAGTTTAAACTTAAAAATTATGAAGTAATTAATATTAATGCGGCACGTAGGTAGGGTTGGGAGGGTCGCCGCCTCCCCGTAGCCGAAGGCGTAATGCGGGACCAGTAACCCTGCTAATGTGTAGGTCAGATCACACACCCCCTAAGTCAGCGATGAATACCGCCCTACGGGGTCGACGGCGGTGGGGGACTCTCTGGAGGGGGGGTCCTAACCACCCTTACAGGGGGAACCAGGCCAGGCCCGGAAGGGAGCAACCTAACCCCTGACGTCGACGTTCGTAGGTCACCGGTAGGAGGACGGCTTAGGGTTAAGTGTGTGGTCTGACCTACACGTTAGTAGGGAGCTACGTGCCGCATCTAAAACTTCTATTTAATTCCTTTAGATGTCGTTTATAGTGGGATGTAGGTTATGAGTTATTTATACCTACTTACTTGAATCCAGGACTCCTAACTTTGACTACATCCTTATTTACTAGGTTAGGTGGTACTCTACCCTCAGCGAACGCTATTAAGTTTTCAGCTGCTTTTGAAGCCATCTCTAGTCTTGATTCATAGGTTGCACTAGCTATATGTGGTGCTAATATTACGTTCTTGAACATAGTTAATGGATGGTTTGGCGGTAGTGGTTCTTCTTCGAAGACGTCTAAACCAGCACCGGCAATCCTTCCCTCACTTAAAGCTCTTACTAATGCGTTAGTATCTACTACAGGACCTCTAGCAGTGTTTATTAGGATTACACCCTTCTTAACTAGTTTAAGTCTTTCATCATTTATTAAGTGGTATGTTTCCTTAGTTAGTGGTGTATGTATTGTTATTATGTCTGATTCCTTAAGTAAGCTCTCTAGATCTCTATACTCTGCACTTAATTCCTCCTCAACTTCCTTAGGAGCTCTAACTATGTCGTAGTAAAGTATCTTCATCCCGAACCCCTTAGCCCTCCTAGCTACAGCCTTACCTATAGCTCCAAAACCTATAATTCCTAATGTCTTACCGTAGACTAGGGTACCTAAGAACATTAACGGATGCCATGGAACTCTATCCCTAAACCACTCACCCCACCTAACGTAGTTATCAGCTTCAACAACTCTCCTAGCAGTAGCTAGGATTAAAGCCCATGTAAAGTCTGCAGTTGCTTCAGAGATTATACCTGGTGCGTTAGTAACGTATACCCCTAACCTAGTAGCACACTCAATATCTATGTTATCAAATCCTACAATCATTTGAGAGATTATCCTTAAATTCCTAGCATTACTTAACATACTACATGTTATCCTATCACCAACCATAGTAAGTAATGCATCATAATCACGTACTCTACTCTCTAACACATCTGGAGGTGGGTTAGTAAATCTATCCCAGACCTCAACGTCGTAATAGTTCTCCAACTTCTTAATCACTTCAGGGAATATCTCCCTAGTTACGAATAACTTAGGTTTTACATGACGTGACAATAGGGGATCCCTAGATAATAACTAGAATGAATCTTTAATACTTAAATGCTCTTAAACCTATCTAAGAATCTTAACCTCTTCGCAGGGTCTGGATGTGTTGAGAATATCTCTAGAGGTGTTAAACTCTTTAAACTCTTTAAATACTCTACAACTTCATCAATATTGTAGAACCTCCTACCACCTACTCTTAACTCAGGGTCAGCTATTAATAGTGCCTTAAACTTACTAACCTCACTAATACTCCTACTACCTACCCTCCTTAAACTATCTGAGGTAACTATTATCCTAGCTAAAGCCCTCTGAAGTTTTAAAGCACCTCCTGGAAGTATAGTAGCTGCGTGACTATCTGAGTAGTACTCCCTCAACCTACTTAGGTATAGGACGAATAAGTTGAATATGAAGCTTACGACTACTAACCCAAACCCAACACCAGCTAGTAGTAGAGGTGATGAGTTCCTCCCATCCCTTCTTCCACCTAGAGCACCTGATATGAATCCATACCTAATTAACACCTGACCTAACCAGTAGATTAGAGCTGGTAGTATGCTTATGATCATCATAACCTCAACATCTTTATGTTTTATATGTCCTACCTCATGAGCTATAACAGCTTCTACCTCATCCCTAGGTAAATTACTGATTAAACCTTTAGTTACAGCTACTCTATAACCTGTGAATATGTTCCCGTAAGCAAATGCGTTAGGGATATCTATGTTAGCGATCATTACCTTAGGTACCCTACTTAAACCACTAACCTCAGCAATCCTACGGACAGTCTCAACAAGCCATGAATACTCAGCACCGGCTGGTCTAACCCTATAGATAGCTTCAATTATCTTAGGCCCTAACAACCACTGAATGATGTGGATGATGATTATGAATACTAAGGAACCCCAGATTATTACTGCTACATCAGTTGTAGGGGTTATCATATAGAATATAGCTGTAAGTATTAAAGTACTTAAACTTATTACTAAAGCTATAGTAGTGTACATACTCAACCTAAGCTTCATTAACATTATATTAACCACTATACCACCTACTTAATATATAAGTGACTTCTTTTAAACGTTATACGATTTTAACTAAGTAATGAGTAGTTTAACCTCTACTAAACCTTCCTCTAAGACCCAAACCCTAACCTCACGAGTAATACTATCTACTATAACCCAAGGGATAGGCCATAACCTCATACCAGTTAAATCCTTAGGACTAGGGTATGGTGGTGCTGGGTGTGAGTGTATTAGAGCTACTATATCTAGGTTTAACGTCTTCGCTAAATCGTAAGTAGTTATGATTGCGTGAGGGTCTAATCTAAAGGATATTGGTGAGTAGTCTATGTTCTCACCTATGACTATTTCTTCAACGTAGATTGAACCGTATCTAATACTACCGAGTAGTAGACCTACTAACTCTACATTAGATATATCTACTAAAGAATTAAATATCTCTATAATTACCTTAGGAATTACTACCTCCTTAATCAACTCATCACACTATACATAATGTATTTTAAAGTTTCCTTAGGTTTAAGGAAATCACACTTCTAATATGTGTTGGTAAGGACTTAAAATCTACTTCTTCAGTCTTACTTATATCATGAGACCACTCCTTAACCTCATCACCTTTAACATAAGTTACACTTATATTCCTATGTACGACTACGTATACCTTACCTGTAGGACACTTCCTAACCTCTACTAAGTACTTCTTAGATCCGTCCTTAACAACATACACTCTCTCAAGATCACTTCTAATCAACTACAACACACCTAACAAGTGAAGAGTAATATACCTTAATAAACGTTATTAATAATTATGTTGTAGACTCTAGTATTAGATGTGATGTGAGTTGAGTCTGAAGAGGAAGAGGGTTAAAGCATATGTGGATGCTTTAAGTAATTTGATGGTTGTTGAAGACCCTTCTAGAGATCTAGCTATAAATGTTTTGAAGGAATCTCTTAAATCTAATGGTGTTGAACCGTTTAGAGGTGTTTCAAACCCTCCAGATATTTACGAGAAGGAGATGATCTCATTATATGTTGTTGGGACTAGAGGTTTAGGGATTCATCAAGACTACCCTGAGAAATTTAATAAGTTGTTCAGTAATGAGGTAGTATATGATGAAATTCTAAGGGTCTTAGAAGGTGATGATGTTAACTCTATGAGGGAGAGACTTAAGCAGTTATTAGGTAGGGATGTGAGTGAATCTGATATTGCTAAAGTTCTTAGATTAGCTATGGTTCTCTACTACTTAGATTTCGTAAGTCATGAATATGCTGTTAAGATATTAAAGAATGTGTTAAACGTATTTCCAGAATATATAGAGACTGTAAGGAGGTTCACTAAATTCTTCATAGCTATTAAGATATCCTCAGATATAGCTAATGGTGTTATAAAGAATAAGATGATGAAGGAGATTAATAAGCAACTCCTATCTCTAAATATAGGTATACCTAAGGCTGTACCATCAGATGGTTATATTAGGGAGGTTGCGAAGATACTCTTCAACATACCTAAGAACGTGATTAATAAAATTCTTAAATAGTAACTTAAAAATTATCATATGGAAGTGGTATGGTATGGAGGGACTATCATTTACGCAGAGGGAGATCTTAAGAGCATTAGTTAAACTATATGATAAAACTCAAAGATTAGTTAAGAGTACTGATATAGCTAAGGAGTTAGGTAAGGATGACGGGACTATAAGGAATGTTATATTAAGTCTTAAGTCCTTAGGTCTTATTGAGAGTAAGACAGGGCCTAGAGGAGGTTATAAACCTACTAGTAAGGCTTATACTTACTTAAGGTCTTCGTTAGAAATATCAACACCATATACTAGGGTACGTAAAGATGATGAGGAATTAAATGTGTATGTATTAGATGTTGAATTTATAGATGTATCCAACCCATACTCTACTAAGGCAATACTTAAGTTAGTTGGTGATATAGATAGGATTAGAGTTGGTGATAGGATTAGAGTTGGGCCACTACCGACTTATAGGTTAGTGTTGAGTGGTTCAATACTATTAATTAATACTTATAAGGGTGAAGTAGTTGTAGAGGTTGAAAGTTTAGTGAGTCTACCGAAGATAACTGCTAGGAATATGATAAACTCACGTAAGTTAATTACAGTTGATGCTAGTCGTACAATTAATGAAGTTGCTAAGATATTAGCTGTAGAGAATATTAGGGGTTTACCAGTAGTTGATGTTGATGGTAGATTATTAGGTTTAATAACAAGTGCTGATGTTATTAGAGCATATATAAATGATGATGAGGGAGCTCTGGTATCTAAGTATATGAGAGCTAACGTAGTTACTGTATCACCTGAGGAGGAGGTTGCTGAGATTGTTAATAAGATGAATAAGTATAATACTGGTAGGGTTATAGTAGTAGTCAATGATAGGCCTGTAGGGATAATAACACGTACAGATATACTTAAAGTATTAGCGTGTTTAAGTTAGTTATAACGGTATTATAGGGATGTTTAAGAATGTTTTAGATACTGTGTTTATAGCGAATAACATCAACACTAATGCAAGTATCATCAGTAGTACTCTATAACCTTTTAAGCTTAAGTACTTAACACCCTTAGACGATGCATACGCTAGTAATGATAACCATACATAATCCATCCATACATGTGATGGGTACATAACCACTAACCCTAACACTACACCATACCTATACACACCCTCTATAAGTGGTAAACCTATAGTAGCCCACCATATTAGGAAGAATGGATTAAGCCCTGTTAGAATTATACCGATAAGTAATGGATTCCTAATGTTAGAGAATTTAGGGTTACTCAACCCCTCCTTACTACCCCCAACATTAAGTGCATCATTTATTAGTAAGTATGCGAAGAAGAGGTAGAAAATCACTACTGTAGTAGTTAGTAAGTACTTAACTAAGGTTAATTCTATTAGGCTGATTATATTAGTGTAGAGTATTGTAAGTAGTATTACGTAGGGTAACTCAAACAATGTGTGTCCTAAAGCTACTTGAAACCCAGCTCTCCACCCACCCCTAACCCCTAAAGTTATAGTTATTATTGAGAGTGGTCCTGGTGAAAGTGCTCCTGTCGATGATAGGATTACTACTGACGCTATAAATGATAAATCCAACACATACACCGTTAATACTGCCTATATAGTATTTAAAACCTTTAGTATATGTTTCCACGGTATGTATGGACTCTAAAGGACATATAGGGTTAACCTTAACTATACTAACACCTACACTAACATTCTTAAGTAGTAGAGGGTTTAAACCTACTTTATTCCTAGTACTAGCAGTCATACTATCAACACTACCTGATATAGATTTAAAGATTAGATTACCTCATAGGAGGTACACACATAACATATTCTTCATAACATTAACATCTCTATTCTTCGGTTACCTAACCTCATTAATATTAGAGGACTTCAACTTAGGTTTTTACTCTGCATTAATCTCAGGTTCACTACACCTAGTAGGTGATTTAATGACTTATATGGCCTTCAACCCTCTCTACCCTTTAAGTGATGCGAATATTTCTTTAAGGTTATTTAAATCTAATAATACTTTAGTGAATAATATATTGTTAATTACTGGTGTGTTAATGCTTGTTATTTACTTAATTACTTAATCCTAACATGTTTTTAAGGTATCTGAAACCTTACAGAATTAGGGTAGGATGAAGGTCTTAAGGAGTGATTTAAGGAGAGGTGTTGTCGTCGTTAGGGTTGAGGATGAGGATGACTTATGGGTACTTAAGAATGTAGTTAAGGTAGGTGACGTAGTAGTAGCTAATACCTTAAGAGATGTTAAGGTTGATGGTGAAGGTAAGAGGAGGTTACCTATGAAGTTAGCTGTTAAGGTTAAGAACATATACTTCCAACCATTTAGTAGTAGGTTAAGGATACACGGTGTAATTATTGACGGACCTGAAGAATATGGTTTGAAGGGTTCACACCACACATTCAATATTGATGTAGGTAATGAAGTTGAGATCGTTAAGGAGTCTTGGAGTACTTCAGAACTTAAGAGGTTAGAGAGGGCTAGTAGTAGGGGGGTTAAAGCATTATTAGTCGCTGTTGATTTTGATGAAGTTGCTATAGCCTTACTATATGGTCAGGGTGTGAGGTACTTAATTGATAAGTCATTACCGGGTATCAGTAAGTTTAGTAAGGATTTAAGTCTTGAATCTATAGTCAACATAGTAATTGACTTAATACTTAAGGTATTAGAGAGTGAGGAGGTAGATATCGTAGTTATTAGTAGTCCAGCATTTATTAAGGACTTAATAGCTAGTAGGTTAAGTGATTTAGTCCGTATTAAGGTCTTAAAAGATAGTACCTCATACGGTGGTAGGAGCGGTATTGAGGAGTTGTTAAGAAGGGATAGTATTAAGGAGTTACTACGTGAGGTTAATGCTGTTGAAGCTGAAGAGATATTCAACGAGTTTATGGAGTTACTTATTAAAGAACCTGATAAAGTAGCTTACGGTATTAAAGATGTTGAACTCGCTGCTAAAGCTAATGCTATATCTAAACTACTACTTACTGAGGACTTATTAGGTGATGAAGTTATTGAGGAGGTATTAAGTATTGTTGAGGAGAAGGGAGGTATTGTAAGGATTGTAGGTAGTGAATTCCCAGTAAGTGATAGGCTTAAGGGTTTAGGAGGTATAATAGCTATACTACGTTATAATTTAAATATTCGTGACCTAGAGAAAATTGAGTAGATAATGAGGTAAAAAGTTCTAGATTTAGAATACTTTAATACCGAATCCGTAGTATGCTGTTAGAGCTATTGCGAAGAATAGGTGGAATGCCCACATAGTCCATGAGATTATAGGCATCCATATAGGTGCTCTTAACTCTTTAGGTAATAACTTCCTATCAATATATGTTAACACAGGTATTAACCAGAGACCGTAGAAGTGTACTATATTGGCAGCTATTAACAATATTATTAGTGGTGCTGCAGTCCACATAGCAATGCAACCAAATACTAGGTATATAGCTAAGAATGGGTAGTAAATCCTCCTAACATCACCTTTAGCCCACTCACGTAATCTACCTACAGAATTCCATGAAACATCAGTTACTACCCTAGTTAACCTATCAACAACACCTAGCTGTGTTGAGAATAGTATAGAGAATCCTATTAGACATATGAAGTAGTAACCCCATATACCTACCTTAGCTGCAAATTCATTAGCTACATGTGCAGCAATACCCCAAGCAGGTAATTGAGTACCTACAGGTACTAATGAAGCAACTATTAATGCTGGTAACATCATACCAAACATACCACCTATAAAGAATATTATCCACTGATCAAGGTATGTTAATCTCTCCCAAGTCTTCCAAGTCCTTAAATTCTCAGGTGTCAACTTAAATATAGCTCCCATAGGACTTAAAGCAACTTTCTTACCACCGATAATAGCAGGTATGAAACCAACAACTGAACCAGTTCCATAACCTTTATCTCTCCAATATCCGCTAGCCTCATGATTTGCTGCTGCAGCATCACCTATATACGCGTACCAACCACCAAATAATAATATGTCAACCCCTTTAGGTATATAACCAACACTTACCATACCAGCTGCTGCCGCTGATAATGTTTGTGGTGTTATAGTTAGTGGTGCTACTATGAATATTAATGATACTAATATGAATATTATTAAAGCTTTCATAACTGTTTCTAGAGTTGATTCTATCTTACCACCTATAGATACTAAGAATGCACATAGTAGGAATAATACTACACCTGTCCAACGAACTAATTCAGCTTCAGCAGCTCCTGGAATCCTACCTAAAGCTATAGCTACTGCACCAGTAGCTGCTGCAGCAGCCCAACCAGGCCAGAATAACCTCAAGAAGGTGAATATCATTGATAAAGTACTCCAAAAGTTCCTAGGTGGTACTCTAGCTAATAGTACGTTGATTGGTTCACCAGTCATTACAACCATCCTACACCACCAGCAGTTATATATTGTTTGTTGTATCATTCCTACCCATACTAACCAGAATAGACCTAGTCCGTAAGCTGCAGCTACTGAAGGACCCATTAACCACTCACCAGAACCTATAGCCATACCTAATGGTATTGCTGCAGGGCCTAACACCTTAGTAAATATACTACCCCAAGTAAGTTTAGGTATCCTAAACACTTCCTCAGGAGTTGGTAACCTATCAACAACTCTAATAGGTTTGGTACCAAACATAACCTTCTCTTCAGAAGAACTCATAGGAAATCACTCTCAGAAAATTATTACATTAACATACTTATAAATTTTTATTATAATGTCATTTATTTTATTATCAATTATGACTACGGCATATGCTGTGTTAGGAGTATCGTAAATTAGTAGTGTAGATACTAAGTTAATTGATACTATAACTCATAATTTAACATCTTAGGATTAAATAATTAAGTGTTTATATTTTACCGTTTCTCAGTAGATAGTGGTTCATTGCCGTTCATGTTTATTCATTTCACGGCTCTCCACCATCTACTTCTCAACGGTCTCCCCGAGCCCCCTCACCGCGGGGTCTCACCACTAGTCGCCTAGTGGCTCACAGCCCCACGGATCTCGGAAACTTGGGGTCACCAATAGATATATAAGCTTCTGGAGCTTTTAAATCTTTCTGGGGATTCCCCATATGAATTATGTGACACTAGTATTGCCGTTTAACGCGGGCGGTGATACAACTAAGAGGCTGTTATCTACTGCTTGGCTCTTCAAGACTGCTGTACACAGAGTGCTCGATGTTGCAAAGCAGTCTCCAGTTCTTCCCGGGACAGACATTGGCTGGAAGAGCGCGTTTAGGAGCCTAGCCTACAGCGTCATACCCAACCGCAGGTACGCAGATGGCGCTGTAACGCTTGTTAGAAGCATCTATGAGTCCTGTAGACAGCTAGGAGTAGACTTCAAGAGCGTTGAGTTATCGGATCGGCTTATGTTTCAGCAGAGCGAGCTGGAGTACCCAGCTAGAAACATAACACTCAAGCCTGGGTATGAGGTGCACGTGACGACAATAAGCTATGATAGAGAGAGCTACAGAGACGTCATCAAGCTAGTAGCCCCGAAAAACTATAGCACGCTACTCAGCAAGATAATTGAGGAAAGGCAAGAGTATAGCGGTAGAGTAGTGGTTAAGGGCTACGGTGTTAGGGACAACACCTTATGGGTTCGCGGAGAGGTGCAGATCACCATACCAGTAGACTTCTACTACAAGCACGCGGCTAGGTACAGAGAGCCCAAAGGAGACCTCGTCGGTGGCGTAGATGTCAATGCTGACAGAATCAATTTGGTAGTTGTGGACGAAAAAGGTAACCTAAGGGACTACAAGACCTTCTGGTTTGAAAAAACCACGGCTAGAGGCTACTCAAGGAGGAGGACTTGGAGTGTTATTGGCATGAGGATACACGAGATGTTAGAGTACGCTTATCGCCACGGAGTCTCAACTATAGTTCTAGAGAACCCTGAAGTCCTCAGCAAGCTGAAGCTCCTCTGGATTAGAAGAGGTGATAGGAGACACGAGAACTACAACTACAAGGTTTCAATATTCAGAAGCTCAATTATTGAGATGGTGGCTCTGAAAGCCCCACTCTACGGGCTAGAAGTCGAGTACGTAAATCCAAGAGGGACAACAAACTCTGTGGAACACGACATGCTTATGAAGGAGCACGGGCTAGACAAGCACACAGCATCAGCATACCTAATAGCGCTACGAGCACTTGCACATCAAAGCACATAAGTGAAACAAGTGAGTATAAAAACAGAAACAGCCCACTTCAGTTTTAGGTTTTCTTAATACCTAGGTAGAGTTCTGTGAAGTCTGGATTGTTTAGTAGTTCTAATGCCTTACCACTATATCTTATAGTCCCACTTACTAGTAGGTATGCGTAATCACCTAATTCGAGAGCTAGCTTAGCCATCTGTTCTACGATAAGTATCGTTAATCCTAACTTATCTCTAAGGTCGACTACCTGCTTTAATACTTTCTTAGCTATTATAGGTGCTAAGTCAGTAGTTATTTCATCTAGTAGTATTAACTTAGGCTTCCTCATTAACGCCATAGCTATAGCTAACATCCTCCTCTCACCACCACTTAAAGTACCTGCCCTCCTATTAATGAATTTCTCAAGTATTGGGAAGAGGTTTAAGACTTCATCCATCCTCTCCTTAACTTCAGATTTATCTAGGAGGTATGAGGCTAACCTTAAGTTCTCACCTACTGTTAACTCCGTAAATACATTACCCATCTGAGGTAGGTATGCAATACCTAACCTAGAGATATTATGTGTAGATAGTTTAGTTATGTCTATACCATCGTAAGTTATAATTCCGTCGTAGACCGTAGCTATACCCATAATACTGTTAAGTAGTGTTGTCTTACCAGCACCGTTAGGACCTACAACAACTGTAATCCCCCTCTCCCTAACCTCTAAACTTACGTTATGTAAAACCTTAAGCTTCCCATACCCTGAAATTAAGTTCTTAACCTCTAATAAAGCCATAATCACTCACCTATGTATATCTCAATAACTTTAGGATTCTTAACAACTTCGTTAGGTGTCCCCTCAACTACTACTGAACCTCTATCCATGACGTAAACGTAGTCTACATAAGGTAATGCTACATCAATCCTATGCTCTATTAGTAGGAACGTAACATCGAATTTCTCCTTAAGACCTCTTACATAAGTTAATATTTTATTAGCATATGCTGGGTCAACACCACCTATAGGTTCGTCAAGAGCTACTAACTTAGCCCCTGCAGCTAATGCCCTAGCTACCTCAAGCATCTTAAGTTGTGCTGCACCTAACTTATAAGCTGGTAAGTCCCAAAACCTACTCAATCCAACAGCATCCATTATCTTAAAAGCCCTCTCAATCATATCCTCCTCCATCCTAACCCACCTCCCCTTAATAACAGCTATTAAGGGATTCTCACCAACATTATTCATAGCTGCTAACACATTCTCAAGAACTGTTAATGACTGGAAAGGTATTGGGATTTGGAATGTTCTAACAAAACCTAACTTATATATCTCGTAAGGAGGTAGACCAGTAATATCCCTCCCATCAAAGAATACCTTACCACTATCAGGTCTATAAACACCGGTACATACGTTAACAAATGTTGTCTTACCAGCACCGTTAGGACCCATCAACATAGTTATACTATTCTTACTAACTGAAATACTAACTCTATTAACAGCTACTAAACCTCCGAAAGACTTAGTAAGCTCCTTAGTCACTAAAATGTAGTTATTACTAGTCACATCACCACCTAAGGAGGTTAAAGGAATAAAAATTTAAAATCTTTATGTTTTAAAGTAAAAATCATTTACTTATATAGAGGTATTTTCCATTCAATCTCATCAGCAGCTCCTTTCCAAACACCAACTAAAACCCACTCATACTTACCGTCCTTCTCCAGAATTGCCCAGAGTTCATAGTCTGAGAATGCCCTATCACCAGCCTCGTTAAGTTTAAACCAACCACTAGCACCGAAGTAATTCTCAATTACTGTGGGTAGTATATCTCTAATCTTAGTAGCGTCGTACTCATCCAAAATGTTTAAAGCTATAGCTACAGTCCATACAGCATCATAGGTGTTATATGCGTAAGGTGCTGGAGTCCTACCTAACGTCTTAACTACGTATTGCTTAACATGTTCAAGCTTAGATGAATATGAAGGTGCTGCAATAGTACTTACGAATTTAGTCTTAACTGAGAATGCTGCACTCTCCTTAGTAGAGACTAGTAATGCGTTTTGAGCAGTACCATCACTACCAAACCACTTAACCTTACCTAAGATATCGTATTTCCCAGCAGCTACAAATAAAGGTACTACCTCCTCAAAACTTATTAATAACACACCAACCTTATCTAAACCATACTTACCAACTAAGTCATCAACTATAGTAACTAACTTAGCAACCTCTACAGAGAATTCCTTAGCTCCCGGTTCAAATCTTATACCCTCAACAACACCACCCTCAACACCTTCCTTCTTAAGTATGTTTGTGAATGCCTTAACTGTAGCGTCTTTAAGTCCATCACCCCAAGCATCACCCCTCCATATAGGCACTACATATCTAACACCTGAATCAAACATAACTCTAGCTATAGCAGGTCCTTGAATAGTATCATCAGGACAATACCTAAGTACGTAGTCTCCAGGAATTGCAAGTGCTGGTGATGTAGAAGACGGACTAATAACTAATATTTTATTAGCATCAACATAAGATTTAATCTCCCTTATCTCCGCACTAGCCATAGGCCCTACGATCACCTTAACACCTCTTCCATGCATAATCCTAACCTTATCTAGAGCTGTCTTAGGATCTGTTGCTGAATCCTCAATTACTGGGACTAGATACCATGGCTTACCCATAGACTTTAACCATTCATTAACTTCCTTAATAGCTAATTCGAAAGCAACTTTATTCTCCTCACCGAAGGAGCTTAACTCACCAGTTAATGGCCATAAACCCCCGATAAGTATAGGACCACTTAATCCTACAGGAACCACCGGTGTTGCAGTAACTGTAGTGGTTACTGTCTGAGTAACTGTTGTTGTCCGAGTAACTGTAGTGACTGCTCCGGGGGCTGTAACTGTAGTTGTGGTGGTGATTACCTTTGTAGGTGCTGAGGCAATCCCTACCCCATAACCAATACCTAAACCTACTATTAGTAACACTATAGCTACAACTAATAACCTCTGTGCTGGAGTCACGTTAGACACCTTATACTAATCCCTATTTATCACTTAAAAATTTTACTATTTGTGATTAAGTAGTTAGTACAAGGCATTTAAGTAGGGATTAAGGAAATCTAAAACGATATATTTATAACATCTGGTCGTAAAGACTTTAAGGTGGTCTAGGTGATACCCCCTATAGCTGTAGCTAAAGCTATAGCATACGCAGATAGTCTAGCTTTAATGGCTGCTGGAATTACGTTAATCTATATGTGTACTAAAACATTTAACTTTGCACACGCATCGTTTGTTACGTGGGGTTTCTACATAGCATTTACGTTAACATCATTATATGGTGGTTCACCCTACTACTACCTACCCATAGCTTTCTTCTTCGTCGGTTTATTAGGAGTTGTTGTTTACGTCTTAGTTATAGGTCCTTTAATGAGGAGGGGTGCATCACCTATAACGCTTATGATGTCTACCTTAGGTGTTGACTTAATCCTACTATCATTTATTCAGATGTTCGCTGATTACTTAACTAGGGTTTTCAAGTTATATGCTAGGAAGATAGTTCTCGAGGTATATGATTTTGATGTTTTCGGTCTTCCAGGGATAACTATAGTATCGTTAGTAGTTGTAGTTCTCCTAATATCAGCTCTACACATATTCTTAGTTAAGACTAAGTTCGGTACTGCTATGAGAGCAACTATTGAGAACCCCAGCCTAGCTAGTGTGTTAGGTATTAACCCTAACGTAGTTTACTTAGCTTCATGGTTCTTAGGTGGTGGTTTAGCTGGTTTAGCTGGTGCTATAGCATCACTAGCAATTACTGGGGACCCCACAGTAGGTTCTAGAATTGTAGTATCTATGTTTGCTTCAAGTATTGTTGGAGGTCTATACAGTATTTACGGTAGTGTATTAGGTGGTTTATTAATAGGTCTTACTGAGTACTTAGGTATAATGGTGTTAGCCCTACAAGTAGGTGGTTGGATAGCTGTTTACAGACCTGTAATCCCACTCATTGCACTAGCTACAACACTACTAGTATATCCTAAAGGCTTAGGCGGGATTAACTGGTCTAGAATTACTACTAGGTTTAAGTCCTTAGTAGGTGGTAGTTGATGGAGCTTATACCTCCAGCAATACTTTACATCCTTGTAGACTTCAGCACATACCTGATAGTAACTTTAAGTCTTAACTTAGAGGTTGGCTATGCTGGATTACCACAATTTGGTAGAGTATTAGCAGTACTCACAGGTGCGTTAGTTGCTGGTGCAATACCGGGTAGGGTCTTAGCGTTAATGTACGGATTACCATACGGTTCTGAATACGCGTTCTACGAATATAATTATAAGGTAGTTGATACTTTAAACACTATACTTGAGAAAAACCCACTACTAGCTATAACTATATTCATCTCTACACTCATTCTAGCTATGGTGTTAGGAGCTGTCATAGGTTACCTAACATCTAAACCTGCTATTAGGTTGAGGGAGGCTTACTTAGGCATTACATTATTAGCTATGGGTGATGTACTTATGTTAGTAATGTACTATTACACACCAATTATTGGGGGTACTACAGGTGTTTCAGTAGTAGATCCTTTCAGATGGACTGGTGGGGCTAGATTCTACGTAGCTACATTTACTTTATTAGGTATTGCATTACTAGTATTCCTACTAATTGAGAGGTTGACTAAATCACCGTATGGTAGGGTGTTAAGAGCTATGAGGGATTCAGAACTAGCTATCACTGTCTACGGTAGAGATATAGTTAAGTTAAGGACTTATACGTTAATGGTTGGTGCTGCTATAGCTTCCTTAGGAGGTGCTCTCTACACGTTCTACACAGGTAGCTGTATAGCAAGTACATACACTAGAGTTACTTGGACCTTCTGGCCGTGGGCATTCATGATGTTAGGAGGTACTGGGAATAACTTAGGTGTAATGTTTGGAGTCCTACTATTCGTTATTGTTAAGACGTTAATAGTTATGTATAGAGGTCTACTAGCACCATACATACCATTCGACCCAGTATGGCTTGAGTACACATTCGTAGGTATGGCTATAGTGTTGATAGCTATATTCAGACCTCAAGGTTTAATACCTGAAAAACCGATATTCACAATACCTAGGAAGAGGATTGAGGAACTAATTAAAGGATTAGAATCAAGGATTTCCTAAACAACATTATCTAGTGAATCCTCAATTATAAAATATTTAATTCATTATGAGTAGTTCTTAAAATAGTTTTAATCTAGTGGTTACGGGAAGCTTTTAAAGAGTTATTATTACCGCTTTATAAGGTGTCTATAGTGTCTGTAGGTTTGAGGTTTTGGGGATTTGGGGTAGGACTGCCTAACGCATTATCTATTGGTAGAATGTTTAGGGAATTAAGTTTGGGATTAAACAGGTGATTTAAATGAGTAAGGAAGTACTTACTGAGGTATTTGAACTACCACCACCTCCGAGGACGTTTACCGAACATATTAGAGCTATAGGGCCTGGGGTAATACTAGCCTCCCTATCCATAGGTGCTGGTGAGTGGTACTTATTCCCAGCTGCGATACTAGCATACGGTCCAAACATCATGTGGGCAGCTGCTATCGGCTGTATAGTACAGGCAGTACTAGGTTCGCAATCAATTAAGTATACACTCTACTCTGGTCAACCAATACATCACGCATACTTAAGACTTGGTAAGCCTATCTTCTGGGCTTGGGTGTGGGCTTTACTCATCTTCATACCAGTAATATGGCCTGGATGGGCTGCTGCCTCAGCCACAGCTATAGCTGCACTTCAGTTAGGTAGGCTTCCAGGACCTGCAGACTCGAACCTAGTCCTAATGTGGGGTGTTATCCTACTATTCATATCCTTACTGATACTACATGTTGGTGGGAAGGTACAGAGGACTTTAGAGCTTGTTAACTGGCCTATAGTGATTATGATAGTAACCTTAGTAACTGTTGGTGTAGTAGTAGGAGCTCCAGCATGGGCTTGGGCTGATATAGTTAAGGGTATCTTCACACCGTACATGCCTTTAGGTATGAACGCTGATTGGTTTGTTATGGCTGCAGCTATAGCGTATATCCCAGCCGGCTTCGGCTTCAACCTAATGTTATCTAGTTATGCTAGGGATAAGGGGTGGGGTATGGCGTATAGAGTAGGTTATATATCTACTTTAGTAGGTGGTAAGAAAGTGAAGATAGCGGTTGAGGAAGTACCGTTCAAATTCGATAATGAAGAAGTCCTTAAGCGTTGGAGGGGTTGGGTGAATGTAGCTAGGATAGATTCTTGGATAGTGATGTCATTCATAACATTCGTAACAGTACTCATGACTAGTGTCTTAACCTACGGCTTACTCGCCCCTAGAGGTTTAAAACTTGGTGGTTGGGCTGTAGCATCAGCTCAAGCGTTAGCATTAGCTGATGTGTTAGGCCCTATGGCTTGGTTCATAGTCTTATTCGCTGGTTTCTGGATGCTCTTAGGTACTCAATTCGGTTTAATGGACTCTACAAGTAGGGTTATAACTGATTGCTTCTGGTTAGCTAGTCCGAGAGTTAGGGCGTGGGCTAAGGAAGACCCTAGAAGACTCTACTACCCAGTACTCTACCTAGAATTCACGATAGCTCTAACACTCCTGATAGCATCTATAGGCTTCGGTCTAGCATCACCTTACTGGTTAACAGCTCTAGGTGCTAACTTAGGTCTCTTCGCCCTCCTCCTAGCCTACATCCTACAGATAGTCGTCGACTATAAAATAATGCCTAAAGGACTTAGACCTCACCCAATAACTACATTCATAGTGATTGTCGGGATGTTATGGTACGGCTTCTTCCTAACAGCACTACTACTCCAAACACTTACAGGTATTAGACTGTAAGTACCTTAGACCTACAACTAAATATTTTTATTGTTTTTACTTTAATGTAATTAATTATTTAACGTGGAGTCTGAAGAACTACAGTATTGCTGAGATCGTTATACCTATAGATATTAGTGAAGCCCCTACTACGTTTTCCTTAGTAGGTCTCTCCCTAGCTAATAACTTAGTAGTTATTTGAGAGAGTACAGGTGTTAATGCTGTAGCCATAGCTGTTGCTGAAACACCTACAGTACTTATAGAGTATACGAATAGGTATACCCCTAAACTAAATCCTAAGATACCGGTGATTAAAGCTATAGGTATTAACTGCTTTATAACTCTCCTACCCGGTATACCTTCTAAGAATATAGCTATAGGTGAGAGTATTACCGCAGTTACAGCTAATCTATACAGAGTTACTGTGAATGTATCTAAGTAATTTAATACTAACTTAACCATTACTGATGCAGAACTCCAAGATAAAGCTGCTATGAGTGAGTATATAGTTCCTTGAATATCAACCCTTCCGAAATTACTGGAGGAGACAGCTACTACAATACCTACGAACGCTAGTACACTACCTATAACTAACGATATACTCATAAACTCGCCTAAGAATACTACAGCCATGAACTGAGCTATGAAGATGTATACGTAACTAATAACAACAGATAAAGAACCACCAATACGTTGTATTGCCTTAGTATAACAAGCATCACCTATACCAGGTCCTAACAACCCAGAAACAACTATTAATATCAATGCGTAAGATGATAGAGGGATGTAATTAAAGTTATTCAAGAAAGCTATAGGGACTAAAGTTAAAGTAGCTATGATAGTTCTTAATGCTGTAAACATGAACGGCTTAATATACTGACTAAATCTAGAAACTAATGCAGGAGTTATACTCCAGATCACTGATGCCGTAACTATCGCTACATACCCTATCACTACATGACCACCAACTTAACTCTAGATCTTGAGTTCTAGACTAAAAACTTAACTATGATGTTGGACTAATTAATAGTACATCACATAATCTCCCTCCACATCCTCATTATAGAGTCCCTATACTCCTCATACCCTCCAATAACATGCTGCTCACATTTATGACACGCTACCTTATGATTAACACCTACATCCCTTAATTCTGGTTCATACTTTACACATACTTCTGATGAGAGAGGACATCTCGGATTAAATGCACATCCACTAACTATAGATGTTGATGATGGGGGATCTCCTGGAATTGCGAAGATACTCCTTGTTCTAGATTCGGGATTAGGTATGAGGACTGAATTCAGTAATCCTATAGTATATGGATGTAGAGGTGTTTTAAAAATTCTACAATCACCCGATTCCACCACCTTCCCGTAATACATTACTGTAACGTCATCACATATATTCGTTAATATCGGTACTTCATGACTTATTAACACATAAGTTAGGTTATACTGTTTCTTAAGCTTTACTAACAAATCTAATATCTGAGCTTTTATGGACATATCCAATGCTGCTGTAGGTTCATCAAGTATTATAACTTTAGGTAGTAGAGCTAGAGCTCTTGCTATAGCTACCCTCTGTCTCTCACCACCACTTAATTGATGCGGATACTTATCGAGGTAATCTTCAGGAGGTTCTAAACCGACATCAATTAATAACTTCCTCAAATCATCTTCGTTGTAATTAATCTTATGGATTTTGAAAGGCTTTGTTAGTATATCCCTTATTTTCTTACGTGGGTTTAATGATGAGTACGGATCTTGGAAGACTATCTGTATGTTCTTCCTAATGAAGTTATGCGAATCATTACTTAGATCTCTCCTGAAGTACTTCGTAGAGTCTACCCCGAATACCTTTAAAGACCCTGCTGTCGGTTCCTCTATAAGGGCCATAATCCTCGCTAAAGTACTTTTACCACTACCAGACTCACCAACTATACAGTGAGTTCTCCCTTCCTCAACCTTAAGTGAGACTCCATCAACTGCCTTAACGGGTTTACGGTTGAGTAAGCTACCAATGTAGTAGACCTTCCTAACATTATTTACTTCTATTAGTACGTCCAACTCATCACACCCTTGTAGAGTGCCTTAGTTGAGTTCACGAGGCTAGCAGTATACCTACTCTTAGGTCTTAATAAAATATCATCAGGGCTACCCTCTTCAACTAACCCACCGTCATACATAACTAATATTCTATCAGCTATTGATGTAGCAACACCTATATCATGTGTAATCATGATCATACTAACTCTGAAGTTTTCCCTAACCTCCCTTAACAACCTCACAACTTGTGCCTGGATCGTCAGATCTAAAGCTGATGTAGGTTCATCAGCTATTAAGAGTTTAGGATTTAATACTAAAGCTAAAGCTATGAATACTCTTTGAGCCATACCACCACTTAATTGAAATGGGTATGACTCAAGAACCCTCTGAGGGTCTGGGACTTTAAGTCTACGTAGTAATTCAAGAACTCCCTGGATGTTGAATTCTACTCCATGGTCTTCAAATAAGTCCTTAAAAATAAGTCTTACCTTCCTTAAAGGATTTAAATGTGTTATAGGGTCTTGAAATATTATCGATATCTCCTTACCGTTAATATACCTCCTCTCACTAGGTCTTAACTTGAGGAGGTCTATACCTCTAAATAATATCTTACCACGAACTACTACAGCATTCTCCGGGAGTGCACCAACGATGGATAAGGCTATAGTTGATTTACCACTACCGGACTCACCTACGATAGCTAGTACTTCATCTTCATTTAAAGTGAAGCTTACATCCTTAACAGCATATTTCATAGCCCCCTTAACCCTATACGCAACTGTTAATTCCCTCACCTCAAGTAAGGGTTTCAACTACATCACCCTAACCTAGGTGATAACCTCTCTATCAACTTATCTGAGAGGAAGTTAAACATTAAGATGAGTATGACTAATGTAATACTAGGGAATAGGAGTACCCACCAACCACCAACGAATATAGCGTTTTTAGCCATCATAAGCATCACACCTAATGATGGGTAATTAAAATCACTTAAGCCTAGAAACCCTAAGGCTGACTCAGTAAGTATTGCTTCAGCTATTATGAGGGTCCATAACGACAGGATTGTAGGTGTGGTATTAGGTAGGATTTCAGTTATCATTATGTCTAAATCCCTACTACCTAATGCTTTAGCAGCCATAACGTATTCCCTCTCCTTAATAGATAGTACCTCAGACCTAACCACCCTAGCTGCCTCCGGCCATGAGAACATAGCAATAACTAAAATTATATTTGATATCCTAGGTGATAGTAAAACTACGGTTACGATTATCAGCATGAACCTAGGTATTGATAGGAATACATCTGCTACTCTCATCAGAACATTACCTATGATACCTCCTTTATAGCCGGAAAGTAAACCAATGATGACTGCTAAAGCTACTGCCATCGTAGCTGAAGACAACCCAACTAATAGTGACGTTCTAATACCGTAGACCACCCAACTAAATACATCCCTACCTAACTGGTCAGTACCCATAAGATTAACATTACTAGGTGGTTGAAGACCTCTAAACATCCTAGTGTTAAGTGGGTCGTAAGGAGCTACCTGATCAGCTAATAACCCTACAATACCTAGTAAGAATGTTAAAACTACACATACGGTAAGTGAGTTTAACTTCCTCATACTACCACCTATCCTTAATTCTAGGGTCTATAATGCTGTAGATGAAGTCTACTATAGCGTTTATTACAACAACAGCTATTGATGTAAATATGAATATCCCTAGTAGTAAGGGGTAGTCCCTCGTAGATACAGCCTCCATAGTTAATTGTCCGATACCGGGCCAGGAGAACATTGATTCAGTTATTATTACACCACCTATAAGCATCCCTAACTGAACTCCTGCTAACGTAATTACAGGTATTATAGCATTCCTAAGTGCATGTTTAAATAGTAACGTAGAATTCCTTAACCCCATAGAACGAGCTGCTAGGAAGTAGCTAGAGGATATGACCTCCAAGAATGAAGACCTCGTCAACTTTACGTAAGAGGCCATGAAGACCAAGCCTAGAGTAAGTGATGGTAGGGTTAAATGCCATAGAACGTCAAGAACGTATGTGTAGAAGTTCCTATGCTCAACACCTATAGTTACAACACCACCGACTGGGAAGACCCTATACGTTATTGCGAAGTAGTATATTAGAAATTGACCTATTACGTACACAGGTGTTGAGTAGAATATGAATGCTATACTATTTATTATAGGACTGATTAACTTCTTCCTATACCAAGCAGATATTATCCCTAAAAACAGACCTAGGATTAACCCTATAGAAAGTCCTGATATAGCTAATATTACAGTATACGGTAGTCTAGTAAGTATGACATCTAATACAGGTCTCTTATAACTTAATGAGTAGCCTAGATCTAACATCATAACCCTCTCCAAGTAGAGTAGGTACTGTTCCCATACAGGTTTATCTAGACCGTAGATCTCTCTTATACGTTCGATATACTGAGGTGATGCTGCCTCACCAGCAAGTAAAACTGCCGGGTCTCCGGGGAAGAGCTTCATCAGTACGAATCCTATAGTTATCACAGCTAGAACTACCGGGATTAGGAGTAGTAACCGTATAGAAAACCTGTAAAAAACTGAAATTAATTCCCTCACCTTACATCCCGTATAGAAAAATTATTAATATTAATACATACCACTTACGTCTTTACTTCCTCCTCTTCAGCAAGAGTAGTACTACCATACCGAGCACTATTATTACAATAATTATAGTTGAGATACTCATAATGTCAGGAGCTGGTGATGGGGTCGGTGACGGTGTTGTTGTAGGTGATGTAGGAGTTGTTGGGGTTTGTGTTGGTGGTGTCACCTGCGTAGTTTCTATGTATGTGTTATAGAGTTTATCAAAGAATACGTACCTACCTATCGGTATATCCGGACCTTTAACGTATTTGCCTTTAACATTTAACCAAACTATATCGTATATAGGAATCCATGGTAGGTCTGTAGACAGGTGATTATCGATCTTCATTAACAATTCCTTCTGCTTCTCAGGGTTTGTCTCACTAATCCACTGTTCGAATAATTTATCGACTTCAGGGTTGGAATAGAACATAGTGTTTGTGAATGCTCCCTTACCTATATATTTAGTTGTGAAGAGTTGGTAATGCCAGAAAGGTACTATCCAGTACTTACCTACATTAAAGTCGTACTGACCCTTCACCTGTAAGTCTAACCAAGTACCGAATTCCACCACCTTAGTCTCAACTTTAATACCTACCTTAGATAGGTAATCCCTTATCATGTAGCCAACATTCATCTCCTCAGGCTCGTTCCTGAGTAGTAATTCAAGTGTGAATCTAGTCCCATCACCACGACGAGGATACCCTGCTTTATCAAGTAATTCCTCAGCTTTTGCTGGGTTATACTCGTAAACAACAGCGTTAGTTGTAGGTGCGTATCGTTCTGTTAGGAAACTATATGTAACCTTAGCTAATCCTAAAGTAACCTTCTCAACGATTTCTGTCTTATTTATAGCGTATGCTATTGCCTGACGTACTAACTTATTAGATAGGATCGGGTGTTGACAGTTGAACTGGACTACGAGTTTATAAGGTGGGTTTAGAGATGGTATTACATCTAGCTTAGGGTTCTTAATAAGTGTTGGGTAAACCTCGTATGGAAGTCCTCTAAACACATAATCTAACTCACCTGCTTGAAGTGCTGCAACTATTGATGAAGCATCAGTTATGATTCTTATTATTATCTGATCTAGTAGTGGTTTACCTTTATCCCAGTAATCAGGATTCTTCACTAGTATTATATGGCTACCCTTAACCCACTCCTTAAACATGAATGGTCCAGTACCTATAGGCTTATATATGAAATCTGATTGGTAGTAGTCCTTACCTTCTAGTAGGTGTTTAGGAAGGATTGCACAATCTAATGAAGCTATTAAAGGTATCTGAATAGCCGGGAGGAATTTACCGGGCTTGATCTTCACTGCAGAACTATTTATTATCTCTACCGTTGTATTAGCGAAGTACTCAACACCGAAGGTATCGTAATTAGGTATTAACACCTCAAAACTAAACTTCACATCCTCAGGAGTTAAGGGTTTCCCATCATGGAATTTAACACCCTCTCTCAATACGAAGACGTACGCCCCTTCTTCAGGAAGTATTTCATAACTCTTCGCTAATCCAGGCACTATATTCCCATTAACATCATACTGAAGTAATGAATCAAATATCTGTGCTGAGACAAACCCTGTATTCCAGCCACCCCAGTAAGGGTCAAGGAATCTAGGCTCAGATATCAACGCAACTCTTAATACATTGCCTTGTGGTTGTGATGAGAGTATAGGTATCATAGCTAGTACCGATGCAATCACTAATAACATAGAACCTAATCCCAACCATTTAACTCCTTCAACATATTTTCTACTACCCATAGTTAATTACCTCTATCTCTTTACTTTTGAGGTTTTAGGTTTAAAAACTTATATTAATACTTAATCAATTAATTATTGAAGATTTTTTCAACCTCTCCAAACACGTCTAGTTACCCTAAGTATGTTCTCACCAATTACTTTCTTTATCTCTTGGTCTGAGTACCCATTCTTAATGAGCCATCTTACAATATTACTGAACTCTGATGGGTTCTCAAGCCCATCTACAAACTCCACCCTAGGGTGTTCAGGTCCTTCCTCAGTCTTAGATATTGAGAGGTAACTCGCGAATACCTTATGTAGTGCTACATGGTCTCCGAATAATGTATCAGGTCCGAAGGCTACGTAATCTATCCCTACGAGCTTCTCTATGTATTGGAAGTGCTCCATAATACTTTCAATACTATGTCTAGGGTTCTTAAAAGTCAACGTAGTATGTGGAGCTGCCTCAATACCGAAGACACCTCCTTTCTCAGCTAATGCCTTTATAACTTCATCAGGTTTCATCCTCCTTGAAGGCCATAAACTCCTAGCTCCAGCGTGTGTTACTACGACTGGGTCTTTACTTACCTCAATAACGTCTAAACTAGTCTTATCACCTACATGAGCTAAATCTATAAGTATTCCTAACTTATTCATACGTTCAACTAACTCATACCCTAAATCTGTTAATCCTCTATCAACTTTATCAGCTAGACCTGAACCGAATTCATTACCCTTACTATATGTTATCCCCATGCATCTAACACCTAATCCGTAAAGTATATCCACCTTAATGAGGTCCTCACCTATGTGTGGAGGTGCTTCAAGGTGAAGGACCATAGCTATCTTACCCTCATTACGAGCTCTGATGAAGTCTTCAGCTTTAGTAGCTATGAAGACCATATCCTGATGGTCTATATCTGCTCTGTAAATTCCTATTTGATGAATTATGTTATCCCAATCCCAAGGGTCTGGAGACCTTATCATTCCAGTACCGTTCTCCATACCTTCGAAGAAGCCGTCAATCCCTGCAACTGCTAGCCCCTCATATCCGATCCAGTACCTACCACCTCTAGCATACTCTATAAATTCTGCAGGGTTTTCAGGCCATACAGAGCTATGTTCATGAAATGATATAACCACACTCTTCTCTAGTAATTCCTGAAATCTCTCCTCCTCAACCTTACTTAACTCTATAACCCTAGAGTCAACCCTCCTAACTTGACGTACGAGGGTGTAGGGTTTATAGTCCTTAAATTGTTCGAAGAATGACCATGACTGATACCCACTATAGTTCTTCTTCTTACCCACTTAACAACACCGGGATATAGTGAAGGAAGTTCTTTAAATACTATTAAGGAAATACTAAATTTAAATTTATGTAAGTAGGATATAAGAGGTTATCTTATGAGGATAGCATACATCGTTCCTGGGGTAGGACTCGATAATGAGGAGTTAATCCGTAGACAGGAGATCCTACGTTCTCTAGCTTTTAAAGGAACTGAAGTTGATGTAGTTTCTGTTGATGAGGGTCCTTACACTATAGAGAGTGGGTTTGAGGAGGAATACGCTGCTGTCTCCTACCTTAGGAAACTTTATGAAGTTAAAGACTATTACGATGCATTCATTATAGGTTGTTTCGGCGATCCCGGATTAAGAGCAGCTAGGGAATTAGTAAGTAAACCTGTTGTAGGGCCTGGTGAAGCTTCGTATGCAATAGCTTCACTCCTATCCCGTAAGTTTATTGTATTGACACCATTGAGGTCTACAGTTACTATTACATGGGATCAGATAAACATGTACGGATATACTGGTAAGGTCTACGATGTCATCCCAATAGATATTAAAGTAGCTGATATTCAGAGAAATAGTGAGGAATTACTGAAGTTTATCAAGGATTCTGTAAAAGATGTATTGAGTGAGGGGAAGGCTGAGGCTATAGTCTTAGGGTGTATGTCCATGGGTTTCTCAATGGTAGATCTTGACCTATCTAAAGACTTACACGTACCGGTAGTCAATCCTGTTAAGATCTCACTTAAGTTAGCTGAGGTATTAGCCTATATACACTTAACACATAGCAAGTTATCGTATCCAACTCCACCATTAGATAAGATAAGACACTTACTCCATCTAAAACTTAATATTTAAGAAACTCCTTCTAAAGACCTCTACTTCTCCTGAATAGTGATGCTTAGATATAAGCATGAATAACTCGATATGATGGTAAACCTAGAAACTAACGTAGGGGCTGTACACTAAATCACTGATGTAGTATTTATTACTACTACCGCCCAAGTATCGTTAGGTTTCCAGCTACTGTTGATGACATAGCTAGTGTTAGCCTACTAAGCTAAACATATCTAGTTAAGAATAGAATTACGTCTAAGTCGATAACACGACTAATATCATCAAAACTAACTAAAGAGGGTAAGATAGCCATAAATGATGTGAAAGCCATAACACACTATATAGGGATCTGAGACCTTCTACTCCTAAGTATTAAGGAAGTAACTAAGTATATCAGTACTATAAGACCTAACCAAGCCCTTAGATACTCAAGCATTTAGATCCCTAATACATCAAATAATAGCTTAATACTGTAGTATAATTTAAAAACATTATCACGTAATGATGTAACTTAAGTTATACTATTCTCTCAAACCCTACTCTTCCTAACCCATTCCCTCCTAACATCTTTATATACTGACATAACCTTACTTAGGAATTCACTATCTACGTAAATTACTTTCCTATATTCAAGAATTTCCATTATAAATATACTTTCATCCCTTAACTTCCTTAAAGATGTTGTAGTTCTAAGACATATAGGGTGGATTTTAGGGTTTAAATACCTAACCATTGTAAATACTTGATAATATTCAAAACATACCTCCTTATAAGTACCTTCCCTTAAGTTAGCATATGCTGGGGTTAAATTCCTTCTAGTTTGTTTAAGCTAACCTCTAAATCTTTAAACCATATTATATTCCTAACCTCATATTCTTAAGACTTAACTATACTTGTATAGTTCCTGATGTAATCTTATCCCTTAGTGAGTTAGCCTCAATAAACACTAATACCCATACTATTAACTCTAGAATTACTGCTAATGCTGATACTATAGGTATGAATGTAACTACTAGAGATATTATCAGTAGTATTGCTGTGATTAGAAATATTGTTGAGTTGAAAGCATCTCTAAGTCTGAAGAAATATATTATAACACCTATACGACCTATTAAGAGTAGTATAAACCCAACTATGATTAAGACTATACTAACTAAAGCAATTACGGGGATCTGCGGTACTATAGCTATGATGAGTAGTATGAAGGCTGTTAGTAGTGTTAGAGCACCACTAACATATCCTAACCTCATAAGTTTTGAAGGTGTTGAGAAATCTAAAGGTCTCCACATAACGAATTGCTTAGCTGATGGTACTAGGTAGAAGTAGATGCTAATGAGTAGTAGTATAACTGCTACGATAGCTACTATAAGAAATGATAAGACAGCTGTAATGACTAGAGGACTTAAGTGACGGACCTCCCTAAAATAGTTAATCCCCCCTACTACACCACTAACGGTAGTATTTACGGAGATGAAGAATAACATCATAAGCGTTACTGAAGAAACACCTAAAAGAATTACTGTAATTATCAGTAACAATGCAGAAGTCCTCAACTTACTTAAACCACTTAACACTACATCCTTAGCTGAAGAACTCATTAACACCCCGTAAGTATTGAAAGTTAAAACTAATAAGTATTTCCTTAGTGAAGGGTCTTCAGCTATTAAGGTAGTATTGAATTTACAGTACTAACTCTAGACAGTTAATTCCTACAACCAGTAATGGATGACTACATTCACCTCCTACAACTTCTGAAAATAAGTACTAATCCAACAATAAACAATGTCAGACCTACAACAGCTGTAATCCCTCTAACAAACTTAATACTGTACCGAAGCATAACACTACTTACTACATCATCAACTACTTTAAAGATTATTAAAGCACCAAACACTGTTAGGAATAGCCCAACTATAGATGTAGTATCTTTAATCTTAATTTACTGTTGACTTTGTTGAGTAGTTACTGACTGATTAGGTGTTAAGGACTGCTGTGTTTGTGGTTCTTCAGGAATTACTATACATGCTATGATGTACAGGAGTATCCCAAGCGGTGGATTTAAAATTGTTATTAAAACCCATAAGATCCTTATGATTGTTGAATCTATAGATATGTAACTCCCTATACCACCACATACACCACATAAAAACTTATCATTTCTAGACCTATAGAGCTTCTTAACACTATTCATACTAACTACTCTACATTATAAGAGATTATAAGTTTTCATATATGATATTACTACATCTAAAACTAAACAGATCTACACGTAAGTCCCTCCCTAAGAGGATATAACGTAGACATGAACTACATATTACCTATTTACGTTACTTCTCGATAAATATCTATGAATTTCTTATATGTTTCTAAGTATTCCTTCTCTGTAATTATATGTATTTCAAATGGGTTATCAAACCCTACCTCAGTCACTATACGCTTAAATAACCTCCCTCTAAATAATGGGTCCTCAGCTAATTTAGTAATTATTAGTACATCTACATCACTATCAACCCTCATACCACCTTTGACAAAACTTCCGAAGACTAAAACCCTACACTCCCTATCATACTCCCTACATATGTCTTTAACCCTACTTAAGTAAGTCCATATATCCTCAAGATACTTCCTCCTACTAGTTATATGCTCTAGTTCTAACTCTATGAACTTACTTCCAAACATTTAAATACCTCTAATAACTTCTTACTAAGGTTTAGAATTTTAGATGCTATATCCCTATCATACTCCCTCGGTAAGTAACGTGATGATATATAACATTCCTCTAGTAGGTATAATACCTCTAAATACTCATCAAATAACTCCTTAAGTCCGCAATTACTGTAAATCCTAATGAGGTCTCTTAATAACCTTATGAGTGAGTGTGTTTTTGGGTAATCACCAACCCTCCTATACAGTAAATACTTAACATATAGCTGTGTAAACTGCTCAACATGAAATAACACTAAATCGTAATCACCATTTTCAAAATCGACCCTAGCATCCCTTAAAAAACTTAAAGCTCTCTTCTTAAGTAGATCAAAACTCATTAAACACACCATATAATTAGGAAGTCTAATATTAATAAGTAGTATGGGAATTAGTTTAAGGTAGGATTAAGAGCTTAACTAAGGTATGAATATAAACTAGTTTAGTAGTACTCATTGAGTATTCCTTAATATGAAGGAGTTAGAAGAAATTATTTAGTATGATGTGTTAGGTTTGAAGAGTTTAAGTATATAGTTAGGAGTTGTTTAAATATTTGTATGGTGTATGAAATTCATTAGTAGGTGATGATTTAGGAAGAGTTAGAGGACTTGGGTAGGTGTGTCTAGGAACCGTATACCTCCACTAACATATTGATATTTAATGATGTAGGAGAATTAAGTAAATCCACTCTTAGAGTTGATATCCTAGTGGGTCAGAACCTTAGACTAATTAGTAACGTTATAAGGGAATTAATTGATTTCTCGGTAGTACTTAATTAACTTCTTAAAGTATTGAGCGTCTGATTCGTTTAGTACATGTATCTCTATCTTCCTATTCTGGATGGTTTTCCTAACTTCATGTAGGACTTCTAACCTATTTACTTCATCAGGTACCTCTATGAGGATATCTACATCACTAGCACCTATGTCCTCACTCTTAACGTATGAGCCGAAGATATATGCTCTCCCTCCATACTTACTAGCTACGTCTTTAATTATCCTTAAGTAATTCCTAAGGTTTTCCTCTAAATCCTTCTTATACCTCTTCAAATACTCTAAATACCTATACATTTGAATACACCCTCTACAAATTTTAAAGCCTCCCTATATTCCCTCTCACCATACCTTCTAATAAAGTACCTAGCACTTATGTAAGCATCTTCAAGAATATCAATTACAAACCATAATTCATCAGCTAATCTCTTAAGACATTCATTCTCACTTAAATCAATTAAATCTTTAATTGAATGTGTCTTAGGGAAGTCTCCAAAGACCTTAAGTAAGTATGCCTTCAGTATTAACTGAACTGTTTGTTCAAGATGGAATAAAGCTATATCATACCTACCGAGAGATACGTCATAACTACTAATGTTGAAGAAGTGTTTTGCTCTACTAACCATCTCCTCATATAATCTTATACTCAACTTAACCACCTAACTACGTTCTACTACTTCATCCCTCCTTAACTAATAAAATTTACTAAGTATGTATAGACTTACTTAATAGGTAAGTTAGTATGGAGGGATTTCATGGTGTTTGAGAGGAATTTATGCCTATATTGTGGTAGGTGTTGTATCTCTACTGAGATGATCTTATTTAGGGATGATATTGAGAGGATTAAATCTTTAGGATTTAAGGTGGAGGACTTTACAGAATTTAGAGACCATTTCTACAGACTTAAGAATGTTAACGGTAGATGTGTTTTCTTAAGTAATGATAATAGATGTAGGATATATCCCTTCAGACCTATCTGGTGTAGAGTATACCCACTAACATATAGTTTTGATGAGGGACCTATATTCGATCCAGAATGCCTACTAACTAAGTTTAAACTCTATAGATGTGATGAAGTTATTGAAGGGGTCTGGGCTTCATAGGGGTTTATATGGTTTTATATGAACCCCCTCTGCCCTTGGCTTCACAGCCCTCAGACCCCTTTCATTGGGGTGCATATCACGGGGCTCCGCCCGCTCAGGGCGACCCCAACCCACAGCTCGCCTCTCATCCACATGTCCGGGTCATCGCTGTAGGGAAACCCCCGCATCGTGGTGTACTTGAGGTATATGTTTATTGACGCGAGCCTTTGCCTGTCTAGCTCGAGCTCACACTTCTCGCACTTGAACACCCTGCCCACTCGGGTCTTCGCAACGAACCCGCATCGTGGGCAGGTGCGAGAAGTGTTCTTTGGAGAGACTTTAACTACGATTGTCTTCTCAGAGAGCTTTCTTTGTATGAGCTTCCAGGGGGTTCTAGCGTTCCTCTTTCTCCTGTTCTTCGGTGCTTTGTTCTTACTGACCAAATCCTCCTTCTCTAAGTCTTCAAAGACGTGTACAGCGTTCGGGAATAGTATTGTCAGACCTTTGACGAGCTTGTTGATGAAGTCTCTTTCCTTATTGTGCTCCCTTTTAACATACTTCTCGTATATTTCTCTGTTGTTTTTGCTCTGTGCAACTGCCTTCTTCTTATCGTAGACAATCTTCATGCTCTGCAACGGTCTCAGGTCTACCTTGATGAGCCCTAGTGATGGAGAGAAGCCGTCCAGTGACAGCTCGTTGGAGTCCCACGCGACAACTCTTCTTACTTCAACAACCTTAGTTGATTTAAAAGGAATAAGTACTCTGTCATCCTTCAATACAACCTCCCCCACCCTCCAACCCTCAACCCTCCTAGTAAACCACTTACCAGCCCACGAGACCTCTAAGTACTCTCCCGGCTTAATCGTGATTCTGACGGTCTTCTTTTCGTAGTCCACCTTCATCAGGGTTATCTTACACCTAGCAAACCTCCTCTCGACCATCGGCTTAGCTTTCCTCGCCCTGCCCTTAAGGTATCTCTTCCTCCAAGACTCCATGACCGAGTACGCAGTTCTGATCACAGCGTCGACCCAGTGCTTGGCGTACGGGCAACCTCTAAGTAGCACGTCTCTCAGCCTTTTCTTGAACGACTTGCTCTTGGGTAGTTCTGGTACTTTAACCTTGTAGGGAGTAGCGATCTTTAGCTTTCCGCACCTCTTCTCTATCATTGGGAACGTGTACCTCCACTCCATGTTGTCCCAGATAATGTCTATCGCCTCCTGTAGTGCTTGCAGATACCACGTAATCAGCTCTCTAATCCTAGTGTCGCTTATCGGTATAGAGTACATCCTTACCTGTTCAAGGGTCTTCAACGAGCTTTCTTGCACCCTCAACAACCTCCCTGTACTTGTGGCTCCTCATACCGTAGAGCTTGCCGGCGAAGTGAGAGATTATCGTTATAAGGTCTTCAACGAGCTCTTCCCTAGGGTCTTTGTCTTCTTGATTTAGAGCAACTACCTCTACCCCAAACGTACCTAGAAGCTCTTTAACCGTCTTAAACCCGAACCTCGTCAACCTATCAGGGTACGCTACGATGATCTTTGATATTTTTCTCTCAACAGCTAGCTTGAGAATCTTTTTAAATCCCTTCCTATCCTCGTTTAGTCCACTACCAACATCTGTCACGATCTCATAGTCAGCGACATTATTGCTCCTAGCCCACTCCTCGAGCACTTTGACTTGTCTCTCCAAGTCATCTCTCTGAGTACTCGATGAGACTCTAGCGTAGAGCATTACCTTTCTCGGCTTGATTATCCCAGCGAGCCTCTCAACATCCTCCTCCCTAAACCTCCACCTACCGCTCTCAAGAACAACAGGTTTAATCCAACCCCTCTTAACGTACTCCCTCAAAGTAGCGTAGCTAATACCGAGCTTCTCGCAGACCTCCTTAGGTCTCAGCATTACAGTCTCCAATAAAGTAGTTTCATATAAACCTTTATAAACCTACATGAAACCCAAAACAGTTGCGGACGGCTGTTTCGGTCTTCATAATCGTTCACCTCACTTTAAAGCTTTTTAAGCCTTTCTAAGTACATACTGTTGGGTGCTCCTGAAGCCGATGAGGTCTTGAGGCTGATGAATCCTAGATGAGCCCCGATTGCCCGAGGGGGGATGTGCCTCTAGGCGACTAGAGGTGAACAGCCCC
>Ga0071330_1057140_pt1 | contig 81088 bp, 65 predicted proteins | sample GBScel77sediment_FD_63802 | JGI IMG/M metagenome (GOLD analysis project Ga0071330, IMG submission 63802) | Hot spring sediment microbial communities from Great Boiling Spring, Nevada - Cellulolytic enrichment Sediment 77C v2 (version 2) | ecosystem: Environmental > Aquatic > Thermal springs >...
ACACCGGACTTATTTTCTACCAGAACTGCAATAGTATGCCTCATAACTAATTACCTCCAATAATCTGGTCTATCGGAGCACCTGGAGGAACCATAGGTATTACCTTTTCTTCCTGCTCTACCACTACATCTACCACCGCCGGACCCGGATATTCAAAGGCGCTATCTAATGCCGAAACCAGCTCTTCCTTCTCTGTAACCCTTATCCCCTTAGCTCCAAAAGCCTTAGCTATTTCGGCGAAGTTGACCTCTTTCAGAATAGTGGAGGAATATCTCCCCTTATAGAACAATTCCTGCCACTGCCTTACCATCCCCAGTGCCCTGTTATTTATTACCACTACCTTTACCGGTATATTATTCTCTACCACAGTAGCAAGCTCCTGTATATTCATCAGGAAACTCCCATCTCCTGCTATATCCACTACAAGGGCATCAGGTCTACCAACTTTGGCACCAATAGAGGCAGGGAAACCAAAGCCCATAGTCCCCAAACCTCCAGAGGATATAAAATGTCTTGGTTTTGTATGTGTATAAAATAGAGCAGACCACATCTGATTCTGTCCCACCTCTGTTACTATGATCGTATTATCAGGAGCTATCTCGCATACCTTCTCTATAACAAACTGCGGCTTAATTGCCGGTCCATCCTGATATTTAAGAGGATGGGTATCCTTAAGCTCCATGATATAATTTATCCATTCTTCTTCCTTCTTCTCCTGAACATACTCTATAAGAGTCCTCAAAATGATCTTTGCATCCCCAACTATTGGGACATCAACTATTACGTTCTTGTTTATCTCAGCCGGATCTATGTCTATATGAATCTTTTTAGCCTTAGATGCAAACTTATCAATCCTTCCAGTAGTCCTATCACTGAATCTGCACCCTATAGCTATAAGGAGATCACACTCCATTAGAGCATAGTTTGCTGCATAATTACCATGCATACCGGCAGATTTTAAAGACAGAGGATGGTCTTGAGGGAAGCTACCTATACCCATAAAAGTTGTTGCCACAGGTATATTAGCCTTGGTAGCCAATCTAAAAAGCTCTTCGCTTGCTCCAGCAGTTATAACACCTCCACCAGCTAATATACAGGGTTTTTTAGCCTCATTTATAAGTTTTGCAGCTTCCTTTATCTGTCTTATATGACCAGTTACAGAGGGTTTATATCCTCTTATATCAACCTCTATAGATGAGTAATCAAAATCTGTAACAGCCGCTTGCACATTTTTAGGTATATCTATAAGTACAGGTCCAGGCCTTCCTGTTCTTGCTATATAGAAAGCCTCTTTTATCGTCCTAGCCAGTTCATTAACATCCTTTACAAGATAATTATGCTTGGTTATTGGTGATGTAATCCCTGTGGTATCTGCCTCTTGAAAGGCATCCTTTCCTATCAGATGTGTAGCTACCTGTCCTGTGATTGCCACTATAGGGATAGAATCCATATATGCATTTGCTATTCCTGTAGTAAGGTTTGTCGCTCCAGGACCAGAGGTAGCAAAACATACCCCTACCCTTCCAGTAGCTCTAGCATATCCATCAGCCATATGGGCTGCTCCCTGCTCATGGTGGGCAAGTATATGCCTTATACCTGAATCGTAAAGCGCATCATAGACATCAATTATAGCTCCTCCTGGAATTCCAAATATAACCTCTACCCCCTCCTGCTTTAATGCCTCAATAACTATTTGAGCACCTGTTAATCTCATCTCCTGTTTACCTCCATTACTGCCCCGTAAGAAGCAGAAGATACAAGTTTTTGATATCTACCAAGATATCCCTTACGTTTATGACTTTCTGGAATCCTGTAGGTCCTTCTCGCAAGTTCCTCCTTATCCACCAGAAGATTCACCTCTCTCCTATTCAGATCTATCTCTATAAGGTCCCCATCTTGAACATAGGCTATGGGACCTCCTTCCCATGCTTCTGGAGATACATGTCCTATAGCTAAACCTCTTGTAGCACCTGAAAATCTACCATCGGTAATGAGAGCTACATCCAGATCCAATCCCATACCAACAAGGGCAGAGGTAGGAGTAAGCATCTCTCTCATCCCTGGACCACCCTTAGGACCCTCGTATCTTATGACAACTACATCACCTTTTTTTATCTTATCACCGAATATAGCCCTTGTCGCTTCATCTTCACTATCAAATACTCTAGCCCTTCCTGTGAATTTATAGAGAGACTCAGAAACTCCAGACCTTTTAACTACTGCTCCGTCAGGGGCTAGGCTTCCTCTAAGAATAGACAGCCCGCCAGTCTCCCTTATAGGGTTATCCACAGGCCTTATAACATTATGATCCTTTACCTTAGCATCTCTTATCAATTCTCCCAGTCTTTTACCACTGACTGTAAGAGTATCTCCATCGATAAGACCTCTTTTGTTAAGCTCATTCAAAACTGCCATAACACCACCAGCCCTGTGAAGGTCTACCACATAGTAAGGTCCCACAGGACTTAAATGACACAAATACGGAGTTCTATCAGCGATGTCATTTATCTCGTCAAAGTCCAATCCTATACCTACTTCATTAGCAATAGCTGTAAGGTGTAAGATCGTGTTGGTCGAACAACCCAAAGCCATATCTAAGGCTATTCCATTTAGAAATGCTGACTTAGTGAGAATTCTATTTGGTGTAATGCCCTCTTTAACGAGTTTTACTATCATCCTTCCCGTAGCTTTGGCTATTCTGATTCTTTCCGCCTCAACTGCTGGAATAGTACCATTCCCAGGAAGTGCCATCCCGATAGCCTCAGAGAGACAATTCATAGAATTTGCTGTGAACATCCCTGCGCATGAACCACATCCGGGACAGACAGAATATTCTAATTCTTTCAGATACTCTATATCCTTCTTACCACTAGAGACAGCTCCTACTGCCTCAAATATTGTAGAAAGATCTACTCTTCTCCCATTATACTCTCCTGGTAGCATAGGTCCACCACTGACCATTATGGATGGGATGTTCACCCTTGCCAGCCCCATAAGCATTCCAGGAATAATCTTGTCACAATTTGGTATAGCTACAAGTCCATCAAACCTATAAGCTTCAGCCAATGATTCGACACTATCAGCAATGAGTTCCCTAGACGGAAGGGAAAAACACATTCCACTGTGATTCATAGCTATTCCATCACATATCCCTATTGTCTCACACTCAAATGGAACCCCTCCTGCCTCTCTTATACCGGCTTTCACAGCTTCAGCAATCCTTAACAGATGTATATGACCTGGTATTATCTCCGAATAGCTATTTATCACCCCTATAAAGGGTCTGTCTAGCTCTTCATCATCTATTCCCAGTGCTTTTAAAAGTGACCTGTGGGGAGCTCTCTCTATCCCTTTCTTTATCTCTTCACTACGCATATCATCAACTCCTTTTTGGGTTATTAAAAAAGCTTTCCTTCCACAGCAAACCTGCTAGGGACGGAAAGCCTTCCGTGGTACCACCCTAATTGGCTTTTAAGCCCACTCTTTATTCTATAACGGGAACTCCCGGGATAAGCTACTAATACTTCACCTATCCAGCTCCGAGGCGAGTTCACCTTAAACGGCTACTACTCCTCTTCACAGCCTTTTCAGTATCTATCCTGTATTGTTTAGAGATGATATCAGAAGAAGCTACATAAGTCAAGTAAATATCCAAAGAATAAAATCTTATACCCTACATATTTATCGACTCCGAAGGTTAGCCCTACCAACGGAGAACAGATAAGTACTCACATCTTCATAAGCCAAATCTAAAGTCCTCTTTAAGATCACTATAGAGTTTCCTGTATAGAGGATATAGATCCTCGTAAACTTTTACCCAATCATCTTCCGGTTCTGTTATATCTGTTATCTTTACTATGCTCTCTCCAGCCTCAACAACACTGGTAAAGTAGCCTGTTCCTACTGCACTCAAAAGGGCAGAACCAAATGCAGCCCCTTCAGTAACATTTATGGTTGCAACTGGAAGCTTAAAGATACTGGCTAATATCTTCCTCCATAATGGACTTCTGGCTCCTCCTCCGGATATCTTTACCATATCTGGCTTTACACCAAGCTCTTTCAGGATATTAAGGGAATCATTCAACCCGAAGGAGATCCCCTCTATAATGGCTCTAACGAAATGAGCTCTGCTGTGATTCAAGCCTATGCCAAAGAATACCCCTCTGGCAAAAGGATCGGGATGGGGGCACCTTTCTCCTGTGAGATAGGGAAGGAATAGAAGTCTTTCTGAACCAGGTCGTACCCTTCCAGCTTCTTCTGTAAGTATCTCATATGGGTCTTTATTCAGGAGTCTGGCTATACTGACCTCCATCTCTCCAAAGGTATCTCTATACCATCTTAAGGACCCTCCAGCAGAGAGCATAACCCCCATTATATGCCACATACCAGGGACCGCATGGCAGAACGTATGTGTCCTTAATTTGGGGTCTACAAAAACCTTATCTATAGCCGAGAAGACAACCCCTGACGTACCAAGAGTCACTGATGTATCATATGGGTGAACTATTCCCATCCCCACCGCCTGCGCTGCCTGATCTCCTCCCCCCCCAACTACTGGTATACCCTCCTTTAATCCTGTCTCCTCTGCAACTTCTCTGGTAACATACCCTGTTATTTCAGGACTCTCATAGCATTTTGGGAATAACTCTGGTGAAAGTTCCATTGCATCCATCATCTCTTGAGACCATTTCCTGTCCTTTACGTTAAATAGGGCAGTTCCGGATGCATCTGAGACTTCTGTAGCATATTCTCCTGTAAGCTTAAACCTTATAAAATCTTTTGGAAGCAAGATCTTCCTTACCCTTTTAAAATTCTCCGGTTCATTCTTCTTCAACCAGATTATCTTGGGGAGCGTAAAACCGGTGAGAACAGGATTGGCGATCCAATTCACAACCTGATCTCCAAATCTCTCCATAATCTCTTCTACTTCTCTATATGTACGCTGGTCATTCCAGAGAATACAAGGTCTTATAACATCTCCAGACTCGTCCAAAAAGACAGAACCGTGCATCTGTCCTGTAAGTCCTATACCCTTTATTTCTCTAGGATCTATCCCTCTAATAGCCTTTTTTATTGCACTCTGAGTGGCTGACCACCACTCCTGTGGATCCTGCTCAGTCCATCCTGGTTGAGGAGTATAAAGAGGATACTCTTCTTCACCCTTACTCACAACCTCTCCCTTCTCATCTATCAGAAGGACCTTAACTCCACTTGTACCAAGATCTATACCCATAAAGAACATATCTTTAAAAACCTCCTTCCAGTGTAATATATACTCTGCCGGGATATCCACTTTCCAATGGTTTTGATATTCCCAATCCTACCTTGAGAGGTAAAATTCCATATTCTAGTTGGGTAGAAAGACTTATCTCTCCACCAATACAACTTCTAACTCTAGAGGCAGAGATATCGTTTCCAGCCAATCCAGTCTCCAGATAAAGCCTTCCATTAATATCTTCAAGAAAAATTTCTCCAAGCTTCAGTCCTCTGTATATCTTTACAATAGGCTTATCCACCCAGATACTTCCGGTAAAAGCCAAAGAACCTCTATCTACCCCTGACGCATATCCATGAAGGATAAATGTACCTTCATTACCACCCAGACTAAAACTATCAGGTACGTTACTGATCCCCAGTGTTAGTTTTAAACCAAATGCTGGCTGAAGCATCCCTGGTCTACTTATCCTTCCCTCCCAGGTACCTACAGTACCAACCGAACTCGTATTAGGGTTTAAGCTAAATTCTGTATAAAGAAGAGCATCCTTCCTCAATACAAAGCTATCATTTCCATCTAGATCGCTATAATTCCACTGTCCAAAGAGTCTATAGTCTGCACCATTTTTGGCTAAGCCTACATAGAGGTCTTCAACATTGAAAAGGGAGACTTTAAGGGGAAAATAGACATACAGTCTCTCTATATCTTTATAACCATCATACTCTAAATCTAGATTCAAGGTAAGATCATATAGTCTTCTAGAATAGCTTATAGAAAAGATTGGCAGATTATTAGAGATATCGTATAGAAAGATAGCATAATATCTATTAAACTCCAGATAATCCTGTCCGTAGGTAAAGAAACCCAGGGGTAAAGGAATCCAGAATTTTGGGAGCATATAATCTAAGGATCTATAATCCTTTGTAATATAGGAAACGATCTTCTCTTCTTTACCATTCTCTTCAATATTCTCTTTTACTATCTTTACCTCCTGCCAATTACTCGGTTTGTAATCTGTAGCGTATAGATCATAACCCTCATAACTATACCCTAAAAAGATAATCCTGTCTTTAGAAATGACTGGTTCAAATGCTCCACCGAAAAGATTAGTTATCCTGTAAAACCTTCCTTCTAGCATATCGTATGCGTAGAGGTTATAAACACCGGTCCTATCGGAAGAGAATAAGATGTATCTACCGTCAGGGGAAAAGATTGGAGAACTATCGGTTGCTTTATCAGAGGTTAACTGAGTAAGTATCATCCTGTCTAAGTCTATTATGTAGATATCCTGATATCCGCCGGCTCTCCAGATAGATAGAGCAAGGGACTTTCTATCTGGAGAGATAGAGAAGCTCTTTATCTGAATATCTCTAGAAAATGATAAGAAGTTCGATATATCTCCTGTGTTTATGTTCATCATTGCTATGTCCACCTTGCCTGCATTATTTCTAAGGAACAGGATGGAATCGTCAGAGAGAAACACAGGATTATAAGCCCTAAGTCCTCTGGTAAGTTTTCTCTCTTTTCCGTTTTCGAGCTCTACTCTATAAAGATCAAGGTAAAGGTTAAATATATCAGTATAGTCTATCTTAGAGTAGATCAGATATCTCTTATCTGGAGATATAGCAGGTCTGCCATATATAACTCCTTTAACCAGAAACTTATCCGTTTTATTGTCCAAGTCAAACTGTCTAAGCCCGGGGACATAATAGGGGTTGGAGAAGGAGTATATGATAAAGGACCCATCACAAGATACAGCTGGACCAGAAGTCCTGTATCCCCATTTTGTAAGTCTTTCTGTAGGGGTGACGCCTCTTTCTTTTATCTCTTCCATCTGTCTTTCATATTTTGATGTAATATACTCTTTCCACTCCCTCCATAGAGTCTTATAATCTATTCCTAGCGCCTCCTTTATAGCTAGATCTGGTCCCATAAGTACCGGTAAGTAGGAGCTGGTGAGTTCACTTATCTTTCTCAACTTATCCTCTCCGTATCTCTCTGCTATATATCTAAAGATACTCCCTCCATAAAGATATACAGCGGTTCCTGAGGGCCAGGTTCCTAAGGAACTATAACTACTTACCTGGTCGGGGTCTAAAAGTCTATTGCTTCTATACATCTCTCTGAGATACATATCAAACAGCGTATCATTTCCTCTACCACCAGAGGCATAATAAGTTTCTGCATAGACTGTGTAACCTTCGATCATCCAGTATGGAAGGAACTGATTGGGCAGAATAATCCTTCCAAAGAGATTTCTCGAGAATTTATTGATCCCTTTTACCTGATCCAGATGGAGTATATGCATATACTCATGGGTAATTACAAGTCTGAGCCAAGAGTCAAACTTACTCCCAATCTCCAATTCACCTGGATTTACTAACCAAATTCTTATAGACTTATCTAATGGATTAGTCGATCCATTGGTAAAATCACTATTATCCAGAAGGATAATGGCAGTCTTATCTCTAGAGGAAGGCTCTATAAATTTAGAAAGATTCGTATGTGTTTCTTCTGCTATTAATACCGCTTCCTTTGCTATATCCTCAAAACCCTCAGGATAAATAACGATAAAGTGGGTACTCTCTATGACCTTCCAGTGGTAAGAAGGATTTATATACTGGGCATAGCTCAAGCCTGGAAGTATGATAAAAAGGATAAGAATAAGAGACAGAAATCTCAGATTCACCTTCATTTTACTCCAGCATCCTTTCTATTGATCTTAAAGCCTTTACCCTTATCTCATCAGGGACAATAATTCTATACTCATCCTTTTCTAAAGAATTCAGCACCTTTTCCAGAGTTATCTTTTTCATATTTATACAGATCGTATCCTTTCTCACAGGGAAGAATCTCTTCTCAGGATTCTCCTTTTCCATCCTGTATATAATTCCGGATTCTGTTCCAATAATAAACTCTTCAGCATCTGTCTCCTTCACATATCTAAGCATACCAGAAGTACTCCTTACAGCATCGGCTATATCCGTAACCTCCGGAGGACATTCAGGATGAACTACAACCTTCGCCCTAGGGTGTTCCTGTTTCATACGAATAATATCATCCGCTCTCATCATAGCATGGATAGGACAATAACCCTGCCATAAAATGAGCCTCTTACCTGTCATCTTCGAAACATAAGTTCCAAGATATTTATCTGGAACAAAGATTATCTCTTTAGCATCAAGTCTCTTCACTATATCCACTGCATTTGCAGATGTACAGCATATATCTGATTCTGCCTTCACCTCTGCACTACTGTTAACATAACAAACTACCTTAGCACCTGGATGCTCCTCTTTTAATCTCCTCAGCTGACTGGCAGTAATCATATCTGCCATCGGGCATCCTGCAAGAGGATCTGGCATTAGAACCACTTTATCCGGAGAAAGTATATAAGCAGTCTCTGCCATAAAGTGAACACCACAGAATACGATGACCCTTGAAGAAAGTCTAGATGCAGTTCTACTTAGCTCTAAAGAATCTCCAACAAAATCAGCTATATCCTGAATCTCAGGTCTGGTATAGTTGTGAGCAAGTATAACTGCATCCTTTTTTTGAGCTAACTCTTTTATCCTTTCTACAATCTCTAAACTGGACATCTCTAGCCTCCTAGTTAGAGTCTCTGGCTAGCCAAAGTATATCTGCTAATCTATTCTTTTTTATACGGATAGCCCTCTGAGGACATAGTTCATGACAGCAGTAACAGGAGATACACTTCTTATAGTCTATTAACATCCTATCACCAGCTTTGCTGATAGCCCCTCTGGGACAGCTTCTAAGACATATCTCACATCTTACACATTTTGTATCATCTATCTCAGGATATATCTTGATAAGCTTTACCAATCTTCTAGAAAGTAAACTCAGTAATGGGGAGGATATCCTTTCCATAATATTGTAGACAGTAGTTACTTTCTTCACGTCAGAGCCAAAGAGTTCTTGCAACTTGCTACCAAAGAGTTCTATGTCTTCTAGATTAGAAACTCCAAGTCCTATCTCTCCTGCTATCCTTGTAGTGTATATCTCATCGGGTGTATAACCCAGCATCCAGCCTCCGATAGCATCCACCGCTACTCCATCATAACCCATCAAAACCTTATTGAACCTTTTAGGGATACCTCCAGAAGGACCATCTCCCTCCATACCCTCTATAGCATCGACAATATTGAGTGCTGGACTTACAGTGCGGTATATCTCTACCAAAAGCCTTGAAAATTCTCTTGGGCTTGGCGCTATCGAATGAAACTTAGACTTATTAAATCCAGGTATAGTCCCAAACGTATTCTTTATAGCACATGTCATCAGAGTAAAGTTATGGGTCTTAAGTTTTGGTAAGTTTACTATGTAATCCACATCCTTTATAACCTTACTCAAAGGTATTGTAGGGACTACGCCACCAGGATTTTCCACCTCAACTATTCCCTCTTTAGAAAAATTTACAAGCTTGAATCCCTTCTTCTCAGCTAGAGATGAAATCCCTGTCCTTCTATAAAGATTATCTATATCTGATAATGCATTTCCCGGACTATCTCCAATTAAGACCTCCTTTGCTCCAAAGTCTAACAGGACCTCACCTACTGCTTCTACCAAGGCAGGATGAGTTGTTACCGCATAATGGGGCTCAGCAGGCATAAGGAGATTTGGTTTTAAAAGAACACGTCTGTTTTTTACTTCAGGTCTTCCTATAAAATCAAATCCTCTAAGAATGACTGTCTTTATTACATCCTTATCGTACTGTTGACATTCCAATACCGCTACTTTAGAACCCATCTTATATCCTCCAAAAGATCTCTACCTCATTGAGATCTTACAGTCTTCTGCCACACCTCCAAGAAGCGTATATGTGGTGGGTGCGGTCTGTAGTATAGAACCAGGAACCAGGGTATTTACCGGCCCGTAGGCAACTAACCTTGCTATAAATCTCTGCCAGGAAATCCCTCCACCAAGATATCCATCGAGCCAAAAACTCCTTTCTTTTGCTCCCAATATCTGTGCAGGGCCTATCGTCGCCGCCTTTGGTGGTACCCAAGACCAGTCACCCGAAAATGAATGCAGGGCATTCTGCATTATTGTCATAGGGTGAAGTTCCACTATTCTTGGTCCTGCCTTCTTGTAACTTTCTAGGTCGTCCCCAAATTCATAACCCAGATGAGCTTCCCAGAAGGCTATATGGCCACACCAGCCTATACCTCCATAGCAGACATCCGCACCACCTAGGTCTTCTATCATCTTTCCATAATCTTTAAGTACATCAGAAGTTGGGAAATGAATCTGAGACATTGGTGGTCTTAATTCTTCATCTATAAGCCCCCAAAAGTTTTCCATCATTGCCCTTTGAAATGAACCCTCCCAACTCATAGGAGCGGTATTCCCATCCTGGTCGGCATATTCATCCATATTGAAAGAATGGACATGTTTACAGGACAATCTTAACTCATTTATTATTCTGGCAGCTATAGGATACTGCGGCATAGGACCGACTGGAAAGATAACAACAAGTCTTTTCCCAGCCTCTAGGGATTCCTTTATTCTCCTTACAATATCTAGCGCAAACTCCAGATAGAACTGTTCAGGTTCTTCTATTATCCTTATCTTAAAATCGGGATTTGGATGATTTGGTAAATCCTCTTTCCTTATCCTTCTTACACGTTCACAAACTTCCTTATCTCTAAACGGCAAAAATGAAGCCAAATCATAGTTAAACGAACTCATCTTACTTCTCCTCCTTCCTTATTATGGTAAAAGTCTCCTAGGGGTTATTCTCCCCCAGACCTGATATTGTCTAAATCCTTCGGCATATGTTACTCCACACTGGACGCCTCTAAACTTTGAAAGGGTCTTCATAAAATCTACATAATCTATATGGTCATGGTCTCTCAACCATATATACTGAGACTGATGACAGAGGAGCATCTTCTCTTTTATCTCCATCTCCTCTGTAATATCAACATATTCAGTAGGTAAGAAATTAATACCAGCCAACGTGTCCATAAAAAAGATCGAAGGAATAATGTTATGAGGAGGGAATTCGGTCTTAAAGTGGGGAAGAGTAGCTGTAAAGCTTGCATCTATTATAAGTTTAGAGGTATTAATATGGTCAGACATATAATCCTCTGGATAATGGGTTATGATAATATCTGGCTTTGCTTTTCTTATAATGTCAACCGCTACTCTCTTGGCATCTTCATTTATAAAAAGTTCAAGGTCTGGAAACCCTCCAGATATAACCTCAGCTCCTATGAGTTCTGCCGATTTCCTAGCTTCTTCAGCTCTTATCTTAGAGAGCTCTTCAGGTGGAATAGTGAAGTGTCCCTTGTCCCCCTTACACATATGTGCCATAATTACAGTGTGCCCCTGTTTACTGTACTTAGCTAGAGTTCCTGCACACAAAAGCTCCAAATCATCCGGATGAGCACCAACTGCTAGGATTCTCATCTCCTTAACCACCTACTTTCTTCAAGTATTCTTTAATACCTAAAATTATAATACTATATGCCTCTCTTTGTCTATGATATAATTTATCTGTCCATTAAGTTTTTAACCTGAAGAGGCTGAAGTTGAAGAAGGATGCTGGTACTATAACTGGCATAGAAGCCAGTCCAGATGAAGTTACAGGATTAAGTAACGATGCTCTAAAGAGTAATATATTAAAATTGGCTATCCCTGCCACCCTAGAACAGATACTTATTATGGTGGTAGGTGTAGTATCTACCATATTTATGGGAAGAATCGGTAAAGAGGCACTTTCTGCGGTAGGACTTATCAATATACTTACCAATTTTATACTTGCCCTATTCACTGCTTTATCCACAGGAAGCACAGTCCTCGTTGCAAGACTAATAGGAGAAAAGAATCTGAAAGGAGCTAGAGAGGCTGTAAAACAGTCATTAGCTATAGCTATTGTCTCTTCTACATTTGTAACTATACTATGCTATATCTCTGCCGATAGAATAATCAATCTCCTCTTTTCCCAAGCAGATAGAGAAGTGATCAGACTGGCTCTGATATATTTCAGAATCACCTTGTACTCCTTCCCACTCCTGTTAATCAATACTATAGTAAGTGGTGTACTTAGAGGAGCAGGTGACACTAAAACTCCAATGAAGGTTGCTTATGTAGTTAATATTATCAATGTTATCCTGAGTCCTGTACTTATATTTGGGGTACATACATATCTTTTAACTATAAGACCTCTAGGACTTGTAGGTGCCGGGATCGCAGTCTCCATAGCCAGGGCTATAGGTGGCATAACAATACTTATTGCCCTATTAAGGAATAAGATTATACCTACGGAATTTATAAAAGGGTTTTCTTTTAACTTTGCCATTATAAAGAGAATGCTTAGGGTGGGAATTCCTGCCGCTTTAGAACAATTTATTATGCAGGGAGGATTCTTATTACTTCAGATGATAATATCGGGAATGGGAACAGTAGCCATAGCTGTATATCAGATAGGAATGTCCATAAATTCCATCTCTTTTATGCCTGTATGGGGTTTTTCTATGGCAGCCACAACTTTAGTAGGACAGAGTCTCGGAGCGTTAAAACCTGATCTGGCAGAGGAGTATGTAAAGAGAATCTTGAAAATGAGCCTGATCCTTATATGCATCCTTGGTAGTATGAACTTCAGCCTTTCAAGACAGCTTGTATCAATTTATTCATCAGATCCTGAGATAATAAGGATAGGGAATTTTGCCATTAAGATACTATCCCTTTCCCTCCCTTTCCTCTGTTTAGTGTCGGTGATCTCTTCTTCGCTTAGAGGGGCAGGTGACATCATATATGTAACTATAACCACATTTATAGGTATCTGGGGATTTCGAATTACACTGGCTATGCTCTTAAATAGACTCTTCAATCTAAACATATACGGAGTATGGATAGCGGTGTGTATAGATTTTGCTATAAGGGGTCTACTTTATCTAGCTAGATTCAGAAGAGGTAGATGGAAAAATGCTGTAGTGTAGTTAATCCCACTTGATAGACCTTACATCTTCTAGTTTTTGAATCTCACTTAACATCGACGAGGGTTCAAATTTCTCGGGAGAGGCAACCTGTAAAGTTATATCTGCAATATCTTCTGCTATCTGAAGTTTTATATCTACAATGTCCACATTATAAGAGCCAAGTACCTTACCTATATCTCCAATAAGTCCAGGTCTATTTTTTGCCCTTATATTGAGGATCTTCCCTCTTCCATGGCCAAGTACCTTACCCTCTAAGGATTTTAAAAAGACCAGTATTACGTAGACAGCTAGCGTGGAGATAATTGCAGGGAAATATTTTCCTGCCCCTATAGCTACACCAACTCCACCCATAAACCACATACTTACTGCAGTAGTGATACCCCTTACAATATGTTGTCCTTCTCTAAATACTACTATTCCACCCAGTACTCCCAAGCTAGAAACTATCTGCGCCGCTATTCTACCAGGGTCCGAGCCTTGAAGAGTTGTAGATACTATAGTGATAAGTGTAGCACCAAGGCAGATAATAATGTAGGTTCTCAACCCTGCTGGTTTATTTACCGTCTCTCTTTCCCAGCCTATTATCCCACCAAGAAGGATCGCCAGGATAAACTTCAATGTAACTTCTATGTAATCCAAGGTCTAACTCCTCCTCATACAATAAACTACTTTCCAATCTCACCCATAGTGTAGATTAAAATTTATCACACTCCCGAATAATATTCAAGTCAAAAGAATCTGAAATAAGTGTTGATATATGTAGTAGAATAGAACAGGAACAGAAAATTACTTAAATGTAGGAGGTAACAGATATGAGCATAGTTAGAGAAATATTAGCACGAGGTGGAAGCCTTATGCTTACCAGAAATACCTTCCTTACTAAGGGAACAAAAGCAGAAACTCATACACATTATCATGAGCAGATAAGTTATATATTATCCGGAAGTTTCAAGTTTATAGTGAATAATGAAGAGAAACTTTTGAAGGTTGGAGAAAGTCTCTATATACCATCCAATGCTCCACATAGCGCAGAGGCGCTGGAGGATAATTCTATTGTGCTGGACGTCTTTACTCCACAGAGAGAGGATTTCCTAAGATAAAAAGGAGGGTCCTGTGCAGAGAGATATCAAAACTGACATACAACATTACGGAGAAGACTATCAAAGATTCCTTGGAGCTATAGCTCCACCCATATTTGAGGCGTCGAATTTTGCGTTTTCTTCGTATGAGGAAGTAGAGGAATTTCAGAAAGGTGAAATAGATAAATTTGTATATACCAGGGGTGGAAACCCAACTATAAAACTTCTGGAAACTAAGATTGCTATGCTAGAAAAAGGAGAAGCCTGCAGAGCATTTTCGTCAGGAATGGGAGCAATAACAGCAAGTATACTATCCCTAGTAAAATCAGGAGACCACATATTATGCCTAAGGGGAGTATACAATCCGACCTATGAGTTTATCAGTAATTATCTAAACAGATTTAATATCTCCTCAACATTTGTAGATGGAAGAGATCTGGATGTTGTAAGGTCTGCTATCAGACCTAATACAAAGTTGATATATCTTGAGAGTCCTAACAGTTTTCTCTTCGAGGTATTTGACCTTAGAACTATATCTAAAATAGCTAAAGAGAACGGTGTCTATACAATTATAGATAACACATGGGCAACTCCTTATTTTCAGAATCCTATAGAATATGGGATAGACATAGTAGTCCACTCCGCCAGTAAATATCTCGGTGGACATAGCGATGTCGTAGCAGGTTTGGTGATAACAAATAGAGAATTAATAAACGGAATTAATAGAGAATTACACTTACTAGGAGGAGTCATAGGTCCATTTGAAGCGTGGTTAATCCTCAGGGGATTAAGATCTCTTCCTGCCAGGATGGAAATGCATCAGAGTAATGCTCTAAAAATAGCTAGGTTTCTAGATGAGCATCCCAGGGTAGTAAGGGTAAACTATCCTGGTTTACCTACAAATCCCTACTACAAACTAGCCGTATCACAACTGAGAGGATTTAGTGGTCTAATGAGCTTTGAGTTAGACGGAGGAGAAAGAGAGTTAAGAAAATTTATAAATAGTCTCAAGCTATTTACTATAGCAGTGAGCTGGGGAGGATATGAAAGCTTGGTATTTCCCGGGAAATATGGATTTTCTAAAGATAGAGCCGACGGAGTAAAACTGCCCCCGCAACTTGTAAGGATGTCGATAGGATTAGAATCTGCAGATGACTTGATAAAGGACTTAGATAATGCCTTAAGAGAAGCTTTCAATTGATTCATTTTATTTATCTTGTCTTGATATCTTTATATCTTTAATTATATAATTACTAAAAATAAATCTAGAGGGGAGGGATTTTATGAAAAGATTATCTAAGGTGTTTTTAGTGAGTTTTGCAATGCTCCTATGTGCATCCTTAGTGCTCAACACTGCATCAGCCCAAACGAAAAATGTGCTGGATACCCTAAAGGCACAGAAGAACCTGTCGATCTTTCTAAAGGCGGTCGAGATGGCAGACCTGACCGATACCCTGACTGGTGAGGGACCAATCACTGTCCTTGTACCTCAGGACGAGTCAGCCAGTGAGTTAAAGTCTGCCATTGACGAGGGGGATACAGATAAGGTTTATAACATTGTCAGTTGCCACATAATATCAACTGAGGAGCTTACTGCAAGTCAGCTAGTAGAAAGTGGAGAGGTTTATACTGATGGAGGGACGATAACTGTCAAGAAAGAGGGTAAAGACGTAATAATTAATGATACAATAAAGATAGTAAAGGCTGACATAAAGGCAAGTAACGGAATAATCCATATAATAGATGGAGTAATTATGCCTCCTGAAGGGGAAGCTGTAGAAGAATTAATCGAGGAAGAAGCAACTGAGGAGGAAGAGGAAAGTAGCGACTAAAAGAGTCAGGGGAGATGTTAAAATATTCATCTCCCCCTTTTTAATTCTATTATCTTGCCTCATCCGCCAATTTTGAGGAACATCGAATTGTTGACAATAGTATAAAAGGGGTGTATAATGTTTCTTGGACGAAGAGTCCAGTTTTAAAATTTTTAGGAGGTATTTGTAATGGTAACAGGTAAAGTTAAGTGGTTCAACGCACAGAAAGGGTATGGATTCATTACCCGAGACGATGGTGGCGATGTATTCGTTCACTATTCAGCCATTAAAGGCCAAGGCTATCGAACCTTAGAAGAGGGACAGAAGGTCGAGTTTGACGTTGTCCAGGGAGAAAAGGGACCGCAAGCAGCAAATGTAACTGTCTTAAGGTAGCTTAACCTGGAAAAGAATAGGCCCTGGAGTAAATTCCAGGGCCTTAATTTTTTGTTAGCCTTGGTAAACTTGACTATAAGAGATTTATCTATTAATATAGACTAGGAAATAAATTCCTAGTTTAGGAGGCGTGGAATGAATATAGAAGAAATACTGTCAAAATACGAACCAAATAGGGAAAATATTCTTCTGATCCTTCACGAATTACAGGGCTCAAAGCCAAATCAGTTCCTCTCTAAAGAGGATATAGAAGGTGTTGCCAAGTATCTGGGCTTACCTCCAAGTAAGGTATACGAAACTGCTACCTTCTATGGACTCTTCAGTACAAAACCCAGAGGTAAGTATATAGTAAGGGTATGTGCATCTACCCCCTGCCATGTAGAGGGGGCAGAAGAGATAATAAAGACTCTAGAAGAGGTACTTGGGATAAAGATAGGAGAAACAACAGAAGATGGCTTATTTACACTGGAAGAGGTCAGTTGCTTAGGAATATGCGGAGTTGCTCCAGCTATGATGGTAAATGAAGAAGCCTTTGGTAATCTTACACCAGAAAGAGCGATTGAGATTATAAACTCCTTTAGAGAAAGAGAGGGAGAGATATGATAGTAAGAAGTCATATCCTTATAGGAATAGATGCTTCCTCGATACTTGCTGGTGCTAGAGAGGTAATGCAGGCATTAGTAAAAGAGATAGAAAAAAGAGGACTTCAGGAAGAAGTAAAGGTGCTAGAAACAGGCTCCTTAGGAACTAGCAGTGATGGCGTAGTGATGGTGATCTATCCAGAAGGAATATACTATAGAAATGTTAAACTGGATGATGTGCCTATTATAGTTGAAGAACATCTGCTTAAGGGACGTCCTGTAAAGAGACTTATGGCTCAGACCACACCTCCAAGTGTAGTGGTCAAAGAACCCACAAAATTTGATGTGTCTAAACAACCCCGTATAGTATTGAAGAATGTAGGACTTATTAATCCTGAATCTATTGAAGAGTATATCGGTGTTGGTGGATATGAAGCGCTTGGAAAGGCGCTTCTGCAGATGAAACCCCAAGATATAATACAGGAGATAAAGAATTCTGGTCTAAGGGGAAGAGGTGGAGCTGGATTCCCAACTGGACTGAAGTGGGAGTTAGCTTCCAAGGCAAAAGGAAATCCTAAGTATATAATCTGCAATGCAGACGAGGGAGAACCCGGAACATTTAAAGATAGGCTTATACTTGAAGGTGACCCCCATAGAGTTATTGAGGGTATGATAATAGCAGGTTATGCAGTTGGTGCAGAGAAGGGTTATATATATGTTAGAGGCGAATATGAATTATCGATAGAGAGATTAGAGAAGGCGATTTCACAGGCTAAAGAATACGGATTTCTTGGTAATAACATATTTGGAACAGACTTCAGTTTCGATCTTTCTATAAAGAAAGGAGCCGGAGCTTACATATGTGGGGAGGAGACCGCTCTGATAGAGTCCCTAGAAGGTAAAAGAGGAGAACCCAGATTTAAACCTCCATATCCTACCGATGCAGGCTTATGGGGAAAACCTACAGTAATAAATAATGTGGAAACTCTTGCTAATGTACCAAGTATAATACAGAATGGATCAGCATGGTTTAGAAGCTTTGGAACAGAAAAATCACCTGGAACTAAGGTTTATACAATATTAGGACACATAGTAAATGCTGGACTAATAGAGGTACCTATGGGAGTTACCTTAAGGGAGATAATTTACGGATATGGTGGAGGTATGAGATCAGGTAGATTTAAGATAGCCCAGGTAGGTGGAACTGCTGGAGCCTTACTGGGAGAAGATGCTTTGGATGTTCCTATGGACTTTGACAGCCTTAGACCTCTAAATGCAACTTTAGGTTCTGGAGCTATCCTTATAATGGATGATTCTACCTGTATAGTAGATGTACTTCGATCTGTAGTGGCATTCTTTAGAAGAGAATCCTGCGGAAAGTGTGTACCATGTAGAGTTGGAGGAGAAAAGATCTATAACCTCATAAATAGTATAAATGATAGTGGGCCAGATATAGCAGATAAATTAATGGATATGGCACTTTATATGCAGCAGTCCAGTTTCTGTGCATTAGGCCAATCTTACATAATGCCGATTGCTTCAGCTATAAAGTACTTTAAAGACGAAATTATCGAACATACGTATGGGAAATGCAGGACAGGTAGATGCTATCTTGGCAAAGCAGTTGAACCTGCCGAGTTAGCAGTTTAACAGAATTCTGCGGAGAAGATCGCCTAAAAACATAGGGCGACTTCTCCTGTTACTTATATATCATCTATTATAGTCCTTATTAAACCTGTGTATCCTAATCCAAATTCTTCTGCCATTCTAGGTAAATAGCTATATTCCGGATGAAGCCCTGGTATAGTATTTATGTCTATAACGTAAGGAATCCCCTCTAAGCTAAGCCTTATATCTATACGAGCACAACCTCTACAACCTAATATATCATAAACTGTCAAGGCTATCTTAGCTATCCTTTCGTAAGCTTCTCCCCTGTAAGGAACTACTCTTTTATCGTACACTTTTAAATCTTCTTTTAGCTCACTAGTAAGAATTTGATCCGGCTCTATACAAGTCTTCAGGATACCAATAACAAGTGGAGGATTACTACCAACTATTCCTACTGTAATTTCCTCCCCTTCTATAAAGGAAGAGATCATTACCTTTTTAAAACCCTTAGAAAATAAAGATTCAACTGCCAATCTTAGACTATCAACATCTTTTACTATTGATTCTTTAGTGATACCTTCGCTGGAACCTCCCAGAGCAGGTTTTACTATTAAAGGGAAAGGTGGTATATCCTGCAGACCTTTTAAATCTCTGACGGCAGAAAAAGCTGGAACTGGAATTTTATGACTTTTCAGTAATATACTTGTATACTCTTTATCCATAGCTAAAACTTGAGTGATAAATCTAGAACCAGTGTAAGGAATATTTAGCCACTCTAAAATTAATGGAACCAAACATTGAAAGAAATTCGCAGAAGTATAATAGTTAAACACAATATTGACATCGCTTATCTGATTGATAAAATCTTTATCAAAAGGGATAACCTTAACATTATAGTTTAAGGACTCAAGAGCTTCTTTTATATAGTATACCGTCCCACTTGAAGTAATTAGATCTCTATATCTATTATAGACCAAAATACACTTTTGCATAGTCTTCCAGTAGCTTCACCACTCTTTCTTCCTCTTTTATAGGACTCCCTTTATCATCAACTGCCTCGCAACCACCATTTATTATCCGTGTTTTTACCTCTCCACAGGCAGATGGGTTACCCTTAAGGTGAGGAGCATCTAGTAGACCAATCTTGATAGCCTTTGCTATGACCTCCGGGTCTATCAATGGATCTCTGTCTGATACCCCTAGGCTTTTTATAGCCGAAAGGAGTATCTTAGCTTCTCTTACCAAATGATTCTTTCGTGCAATGACCTCTTCATCAGCTAGAAGATTCGGGAATCCTAACAAAAAGTTTCTTATAACACCTTGAGCTATCTTACAACTCTCAATAACTTCACTAGAAGTAGCAGAGTGATCCCCTTCTGAGAACCCTACCACATGGACAATATGCGGAGATAAAGTAAGACCCAGCTGAATAGAACTCGCTAATTGCCCCTTAGCTACTGACATATCTGATGATAGACTTGCTAATCCCGTACGAATCTGTCTATACACTTTAAAGTCTTCATCTTCTAAAGAGGAAAGAAGTTCTAGGATTGCCAACATCTTTCCTAAGTCTGCCTTTCCAGATGTAGAAGGAGGAGTATTCAACATGAGTTGAGCTATATAGTGTTTTACCCCCATAGCTTTGGCATTATATCCGGCCAAAAATGCAGAAGCTACAGTCACTACATCAGGGGCATCCCTAAGAGCCCACTGATGAGCTTCATTAACCTCTACTGGTATACCTCTTTCCGCATGCCAACGCATAGCCATCTGATTTTCTCTTATAGCCTCTACTAAAGAGCGATTCGATCTCCTGTCTAAAACACTATACCAACATAATGGTATAGCGGCCCAAGCATTTCTAATCGTTTCCTGAAGTAATTCTGCCCATTTAATAAGATCCCTAGTACCGCTGTAACACCTGAGTAGCGGAAGATTTCCTGTCCTAGAGGCCTCATATATCTTCTCTAGATCTTCTCTTTTTCTAATAGGAACTCCTCCTGCCCCTGCCAGTTCTTCTTTCATCTCTTCGGATCTAAAGAAACTTTCCTGAGCATTCTGGTCAGGAGCTATAGATATTACATCGAGGACTTTTGCTTCAGCTATTTCACTTACACCTCTGATAGTATCTTCAAGACTTGGAAGACCAAAATGATGTCTTAATATTGGGTATGGCCTATTTGCTTCTATCCTCTCTAAAAGATCTTGAGGATAAGAAATCCTACGTATTACTCCTTCTCCTTTTAGATAGGCTACAACTTCTACAGGAGACTCTCCTCCAGTAAATATAGCATCAAATATACCAAATTCTTCTGCCACTTTAGCCACTGAAGGGGTGGCTCCAAGAATAAATCGACTAGAAATATTTTTACTTTGGATCTCTTCTTTTAACCTAGAGAAAATACCCTTGGCTACTTCCGGAGTAAGTCTGAAACTTATACCCACAAGATCAGGTTTATACTCTTCTATCCTTAGAAGCAATTCATCTAAACTTAAAGACGTACCTAGAAATATAGCCTCGTATCCGAGTCTTTCAGCTATATTCAAAAAGTTAAATATCCCTGCATTATGAATACACGGCTCTATGGAACATGCAACTATTCTCATCATATCATTCCCCCTCCATAACCAAACGAATAATCTCTTTTACAGAAAAACCGGCGATTCCTAATCTCTCTACTGTTCTTCCTCTTTCCCAATAATTACACCTATGTACTATATTAGCAAGATGAATAATAGCTTTAATAGTTGGTGTAGGTACTCCGAGCATATCACCTAAGGAGGCTATCGGCACAAGACTCATTGGCACATCTTCTTCTATATATCTTGTATCTAAAGTAGGAGGAGCCATAATACCCTTATAGCCTTCATTATTCTGCATAGCTTCATAAAGAGTCTTACCAACAGCGTCATATGCTATATATAGCCATTCTCTAGCAGTGAGGCTTCTTATTCCAAGGGCAGAAGCAACAGATATTCTCTCTTTATCCATTTCTTCTAAAATCAAAGATATAGAAGGAGTTATACCTTCCACATAGTACTGAAAATTACCCCTTGTACTCTCAATACGACTAGCATTTAGAATTGTTAATGCTGGATGAAATATAGCACCAATATTATCTAGGCTAGTATTTAGCACATTATCCCCTGGAATAAATTGAGGAAGAGCCATCTTTAGTCTATCAACTATTTCTGTCGTCCGATAAGCAGGAATTGCTGCTACTGGAATTGCATTTTTTATCCTGAATATTCTTACTTGTCCCGGATTTTCTGACCTTGAAGCATAAATAAAAGTCTGAGCTTCCGCTATTAAGACATCTTTCTTAACACCCTTTTCTTTCAGGACATTCCTTACTTCTAACGCTCCCCCCGTCCTCCCGGGATTCAATACAATCTTCTGTCCATCTTCCAAATATGGGGCTATAGCTTCAGCAAGAGGTCTATGAGCAAAGGCTGGAACTACGAACATAAGTATCTCTCTCCCCTCAATTGCCTCTTTAAGATCACTTGTTATTAAACTGAGCTTTGCAAAGCCTTTTACCTCTCCCTCAACATTTATACCACCTAAGAAAGAAATAGGTTTAATACGAGCGTAAGTTCTGTTATAGAGACTTACATCAAACCCAAGAAGAGATAGATGAGCTGCAAGAGCCTGGCCACCATGACCTGCCCCTAATACACAAAAAGTAGGAACTTCAGTGTTCATTAAATCACTCCCTTCTATGCTTACGGGGTTAGCTGACGGGTTCGGGAAGAAGGGTTCCCTATCTGCGAAGCAGAATTCACCCCTTACAGTTTGGGTCCCCCGTTTCCTCCCTATAGGAGGAATTCAGCATCTCTAATAAAAAGTATAGCAGAAAAAAGGAAAGTTGTCAAAATTTCGCCCTATACCACTCGGGATCTGAGAGTTTTAAGCAAAAAAGCCTTCAATAAATTCTTTTAATCTCTTCAGTGTAGGAAGATTTGTTGTACCACCTATACCGGTACAGGATAAAGCTCCACAGGCATTCCCAAGCAATAGACACCTCTCTATATCGTAGTTATTGAGCTTTCCATAGAGAAATCCAGCATTAAAGGAATCGCCTGCACCGGTAGTATCTACAACGTTGACTTTAAACCCTGCTCTATAGTACCTTTCATCATCTTTTACCGCTAATGCACCCCTTTCCCCAAGTTTTATAACCAGTAGATTAATCTCTTTGGAGAAACTATCCGCTATGGTATCTGTATCTTCATCTCTGTCATAAATGCTACTATAGAGTCTTTTAGCCTCCACCTCATTTAAAAATAGTATATCGACTAAGGGGAAAAGTTCCCTAAGTTTAAGCCAATTCCTGTCTTCCGGATCCCAGCCGGGATCCAGAGATACAGTAAGCCCTTTCTCTTTGACTTTAGTGAATAGATGCTTTATATCCTGCTGTAATCTCTTCTGGAGAAAGAAAGAAGATACGTGTAGGTGGTTCGAATTAGAGGCTATAAAATCTATGTCTTCATCAGTAACGGTAAAATATTCCATAATCCCGGTATAGGTTATAAGAGCTCTATTCTCCGGATAAGTGAGAGAAACTGTAAAACCAGTATTAGAATTAGCCTGTCTTCTTACTCTAAGAGTATTTATCCTTTCATTATTGAGGAATCTCAGTATATACTCTCCCAGTATGTCATCTCCAATTGCCCCAATAAAATTTACTCTGGCTCCAAGCCTTGAAAGTCCAACAGCGCATATAGCAGAAGAACTTCCTAAAGTGATTCTCCCCTCTTCTGCCAATTTCTCTTTATCCAATTCCGGAAACCCATTTATCCCTCTCATTATAATATCCACATTGAGTTCCCCTACGACAGAAACATCCATATGCTCCTCCTTAAAAAAGGACCTTGATCTTACTACCTTCTTTAAATCCGAATCTTTCAAAAAAACCAGCCTTTACCTCTAAGGCATATCTATATGGCTTTGGGCTATAATATACGGGACAATTATCATCATTACAGGGTAGCATCCTCTGTATGTTGAATATTGTCTTATCAGAATCGATAAAGGCTATATCCAGTGGAATATAGGTATTTTTCATCCAGAATCCACCACTCTCTTCACTAGGGAAGATAAAGAGCATACCATATTCCCAAGGGATATCGTCTCTGAACATTAAACCAAAACTCCATAATTCAGGTCTATTTGCTATCTCTATCGGAATTATAAGCTCCTTATCCCCATCATAGATCTTTAACTTTCCCTTGGGAAAGTTAGGAATCTTGGTACTGCCGGTAATACCTGAAGTACTCAAAATCAATCCAAAAACTATAAAAAGCACAATTACTTGTCTCTTCATATTCTATCTCTAGCCTCCTTCAATATAGATTTACTGTACTGATGGGCATATCTTAGAGGCTCTGGGAGTCTATAGCTAGTTACAGATCTGAGGACTATCTCTATAGAAGACTCAAACGATACCCTATGACCAGGAGAAACAAACAGAGGTTTAGCCTTATCTTTTGTTCTTAAAGCCACCCCTACCATCTCATCTCTATAGAATATGGGACTCCAGTCTCCTCTTGAAGGTCCTGGTTCTCTGTACCTTCCGACCAAGATGCTTTTGGCACAACCTATGGTTGGAAGATCTAACGCTATCCCAAGATGGGAAGCGATACCCAAATGCCTGGGATGTGCATAGCCCTGTCCATCTACAAGCAACATATCCGGCTTTACATTTAATCTTTCCCAAGCCTTTATAATAGTAGGACCCTCTCTAAAACTCAAAAATCCAGGGATATAAGGGAAATCCTCCTTTGCAGAATAATATGAAAACTCTACCAGTTCTAAGGTTTCAAATCTCATTATAACTATGGCCGATACCACTCTGCCATCTCTGGAAAAAGACGTATCTACTCCACCAATAAACCTTAAGGCTGAGAATCTATCATCAAGAATGATCTTCTCAGATAGAGACCTCTGTAGATTCTCAGCCTCTTCCACACTATTGAACTTAAAAAAGTATTCTATAATGTTGCTCAATAGATTTCCCTATATCTCCCTGCCGTTTAATAGCATTCTCTTCCCAGTGGGGGGAATTATCTCAACCTCTATTCCATCGGGCAAATTTAGTGTCGCATCTATGTAATCATTCTCTTCTTTAAAAGAGATCTCTATAACCCCATAAGGAGTAGGGACAGTCCCTCTAGCCCATTTTAAACCACACAGATTAGGTTGAATCAATACCTTTCTGAAACCAGGCTCTAAAGGCCTTACTCCCAATATATAAGCTGGAAAGAAATAAGCAGGAGCGCTAGACCATGCATGACAATGACTTCTTGTCAGTCTATCTCTCTGAAAACCGATAAACGTCTCCCAACAAGTTGTAGCTCCATAATCTAGCATTAATCCCCAGTCTCTTCTTATACTCTCCAAGATCTTATCTATCCTACCGATCTTGGAGAGGGCTTCAAAATAGAAAAAGGACATAAATGGGCTTCCTATTTTGACAAAGTACTCTGGAGGATTAATAATATAACTTTCTAAGAGCTGTTTTCTCTCACCTTCTGCGCAGTCACATAAATAGACTATGGTATTTGTCTGCTGACTTATGACCCTGGACCTCTGTCGATCATTGTGGATACTATCTATATAAGCCTTACTCTCTTCATCCCAGAGATGTCTATTTATAGCATCTTTTAAATTATCAGCAAACCTCAACAGATAGTCTATATCTTCCTTCTTACCCAGGACTTCAGATATGTATGCTACATCTCTTAAAGCCTTCACAAGGAGCGCATTTTGATGAGTAACTATCCCACTATCTGGCGTATCCATAGGCGCCCAATCCAGCATATTCCAGGCGGTTATCTCTAATAATCCATCTCTATTTATAAATCTCTCAAAATTTCTAGCAGTCTCCATAAGAGAAGGATAAATCTCACTCAAAAAGTCTCTATCCCCTGTAAATATATAATACTCCTTGCAGGCACTCATCCAGAACAATGTCCATGCAGTCAGAATATTCTGCCAACCACTAGGAACCTGTGATTCAGGGAGGATACTTCTATAGAGGGACTTTGGAACCAGCTTGAGACATCGCTTTGAGAGAGGATAAGCCCCGAAGGTATAATAGTTTATAAGGGCTTCATTTCTTGAATCCCCCACCCAAAAGGTCTGCTCGTATGCCGGACAGTCTACATATGTGTCCTCCATACACAATCTCTCCGTATGCTGAGATATCTCCCATATACGATTTAGCAGATAGTCACTGGAATAGAAAGACCCAAGGTCAGCAGTAGGATACGTAGAAAGATAACACTTCATAGAATAAAACTTCAGGTAGTCCTTCAGGTTTCTTACTGTCACCATAACATATCTGAAACCTCTCCTTATAAAGGACCTATATATCTGCCTACCCTCTCTTGTTATATATCTGAGCGTATTGTTCAGTCCATTGGTATGTTCGATAGTACCGTTATGCATACTCTCAAAGAAGTAGAGGTCTAAGACAGCATCCTTAGGGCTATCTATATCAAATTCAACAAAACCAGATAACTCTCTCCCAAAATCCAATATAAACTCCACATCACCATCTGCCCCCTTAATGGGGGTATATGTCTCGTTAGGAATAACCAGATTATGAAAATCAATAGGAATATCATATTCTTTCAGGACTTTTTTTACTGTGGACAATGTATAGACATTTTCTTTACAGGTATGTTCCTGGAAGATTGGTCTTACAAACTCCCTATACCTGTATAATTCCTCCTGACTATTAATATTCCAGATCTCTCTATACTCTGAGGTCTCTCTAAGAGAGTAATCTACTGGTTTACCAATAAGCAATATATCTTTCTTATCGAAGGGTCCTATGGTAACAAATTCAAAGTTGTCAAATATAGGAGCTCTGAAAGATAACTCCTCCTCAAAGTCAAATCCCATATGGATGAAGAATTCATGGTATCTTCCACTGATATCCATCAAGAAGAAATTTTCGCCAGATTTGAGTTCAACCTCTATCTCATTCTCGTTTCTAATCTCATAGACCCTTCCATTTAACTTAAATCGCCCATAGACACTCACCCATTTGCCGAATGGAAAGACTATCCTACCCTTCATATCCTTGGGAGATTCTATAACTGTTGCTATATAGCCCAAAAATGCCTTGGGATTTGCAGAATAGTCTTCAGGGAAAAAGTTTGGTCTTACATCCAGAGATATGTGAGTCTTTAAAGGTGACACCTCTTTTAAGGATACAATTCTTCTTGGATAGACAGGTTCTTCGGTAAGGTAAGGGATATCCCTTGGTATCAGTGACTTCCATGGTTCTATCCCATATCCTCCAAGCTCTATAGAACCGTTCCAGTCAGAATCATCAAAATCTATATTGATCCAGTCCTGACTGAAGTTATTAGCATTGAATATCTCTGCCCAAGCCTGCTGACAACTTATCCTTACCGATGCCCTTTGAAAGCCAGTATGTTCTTTATTTTTCCAGCTTTCATCTGTTATCAAGCTCTCAACGATATCTCCATCTCTATAAAAGTCTAGTTGGGCTATAAGTCCCCCTCTGCCTTCTATATATTGAAACGTGCTTATCCCAAAGTGAGTTACTAAGACTGCAATAACATTTTTCCCTGGAAGCAGATAATCTTTAATATGGTAAGTATCATAGGAGTATTCAAAGGGCCAGCTCCGTACTGGTCCAAAACCAATCTTCTTTCCGTTTACATAGAGCACGTATCTAGAGTCTGCAGTTATATTTAAAACAGCATCATCAATATTCTCAGGTTTATCAAATGTCTTTCTAAATGCTAACCAGTAGTTTCTGGGATGTTCACCGCTAGTATTCCATATCCATTTAGCCCTCCAGTCCATAATCTGTCAGACCTCCTATATCTCAAGATTAAATAATCTTCTGGGATTTTCAAAAAGCCAGTTCCTTGCGATTTTAACTGCAGAATCCTCATCTATCCAGTTCATCTTTATAAGTCTAACCAAAGCCCTAGTCATATTCTCTCTAGCTATCTTTAGATGGCATACTATATACTCTGGGACATCGAAGTAATCTCCACCAAAACCGTTGATCTTTATGTGAGGTACAGTTAATACAGCTTTGAAGTAAAGCTCCTCACTATATATTGGATCGATTATGTTTACCCAGCACAGGTCTATATAGACATTTGGATAATTCTTCCCCAAGAATAGTATCTCACCAATATAGGGCCAGTTACCATGAAAGAGGTCAAACTTTACATCCTGATATAATTCAAGGATATTGGTCAATAGAACAGCGTTGGTCTTCTCTATCCTGTTCCTTATACCAGCCATATGTCCGGTATGAATCTGAACTGGTAGATCCAATTCTTTAGCAAAACTCATAAATTGATGGAAGAGATAGTCATTCAAAGGCTTAGATTCCGGCCAACCAAGAGAGTTCCTTGGATCGGAGAGTATTCTATTAAAAAGCTTTTCTGCTTCATACCTTGGAACCAGATCATAATCAAGAGTTCTGGTATACGCACTCTGATCCTTTATTCCCACTACTCCTTTCTCCTTTGCCCTTTTGATAAGCTCAAAGACAGACTCCAAATAATCTTCAAGAGAGGTTATATGTCTATCCAAAAGGGAACCTACCCTCTGAACAAAGTCAAAACTTCTCACATTATTATGGAATTGAGGTAAAGAGAATAGAAACTTGATCCTGTTGTAATCAAAAAACTTTCCTTCGATAAATCTCTTAAGTGAATCTAGATCTCCTAATACATCGGAGAGCATCAACTTTATGTTGGCTCTATCAAGGAGAGAATCATAAGCTTCTCTTGTCGGTCGTATTAATTTATCCCTTATCCTCATAAGGGATTCTAGAGAGATCTCTTTTTCTCCATAGATATCTTCCATTATAGTTCTAGTTACTCTTGCGTAAGCGGTAAATTGAATCCTATTCCAAAACTTCTCAAAGATATCCCATTTCTTTTCAGTATCAATATTATCATCATTTAAGATATCAAGTTCTTTCTGAGATATACCTGCAGATATAAGATCGCTCTGCACATAACCCTGAATCAGACTAGCTATAGGTTCCTTCTTCCCCACCTCCTCTCTTGGACCTACTATATGCTCATGGCAATCTATTACAGGTAACTTTTCTATCTCTCTGTAAAGATCAGAGAATAAATCATCCATCTTACACCTCCAATGAAGAAATTATTCATAGTTTCCCTCTTTCCTCCATATGTCAAGCATAAGTTCGTATCTTTCCAGAGGCATCCCTGTATATATACAGTTAGATGTAGAGAATATGTATCCACCTCCTGGCATACCATTTCTTAAGGCATATCTCACAGATTCAATCACCTCTTCCTCTGTCCCCGTCTGCAAGAGTCCACAGTTGACATTACCTATGAGACAAACTTTATCACCCACCAGTCTCTTTACCTCTTTTATATCTACACCTCCCTGTGGATCTAAGGAGTGGAGGGCGTGAGGATTTGTCTGGACAAGCTGATCCAATATTGGCATTATATTTCCATCTGTATGCTTGATCACATAGAAACCCATATCTCTGTAACCCTTGGTTAGCTTATAAAGATATGGAGTTATAAATTCAGAAAACATAGACGGACTCAAAAAAGGTCCTGTATTAAAGCAATAATCAGAACACAAAGCAAAACCGTCTAATCCTCCATGTTTGGCTATAATCTCAGCCATCTCCAGTGCTCTATTAACCCTAAAATCTGCCTCCTGCTTTACTTTCTCTGGCTCATCGGCTAGTCTATAGATGAATCCTTCCATCTCTGAACCTGAAGGTATGCTAAAAGTAGCGTCACCATGAATCATCAGAAAATATTTACACCCAATCTTCTCTCTAACTATGTCTATAAGTCTGATTGTTTCCTCCAGAGTGGGGGGATTTGGATGGAGAAATATCGCACTATGTTCATACTTTTCGGCGGTAGCTATATAAATATCAGCCATATCTTCTCTATGGAGTTGCCGTTCCTTTTCAGTCATCTGAAACCACTGGGAATAATTCCTGTGACTTGGATGAACCTTTCCAAATGCCTCCATTGTAAGATAAAACACGAGCTCAAAGTGGGGAACTCTACCCTTTAAAGGCTTCCTCTCCAATGCCCTGATAAATCTTTCCCTCGGCGTAATCTTAACATCCTCCATAAGCTGAACCCTCCTAAAAAAATAATAAAAGCGCATCTATTTTGTAGATGCGCCACTAATAGACTCTCAATGAGTTACTGTATTAGCTTGCCCCTTCCTGTGCCGCTTCAACTGGAATACGCTTCTCAAATATGAATGAATCATCCCTATAATCTACGACGACTATATCTCCCTCTTTGAATGTCCCATCTATTACAAATCCAGATAGTGGACTGCCTATCCTCTTCTGAATGACCCTTTTAAGAGGTCTGGCACCATAATGAGGATCGAACCCTTCTTTAATAAGCTGTTCCTTAGCATTCTCTGTAAACTCCAGGGTGATACCAAGACTCAATAGCTGTTTCCTGAGGTCATTTAGAAGTAATTCTACAATCTGCTTCATCTGTTCCTTCGTAAGCTGGTGGAATATGATGATCTCATCTACCCTATTCAAGAACTCAGGCCTAAAGGTATGTTTTACTTCTTCCAGAACCCTCTCTTTCATCATCTGATACTCTTCTCTTTCATTTGATTCCTGCTTAAAGCCGATCTTACTTGTAGATGAGATCCACTGGCTACCTATATTGGAGGTCATAATTATAACAGTATTCTTGAAGTCTACTGTTCTACCCTGAGCATCAGTAAGTCTTCCCTCATCCAGTATCTGCAGAAGAATATTAAATACATCTGGGTGAGCCTTCTCGATCTCATCAAAGAGGACTACAGAGAATGGCTTTCTTCTCACCGCTTCTGTAAGCTGTCCACCTTCTTCATATCCAACATATCCAGGAGGTGCACCCACAAGTCTTGAGACAGCAAACTTCTCCATATATTCAGACATATCTATCTTGATTAATGCATCCTCGTCGTTGAATAGATACTCAGCTAAAGCTCTTGCCAGTTCTGTCTTACCTACTCCAGTCGGACCAAGGAATATGAATGAACCTATAGGCCTTTTAGGATCCTTTATCCCTGCCCTAGCTCTTCTAATAGCTTCAGATACAACCCTTACCGCCTCTTCCTGTCCAACTATTCGTTTATGTAATTCTTCCTCCATATGCAATAACTTTTCTGCCTCTTTCTCTAAGAGTTTGGTAACCGGTATCCCTGTCCATAGAGAGAGGACTTCTCCTACATCCTCTTCTGTCACTATAGGTTCTCTACGCTTTATCTCTAAGCCATCAATAGATACAGCCTGTAGCTGTTCCATAATAAATCTCTCTCTGTCTCTAAGCTGAGCAGCTCTTTCATAATCCTGCGCTTTCACTGCTAATTCTTTCTCTCTTCTTACATTCTCCAGTTCCATCTCCAGTTCTTTCCTAGAGCTGGGAGTCTCAGAGAGTTCAAGCCTTACTTTGGCAGAAGCCTCATCTATAAGATCTATAGCCTTATCGGGGAGATGTCTTTCAGTTATATACCTATCTGAAAGGATAGCCGCTGCCTCTATAGCCTTATCGGTTATCTTTACTTGATGGTGAGCTTCGTATCTTTCCTTTATACCCTTAAGGATCATTATGGTATCCTCAACTGATGGTTCCTCAACTATTATAGGCTGGAATCTTCTCTCTAAAGCAGAGTCCTTTTCTATATACTCCCTGTACTCATCAAGTGTAGTAGCTCCGATACACTGTAATTCTCCTCTGGCAAGAGCAGGTTTTAAGATATTAGAAGCATCCATCGCCCCCTCAGCTGCTCCTGCGCCCACCATCGTGTGTAGCTCATCAACAAAGAGGATGATCTCTCCATTAGCCCTGCGTATCTCATCAAGGATACGCTTCATTCTCTCTTCGAACTCTCCCCTATACTTTGTACCAGCCACTATTGCAGCCAGATCTAACGCAATAATCCTCTTGTTATGTAAGATAGGTGGACCTTCTCTCTTGACGATCTTCTGGGCAAGACCTTCTACTATTGCAGTCTTACCCACTCCGGCTTCTCCTATAAGAACGGGATTGTTCTTCGTCCTTCTACATAGTATCTGCATCAATCTTCTTATCTCTTTATTTCTACCGATAACGGGATCAAGCTTCCCTTCTCTGGCTAACTGAGTCAAATCTCTACCAAACTGGTTAAGAAGAGGGGTCTTAGCCCTAGACCTGTTAGCACTCTCTGCTAACATAGTCTTGCCTTCTCCTAAGAAATACAGGACTTCACTTCTGGCTTTGTCTAAAGTGACCCCTAGGCTTTCCAGGATCTTTGCCGCAACCCCTTCTCCTTCTCTTATGAGACCCAGTAGTATGTGTTCTGTTCCAATATAATTCTGACCCATCAATTTGGATTCTTCATATGCAAGTTCCAAGGCACGTTTTGCTCTTGGGGTTAGAGTCATTTCAGGAAGATATATACCGCCACCTCTTCCTATTAATTCCTCGACTTTAGCCCTTACATAACCAAGATCTATACCCCAACTGCTTAACACCTTAGCTGCGATACCTTCCCCCTCTGCTAAGAGTCCAAGGAGAAGATGTTCTGTTCCCAGATAATTATGGTTGAGTCTTCTGGCTTCTTCTCTTCCTAATGTCAGCACTCGTCTTGCTTGATCAGTAAACTTATCCCACATAATCAGACTCTCCTTAAGATTGCTTCTTCATAAAAATTATACTATAGATATATATAAAAACAACTGCTCCCAGTACAGCAGAGATGATATTCACATTATAGACCCTGATCGAAGAGAGGAAAATATCTACCAACCAGCTTCCTATAAAGGCAGAAATGATAAGACCCCATATTCCACCAACCAACTTATCCTTTAGAAAGATCTTTGCTATCCCCCCCACTATTATTGCTATTACAAGATAGATTAGATATCTCATTATGTCCCCTCCTGTTTGCAGTTACATTTTACTACTTTCATATAATATTATCAAGTGTAGTGTAAAACAATTACCCCCCTAGAAATTCTAGGGGGGCCGTCCTTTATTCTTTCTGCTCTGTAGAAGTGGCAGGTTCACTGGCCTTCTTCTTAAAGGTTATCTGTCCATCTTCTACAGTTACCAGTATGGTATCCCCTTCCTTAAAGTCACCTCTAAGTAGTAGCTCTGAGAGGGGATTCTCTATGAGACGCTGAATAGTTCTTCTCAGAGGTCTGGCTCCAAGGGATGGTTCATAACCCTCTTTAGCCAGTATATCCTTTACTTCTTCAGTAACTTCCATATTCATACCCTGAGCCCTTATCTGACGGTAAACCTTATTCAGCATAAGATCCACAATCTGCTTTATCTGTTCTTGCGTCAGTGAATGGAAGATTATGATCTCGTCTATCCTATTCAAAAATTCTGGCTTAAAGTAGTAGTTTAACTGCTTTGTAAGTTCCGCCTTTATCTCATTGTATACCTTTGGATCCTCTCCTCCCTTTAGCTTCTCCATTATAAGTGGTGCACCTATATTGGAGGTCATAATTATAACAGTATTCTTGAAGTCTACTGTTCTACCCTGTCCATCAGTAAGTCTACCATCATCTAATATCTGAAGAAGGACATTAAATACATCTGGATGAGCCTTTTCTATCTCGTCAAGGAGTATTACAGAATACGGTCTTCTCCTTACCGCCTCTGTAAGTTGTCCACCTTCCTCGTATCCCACATATCCTGGAGGTGCACCAATCAATCTGGAGACTGTATGCTTCTCCATATATTCAGACATATCCAATCTGATCAGTGCATCCTCATCATTAAACAGATACTCAGCTAAAGCCCTTGCCAGTTCTGTTTTACCTACACCTGTCGGTCCGAGGAAGAGGAATGAACCAATTGGTTTGTTGGGGTCTTTTAATCCTGCCCTAGCTCTTCTTATAGCCTGAGATATGGCTCTAACCGCTTCATCCTGTCCAACTATCCTCTGGTGCAGGATATCTTCCATATCAAGTAACTTCTTACTCTCCTCTACGGATATCTTGGTTACCGGAACTCCTGTCCAGTTAGATACTATTCTAGCTATATCATCTGCAGTGACTTCAGCCTTTTCCTTAAGCCTATCCTGTTCCCACTTCTTCTTGATCTCTTCAAGCTCTTTCTGAAGTTCTTTCTCTCTATCTCTTAATGTAGCTGCACGTTCATACTCCTGGGCATTTACAGCAGCTTCTCTCTCCTTAGCTATTCTTTCTATCTCCTTTTCGAGATTTTTTATCTCTGGTGGAGGAGAGACGCTTCTAAGTCTTACATCTGCACATGCCTCATCTATAAGGTCTATTGCCTTATCTGGTAGATATCTATCTGTAATGTACCTGTCAGAGAGAACAGCTGCATTGTATATCGCTTCATCTGTAATCTTAACCCTGTGATAAGCCTCATACCTGTCTCTTAACCCCTTCAAAATCTCTATCGTCTCTTCGACAGTAGCCTCTCTGACTAGGACAGGCTGGAATCTACGCTCTAATGCGGCATCTTTCTCGATGTGTTTCCTGTACTCGTCAAGTGTGGTAGCTCCGATACACTGAAGTTCTCCTCTGGCAAGAGCTGGTTTCAAGATATTGGAAGCATCTATAGCCCCTTCGGCCGCTCCAGCACCTACGATAGTATGAAGTTCGTCTAAGAAGAGTATCACTTCTCCGTTACTATTTATAACTTCATCGACCACCCTTTTAAGTCTCTCTTCAAATTCTCCTCTATACTTAGTGCCAGCTACTATAGCTGCCATATCTAAAGCCATTATTCTCTTGTTGGCAAGAGACTCCGGAACTTCACCCTTTACTATCCTCTGGGCCAGTCCTTCAACAATAGCTGTCTTACCAACCCCTGGTTCACCTATAAGGACCGGATTATTCTTTGTCCTTCTAGAGAGTATCCTTATTACTCTTTCTATCTCTTCTTCTCTACCAATCACAGGGTCTAGCTTACCATCTCTTGCCATCTGGGTTAAGTCCCTACTGAACTGATCAAGAGTCGGTGTAGAGCTCTTTCCCCTATATCTCTTGGCAGAAGTCCTCCTGGATTTCAACAGTTCTTCTCTCACTCTTTCGTAATTCACTCCTTTTCTGTTGAGTATCTGTGCGGGTAGATTTCTACCCTTTAGTAGGGCAAGGAGTATATGTTCGGCACCCACATAGTTATCTCCTAGTGAATTAGCCTCATCGCTGGCTCTCTCTATAATCTGCTTTACCTCAGGAGAAACAGTCCTTTCACCTTCTAAAGGAGAAGGAACAGCATTCTCCTCGATCTCCTTCTTTAACTCTTCTATATTTACTCCAAGATTTGAGAGTATCTTTACCCCAATATTACCTTCTTGTATTATGCCAAGGAGTATATGTTCCGGATTTATCCTGCCACTCCCTAATCTCCTCGCCTCTTCTTCTGCACTTACTAGAACCTTTTCAGCGCTTTCAGAGACAGTATCAGATACTGGCTCGAACTCTGGCTGATAGAAGAATCTCGTAAGTATATCAGGAAAACCGCCAAAGCCAAAATCAAAAAGAGATTTTCTTCCACTTAACAATCCCTGCTCTCTGGCGCATTCACTACAGAGATTGGTTACCGTCTTCCTCCCATTTACTATACGCGTATACTGCACCGTAGCTTCTCTTTGATGACAAACATCGCATAACATATCCTGTTTCCCTCCTTTCTTCTCCAAAATCTTTTTGGGGGCACCTTGAGTGCCCCCAGACTGTTTACTCAATGTTTATCTTTCTCCCTTTAGGAGAAACTTCTTGCTTGGGAGCTCTTATTTCGAGTATTCCATCCTTAAATGTAGCCTTAGCTTCCTCGGATTTTACGGCTACAGGTAGAGGTATCACTCTCTCGAATGCTCCGTAGCTTAATTCTCTTCTGTAGTAGTTCTTTTCCTTTACTTCTGCCTCTTCCTTAGCCTGTCCCTTGATTGTTATAGAATCTTCTGTGACAATTACCTCTACATTATCCTTACTTACTCCTGGGAGATTGGCCTTAACTACGATCTCTTTGTCCGTCTCATAGACGTCGCAAGCCGGAGTCCATACTCTTCTAAACTCCTCCGCAGTCTCAATCATAGGTTCCCTTCTAAAGAAGGGAGTCCTCTCAAAGACCTCATCAAAGAGTCTTTCCATCTCTCTCCTTAAGGATTCAATCTCTCTAAATGGGTCCCATCTTCTTAATGCCATATCCTACACCTCCTTTCAAAAATTTTCTAATAATTCTTTAAGTGTTTCTATAAACACCCTATCCAAGTTATGTGAAGCCAGTTCCTCCTCAATCTGCATTATCAACCTTACCCCCGCCAGGCTCATTCCTACCTTATTGGTAAGGCAGGTGATGAGCCTTAACTTTTCCAGATCTTCTTCTGAGTAAAATCGCCTGTTACCTATACGCTTTGGGGTTACTAGCCCCCACTCCTCATATATTCGCAAGGTCCTCGGGTGAACCCCCAGGAGCCTTGCAGTCACACTTATAAGGTAAACTGGCTCCTTATTCTTGTTCATAGCTCTTCCACGACAAATATAATATCATATTATAAGAAAGTTGTCAATATCATTTACAACTTTCTTATAAATCGAAATTCTACTCTGAACCTCTAAGGTATCTGAGATACTCGTTTACGTCACTAAAGATAAAACTGGTATAATGAGAGAACCTCTCCCTTGAAAGCTTATCACTGGCGATAGCAACTGGAATAGCCTTTGCATTTATAGCGCTCAAAACATCATCCATAGAGTCTCCAACAAAAGCCAGTATATTCTTCTTATAATACTCTCTTATAATCTCAAGACCTTTCGGATCAGGTTTTACTATGGAAGACCCCATAGTAACAATAGCCCCTGATGGAATATCTAGTTTCAGTATCTCTAAAGCCAGTTGAGTTTCAGAGGCGGTTCTACCAGTATATATACCATAAAATACATCATTCAGAAGAAGATTCTTATCTAGGATAACTCTTTCGTTTTTCCATAGCCCTTCCTCTTTTCCTAAAAGGGGTTCAATCCCGTAAAGTCTCTTTACATAACCTGAACCCGCATATATCTCCTGGAATATTCTTATCACAAGACTCCTATCAAGACTCTCTTCTGCCTTATTAAGAATATTGCCATCCAAATCTGCAAGATATCTCCTTGTCTTTTCTAACCCTCCATCCTTATAAGAGGATATAGCGTCAGTAAATTCTATAAGACCAGGTGGAGCTAATCTTATTGAACCTGTATCACTAAGTTTATATTTTAATCCTTTATATAAAAAGAAAAGTATAGCAGACTGGGATAGTATCCAGTCATCGTTAAACCCCCCAGCTAACTTGAACAGTTGCACCTCTTCAGGCTTTATAAGTATTCCCGTATCTCTATATCCCAAAATCTCAGTTATATAATACTGAACAGTTCTGGAGACTGCGCATCTAAAAGATCTGGAAGTATCTATCAGGACTCCATCAATATCAAACACTATAATCTCTGGCTTCAACTGAGTATCTCCTCCATAGCATTAATAAATCTATCATTATCCTCTCTCTTTCCTATAGTAACTCTGTATGCATTCTTCAAAAGACACTGTCTTGGCTCAAATCTTCTTATCTTGATGCCATATGAGAGCAGTTCATCCATTAGATTCTCCTCTTCGCAGTAGAAGAATAAAAAGTTTGCACTCGATGGAAATACCCTCACCCTGGGAAGCTCAAGAAGCTTCCTGTAAACTCTCTCCCGTTCCTCTACAATAAACCTTATCCTTGAAAGGATCATATCGCTGTACTCCAGTACGACCCTTCCTACCATCTGAGAAAATATATTCACATTATATGGGAGTTTAACAGCCATAAGATCCCTTATAATCTCCTCATTGGAGATCGCATAACCAAGTCTCAAACCTGCCAGAGAAAACGCCTTAGAAAATGTCCTCAGTATAATGAGATTATCGTAATCTCTCACAAGATACGCAAGACTTTCCCCCATAAATTCACTGTAGGCTTCATCTATAACTACTAGCGTATCCAGTTCTCTGGATTTATCCAATATAACAAGGAGTTCTTCTTTAGGCATAGCCCATCCAGTTGGATTGTTTGGTCTGCATAGAAGGAAAATCTTAGGCTTATAAGTAACTAATGCATTAATCACAGAAGATAGGTCTAGAGTTAAGGATTCATTCAGATCTAGCCTTATATCTCTTGCTCCAGCTATCTGTGAAAGTATCGAGAACATCTCAAAGGATAAATTAGGATAGAGCACAGAGTCTTTTCTGTTCAGAAAGGCGATAAATATATACTGCAGTATCTCATCTGAACCATTACCTAGGACTATATTATACTCATTTAGTCCTTCAACACCTATAAATGAGGATATACATCTTCTAAGCTCAAAAGCAGTAGGATCAGGATAGATCCTAAGGTGTAGATTTGTAAATTCTTCTTTTATCCTTTCCTTCACCTCATCCGGTAGCTCAAAAGGATTCTCGTTAGCATCTAGCTTTATAAGGTCAGGGGAATAAGTAACTGAATAAGGAGAAAATAGGCTTAAGTCTTCTCTTAAAAATCTACTAGACATATATCACTCCTTAACTTCGACTTTCTTCTGCATATTATACATCTCTAGTATCTCCTGAACAGTAGTAGCATCTTCAGGTTTTCTATCTATCCTGACAAACTTCTCCACCCTGGGGAATCTTAGGGCATAACCCAATTCACCCTCGTCTTTACCTGCTGTATGTACAGGACTTCTAGTAATCTCATCAGCTCTTACCTCTACAACATACTTAGGCTCTACCCAGATATCGGGCTCTAAAATAGAAACTACTCTTGAGGGCTTATTATCAACTCTTATCTCGTCCAAAAGTCCCTTCATCTTAATCCACTCCTCTTCGGTAAGTCCAGAACCTATCTTCGCCACAGTCTTAAAGGTATCACTCTCAGGGTCGTATACACCTGCAAGTAAAGAACCTATCCCTAATTTTGTCCTTGCCCCTCTACCAACGTAATAACCGAGAATAACCAGGTCTACCGTATCGGTAAGCTCACCTTTATAACTCCTTTTAAGCTTTATCCAGTTAAAATTCCTCGCTCCAGCCTGATAAGGAGCATCCACCCTTTTAGCAACTATACCCTCCAGTCCGCTGCCTATGGCATTCTCAAAGAATAGATTCAATTCCTTTGGGTCTTCTGTTATGATAGAATCCGCAACCATAATAACATCACCGGGAAGTATCAGACTCTTGAGCTTCTCTCTCCTTTCTATATAAGGCTTGGGGGTATAATCCTCACCATCAACGTATAAAAGGTCAAAGGCAAATAACTTGAGAGGCAAGTCTGCCATTACAGTCTCTATCTCATACTTTCTCTTTCTTTGAACAGTTACCTGAAATGGGAAAAACTCCTGGGCTTCTTCGTTAAAAGCTAAAGCCTCCCCTTCTATTATGGCTTTTTCGGCGCCTATCTGCTTTCTGGCACCTTCAACCAGATCTGGAAACATCTCTGTATTATCTTCAAGATTTCTTGAAAATATCTTTATATTATCTCCATCTTTATGTATCTGACATCTGAACCCATCAAATTTAGGTTCAACAGAACATCTCCCTATCTTAGAGATAATCTCTTCAGCAGAAGGAAGTCTCTCTGCTAAAGCCATCCTTATAGGCTTTCCAACCTGAACCTTAAAGTCTCTAAGTGCATCTAACCCCTTGCTAAAGAGTGTAAATCCTACCAGTCCTAAATCAGAACAGAGGTTATATGCTCTTTCAATAACAGGTCTAAGGCTTTTATCCCCTGAATATGCATAAGAGAATGCATCTAATATGGTAGGGTCACCAATTCCAAGTCTCAGCCTTCCCAGGACTATCCTACTTATATATTTAGCCTCTTTTCCAGAGAGATGGGAAAACAATTCAGCCAGTCTATCCGTCTTCTTTTCGATAGAACCCTTTCCTGTTGTGGTAGCAATCTCCATAAGTCTGTTATAAACATCTAAGATCTCAAGTTCGCCCTTACCCTCACCAATGTACCTCTGGGCTAAGGCTCCCAGGTCCCCGATCTCCTTATATAGCGTCCAAACCTCTTCTTCATCCTTAGATAATGCCTTGGCTAGAGACTTAGCAACCAATTTCTCACTCATACCGAATTCTATCTTTTCATAGTTAGGTACTAATCTCTCCTGACAGAGATATGCAACTTTCTCCACCTCTTCAGGAGACAGATTTTTAAATAGTTCAGCTAATAAAGCTACCATTTCGTTCCTCTTGGTGGTAGCTTCTAACTTTTCAAAATAATCAGCCAACTCAGAGAACTTCATAATACCCTCCTGGTGAAAAACTTTTAAATTTATTCCCAAGTATAAGTATACCAAATACTATGCTATAATTGAAAAAAGGGGTGATGTTTTATGAGCGAGAAATGGTCAGGTCCAATCAAAAAACTAGACGATTATAGATATGAGATTCCCAAGGAATATAAGAAAGGGATGCAGGTTCCAGGTATTATATATGCAGATAAGGAGATGATCGAGGTAGTTTGCCAGGATCAATCTCCTGAACAGGTAGCAAACGTAGCAACTTTACCTGGAATAGTAAAATACTCCCTTGCTATGCCTGATATTCACTGGGGTTATGGTTTTCCCATAGGAGGAGTCGCTGCCACCAGGGTAGAGGATGGGGTAATCTCCCCTGGTGGTGTTGGATATGACATAAACTGCGGAACGAGGCTTATACTTACAAATCTCACAGTAGACGAGGTAAAACCTAAACTATCTGCATTATTAGATGCGATATTTGTCAATGTCCCTTCGGGTCTAGGATCAGAAGGGAAATTAAAGGTAAAGGGGAAAGAATTTGACGAGGTTTTGATAAAAGGTGCCAGGTGGGCTGTAGAAAAAGGATATGGATGGGAGGAGGACTTGGAAAGGATAGAAGAGAACGGTGCTATGGAAGGTGCTGATCCTAGTGTTATCAGTGGAAAAGCCAGAGAAAGAGGTGCCCCACAGTTAGGTACACTTGGCTCAGGTAACCACTTCATAGAGATACAGAGAGTCCAGAAGATCTTTGATCCTGAGATAGCCAGGATCTTTGGGTTATTCGAAGATCAGGTAACCATACTGATACATACTGGGTCTCGAGGCTTTGGTCATCAGGTATGTACTGATTATCTATCAGTTATGATGAATGCGATCAAAAAATACAACATATCACTACCTGACAGACAGCTGGCATGTGCTCCTATAGAGAGCCCTGAAGGGAAAAATTACTTCTCAGCTATGGTATGTGCAGCAAATTATGCCTGGGCTAATAGACAATGTATAACTCACTGGATCAGAGAAAGTTTTGAGGTCGTCTTCAGAAAGGGAGCTCATAAATTAGGACTGAACGTACTGTACGATGTGGCTCATAATATAGCAAAGATAGAGACTCATAATATAGACGGAGAAAAGGTGAAGGTGTGCGTCCATAGAAAAGGAGCTACCAGGGCTTTCCCAAAGTTTCATCCAGAGATACCTGAGGTATATAAAGAAGTTGGACAACCAGTTATTATCCCAGGAGACATGGGAAGAGCGTCCTATATACTTGTAGGGACAGAAAAGGCTATGGAGGATACATTCGGCTCTACCTGTCATGGAGCCGGCAGAGTGATGAGCAGGGCTGGGGCAAAACGTTCGATAACAGGAAAAGAGGTTATAGAAGAGCTCTCAGAAAAAGGCATTATGGTAAGAACTGACAACATAAAAGGTTTGGCAGAAGAGGCATCAGAGGCATACAAGGATGTAGAGAAGGTGGTGGAGATAGTAGAGGGTTCCGGAATATCCAGAAGAGTAGCAAGAATGAAACCCTTAGGGGTCATAAAAGGATAGATTATGTCTGTAAGGGAGCTTATAGAGAAGTTAGAGGAGATTGAGCTTTCACCATATGCCACAAAGAGTATATACGCTATAAGGAAGGAAGAAGAACCTCTCTGTCCTCTCAGGACTGCATTCCAGAGGGATAGAGATCGTATAATACATTCCAAAGCATTTCGAAGATTAAAACATAAGACACAGGTATTTTTTCCTACCGAGAGTGATCACTTCAGTACAAGGATGACACATACATTAGAAGTGGCTCAGATAGGAAGGACAATAGCAAGGGCATTAAGATTGAATGAGGACCTTGTAGAAGCCATAGCGTTGGGTCATGATCTGGGACATACCCCTTTTGGGCATATAGGAGAAGAGGTCCTGGATGATATATACAGAGAAAAGCTAGGAGAACCATTTCACCATGCTCAGCAGAGTGTAAGGGTTATAGAATTTCTCGAAAACAGATTTACCCCGGAAGGAGAGAAGAGAGGACTAAACCTTACAATTCAAGTTATTGAAGGAATAGAGAATCATTCTAAAGGTTCCCAGAATCTGGAGAGTCTCTTGGGTTATCCTTCCAAGACATCTACTTTTGAGGCTCATGTGGTACTCATCTCCGATAGATTAGCCTATCTAAATCATGACGTAGATGATGCGATAAGGGCCAAAATAATATCGGAGGAAGAGATTCCTGATAAGATAGTAAGGATACTGGGTAGAAATCGCTCCGAAAGGGTAAATACAATGGTAACCAGTTTAGTATCTGCCTCCCTAGATAAACCCTTCTTTGATATGGATACAAGAGTAGTAAAGGCATTGGACGATTTAAAAGACTTTCTCTACGAGAAAGTATACAAGAACCCCAACGTAAGAAGATGGGAGACCGGAGCAAAAGTAGTGATACAAAAGCTGTTTAAGTTCTATGAGTCTAATCCTGATCGTATAGGATTAGATGCCTGTAGTAAAGAAGAAACCGTAAGAGGGATAGGGGATTATCTGGCAGGTATGACTGATATCTTTGCCTTAAGGTCTTACTACGAGATATACGGGGACGGGACACCATTCCCCAACATCCTTTATCTTCTAGAAAAAATAAAGGGATAGGAGAATTCCTATCCCTTTATTAAAAAATATAAGTAGACTCTACTTGGGGATCTTGGCTATCACATTAGAGACAAACCAGTCCATATTCCAGAGCTCATCGTGAGTAGCTCTTCTCCCTGCCTCTATTCTGATCTTTCCGGTCTGATCTTTTATCGGCCCTGTGAATGGATCGAACTTTTCTGGATTTGCCCTCATCTGAGATAATCTCTTCATAATTAGATCATAGACACTTATCCTGCCAAACACAGGGTCTACAACTTTCTTCTCTTTGAGTGCAGAAACGAATCTGGGATTTATAGGAACCCCGAATTCTCCACCGAGTTCAACCGCCTTCTCCTTTAACAGCCACCAGTAGTCCACATTTTCCAGATTAGTATTTGTATAGACTCCTCGTCTTATCTTCTCCAGAATATCTTTATAGATGACTTCCCAATGAACTAACTGACCACTTACGCAGGAGTTAGGACCATACTTCTGCATCGGGCTATAATGGCCAAATGTGTAAATCTGCTTCCCCTTCTTGGTATACTCTTCACCAACTGTCACCACTGTTGGACTGTCTTCGGTAAAGGCTAAAGCATCACATCCATCAGCTATCAGACTCTCAGCAGCCATTCTGGCTTTAGATGGATCATACCAGGAAAAGAGCCAACGGACATCGACCGTTGCCTTTGGATTTACCTCCTGAACCCCCAGGGCAAAGGCATTTATATGTCTTATTACTTCAGGTATCGGATGGGCAGCAACATAACCAACCTTATTTGTCTTTGTAAGAGCGCCTGCCATAAGTCCATTCAGATAGTAGATCTGATAGAGCTCTGCAAAGTATGTTCCGACGTTCTTACTCCTCATATAACCCGAACAATGGAAGAATATCTTATCAGGATATTTCTTACCAGCCTCTATAGTGGCATCCATATACCCAAAGCTGGTTGTAAAGATAACATCAGCCTTCTCTTCCCTTACAAATCTATCTATAAACCTGGCCACATCAGATTCCGGTACCGATTCTGCCGGTGGTAGAAATTCAGCCCAGGGAAGCTTTTTGATAAGATACTGTCTAGCCAATTCGTGGGCATGACTCCAGCCATAATCCCCAACAGGACCAACATAGATAAATGCTACCCTCAGCTTCTTTTCCGCTCCTACCCCAAAGGCGGTATTTAGAACAAGAGAAACCAGTAAAATCAGACTTAAGACTACCAGAAATTTACCCTTCATATATCGAACCTCCTTCTACAGTATTTTTTCTCTGAAATAAGGGACCCCCAAACTCGAGGGGGCAGATATCTTTTTCTTAGAAATCTCTCTAGAAGCAATCATCAGTACAAGTATGGTAAATATAAATGGTAACATATTCAGAAGATTGGGAGAAATACCAAAGGGCTGGAGCCTGTACTGTAGGACTCTTATGCCCCCAAAAAGATAAGAGCCAATAATAGCTCTTTCTGGCCTCCATAGAGAGAAGATGGTGATAGCAAGAACTATCCAGCCCATCCCTGCGGTCATACCCTCTATCCAAGCAGGAGCATATGCTACCGAAAGATAGGCGCCTCCAAGCCCTGCCATCATACCTCCTATGATAACTGCCAGATACTGAATCTTAGATACACTGATCCCTGCAGAATCTGCCACATCTGGACTCTCGCCCACACTTCTCAATTCAATCCCAAATCTTGAGTTAAAGAGAAGAAACCAAAAGACAAGGGCTAATACATAGGATATATAAACTATGGGGTCCTGGTCAAAAAAGATAGGACCTATAACTGGTATATCTTTTAAAATCCCAAAAGGAAAATTATAAAGCTTACCGGGTAGCGGCATTCCTATATATCTCTTACCTATAAGTCCGCTTAATCCTAACCCTAACATTGTAAGTGATAAGCCAGAAAGTGTCTGATTAGCCTTTAGAGTTATACTATTGAAGGCATGTATAAGAGCCATCCCCCCGCCAACTATAGAGGAGATCAATATACCAAGCCATACATTATTGGTCATAGCTGTTACCCCAAAAGCTGATACGGCACCCATAATCATCATCCCTTCTACCCCCAAGTTCAGAATTCCAGAACGTTCTGCGTATATCTCTCCCAAAGCTCCCAGTAAAAGAGGTGTTCCAGCAGGTATTGTAGCCTTTAGGATATCTATAATGATACTCATATCTCGCTTCTCCTCTTTCTAGCAAGAGAGATTTTCCCTCTTGAGAAACGCTGAACCAGAACAAATATAAGTATAAGGCCATTTATAAAGTTTATAGTTGCTCCTGGTAGTCCTAAAGAGACCTGAATGGCATCTCCACCAACCAGAAGTCCTCCAAAGAGGAAAGAGACAATGATGATCAGGACGGGGTTTAAACGTCCTAACCAGGCAACTATTACTGCTGTATAACCATAACCTGGTGATATACCACTTGCAACCCTCAACCTGTGATGTATGCCTGCCACCTCCCCTACCCCAGCCAATCCGGCTAATCCACCGCTCAGTATAAGAACCAGTAGAATTACTCTAGATATATCCAAGCCTGCATACCTTGCCGCTTCAATATTGTCACCCACAACTCTTATCTCATATCCAAACTTTGATCTATTCAGAATGACATAAAAGACAATGGCAAGTATCACTGCTATTATAAGTGTCGGATAATGGATCCTTGTATTTGAAATCCTCGGCAGTTGTGCAGATAGTGGAAATTTTGTCGAGTAAGGAAAACCCCACTCATATGGACTCTTCCAGGGTCCATAAACCAGATAATTTACGAGTTCTATAGCTATATAGTTCATCATAAGAGAGACAATAATCTCATTCAGATTAAATTTTACCTTCAAGATCGCGGGGACAAGAGCCCATACCCCCCCGAATATTGCCCCTACCAGAAACATAACTGGTATAAGTATAGGTCTAGGAGCATTGGGCATAATATACAGGACTACCCAGGTAGCACCTATAGCGCCCATCAATAACTGTCCTTCGGCTCCTATATTCCATACAGAAGACCTGAAAGCCAGAGATAATCCTAACCCGCACAACATTAGGGGGATAGATTTTGTTAATGTCTCACTGAATCCATAAATACTGCCAAAGGCAGATATAACTATGCTTTTAAATATAATGTCTGGTCTAATACCAGAAATCAGATATATAGCCAGAAGGCCAAGAGCTATCACCAGGATAGAAAGCCATAAGGTTTTATATTTTATTAGCATCTACTTATACACCTACCATTAAAGAACCAATCTCTTCTATGCTTACTTCTTCTATATCTTTTATCCCTCTTATACTCCCATTAAACATCACTGCAATCCTGTCACTCAGATCTAAAAGTTCCTGAAGGTCTTCAGAGACCAAAAGTATAGCGCACCCCTCTTCTTTCTTTTTCAGGAGCAAATTATGAATCTGCTGTGAAGACCTGATATCTAATCCCTGTGTTGGATGGCTGGCAATTATAAGGACTGGCGAGATAGAAAGTTCTCTGGCAAGGATAAGCTTCTGTATATTTCCCCCGGACAGGGTACCTGCCGGTACCTTTGAATCCAGGGCAGATATCCTATATTCAGCTATAAGTTCTTTGGCATAATCAGAAATCACACCATAATCTAACAATAATCTATTGGAAAATGGTGATTTATCATAATTTCTGAGGATTACATTATCCTCAAGACTCATAGATGGAACTATCCCTAACCTCATTCTTTCTTCAGGGATATGAGCCACCCTCCTGTTAAGTATCTCTTTTACCTTCATATTCGTTACATCTTCCCCTAGTATCCTTATACTTCCCTTAGCTACCTTTCTCAGCCCAGTTATAGCCTCTATAAGTTCTCTCTGCCCATTGCCAGAAACCCCGGCTATACCAAAGATCTCCCCCCTATGTATATCAAAGGAGACATCCTTAACCGCTACAAGTCCCTTATCATTAAGAACTGTGAGGTCTCTTAGTTCTAAGATTACGTCATTCTCAAAACTACTCACAAATTGGGTCCTAGATCTTAAATTTATATCCTGTCCAAACATCATCCTTGCAAGGTCTTCCTTCTCAACCCTACTAGTATCTACAGTATCTACCTTTTTACCACTTCTGAGTATGGTAACCCTGTCACAAACCTCCATAACTTCATCAAGCTTATGTGTAATAAGAACAATAGATACCCCTTCCTCTTTAAGTAACTTTAAAAGGTTAAAGAGCTCTTTAATCTCTATAGGGGTGAGCATAGTTGTAGGCTCATCTAATATAAAGATCCTGGCATCACGGCAGAATGCCTTTATTATCTCTACTCTCTGCTTTTCTCCAGCAGAAAGCTGCCATACTGGAGTATTGGGGTCTATCTTAAACCCATATCTTTTGGAAAATTCTTCTATCTTTCTCTTAACTAATCTAGTCGGATAAAAGAAACCTGTATCCTTCAACCCAAGGGCAACATTCTCAGCTACAGTATGTGATTGAATAAGTTTAAAGTTCTGATGAACCATACTTATGCCAAACCTTATTGCATCATATGGGGATCTTATATTAGCCCTATTACCATCTATGTATATATCTCCTTCATCTGGAGTATAGATACCATAGAGGATATTCATCAGAGTGGTCTTACCCGCTCCGTTCTCTCCCAAAAGTCCATGTATCTCTCCTCTATTAACTTCAAAATCTACCCTATCATTAGCCACTATATTGCCAAATCTCTTGGTAATACCCTTCATCAACAAGATACTTTCCATACTAATGTACACCTCTTCTAAATAACCAGCTTAGCAAAACCTAAAGATATATATCACAGAGTTTTAGAATAATCAAGTATTTGATGAAAATAACAGCAGATATAATCTATTGATAATTCAAAGACCAGTGGTATAATATTCCTAGTGTCTAGGAGGTGGTTGAAGGTAAGTATTAGCTATGAAGAGAAAGATATTTATTATTCTATTTCTGACCCTCATAGGATTCTCTAGCCTTACCGGATATACGATATTTTCCAATACAAGAAAGATTTTGTATGAGAGTATTAGAAGTAGAGCTACAAGTATCAAAGATGGGTTTCTCTATCTTGTGGCACAGGAAAAAGTTAGACTTTCCCATAACGTTGAAGACTATGCCAAATGGACAGAGATGGGAGAAAAGGGGGTTAGAGAAGAGGATAAAGAGTGGCTAAGGGAGAACCTGGAACCATGGGTAAGACAACACTTTGGATATGAGCTCGTAATACTGGTTAAAAGTAATGGTAAAGTGATTTCGAAAGGTAAATCTCCAGAGATCTCTGTAGAGGAGTTGATTAACACTGATGGGACAACTAAGAGCGGATTTTACCTGTGTAAAGATGGCTTAATACTGTTTTCTTCCTCTGGAGTCTTTGATAATGATGGTATAAATTTCTATAATGCCTATCTGATCTTTGGAAAACTTGTCACAGAAGAGATTTTAAGAAGTTGGAAATCCGTATTACAGACCGATATTGTATTATCCATTCCCAGCAGGATCTATACCACTAATCCCAATCTCAAGGAGGCTAACATTGGTCCAGAGAGCTATGGATATCAGAGTAGATATATCACTGTAAGCATCCCTGTAATAGAAGGAGATAGGGAGCTGGGAAGATTTTATCTGTATAGAGAGGACAATGCCCTGTATAATATTTATAGATCATTTATCATTTCAACAGTTTTATCCATAGTGTCTGGGCTTTTAATAGCTATTATACTTGCCAGGTTCCTTATAGTAAGAGTCTTTTCTCCTCTAGATACACTCAGAAAAAAGGTGGAGGATATCTCTCGAGGAAGATATGAGACATTTATAGAGATAAAGGGTGATGAAGAGGTAACAGGTCTTGCCAGGAGCTTCAATGAGATGGTTTCTAAGATCAAAGAGAGGGAATCTGCCCTTGAATTGGCAAGACTTCGGGCACAGGAGATATCATATACTGACGAACTTACCAGTATACCAAACAGACGGTATATGGAAGAATACATCGTACAGCTTATAAATTCAGGTAAGAGATTTTCCTTAGTGTTTCTTGACTTGGACGGGTTTAAGAAGGTTAACGATATTCTGGGACATCAGAGAGGGGATGAATTACTCCATAATATAGCTAAATGGTTTAAGACAAACCTTAGAGAGACAGATATGGTGGTTAGTAGATACGGTGGGGACGAGTTCTGTCTAATACTTGTAGGTGCGGATAAGAAATCTTCAGAACGAATTGTAGAGAGGCTATATAAAAGGTTTCACGAAGAGGACTTCTTTACAGAAGAGATACCAATAAGTTTCAGTTACGGTATTGCCAGTTATCCGGATGATGCGGATAATATGTATGGACTACTCAACATAGCAGATAGAGAGATGTATAAAATGAAAGAGGCCAGGAAAAGATCCTCAGCCTAAAGTGGGGCTTGATTTTTTAGCCAAAGTATGTATACTATTATAAGGTTTTAGACTTTTTACTTAACCAAAATTACAGGAAAATGGAGGCTAAAATACGCTATGAAGACTTATTTACCTAAAAAAGGAGAAGTTGAGCGTAAGTGGTATGTTGTAGATGCAACCAATAAGCCTCTGGGTAGATTGGCCAGTAAGATAGCCAGTATACTTAGAGGAAAACATAAGACCTGCTTTTCTCCCAGTGTAGACACTGGAGACTTTGTCATAGTTATCAATGCGGAAAAGGTTAAAGTTACTGGCAAAAAGTACACCCAGAAATTATACTACCATCATACGATGTATCCTGGAGGACTTAGAGTAAAGTCGTTCAGAGAGATGATGGAAGAAGACCCAACTAAAGTTATAGAGCATGCAGTAAGAGGCATGTTGCCACATAATTCCCTAGGGGAAAAGCAGTTTAAGAAGTTAAAGGTCTACACTGGAAATGAGCATCCCCATTCCGCACAAAAACCAGAACCTTTAGAGTTATAAGACAATTTTCACTTGTCACCCTCATAAACCCTGTGTTATAATTACGGGCTGTTATGCCCGTTAATTTTTTATTATACAGGAGGAGAGATATAGGATGAAGAGTTTTCCGACTACAAAAGAAGAGATACTGAGGTATGTTAGAGATAACGATATATATTTTATAGAGATATGGTTTACAGATATACTTGGTTATCTAAAAAGTTTTGCCATCACCAGCCACGAACTGGAAAAGGCATTTGAAGAAGGGCTAGGTTTTGATGGGTCTTCGATAAGAGGATTTACAAGAATAGACGAGAGCGATATGATGGCTATTCCAGAACCAGAGACATTTGCCGTGCTTCCATGGAGGCCTAAGGAGAGAAAGGTAGCTAGAGTCTTTGCTACTATAGTGGAACCGAATGGAAAACCATACGAAGGGGACCCCAGAAATGTCCTCAGGAAGATTTTAGGAAAGGCTAAAGATATGGGTTTTGACTTCTATGTTGGACCCGAACTTGAATACTTTTACATAAAGAATCCTTCAGTAGAGCCGGAAGTACTGGATTGGGGCGGATACTTTGACCTTATACCGAGAGATGAAGCTATAGATATAAGACATCAAACGGTTATTATGTTAGAACAGCTTGGTATAGAGGTAGAATCAAGCCACCACGAAGGAGCACCATCTCAACATGAGATAGACTTCAGGTATAGTGATGCATTGAGTATGGCTGATACGGTTATGACTGCAAGGCTGGTAGTTAAAGAGGTTGCCTATATGAATGGCGTTTATGCTACATTTATGCCCAAGCCATTTTCAGGATACAATGGTTCGGGTATGCATGTACATATGAGTCTATTTCAGAATGGACGTAATGCCTTCTTTGATCCAGATGATAAATATCATCTCTCTCCTATCGCTAAACATTTCATAGCTGGACTTATGAGACATGCGAAAGAGATAACACTCATCACTAATCAGTGGGTAAATTCCTATAAAAGATTGGTACCCGGATATGAAGCGCCAGTTTATATCTCCTGGGCTCTAAGGAACAGATCGGATCTAATAAGAGTACCGATGTATAAGGTGGGTAAAGAAGATGCTACAAGGATTGAGTATAGGGCTCCCGATCCCGCATGTAACCCATATCTAGCATTTGCGGTGATACTTGGTGCAGGACTTGAGGGTGTAGAGAAGAAGTATCCACTGCCTGAACCTATAGAAGAGAATGTCTACTTTATGTCAGAGGAAGAGAGAAGAGCCAGAGGAATAGAAAATCTACCAGGAAGTCTTATAGAGGCGATAGAAATTACAGAAAAGAGTGAACTTGTAAAAAAGATTCTGGGAGAGCATGTCTTCAGGAACTTCATAGATAATAAGAGGATAGAATGGGATAACTATCGCAAACAGGTAACAAGTTATGAATTAAAGACCTATCTACCTATATTGTAGCCTGTAAGTTTAATCTCTTGCAAGATACCGATCATTTCGCTAACTAGCTCTGCTCCTTTTAGGAGCAGAGCTTTTTCTTTGGTAAGATTGGAGATCTCCTGAATTATATCTGTTAATAGTAACCTGGCATCAGCTTCCTCAAGGTTCTGTTTATAAATGCCCTGTGTCTCCAGAATGTTTCTAAATATATTCTCCAGACCTCCAATTCTCGATCTTTCACTGGAAACTTTATCTATGGCAATATCTATTTTACTCAGCAAAAGGTCTGTATCAGATGAGTCCAGATCGTCTAATCCTAAACCTGAAAGACTTATATCTGGCAAGGCAAAAGTAATCTTTTCCTTTCCTAAGGATATAGTAAACGGCTCAGGGGCTGTCTGAAAACGGATAAGTGGGAGTAAATTAAGAACTTCTTTCTTTAAAGTAAAACTTATCCCATCCAGTCTAATTTCTCTACAGTTAGAAGTGTATACCTTGCCATTAAAAGAGAAAACTATGTCCTCGGCAGAGCTCAATACAGGATATCCAATATTAACAGTCTCCTTACCTATATTAAAAACTGCAGAACCTTCTTGAACCACTTCAAAAATCTTACTTGATCTATCACTCTGATCGATCCTTATCCTTCCATCACTATATGACGCCAGGATTCCAATACCAAGGTTATTTAGACCATTTATAACATCACCAATCGTAGAAGATTCATTCAAGATTAAAGTAGCAACAGGACCCGTTTCATCCAAGAAGGTAAGAGAAAGAGTCCCTTGGAGGTCCAATATATTACCTAGTAAGGTATCCTCTCTTGCCTCTATAACCTCGTAACCTTCACTATGGATTCCATCTGTTATACTTACCTCCAGTCTCTCATTGGGGTTAGAATAGTTAAAAACAAATCTATCTATCGTAGAGTTAAATGCAACATTTACATCTATCCCGAGATTATTCCTCAGCTGGTTCCTTATAAGCAAACTGGCATAATCTAAGGCATATGAACTTGAGATACTAAAGCTAACAGATCTACCACTAAAACCAGTAAACTCAAATGTTAAAGGTTCTGTACAGTTGAAATAATCTCCAAGTAATGTACCTCCAGTTACTTCAGGTCCCTTCCTATACCCTTCTATATAGTTTAACTTCTTATAAGTAAATGTGCCGTTAGGTGCCTCTAAAGATGTTACCTCTAAGATAGAAGAGAAATATTTTGCCCCTTCAACTGAGTTTACCTCAGAGATATCTATAGTATATCTGGTACCAGCTTCAATAGATGATAGGACTATCTGTTTGCCTTCTGAATCGTAGTAAGCAACAATACTCAGATTATTCTCCAACAGGACACTATTAATCTTATCTACTGCTGAAGAGATAGTATCTCCACTTTCGGGAGATACAGTTAAGGGAACTGCCACTGTTTTATTATCGCTAGTTATGTATATAGTTTTTATATAGCCATCAGAAACTGACTCTTCCAGTGCAAAATAGAGAGAGGTTGAAAGAGATATATCCTGAATGGTCCTGAAAGGTAAAGCAACTTCAGACAGTTTACCCGCAGACAGTACAGATATACTATATATTCCCGCTGGTAGAGACGATGATATGTAAAGGTCCTCTATATACTCTTTCCCCTCTATATAAAGGACTTTAGAAGGAGATCCAGTAAGCAGAGATTTATTATTATACCTGGTAGTTTTAACTATATCCTCTATCTCTAAAAGAGATTGTTTTATCTCCTCTCTATATGCTTCTCTATCAAGCTCAGTATTGGTATCTTCGTTTAACTTCAGCACAAGATTTCTTGTTCTTGCCAAAAGAGAACCTATTTTCGATAAGGCTCCGTCTATGGTCCTGAGTATCGATATCCCATCGTTTAAGTTGTCTATGCCTGTAGAGATGACACTTAGTTGATACCTTAATCTCGAAGATATGGATATACAAACTGCATCATCACTTGCTCTATTAACCCTTAGTCCAGAAGATAATCTCTCCAAAGATAACGACAGGAAATTCTCTCTAACTTTTAAATGCCTAAGAGTAGATGAAATCTGAATATCCATCTTCAATGTCTGAAATGTCTCATATTTGTAAACACCATAGCTATTCCATATCTGTCTGCCATCTCTATAGACTCTCTGTCTCTTATAGACCCTCCTGGCTGAATTATAGCTTTTATCCCAGCCTTACCAGCCTCTTCTACCGAATCTGAAAATGGGAAAAAGCCATCAGATGCAAGGACCGCTCCACAGGCATCTTTACCTGCTCGAGAGATAGCCAATCTCACTGAGTCTACCCTGTTTGGTTGTCCTCCACCTATACCCAGGGTCCTTCCATTCTTGGCAACTACTATCGCATTTGACTTAACATACTTCACTACCTTATAGGCGAAGATCAGGTCATCCCTTAATGAATTATCTAAAGGGGTCTCTGTAACAACCTTGAACTCGTCTATATCCTCTGTATCCCAGTCCTGCACCAGAAATCCTCCCTGTATACCCTTTATCTCTAAACTCACAGGAGGTTCAAAGAAGTCAGAATGGACTAATATCCGCAGATTTTTCTTGTGTCTTAAAATCCCCAAAGCCTTCTCTGATATGCTGGGGCATATAATACATTCAATAAAATATGGATCCATAGCCTTAGCAAGGGTTTCATCCAGTTCCCTATTTATACCGATAATACTTCCAAAGGCTGATACAGGGTCTGCCTGCCAGGCATTAATAAATGCAGATAGAATATCACTATCTACCGCCACCCCACAGGGAACATTGTGTTTTATTATCACAGCACATGGTTTATCAAAAGAACGAGCCAGGCTCCATGCCACATCCAAGTCCAAGATATTATTATAGGAGAGTTCTTTACCATGTATCTGTGTTGCCATCAGTACACTATTACCCTTAGTGATATATGCAGAAGCAGATTGGTGAGGATTTTCCCCGTATCTTAAGTCTAGAAACTTCTTCCCGGCAACAAGAAAATATCTAGGCATCTTAGAGCCATCCAGGTAATTGGATATTATGGAATCATATCTGGATGTCACAGCAAAAGCCTTTACTGCAAGAGACCTCCTGGTCTCATAAGTTACATCTCCTTTTTCTCTTAACTCCTGCATTACTATGCTATAATCATCGGGGTCAGTAATGACAACTACGTCAGTAAAGTTCTTTGCAGAAGCCCTTATTAAAGTTACCCCACCTATATCGATATTCTCTAATGCCTCTTCTAATCCTGCTCCCCTGTCTATTACATCTTCAAATGGATAGAGATTTACCACCACCAGATCTATAGTCTCTATTCCTAGAGAAGAAAGTTCCTCCAGCTGATCCTTCCTTCTAGCAAGAATTCCACCCATTATAACTGGATGTAATGTCTTAACCCTTCCATCTAATATCTCTTTAAAACCTGTTATAGTGGATATATCGATCACTTCCAGTCCATTGTCCCTCAATAATCTGGCAGTGCCAGAGGTAGATATGAGCTGTATACCTTTAGAGGCTAAAAATTTGGCAAAATCAACCACTCCTCTTTTATCATAAACACTGATCAAAGCCCTCTTTATCAATAAAGACCCTCCTTCCTACCACTCTAAGTCTATTTTCACCAAAAAGTCTTATAGCTTCGACTAAGATCTTATGCTCCTTTTCCAGTATCCTAGCAGATAGGCTCTCTACTGTATCATCATCATAGACAGGGACTGCCTCCTGCAAGATGATCGGTCCCCCATCAACTATCTCATTTACAAAATGGACAGTACAACCGGTTATCTTCACCCCATATTCAAGTGCCTGCCTCTGAGCTTCAAGGCCTGGAAAGCTTGGAAGCAAAGAAGGATGAATATTTATTATCCTTAATGGGAACCGGCTGACAAAGTCTGCTGAAAGGATCCTCATAAAACCTGCAAGGACTATAAGATCCACTTTATTTTCTTCTAATATCCTTATAATCTCTCTCTCAAATTCACTTCTCTTTCCAGGTTTTACATATGCGGTAGGTATATTAGCCCTTTTTGCCCTTTCAAGAGCCATCGCTTTAGGATTATCACTTATCACTATGACTATCTCTGCCAGAAGTTTCCCTTCATTGATACTGTCTATGATAGCCTGCAGATTGGTCCCTCTACCAGAGGCCAGGACTCCAAGTCTAAGTTTTTTATCCAATTACAACACCTCTCTTACCTGACTCTATCTTTCCAATTATGATGGTCTCTTTTAAAATAGAATTAATCTTATCTGCCTCTTTTCTATCAGCTATAAGGACCATTCCTATCCCCATATTAAACGTCCTATACATCTCTTCTTTTGGAAGTTTTAATCTCTCACTAATAAAAGTAAAGATTGGTGGTAGAGGAATAGTCTTACTATCTATATGAGCATAAAGTCCTTCTGGAAGTATCCTCGGTATATTGTCTACCATACCTCCACCAGTTATGTGAGCTATTCCTTTAACTTTAACCTCACTCTCTAATAATATCTTTATCTGTCTCCAGTAGATTCTCGTAGGTGTCAGTAATTCCTCATATAGAGGTTTATCTAGGGGAGGATAGATCCTATCAAGAGATAGCCCTTTATCTCTGATAAACCTTCTAACTAGCGAAAATCCATTACTGTGAAGACCAGAGGATGGAATGCCTATTATGACATCTCCATCCTCTATTTTCTTACCATCGATTATACTATCCTTCTCCACTATACCAACAGCAAAACCAGCCAGATCATATCTATCTTCAGGGTAGAAATCAGGCATCTCTGCAGTCTCTCCACCTACAAGCGGACACTCTGCCTCATTGCAACCAGCAACTATCCCTTCTATGACCTTCTCCATCACCTCCAGATTTAACTTCCCACAGGCTATATAATCAAGAAAGAATAGAGGTTTGGCTCCATACACAATCACATCATTGACCCCCATAGCCACAAGATCTATACCCACGGTATTGTGTATATTAACTGCCTGTGCTATAAGGAGTTTGGTACCAACACCATCCGTAGAAGAAACCAGCACAGGGTCTTTATATTGGGAAATACTGATTAAGGAAGCAAAACCACCTATCCCGTCCAGCACATAAAAGGGTCTATTAGAGGTCTTTTTCTTTATAATATCAACAAAAGCTAATCCTTTATCTATATCCACCCCGGCAGATCTATAATCCAGATTCTCCATCGCCAATCACTCCAATTTTGTCTTTTACTTAAAAATCCTCCGATATTCTAGCATAAATATCCTTAGGGCACTGTATATCTTCCGAATAAACATCTCCTGTAAGTGCATAAGCCAATGCCCTACACCCTATACATTCTTCTATCTCACAGAGATGACATTTTCCTTTTAGAAGGTCCTTTGTTATTCTACTCCTGAAATCTCCAAGCCTATCGAGGATATTATAGAACACCTCGGTCTTCAAATCTCCAAGGGCAATCGGTAATCTCCTACAGGGATATACAATACCATTTGGCATAAGACACATAGCCTCATCACCCAGATTACACAGGGCGCCTAAGATCTCTCCCTCCTTTATGTCTAAAAAGAAGGCTCTATAAGGGAGGAGATCCTTTGGGCTTATATCAAAAAGGTTCCCTATACATTCAAGGACATACATCCACTCTTTAGTTCCTAGTGTTTTATCTATGATATCCCTACCCTTCCCCAGAGGGACGAATCTCTCAAGTATGATACCCTTAACACCTAGCTGAGTCCCTAACTTATACATATCCTCTATCTTATCATAGTTGATTCTAGTAAGAGTAAACATAAGTATTATTCTTTCAGAGATATGCTGGATATTCTCTATTACTCTATCAAAATTTCCCGCTCCTCTTATAAGGTCATTAGTCTCACGGATGGGACCCTCAAGGGAGACCTTAATATATTTTAACTTCTTATAAGAATTTAATCTGGGATAAAGTTCCTTCAAACCGATACCATTGGTAATTAGGTTAACCTCTTTTACAAGATCTTCCTCCTCTAATAGTCTCATAAGAGGAAAAAAGAGTGGAGAAATCAGAGGTTCTCCCCCAGTGATATTAATACTCAAGCCTTTATAGCCCCTGATCTTTAGAGAAGAGCACATATCCTCTAAGATATTCTTCCAGAGAACTATAGGTATATCCCTCTTATCATCAAACCTATCCTGGTAACAGTGCCTGCATCTCAAGTTACACAAATCTGTAATATGCCATTGAAAGGCAAACTCCTTCTCCATAGATGTCGCTCCCTTGACTTAAATAAATATATGTCTTATAATTTTCTGTGGTTACTGATAATTACCTGTTAAATGGGTCCAGAATGGCTCTCGAATGGGTAATAAATGGATAGGGGTGGACCTGAGTATTTAGGATCCACCCCATTGCTATGTATGGACCTTCTCCAGATATTGTCTCAGGTCAGCCAGATCCACATACCTGTCAGCTGCATTTCTGAGTTCTATAGCCACATGACCAAGGGTAGAAACCACAACTATCTCTTTTCCCACCATTCTAAGATACTCTACGACACTTTCAAAATCGCTATCTCCGGAAAAGAGATAAGCCTCATCATAGTGACTGGAAGTGAGTATAAGATCCAGGGTTATCTCTACGTCCATATTACTCTTCTGTTTTTCTTCATTATCTACAGATGATATCGTCTTTAGAGGCTTCTTCCTCACCGTATATCCTATTAGAGTCAGCGCTTTAAGGAAGTTCTCCTGATTCTGGTCACTGGTGTCATAACCTGAGTAATAGAATGCGTTATAGAAGTTTTCATTCCCTTTAAAATAATTAAGGAGCTTCTCAAAATCTATATTCCATTTTAATTTTCTCTGAACAAAATATAAATTATTACCATCTATAAATAAAGCCCTTCTTCCCATAAAATCAATCTTATCCTCCTAAAACAATTTTATTAGTTCAATTTTACTCTCGTTATCTACTCTTGACAATAGGTAGGTAATTAATTAAAATTTAACCATCTAAGAATTAATCAAACTAATATGGAGGAAAAATAATGAGCATTATTACAGAAGTAAGAGGAAGAGAGATCCTGGATTCTAGAGGAAATCCAACAGTTGAGGTTGAAGTCTATCTAGAAAGTGGACATATGGGAAGAGCAAGTGTTCCATCTGGAGCTTCCACAGGGATTCATGAAGCCCTTGAATTAAGAGACGGAGACCCCAGTAGATATCTGGGAAGGGGGGTTAAAAACGCTGTAAAAAATATAAACGAGGTAATAGCTCCTGAACTAGTTGGAAGAGATGCCTTAAATCAGAAAAACATAGACAGAATCCTTATCGAACTCGATGGAACTCCTAATAAGAGTAGACTTGGAGCAAATGCCATACTTGGAGTATCCCTGGCAGTAGCCAAAGCGGTAGCCAATTTCCTAGAGATACCTCTATACAGGTATATTGGTGGAACAAATGCTTCCATACTTCCGGTACCATTGATGAATATAATAAATGGTGGTAAGCATGCAGATAATCCGCTAGACTTCCAGGAATTTATGATAGTACCAGCAGGAGCTTCTTCATTTAGGGAGGCACTGAGAATGGGAGCAGAGACCTTCCATACATTGAAGAAGGTCCTGCAGAGTAGAGGACTCAATACGAATGTTGGTGATGAAGGTGGTTTTGCCCCGAACCTATCGACTAATGAATCTGCAATAGAAGCCATAGTTGAGGCTATAGAAAAGGCAGGATATAAAGCTGGTAAAGATATTTTTGTAGCATTAGATGTTGCTGCAAGTAATATCTATGAAAACGGCAAATATCACTTTGGAGGGAAAGAATATTCGGTAGAGGAACTCATATCTTATTACGAAGTACTCCTTGAGAAATATCCAATAATCTCTATAGAAGATGGATTAGCAGAAGACGACTGGGATGGATGGAAGCTCCTTACTGAAAGGTTGGGCAATAAAGTTCAATTGGTAGGTGACGATCTTTTTGTTACCAATGTGAAGCGTCTGTCAAAAGGGATCGAGATGAAAGTGGCTAATTCGATCCTTATAAAGGTCAATCAGATAGGGACACTTAGTGAGACCCTAGAGACGGTAGAGATGGCTAAAAGAGCTGGCTATACCAGTATTATTTCACATCGTTCAGGGGAAACAGAAGATACCACCATAGCAGATCTGGCTGTAGCAGTTGGATGTGGACAGATAAAGACAGGTGCTCCTTCCAGAACAGATAGGGTAGCAAAGTACAATCAGCTCTTAAGGATAGAGGAAGATTTAGGTCCAACTGCCAGTTATCTAGGGGTCAAGGCTTTTTCTAAAAAGATATGAGAAAGACTAAAATAATAGCTACAATAGGTCCGGCTAGCGATTCTCCTGAGGTCATCAAAAAGTTTATACAGGCAGGAGTAGAGGTATTCAGGCTGAATTTTTCTCATGGAGATCAGGAGTATCATGCCAATGTATTCAATCTTATAAGAGAAATATCTAACTCCTTAAAGAAACCTGTAGCTATCCTTCAGGATCTACAGGGTCCAAAGCTCAGGGTTGGAATATTAGCGCAGGAAGGAATAACGCTCTTAAAAGGGGACGAGGTGCTATTGAAACTTACAGAAAAGAGCGATGACCCAAAAGTTATACCAATAAAAGAGAAGGAGCTCATAGATGCACTTCGTCCCAATGCCTCTGTGATGCTTGCAGATGGTCTTATTGAGTTAAAAGTTGTAGAGAAAAGAGAAAATGAAGTCCTCTGCAAGGTAGTGAACGGAGGAAAATTAGAAAGTAAAAAGGGGATAAATGTTCCCAATATCACCATTAATATCCCTTCTGTGACTTCAAAGGACATTGATGATATAATGTTCGGTATAAAGTTGGGGGTAGACTTTATAGCGGTCTCTTTTGTAAGGAAAGCGGCAGATGTATTACAGGTAAAGAACATACTGGAGGCTTCAAGGGTAAATATCCCTGTAATAGCAAAGATTGAAAAACACGAGGCAGTAGAGAATATAGATGATATAGTTCTAGCATCGGATGGAGTTATGGTTGCCAGAGGAGATCTGGGTGTAGAGATACCTCTAGAAGAGGTTCCTATCGTACAGAAGATTATAATAGAAAAGTGTAACAGGTTAGGTAAACCGGTAATCACTGCCACACAGATGTTAGACTCTATGATGAGAAATCCCAGGCCTACAAGGGCGGAGGTCTCAGATGTAGCCAATGCGATTTTTGATGGAACAGATGCCATTATGCTTTCTGGAGAGACAGCTATAGGCGAATATCCGGTAGAATCTATTTTGACTATGGCTAAGATAGCTGAGTATACAGAATCCCAGTTAAAATACAGTGACATACTTAGGAAAAGGGCTGAGTTTTCTACAAACTCTCCTACCGATGCCATAGGATACGCTACCTGTGAGATAGCCCAAAGACTTGGGGCAAAGGCAATAATTACCTCTACACAATCGGGATATACCGCAAGGATGGTGGCTAAATATAGACCTGCTCAGCCTATCATTGCAGTTACCCCAGACGAAAAGGTTCAGAGGAGACTGCTTCTATTCTGGGGAATTAATCCAATAACAACAAAGATATACAAAACAACGGATGAAATGATAGAGGCTTCTGTTCAGGCTTCCTTAGAGGCTGGTTTTATCAGAAAAGGTGATACCGTTATACTTACCGGAGGTATTCCGGTAGGGATAGGAGGAACAACAAACTTCCTTAAGGTGCATCAGGTTTGAATAAATTATGTAGGGTTATACTCTCAGCTTTTATAATTGCCTATTTAATAGTTTTAACAAGGTCTACCTTAATTGTCCTGTATCGTATAAATGAAAGTAAGACTAGAATACTTCAATTAAAAGAAGAACTGAACAGATTAAGAGAGAAAAACAGAGATTTGGAAGAAAAGGTATATAGACTTAAGTATGATGACAAGTATATAGAAATTCTAATAAGAGAGGAGTTAGGATGGACAAAACCTGGAGAGATTCTGTGCATTCCAACACAAAATCGGTAGAAAATAATCAGATTGTAGAGGGAAAGGTTAAGAAGATTACTAAATTTGGAGCTTTTTTAACACTTAATGATGGTAGAGAGGCATTCCTGCACATTTCAGAGATCGATACCTCCTATGTAAAGGAGGTAAGTGATTATCTCCACGAGGGAGATAGGGTAAAGGCAGTAGTGATAGGACACAACAAAAGGGGAGATCTGGAGGTTTCTATAAAGAGGCTCAAGTCTTTAGAGGAGTTTGAATTTAAACTATCCCATTTCCTAAAAGAGAGCAATGAAAGACTTGGGGACCTGAAGAAGAGTCTGGAAGAGAAGTGGAAGGGCAAGCAGAAAAAGTGGTAGTCTAGAGTACCAAAGTTTAAGACAACGGCGTCTTACTGCATTCTCATCCGATGGCGGATTCCCTAGAGACTGCAACTAACTTTTATTTGTTTTACACAGGTCATTAATCCATTTATGGAAGGGTGATGGGATTATGCCAAGGACAAGTATTAAAGAATTAAGAAAGATTATAGAAGAGAAGGATAGAGAGATATATCTTTTAAGAAACGAGTTAGAGAGGAAAAATGCTGAGCTCGATAAGATAGTTGAAATTTCCTCTCTTGTAGCGTTACAGCTTAGCTCTGTTGATAATATACTTAACCTTATAGTAACAATAACTGCAGAACTTTTAAACACAAAGATCTGTTCTATAATGCTTATAGATGAAGGGAGAAAGGAATTCGTAATTAAAGCCACTCAGAGTTTAGATGAGGAGTATAAGAATAAGCCCAATTTAAAGTTAGATCAAGGGATAAGTGGATTAGTAGTAAAGGAAGGACATCCTATCATAGTATCAGACATCAGAGAGGATCAAAGGTTCTTCTACAGAGATATCGCAAAGAGGTTAGGGCTAGTTTCTATGTTATCAGTCCCTATGCATTTCAGAGAAAAGATAATAGGAGTAATAAATGTATATACTTCAGAAGAACATAGTTTTACAAAGGAAGAGGTCAATATAGTACAAACTCTAGCTAATTATGCAGCAATTGCAGTCGGAAGTAGTCAGCTTATAGAGGAAGTAATAAAACTCAAGGAGACATTAGAGATCAGAAAACTGATAGAAAAGGCAAAAGGAATTTTGATGAAACACAGAGAGATGAGCGAAGAAGAGGCATATAGATTCATACAGAAAAAAAGTATGGATACAGGAAAATCTATGAAGGAGATAGCATCAGCTATATGCCTCTTTTACGAGATAAGCTAATAGGCGTATAGTCTGCCATATGGCCTTTTATTGTACGGGATAAGCTTATAAAATACCTGAGCCATAAGTTCGTTAATTTTTACATTGAAATAACGTGAAAAATCTAATAGCTGTTCATATAAAAATTTCATATCATTCTCGTCCAGCTCTAAGATCTTAATTTCTCTGCTCAATTTGTAATCTGGAACCGTTCCTCTAACATAGATAATGCCTCCATGCATTCCCGTGCCACAAAAGTACCCTATGATATTGTCGCTTTGTTCATTTAGTCCTAAAACAATAATCCTCCCTCCTGCCATATACTCTCCAAGAAAGTCGCCACATTTACCACCGATTACAAGAATAGGGACTTTATTCTCATATTCCTTCATATGTATCCCTACCCTATAACCAGCCGAACCTTTTACAAATATTCTCCCTCCTCTCATCCCATAACCCATAAGATCCCCAACATCACCATGGATGATGATCTCACCGTCATTCATAGTGTTACCTGCCCCATCCTGAGTATTTCCAAACACCTCTATAGTAGGGCCATTCATAAATACTCCAAGGTCATTCCCTGGAACACCATATACTTCTAAAGCTCTTTCTGGAAAGGTAAGACCATCACCTATATATCTCTGGCCATTCACATCAAGTATCTTAATATGCTGATAGCCCTCTTCAAATGTTTTCCTTATCTCATCATTGAGTTCCTTATAATGTAATCCCTTAGCTGATATAACCTTTAATCTCTCTTCCTTTTCCATATCAAACTCCTGTAATCTTTTCCTTTCTAAATTCTTTTGGTAGATCTAAGAATCCAAAATTATCAGATAAGAGGCGATCTTTAAAACTGGAGACATCTATTCCATTTTTCATAAGGTCTAGTATCATTCCGGTTCTATCTATAGAGTTTATAAACATAAAGCCCAAGATCTTACCATCCCTAATATATATCTTCCTGTATATCTTCTTCTTCATATCTAGTCTTCTTAAAGTTTCTACATCAGGATTAGGATTTACCAAGCCGGCAGACATAATATGGATATCAAAGAAACCGATAGAATTCATGGGGAAGCTCCCACTATATATCTTCTCTCTCCCTGCCATATTAAGTCCTGCGACTTCTCCCTGCATATATGCATTTGGGAATATAGGAATCACCTTATTCTCATTATTCATCATATCTAGAGCCTCTGCAACGTCACCTGCAGAATATACATCTGGTATGCTTGTCTCCATCCTATCATTTACTAGAATCCCCCTATTTATCTTTAAAGCGGTACCTCTAAAGATATCAACATTAGGTACAACCCCTATAGCAAAGATAAGAATATCTGCAGGAAGTCTTTCTGAGGATTTTAATATTACCTCTTTTACACTGCTATTACCAAGAATCTCTCTTACAGAGTCTTCCAGGTAGAATCTTATTCCCTTTTCTTCAAAAACATCTTGCACAATTTTAGCTCCCTCATCATCCAGAATAGAACCCAAGATCCTTCCTGCCAATTCTACTACCGTAACATTGCACCTTCTTATTAGAAGAGCCTCAACTGCCTTTAACCCACTTAACCCGGCGCCTACAACTACTACCCTAGCACCATCAAATATTGCTCTATCTATCTTTTTTACATCATCAAATCTTATAAAGGTAAAGACATTTTGTTTATCAGCTCCTGGAATATTAGGGATAAATGGCTTTCCTCCAGTAGCTATTAACAGTTTATCATACTCTATCTCTTCATCCGTCTCTAGTATGACCTTTTTAGAATCGAAATCTACTCTAGTAACTCTTTTACCAAGTATGGGCCTTATATTATATCTTTCATAGTAATCTCTGGGACGGTAAGATATATCTTCAATCTTTTTAGCTAACCAGTATGAGATTAGAGGCCTAGAGTACACGTGATATGGTTCGCTAGATATCACTATTATTTCCCCTGTGGAATCTATCTTTCGTATCCCTTCTATGCACCCTACAGAAGCTACTGAATTACCAATAATAACATATCTCATCTTAAGTCCTCCAATTCTCTCAGTTCCAGTGCTTCATTGGGGCAGTTTTCTACACAGATCGGATTCCCACGCTTTATACACAGATCACATTTGGAAGTAATCTTTTTATTTTCATCTCTTCTGATAGCTCCATATGGACAAACTAAGATACACGACCAACAGCCCACACATTTATCTTCATCACAGATGATATATCCAGTTTTTTCATCTCTACGCATAGCCCCTGTAATGCAAGCTTTAATACATAGAGGATCATCACAGTGCCGACATTGCAGAGCAAAAGTTGTATAATATCCCTCTCTTTCCTCTACAAGTACCTTAGGTGAGGGCTTATTTAATCTATTAAATGCTTTTACCAGGTCAGTAGTTCCAGAATGGGCCAAGATACAATATATCTCACATAGATGACATCCAATACACACCTCTTCTTTAGGATATATTCTCTTTTTTGTCCTTGATTCCATTCTACATTCCCTCCCCTGCATGTTTTACACCCAAAATCTCAAGCTCTTTCTCATTTAATCCCACTCCTCTAAGCATAAGCCTATTTCCTCTCAGACTCTCTAATGCATTTATACCCATCCCACCTAGCATCTCTTTTATCTCATGTGCCCAGGCTTTTAGTAGATTACTTGTCCTTCTAGCTCCTATATCTGGATTTAATCTCTTTACTAGATTAGGATCCTGAGTAGCTATCCCCCAGTTACACTTTCCGGTATGACAATTCTGACAGAGATGACATCCTAAAGCTACTAGCGCAGATGTTGCTATATAAACTGCATCCGCCCCCAAAGCTATAGCTTTAATCACATCTGCACTATTTCTTATAGAACCAGCCACAATAATAGATACCTGATTTCTTATACCCTCTTCTCTTAGCCTAGTATCTACCGATGCCAATGCCAATTCTACAGGTATCCCTACGTTATCTCTTATCCTGGTTGGAGCAGCACCAGTGCCTCCTCGAAACCCATCTATTGCTATAAAATCTGCACCAGCCCTAACTATACCAGATGCTATGGCAGAAACATTATGAACAGCAGCTATCTTCACCCCTACAGGTTTTTTATAGTTTACAGCTTCTTTTATAGCATAAATAAGCTGTCTTAAGTCTTCTATAGAATATATATCGTGATGAGGAGCAGGAGAAATGGCATCTGTTCCTATGGGGATCATCCTGGTCTTAGAAACCTCTTCCCCTACTTTCTCTCCAGGTAGATGCCCCCCTATACCAGGTTTTGCTCCCTGCCCTATCTTTATCTCAACCGCAGATCCTATATTCAAATAATCTACATCAACCCCAAATCTTCCCGATGCACACTGAACAATGGCACGATGCCTATAAGGATACAGTCTTTTATGGAATCCACCTTCTCCAGTATTCCAGAATGTCCCAACCTCTACACTGGCCCTGGCTAATGATTCACAGGCGTTAATACTTATAGAACCAAAGGACATAGCAGAAAACATTATAGGAATCTCCAGTTCTAACTGAGGAGGCATTTCTGTTATCAGATTTCCGTATCTATCAAACTCTAACTTCTCAGGTTTTCTTCCTATAAAAGTCTTAAGTTCCATAGGTTCCCTTAGCGGGTCTATTGAAGGATTTGTTACTTGACTTGCATTTATCAAAAGTCTATCCCAATATATAGGATACTCTCTGTCATTTCCCATACCGGTAAGAAGAATACCTCCAGTTTCAGCCTGCTTATATATCTCCTTTATAGTTCTGGCTGTCCACTGATAGTTTTCCCTAAATTCTATTGGATTCCTAATAATAGTTATAGCCTTTGTAGGACACAAAGCTACACATCTGTGACATCCTACACATCTAGAGTTATCTGCTAAAACCCTATCGTCCTCTTCATCATACTGATGTACCTCATTAGCACACTGTCTTACGCATACCTTACATCTTATACACCTGGTTTCATCTCTTATTACAAGGAAATCAGACTCATACAAGGTCTTCATACCAATACACCCTTTTCTTCTAAGGTGGCTATGACTGCTTCTCCGCCTCTAGGCATCCATACCTTATCAAGTTCTGGAGTCAGCGCTCTTATTGCAGATTCTTCTGAAGCTACATATACAAAGTCTCCATTTTCTCCAGCAACTAAAGGTCTAAGCTTTATTCTGTCATTAAGTGCAATAATACCATCCCTAAAACCGACAATGATGGCAAATGGACCATTCAATACACAGCTCTGATAAACAGCTCTTATAGCCTTTAACTTTACTCTATCTGATTCCTCCATCCTATCAATAATACTGTAAAATGGTGGGGCTAGAATCTTAATAACTATATCTAATGGTAACTTATGTCTTCTTAATAAAAGGTCTATAAGATACGCTATAACCTCGGTATCTGTCTTAAGGGTACATTTATAACCGAACATCTCCACGTATCTCACATTTGTTCCATAGGAAGATATCTCCCCATTATGCACCACCGTCCAATCTAAGAGAGAGAATGGATGGGCACCACCCCACCAGCCTGGGGTATTGGTGGGAAATCTAGAATGAGCTATCCAGGTATACCCATAATACTCTTCAAGTTTATAAAACTCCCCTATATCTTCAGGGTATCCAACCCCTTTAAAAACACCCATATTCTTCCCACTGGAAAAAACATATGCCCCCTTAATCTTGCTATTAATCTTCATAACGAGGTCTACTATAAAATCTTCTTCTGTAATTTCTTCATCCTCTAGATATTCTTCCTTAGGTTTTGCAAAATATCTCCATATTAGAGGGGGATTCTTTATCGCTCTTACCTTTCTAGTGGGGATCTTTTCTTCCTGTACTACATCTAGATATCTATATAACAAAGAAGAAGTTCCCTCTTTAGCACTGATATCCTCGAAAAATAAATGAAAGGCATAATAGTCTTCTCTGTCAGGGTATATCCCATAACCAGCAAAACCTGCCCCTAATCCATTACCTCTTTCCCTCATTACACTCATCGCTGACACTATATGGTAGCCGGCAGTGAGCTCACCTTTTTTATTTATATATCCCAAAAGTCCACAAGCTGAAGGTATCCTAACTTCCCCTTCTATATATCTAGGGCTTACTTCTTTCATTGCCTTTACCTCCTAAGGTATAAATAAAAAAGCGTCTAAAATATTACCGCCATTGGGATATAAAAGAATATGCCAACTTTGGCTAGAGCGAACACCGCCTCTAGATAGTAACCCTAGACACCATCGTCTTGGCATACAATGAATTGTAGAAATAATTATAGTAGAAAAATTTCCTCTGTCAAGAGAGTTCTGTTGACCTGATCTCCCCCCACCAATTTTTATACAAAAACTCCTTTCTTAGGGTATAATTAGATCTCTAAACTAATTTACCCAAAGAAAGGAGTTGATTAATTTGAAAAGATCATTGAGAAGAATTATAACACATTCTTTTCACGATGTCTTGATGAAGACCCAAAGAGTTAATTTATCTCTTTTAGTCCTGGCTTGTTTAATTTCTCCTACTATAACCATTACTGAACTGGCTAAAAGCTTCTTATGTCTTCCTGATTCCCCTCATAAAAAACTCAATGAGAATACTAAATACAAACATAAGGAGAAGAGATTAAGTAGATTCTTAAAGAATGAAAGGATAATAGTAAGTAAGCTATTTCCTACAGTCCTTTCACTGGCTTTAAAAAATCTTTCTAGAAAGAACGAAATCTTCGTTATAATAGATCAGACTGATCTTCCACTTGGATATCAGGCTATATTTGCTGCATTAGCTTATAAAGGTAGAGCTTTACCTTTCGCTTTTACCCTTTTTAAGTATGAAAATATAGCAATGAGCCAGAATATTATAGAATATGAATTCTTTGAGTTAGTGGTTAACTTGCTTAAAGCTAAAAATATAAGACCAGTTTTTATTATGGATAGAGGATACTGTGATGTAAAGATAGTAAAGAAATTAAGAGAATTGGATACAAGATTTATAATAAGAGCAGTTAGTAATGTATGGATAGAAGCAAGAGACAATAATTTTAAAGGGTTAATAGGACAGTTCACCCAAGTAGGGGCATTTGAAGATTGTATATACCATAAGAAAGAACAGGTATTATTAAACATAGCTGTTGGAAGAAACGAACAGGGGGATTATATATGGGTGATATCTGATCTTAACCCTTCTAGAGTGATAGAACTGTACAAACTAAGGATGCAGATAGAAGAGACATTTAGAGACATTAAGAGTTTGTTGGGGTTAAAGACTTTGAAATTAAGAGAAGATGAATTCACACAGATGAAGTTAGAGAAGATACTTTTAGCTTTAATGTGTGGGATAATAATTAGCGCTTTTTTAGAGGGAGAAAGCAGGAAATATAGTGGTGTATTGGTTAGGAAAGATGAAGATTACTCTTTTGTAAGGATAGTAAAGGAGGTAGTTAGCCGTCTCTGGGAGACATTTATCGTAGAACCCAGGAATCTAAAATTTGGGTCAATGTTATATTACAATTTGCTTCCGTAATAGATAAGGGAGCATAAAAGTAAATAAAGTATCGATTGGGAGGATAATAAAGTATTGGCTAAATTTGATTTCTACTGGCTAATTGAAAGCAAATCCCATAGAAATTTTACTTTTAGAAGTTAGGTAAAGTTAAGAGATAGGGTATAAAATAACATTTGGGCTAGGATTTTTCTAATAATTTACAAAAAGGTGGGGGTAGGCCAGAGTTCTGTTGACAGGATAGCATAGTTAGATTATAATATGCACTAATAGTTTAAGGCGATGAGGTCTTAAACTAATATTTCTTATCCAACGTCGGAGTCCCCCAATGCAGGTCTATAGTTAATCCATTTGAGAGATCGAAAGGAGGAATATATTATGTCTTTGAGCAATTATCCAAAGACAAAGGAAGATATACTTAAGTACATAAAAGAGAACGATGTATACTTTATAGAGATCTGGTTTACAGATATCTTGGGATATCTCAAGAGCTTTACTATAACTTCTCACGAATTAGAGAAGGCTTTTGAAGAAGGATTAGGTTTTGATGGTTCATCAGTAAGGGGCTATACAAGGATAGATGAGAGTGATATGATTGCCTTCCCAGAGCCAGCTACATTCTCTATCCTGCCATGGAGACCAAGGGAAAAAAAGGTAGCTAAGATGTTTGCAACTATTGTAGAACCAAGCGGTAAACCATTCGAAGGAGATCCTAGATATGTACTCAAAAGAGTTCTAAAGAGAGCTCAGGATATGGGCTTCACTTATTATGTAGGACCAGAACTAGAGTATTTCTATCTAAGGCTCAACAATTCACATCCTGAGGTACTGGATTGGGGAGGATATTTTGACTTAATACCGAGGGACGAAGCGATTGACTTAAGACATCAGACTGTCCTTATATTGGAGAATATGGGTATAGATGTTGAGTTTACACATCATGAAGTAGCGCCCTCTCAGCATGAGATCGACTTCAGATATAAGGATGCTCTAACTATGGCTGATATAGTTATGACCGCTAGACTCGTAATAAAAGAAGTTGCTTATATGAATGGTGTTTATGCCACATTTATACCTAAACCTTTATTTGGGCAGAACGGTTCTGGTATGCACGTCCATATGAGTCTATCTAAAGACGGGAGGAATGCTTTCTTTGATCCGAATGATAAATATCATCTTTCCCCTATAGCTAAGCATTTTATAGCAGGCTTGATGAGACATGCCAAAGAGATAACACTTATCACCAATCAATGGGTAAATTCTTACAAAAGATTAGTACCAGGATATGAGGCTCCAGTTTATATCTCCTGGGCTCTTAGAAATAGGTCAGATCTAATAAGAGTCCCTATGTATAAGCCTGGCAAAGAAGAAGCTACTAGAATAGAGTATAGAGCTCCAGACCCTTCGTGTAACCCATATCTTGCCTTTGCAGTGATATTATCGGCTGGTCTAGAAGGAATTGAGAAGAAATATCCTCTTCCAGATCCAGTTGAGGAAAATGTCTATCATATGAGCGACGAAGAGAGAAAGGTAAGAGGAATTGAAAGTCTTCCTGGAAGCCTTATAGAAGCTATAGAGATTACCGAGAAGAGCGAACTAGTAAAGAAGGCTTTAGGGGAACATGTGTTTACAAACTTTATAGAAAACAAAAGGATAGAGTGGGACAACTATAGGAGACAGGTAACAGGATACGAATTAGAAACGTATTTACCAGTACTATAATTTGGGAAATAGCCAGGGCGAACAGTTGCCCTGGCTAAGTATTGATTATGAAGATTTCATTATCACAAATAGATCCAACTGTAGGAGATCTAAGAGGTAATACAGAGAAGATTATTAAAGAGATTGAAAAGGCAAAAAGTCTATCTTCTCACCTTATCATATTTCCTGAGCTATCATTAATAGGTTACCCTCCTAGAGATTTAATTTATAATCCAGATCTGGCAAGAGCGGTAGGGAAAATCATTAATGATGTTATTGCCCCGACAAGCTATGATATAGGTATTATTCTTGGATGTCCTTCTTATGATGGAGATAGTATATATAATTCTGCTTTATTTTTTTATAAAGGCAAATTACTCTTCAGGCAGGATAAAACATTACTACCAAACTATGACGTATTTGATGAAACTAGATATTTCAAGCCAGCCAGGAATATTTCTACTATTACATTCAGAGGGTTAAAACTAGGGATAACTATCTGTGAAGACATATGGAATGACAAAGACTACTGGAACAGAAGACTTTACGAAATCGATCCTGTAGAAAAACTTGTATCTCAAGGAGTAGATCTCATTATAAACATATCTGCCTCACCATACTATTACAAGAAATGTTCACTTAGGGTAGAGATGTTAACACATATAGCAAGAAAGTATAAAAAGAAGATAATCTATGTAAATCAGGTTGGTGGAAATGATGAGCTAATTTTTGATGGATCAAGTTTGGTGATAGACGAGAATGGCTTTATATTGTGGAGAGGAAAAGCCTTTGAGGAAGATTTTGGCACTATAAATGTTACACAGGATACAACTTCTAAAGAAGCCCCAGACGATATAAACGAAGATATCTCTTATATCTATAAGGCCCTGGTATTAGGGATAAGAGATTATTTTGTCAAAACAGGTTTTAAAAAAGCTTTAGTAGCAATAAGTGGGGGAATAGACTCTTCAGTAGTAGCATGTCTAGCTGTTTCTGCGCTAGGATCGGAAAATGTACTTGGAATCAGTATGCCTTCGAGATATTCATCCAAAGAAAGTATTATAGATGCAGAGGTGTTGGCAAGAAATCTTGGTATTGAATTCAGAGTAATCCCTATTGAAAGGATATTCTCTTCTTTTATAGAATTACTAGATCCAAGGAATAACCCCATTATAGATATGGCAGAAGAAAATCTCCAGGCTAGGATTAGAGGAAACATCATAATGTTTATTTCTAATAGAGAAGGCCATCTTGTACTTAGCACAGGAAATAAATCAGAATTGGCAATGGGTTATTGTACGCTATACGGAGATATGTCTGGAGGATTATCAGTTATAGGAGACCTTCCAAAGACCCTAGTTTATAAACTTGCCAGATTTATAAATAGAGAAAGAGAGATAATTCCTAACAGAGTATTTATAAAACCTCCTTCAGCAGAACTAAGACCCAATCAGAAGGATGAAGATTCTTTGCCTCCATATAGCGTGCTTGATCCAATTATTAAAGCTTATATAGAGGATAATCTCCCTATAGATAAAATAGTCGGAATGGGTTTTGGACGTGATTTAGTGGAAAATGTAATAAAGCGGATAGATTCGGCAGAATATAAAAGACGTCAATCTGCACCTGTCTTAAAGGTCACTACTAAAGCATTTGGAATGGGAAGAAGGATGCCAATAGCCTGGAAAAGAGGATGGTAGCCCCTTAGGATAAAAAACCTAAGGGGCTTTTTATTTTTATATTGCGATTTCTCCCTTTTCCCCTGTCCTTATTCTTATAACCTCTTCAACAGGATAGATAAAGATCTTTCCATCACCAATATCTCCTGTCTTTGCAGTATTTACAATGGTATTTACTATTATATCTATTTCATCATCTCTGGCTATAATCTCTAGTTTCACCTTGGGAACTAGATCAATAGTGTAAGTTTTTCCCCTCCACTGTGCAGTAATTCCCTTCTGTCTCCCATGCCCTTCTACCTCCATAATGGTTACACCAGGATAACCTAGCTTCTGAAGAGCCTCAATCACAGTATTTAACTTGCCCGGTCGAATTATGGCTTCTATCTTCTTCATCTTATTCTCCCCTTTCTATCCGAAATTATTCCTTTCTCCAATGGTAAGGATTCTAGATGTATCTCTTCTTTTGTTATCTTCATCCCTAGATAACCCGGTACTCCCATCTCAGGTATATCAAGCCCTTCCAGTTCGGAGATTGGATCAACCCTCAAGCCAATAATCTTATCCAGTAATCTGAAGAAAATATAGGAGAGAGAAAACACAAAGATAAAGTTTACAGTGACTCCAATCATTTGTGCTAGAAATTGTCCACTATCCCCATAGAGCAATCCTTTAACAGTTCCACTAACACCATTGAGACCCTCTCCATAAGTTCCATCTGCAAATAAACCTAATGCTAGACACCCCCATGCTCCACATACACCATGGACAGAAATGGCACCCACAGGGTCATCTATTTTAAGAACTCTGTCTATATAAAATACACTACCAACTACCAATAATCCAGCTATGGCACCTATAGCAACAGCAGATACGCTATTTACAAAAGCACAAGGAGCAGTTATAGCAACTAATCCTGCTAACATTCCATTTGCCATCATACTGGGGTCAGGTTTACCAAATTTGCCCCACATTAGTATAGTGGAAGCGAGAGCACCAGATGCAGAAGCTAACATTGTATTCACTGCTATAACACTGATTCTAAGGTCTGTCCCTGCTAGTGTAGAGCCAGCATTGAATCCAAACCAGCCAAAGGCTAAGATAAATGTTCCTGTAATAGCCATAGGGATATTATGTCCTGGGATAACATTTACAGTGCCATCGTTTCCGTACTTACCCAACCTCGGTCCTATGATCATTGCTCCTGCAAGAGCTGTTACACCTCCAACCATATGAACCACAGAAGAACCAGCAAAATCTAAATGTCCATGCCCTAATCCAAAGTTTATCCCTAGTTGAGATAACCATCCACCACCCCATACCCAATTTCCATATACAGGATATAGAAACATAGAGATGAAAAAGCCAAATATTACAAATGGAAGAAATCTCCATCTTTCAGCCATTGCTCCTGTAGGGATAGTAGCTGCAGTGTCCATAAACACCATTTGAAAAAGGAAGAGAGTAAAAACTGCCACGTCATAAGAGGCTCCAGAGAGGAAAAATCCTTTTAAACCTAACAAGCCGAAATTTTTGCCAAAAAGGTTTATACTGAGTTCTTTATTTAGTCCATCATATCCCCCCAAAGCACTTATTGGACCTACCCCACCAAACATAAACGCAAAGCCACAGAACCAAAAACCTATCATTCCAACAGCATATATAAGAAAATTCATTGCCATAGTATGGGCAACGTTCTTAGCCCTGGTGAATCCTGTTTCTACCATTGCAAAACCTGCCTGCATAAACATCACTAAGAATCCGGCAATAAGTGCCCACATAAAATTGATAGCTACCTTATTATGACCAACTGCATTTGCTATATCTATCAAACTAACCTTATCCTGATTTTCCGAAAACACATCTATTATATTCCCAGTATTAACTCCACTGGGATCATTTGTCTTAGCCAAAAGTATACTGGTGATACCAACAAAAATCATTAAACAGATAACAATAAATATTAAGCGTCTCATTTTACTCCCTCCTTAATAGATCTTTAATAAATGATTTTATTTCCACATCCCCCTTTGGAAATACCCGACAATGGGAGAATAAGACTTTAAAAAATTACATAGGGACAAAGGCAACAGTGCTGATAAACGTCTTTGCCAGAATAGACAACTAGAACATCGATGTTCTAGTTTGGGGAAATTATACCAGAGAGATAGGCGACTGTCAACACAGCGACGAGTTCGTAATTCTATTGACAAGGTTTATATTCTATCCCTATAATATATTCTGCAGTTTAAGACAACGGCGTCTTACTGCATTCTCATCCGATGGCGGATTCCCAAAGAGGGGTATGTTGTCTATAAATTAATTCCAGTATAGGAGGTGTAGATAAATAATGTCATTTTCCAGGCCTAATGCATCAGATGCGACCCTTACAAGGTTAAGGGAGAAGGACTCTTCTCCTTTTAGTGGAATGTGTGTAACATGCTTAGATGGATGCCCGGGATACTGTGAGATAGGCAGATCTGCTATAAGGGGAAGAGAATACATATATCCTCAACCTTATGGCAAGATAACTGCCGGGTCTCAAAAGGATTATCCGGTAGATTTTTCTCACCTAAACATAAGCGGAACATGTGTAGGAGCTTATGGCGTAGATCCAGACCCGGATGTAGCAACCTTCCCCAAGGTCAATATAGAGACAAAGATAGGAGAAATAAAACTCAGAGCTCCCTGGTTTACCACCGGATTAGGTTCTACCTTTATAGCTAGGGATAACTGGGAAGGCGTAGCCATAGGTTCTGCTCTATTTGGGACAATGGTTGGTATCGGAGAAAATGTCTGTGGAGTAGACCCAGAAGCCAAATTTAAGAATGGCTATGTCCTGCATTCCCCGGAGATGGAAAGAAGGGTGAAGTTATTCAAGCAATGGCAGAAAGATGGATATGGAGAGATTATAGTTCAGGAGAATGTAGAAGATTCAAGATTAAAGGTCTTAGAATATGTCATAGATAGCTTAGGAGTAAGTTTCGTAGAGATAAAGTGGGGACAGGGGGCAAAGGATATCGGAGGAGAGATAAAGCTCCCTGCTATAGAATGGGCTAAGACACTAAAAGATAGAGGTTACATAGTTCATCCAGACCCAGATGACCCTGTTGTACAGGAGATCTATAGGAAAGGCGGCATTAAGGAATTTGAAAGACACTCTAGATTGGGTATGGCTTCCTTGGAAGGCTTCTTGAAGAGAGTACAGGAGTTGAGAAGTAAGGGAGCAAAATATATATCTCTAAAGACAGGAGCTTATAGACCCAGAGATCTAGCTTTAGCCCTCAAATGCGCCTCTGAGGGAAAGATCGACCTTCTCATTGTAGATGGTGCCGGTGGTGGAACAGGGATGAGTCCATGGAGGATGATGAACGAATGGGGAGTACCAACAGTATATCTAGAGTCCCTTGTATATAGATATGCAAAGGTACTTAAAGAAAAGGGCAAGTATGTACCACCTATAGCTATAGCAGGTGGATTTGTGCTAGAAGATCATATCTTTAAAGGACTAGCCCTGGGAGCTCCATTTGTAAAGTTAGTAGCTATGGGAAGGTCTAGCTTGACTGCTGCTATGGTTGGAAAGACTATTGGAAATCTAATTAAGGAAGGTAAGACTCCTCAGGAATACAAGAAATATGGTGAGGATATTCAAGAGATCTTTTCTGCGGTAGCAGATCTGGAAAAGGTTTATGGTGAAGATTGGAAGAAGATACCAACAGGAGCTTTAGGTGTATATGCATATTTTGACAGGTTGGCTACGGGGTTAAAACAATTTATGGCTGGAGCTAGGAAGTTCAGTTTAGAATATATAGATAGGAGTGACTTAATATGTCTAACTGAAGAAGCGGCAAAAGTAACTGGACTTCCATATGTGATGGATATGGACTACGAAGAGAGTATAAAGATTTTAGAAAGCTAAGTTTATAAAGGGGCAGAGGGTTACCCTGCCCCTTTATAATGTCTTTATAAATCCTTTTTAAAGAATTCATCCGTAGGTGTAAGTGGAGGTTTTAATCCTTCATTTTTGATCTCTTACGGTCCTAGATAAGTAACTTCAGTAATATATCCCAACAGGTCTTTTTAATTCTATTCTGCGGTAAATAGGCTTTTAAATATTGATAAACGTCTTGTCTGTCCTTTAAACATATTAAGATAATTATTTGAACTTCTAGGCTGACAATCAGAATTGGAATAATCTAGTAGAAGTTTATATAGTCGTCTATCTATTGAAGTAAACAGATATTAGATGTTATACTGTAGGGGCTTTAAGAAGAACATAATTATTAAAAACACATAGGGTGAGTACTTTGATAACGATAAGGATTAGAGATCTTTCCAAGTCTTACAAGAATAGAGTCCTCTTTGAAAATTTCTCGATGGATATCTATACCGGAGATAGAATAGGAATTGTCGGTCCAAATGGAGCTGGTAAAACTACTCTCCTAAAACTTTTAATTGGTGACTTAGAACCTGATAAAGGATACGTTGAAATATTCAGTAAAATTGGATACTTACCGCAGGATCTTACTTTACCTGAAGATGCACTGGTTAAAGAATATTTTAAAATCCCAGAACCAAGTTCCATTTTGAGAAGGATGAATTTGAGAAAAGATATCCTCGATTCTCCCTGTAGAACTTTAAGTGGTGGAGAAAAAATAAAGTTAAAGCTGATAGAGATCTTAGAAGATAAACCATCAATCATTATATTAGATGAACCGACAAATCATCTGGATATGAAGGGGATAGAAACTCTTGAAGAAGAACTGGACAAATTTGATGGGACGCTTCTAATAGTTTCCCATGATAGATTCCTTCTGGATAAAGTCGCTAATAAAGTAATTGAGATCTATAGAGGTAAAATAAGCATATATAAGGGAAATTATACTTACTATTCTGAAAAGAAAAAGGAAGAACTGAAAAAGGCTTGGAAAGAGTATGAAGATTACATTAATGAGAGGAAAAGGCTGGAAGAAGCCAGCAGAAGAGCTAAGGAAAGATCGATGTCTACAGGTAGGGTAAATGAAAGGAAGGATTCATTTTGTAGATACGGTAAGGATTTCTACGGGAAAAAGGCATCCAAGATAGCAAAGGTTGGTAAGTCTATAGAAAAAAGGATAGAGAGATTAGAGGTTAAGGAGAAACCATTCGAGGAACAACACATAAAGATAGATTTCAGTACATCAGATAAAAATCCAGATACCATAATACAATGTAAGGACTTGGCTAAATCGTTTGGTGATAAACTACTCTTCAAAAATGTTAATCTATCTGTGAAAAACGGTCAGAAGATTGCCCTATTGGGTAATAATGGAGTGGGAAAAACTACCTTACTCCGTATATTCTTAGGTAAGGAACCACCGACTACTGGCAGTATATGGATATCTCAATCAGCTAAGATAGGTTATCTAGAACAGGAAATTAATCTCCTTAATCCTGAGAATACAGTTATAGATGAGGTAAAGGGCGACGCTAAATCTGATATAACAACTGTAAGAACTCTATTAGGATGTCTTCTATTTATCGAAGATGAGGTATTAAAGCCTATAAAATCGTTAAGTATGGGAGAAAAGGTAAGGGTAACTCTTGCAAAGTTAATTCTTGGTGGATTTAACATATTACTTATGGATGAACCAACCAATTTTCTGGATATAAATTCTAGAGAGGTTATAGAAGAGGCTTTAAAATGGTATAGAGGCAGTTTGATATTTGTATCTCACGATAGATACTTTGTCTCAAAAATTGCAAATACTATTTGGGAGATAGAAAATTGTGGGATAACAGTCTATCCAGGGGACTATGAGTACTATTCATTCAAAAAATCCAGACTTAAAGATGGCGACATCAAAGATAAGATACTTCTACTGGAGGTACAGCTCTCGAAAATATCCAGTGAACTAGATAGAGCAAAAGATACAGAAAAAGAAGAATTAAATAAAAGTTTTCTAGAACTTGTCAAAGAGATAAATAGACTTAAAGCTATGATCAGGTAAGATATCGAATTAAATCCCACATTGTTCAGATGGAACGCAAACAAGATTTTAAGATTTCAGACCTACAGACTTTCTTTAAATCCCACATTGTTCAGATGGAACATAGAAAAAAGAGAGCTTTCAGTGGGAGAAATACAAGCTTTAAATCCCACATTGTTCAGATGGAACGGAAATCAACATATCGTTTGATCGTTCCAATTGACCTCTTTAAATCCCACATTGTTCAGATGGAACCTTATGCGAATAGTCTGAAAGATAAGATGCCTCTGGCCTTTAAATCCCACATTGTTCAGATGGAACCTCTATCTGTATCCTCAAAGATCTTCTCTTTGGTCTCCTTTAAATCCCACATTGTTCAGATGGAACTTACCTTATGCTCATAGTTTTTCTCTTTTATCAACCCTTTAAATCCCACATTGTTCAGATGGAACCTAGCAGAAACCCCACTCTCCTCATAGAACCTCTTCGCTTTAAATCCCACATTGTTCAGATGGAACCTCTATGTAAACAATCGACCCTAAAGGAATAACAGCACTTTAAATCCCACATTGTTCAGATGGAACTTACCTTATGCTCATAGTTTTTCTCTTTTATCAACCCTTTAAATCCCACATTGTTCAGATGGAACTATAGGTGATAAAAGGTTTAATCTCAAAAAACTGAGCTTTAAATCCCACATTGTTCAGATGGAACCAGTTATACCCCACTCTACAAGAGGATATACAACTCCCTTTAAATCCCACATTGTTCAGATGGAACTAAAGTATGGCATAGCTTATAGCGAGGAAAAGTGCCCTTTAAATCCCACATTGTTCAGATGGAACGAAAAGCTACTCAAAAAGGTTGTTGGGAAGAAGAATTCTTTAAATCCCACATTGTTCAGATGGAACTCACGGTCATATGACCATGTCAACAGTTCAATGTTACTTTAAATCCCACATTGTTCAGATGGAACCCACCTAAGAGTCTCTTCCTTACCTCTTAATGCTTCCTTTAAATCCCACATTGTTCAGATGGAACTGTAGAGATTACAAGAGACCACTCTATCTTCTCTGACTTTAAATCCCACATTGTTCAGATGGAACGAGAAGGTAGAAGACACAGGGCACTTTCTAGCTCTGCTTTAAATCCCACATTGTTCAGATGGAACTAACTGTCCCACAGACAGCTAAGCAAACTACAAGAGCTTTAAATCCCACATTGTTCAGATGGAACTATTTTGAGGCTCGTGAACTTACAAAAGGCAAAAGAACTTTAAATCCCACATTGTTCAGATGGAACTGTGTCCTTGTCATATTGGTTACATTTAGTAGCATATCTTTAAATCCCACATTGTTCAGATGGAACCAGGAGAAAGCCTGTTGAAGATAAAGCTATTATTTTCCTTTAAATCCCACATTGTTCAGATGGAACAGAGCTTAGAAGAAAGCTAGCGTACTCCAAGATTGTCTTTAAATCCCACATTGTTCAGATGGAACGTAGATATAGGACCACTTGGCATTATAGATGCTAAACCTTTAAATCCCACATTGTTCAGATGGAACTACTCTCTCCGCTCAGGTTAAGCAGGAGATAGCAGATCTTTAAATCCCACATTGTTCAGATGGAACCTTTTTGTGAAAGAATTCAGTAAGAGTCTTAGTATAGCTTTAAATCCCACATTGTTCAGATGGAACTTTTTGCGTGCTTCATTTCTCATTCTGGTATAAATACTTTAAATCCCACATTGTTCAGATGGAACTGTGTTTCCTTATTATTCCTTTCGAGGTTAGTGGTCCTTTAAATCCCACATTGTTCAGATGGAACCTTTCTTCATTTCTCATCCCTCCTTACCTTGTTTTTCTTTAAATCCCACATTGTTCAGATGGAACGGACTCGAGCAACGACCCGAGTAATCGTTCCATATCTCTTTAAATCCCACATTGTTCAGATGGAACATTTTCAGCTCCCTTAAGCTCTTGTGTATCAAATAGCTTTAAATCCCACATTGTTCAGATGGAACGTAAATGCGGATATCTCATCTTATCTCTCATACCCCTTTAAATCCCACATTGTTCAGATGGAACCGTCCTTGATAACCTCAAATGCTTTTGCCAGTATCCTTTAAATCCCACATTGTTCAGATGGAACAATGTATAGAGTTAAAGTTTACTCGAGGGATAATCTCTTTAAATCCCACATTGTTCAGATGGAACGGCTAATAGTCAAGGAGCTAGTTAATACCAACATTGCCTTTAAATCCCACATTGTTCAGATGGAACGAGACTGTATAAGAAGAATCAGTTTATTGTTCACAGCTTTAAATCCCACATTGTTCAGATGGAACAATTGTGATCCCTATAATCCTTAAAGCTTTTCCTATCTTTAAATCCCACATTGTTCAGATGGAACATTCAGTTTTTTGAGCTTCTGAAGAGTTTTGACTACCTTTAAATCCCACATTGTTCAGATGGAACAGAGAAAACCCCCAAAAAGGGCAAATAGGAGGAACGGCTTTAAATCCCACATTGTTCAGATGGAACTGTTCCGTCTGGGGCTACAAAATGCAAAGTAAGATACTTTAAATCCCACATTGTTCAGATGGAACATTGCAGAATTCTCAGAGGAAACAGCTTCAGGAAGACTTTAAATCCCACATTGTTCAGATGGAACGATAGTGGTAAGTGATAGCTCTTCTATTGCAAAGTACTTTAAATCCCACATTGTTCAGATGGAACCCATATATATCATCAGAAGTTGCCGAATTAACCGCCTTTAAATCCCACATTGTTCAGATGGAACGATATACCGCATCAACTCCGCAGTTTTTAGCCCCATCTTTAAATCCCACATTGTTCAGATGGAACGGCAACAAAATTCTCTATTATGCTAGCGGCAATAGCCTTTAAATCCCACATTGTTCAGATGGAACTTTCCCTGCTCCTTCAGACTTTGATATTGTTTTTTGCTTTAAATCCCACATTGTTCAGATGGAACAGATATCTTTCACCTCTTTTCCCACCCTTGTTCTGCTTTAAATCCCACATTGTTCAGATGGAACAATATCAAAAGAAAGAAAGAGTTATGAGAAATCAAGCTTTAAATCCCACATTGTTCAGATGGAACTTACTAAGGAGAATGATATTGTTTTGGATCCATTCATCTTTAA